>Ga0210003_1004671_pt1 | contig 10740 bp, 8 predicted proteins | sample LantaG_FD_182804 | JGI IMG/M metagenome (GOLD analysis project Ga0210003, IMG submission 182804) | Deep subsurface microbial communities from Baltic Sea to uncover new lineages of life (NeLLi) - Landsort_02402 metaG (SPAdes) (version 2) | ecosystem: Environmental > Aquatic > Marine > Oceanic >...
AGAGAGAGAGAGAGAGAGAGAGAGAGAGAGAGAGAGAGAGAGAAAGAGAGAGAGGGAGAGAGAAAGAGAAAGAGAAAGATTTTTTTCAGTACAAAAAGTTTGTCGTTGGTTTTTTCCTTGTCCAGACTAACCCTCAAATTATAACTTTATGCTCTCCACTTTGCATCAAAACTCAACTCTATGTTTCAGCCGACCCGCCATTCTCTTGCCCGCTGACCTTCTTCTTCGGCGACAAGGACGCTCGCGTGCCCGAGAGGGTCGCAAGAGACTGGGAGAGGTACTGCGAAGGAGGGGAAAAGGTCGAAGAAGAAGAAGGAGGCGAAAAGAAGGTAGGCGCCACCGCCGACGACGACGAAGAAACTCCCGCCGCGGTCGTCGTCGTGAAGCAAGCCGGAAACTTCGAGCTCGTCCGCGTGCGCGGAGGGAGGCACCTGTGGCCTCTCGACAAGCAGCACAAGGCACTGTGGCTGTTCGAGATCGCGACGAGGATGGCGAACGACTTGGGGCTCCCTGGCCCCGAAGAGGGAAGAGAATAGAAGGGGGGAGAGAGAGAGGGAGACAGAGAGGAGCATTCGACCGCCTTGTTTCTCCCCCCGCTTCCTCTTACCCCCCCCCCGCGCTCCCCTCGTGCTTTCCTTTGGTTTGTTCTGAGATTATTGCGAATGAAGTATTTAAAAGCGTTTCGTTGTTCTAGAAAGAAAAAAAAGGAACAAGAAGAACATAGGAAACTCTCAAACTCCGTTGCTCCCTCTCAGCTGAGACCTCGCGGTCGGCGACGAGACGAGGCCGCGGCCCCACGAGCCCGGCTGCAACGACCCGGTCAGGGACCCGGCAGCGATGTAAGAAGAGGAAAAGTGGTTGATGTTCATCGTGCTCTGTTATTTTTTTTTTTTTTTCGAAAGGGAAGAAAGTGCGAAACTTTGAGCGAAAACAAAAATGCGGACGAAGGACAAAGACGAGCAACGACAAATGAAAAAAAAGGAACCGTCTTCTCTTCCCACCCACCTTGAAAGACATCGGCGTCCCGATCACCGAGATGGGGGTCGACGTCGACATCCTCCTGCTCATCGTCACAGGCAGCGAGGGGCCCGCGGCGGAGGGAGCCGGAGGGAGGAGCTGGTCCGAAGCGGAGGGAAGAGGAGGCGCGGCGGCCGCAATGACTTGCTCCTCGCCCGCCTCCGCCGCCGCCGCCTCGCCTGCCTCTGCCGCCGCTGCCACCGCCTCTGCGTCGTCCCCGCGCCCGTACACCAACGTGCCCGCCACCAGCACCGCGAACCCGCCCAGCTGCATCCAAGACCAGCTCGACCACGACTCGCCCAGCCTGGCCCGGCCCTCTCCGGGGGAGGAAACGCCGTAGAAGAGAGCCAGGTCGACGATCCACACAAAGAGCGTCCTGCCCGTCTCGAGCACGGTGCGGAAGACCGCGCCCAAGTGGCCAGTGACGGCCATGCCGGCCACGTTATACAGGAGCAGGGCGGTCATATCGACGGCGAGGGTGACGGCGATGGTCGGGGAGTGCGTGATCATCTATGCGGGGAGGGGAAACAGTTTTAAGTTCGTTCGAGAACGATGGATGCGGAAAAAAAGTGAGGTGTCGGGGGGTCGAGAGAAAAAGAAAGAGAAAAAACGGGCAACCCCCATAAACCTCTTTTCTCTTTTCTCTCTCTTTATTCCTCTATGGCTTTCTGTTCCTCTCCTTCCCCTTTATCCGAAAATCATCGAGCAGAGAGCGATTCAAAAGGGGAAAAAGGTTGAAAGAAAACGCACATGCCACGTGTCGGCGGTGTCCTCGTGGATCCCGTCGCCGTCCCTCCCCGGCAGCACGGAGACGATCGGCAGCAGCACTCCCAGCATCAGGAAGGCGCCGATGAGGCCCTCGTAGCCGACGATCATCAGGGGAGCGATGCTGAGCCTGTTTGTTGTTGTTGTTGAGGGGGGGGGGGAGGAAAGAGGTGAAGAAAGAAAGTTAGTTTAGTTTTTTCTCCCAAAGCTTTCCTCTCCTCCGCCTATTTCTCTCTCTCTCTCTCTCTCTCTCTCGACCCCCCATCAAAAAGAATACAAAGGAACCAAAATCTCACCCGGCGTCACTCATAAAGTGGTCCTCGAAGGTCAGCTGCGCGGCCTGCACTGCCTGGGAACCAATGATGAGGGCCATACCGACCAGCATGTCCCCCGTCGAGACGCGCCGCGCCTGCGACCCCTCGCCCGAGAGCACCGACGCGGCGCCGACGAGGCCGATCCCGGCGACGCAGCAGCCGATCCCCCCCAGGTGCCACCTGTTGAGCCTCCTGCCCAGGAACAGCACCGCAAAGAGCGCCGCGAAGAGCATCTCGGCGCCGCGCATCATCTGGTAGACCGAGGCCGTCACCGAGAGCAGCCCCACGTTCATCAGCACCGTCGCGACGAGATCGAACGCCGTCGGCACCGAGAGCAGCGCGGCCCTGCGGAGCTCCGCCCCCGCCGCGGCTCTGAAGGAGCAGATCCAGTGGGAGGGAGGCACGGCGTTGCCCTGCCCGTCGTAGGTCGCGGCCTCCTCGACCGAGCCGAGAAGCGGGGAGCGGAGGGAGGAGTTTGCGGGAGAAGGAGAAGAGGAGGCCACGGCAGCAGCTTGTCGCTGCTGCCTCTTTGCCGCGCCGGCCTTCTTCTTCGCCTTCCACTCCTGGAAGTGCGCCAGCGGCAGGCAGAAGCTCATGCCCACGAACATCACGGTGGTCATCGCCCAGGGCTTTCTGAAGAGCTCGGGCTTGCCGTCCCGGAGGGAGGGGCCCTGGAGCTCGTAGACTAGTGTATTTTTTGGTTTGGTTTGGTGAAAAAGGACAAGACGAGGTTTTGAGTTTTTTTGTCTCGGCGACGCCCTAGCCGTCGAGAATCGAGTCGGTCTTCGCCTTCCACCTCTCTCTTTTCTCTCCCATGAATCCCCTCTTCTGCTGTGATGTCGGGGCTCACCGATCTTGGCGAGCAGCGATGTGGTCGTGCCGAACAGGACGAGCCCGCCGACGCTCGCGACGGCCGCCGGGGAGAAGCTCGAAGTCGACATTTCTCTTTGAGCAAAAAAAACTTGAATGCTCTTCTCTTCTTTGGGCCTCTTTCTGCCTCCCTTCCCGTTGACAGGAATGCAAGAACTCGCGCGACAAGCGAGCCGCGGGGGTGGCGCTGGCGTGGCGCGAGCGCGGAAGGGATGGAGCCAGGTCTAGGGGTGTGACGGCGGCGGCTACGATTCGAAGAGAAGTCGCTGTCGTCGTCGTCGTCGACGCAGAGAGAGAGAGGGAAGCAAAAAAGAACCGGCGAAAATGAAGACAGGCGCATTGTTTTCGTCCCCTTGCTCGCCGTCACCAGAGGCGAAATGCCTCCTCGCGCAGCGAGGCCTCTCTCGCGTAGCCAGCTCGCCTTCGAGAGCCTGCTGGAGCGCGAGGACGACGGCCAGGACCCAGTACAGCTGCCCCCGCGAGGCCAGCGCAACCCGAAGAAGAAGAAGGAGGGCGGTAGAGGAGGAGGAGGGCGCGATGTCGTCGTCGTCCTCGACGAGCGAGAACTCGCCGAACGTCGCGCGTCCGCGTCGTCAGCAGCAGCAGCAGCGAAAAAGCCCGCTGCTCCCTCCGGCTTCGACGAGCTTCGGTCTCGCTTCCCCGACGCTCCGCGGGATCTCCTGAGCGATGTTCTTGGCTCGAGCTCCGGCGGAAGCGTGGAAGCGGCCGCGGAGGCCCTGCGCTCCCTGGGCCTCGGAGGAGAGGAGGAGGAAGAGAAGGAGAAACACCACGGCGCCGCCGACGCTGCCGCCTCCGAGGGAGCACGAGAAGAGGAGCGAGCGACCCCCCCCGTCCCGCGGACGCCCGCGATGCTGACCGAGGGCCTCTGGGGGGGCCTCCCGCCCGACGTGCAGCGCCTCGTCTACGCCCGCCTCGGCCCGCGCGACGCCGCCAGGGCGGCCCTCTCCTGCCGCGAGTTTGCTGCCCGGGCGAGGGCCGCGCGGCGCGGGCCGCGCGAGGTCGAGGCCGCGCCCCGGGCATCCCTGCGGGCGATCGAGGGAACGGTGGCCGCGTTCCCCGGGGCCGCGAGCGTGAGCCTGGCAAGGTGGAGGACGCACCTCGACGCCTTCGAGGCCGGGGGGGCCGCCGAGGCCGCGGCCGAGGCGGCGTCGGCCGCGGCGCAGCAGGGGCGGCACTGGCAGCGGCGGCGATGGCAGCGTTCCTCTTCCTCCTCCTCTTCCGCCTCGGCCCTGCCCCCGCAGCTGCAGGTTGCCGACCCGGAGGAGGTCCTCGAGGCGATCGAGGGAGCTCTCAGGGCCGTCGCGAGGGGCTCGAAGAGGCGCGCGGCGCTCAACGTCGAGCTATCATCGTCGTCGCCGTCTGCGGGGGCGAGCGAGGAAAACGGCGCCTTCGACCCGTTTTACCTCCCGACGCTCGACGACGCCGCTCCCCGCTCCTCCGGGGCCGCGGCGGCAGAGGTCGAGCACCTCGCCCTCCCACGACTCTCCCGCGACGGCGGCGGAGGCTGCTCCCTGCCCCTCGGACACTGCGAGCGGCTCGCGGGGAGCGTCCGCGACGTCCTCCCGGGCCTGCGCTCGGTGCGCTTCGACGACGTCGGCGCCGGCGACGGCCCGCGGGGCCTCTGCCGGGGGCTCCGCTGGGCGGGCGACCTCCCCCCGATGCCCGGATTCGGCGATGGGGGCGACGGGGGAGGCGGGGGAGGCAGAGATCCCTCCTGCTGCCCGCTGCAGTCCGTGGCCGTCACGGGCGCTCCGTCCCTTGACGAGGAGTCGGTGCGGGCGCTGCTCCGCTCTTGGAGCTCGGCGGCGCCGGTCCAAGAGGAAGGGGGGCCCCCTCCGCCGCGGCCGCTCCTCGCCGCCTTTGATTTCTCGAGGTGCCCCCTGCTCACCTTTGCGGGCACCTTCGCGCCGCGGCCGGGGGCCCCCCTCCGCGACGGGACCGTCCTGCCGTCCGTGCGGCGCGTCACCCTCGACGGCTGCGACGGGCTCGAGCGCTTCGACCTCGGCGGCGGCGCGCTCCCGGCGCTCGAGCGCCTCTCGCTGCGCAACTGCCGGCGTCTCGCCGAGATCTCCGTCGTCGTATCGCCGCCGCCTCTGGTCTTTCGCGGGCTCGTGGAGCTCAAGGTCAGCGGCTGCGCCGCGCTGCGGTCGATCGCGGCCTCGGCGGCGCTGCCGCGCCTCGAGAGGCTCTCCGCGGCAGGGTGTTCGAACCTCGTCGAGCTGCCCTCAAGGGCCCCGACCGCGCTGCTTGAGGCCAACTTTTTCGGGTGCCGCTCGTTGCCCTCCTCGGCGCTCGAGCGTTTCTTGGGGACGGCGGAGGCGGCAGCAGCAGCAGCAGGAGGAGGAGGCGAGGGCGGCAGGGGAGCGGCGGCGGCGCCGCCGGCGAGCCGCCTCGCGTCGCTCACCGTCAACGGCTGCGTGAGCCTCTCGAGGGTCCGCGTCGCGAGCCCCGCCCTCTCGTCGCTCGACGCCGCCGGATGCCGCTCCTGCGCCGAGGTCGAGCTGCGGGGGTGCTCCGCCGAGAGCCTGCGCTCGCTGCGGCTCGACGGCTGCAGGGAGCTGCGCAGGCTGTCGCTGCCGCCCGGCGGGCGAGGGCACGTCGACGCCGCCGGAGGCGGGCTCTTCGGCGGCGGCGTCGCCTCCTCCGCCTTTCTGGACCCGGCGACGACAAGCGCATCCGGCGTCTCGGACGAGGTCGCCGCGCTCGTCGCGGCGGCGACGGCAAAGGAAGCGAACAAGGAGAAGAAGTGAGAAGAAGGGAGAACAAGAAGGAGAAAGAAGAAAAAACCTGAGCTCGAGAGGCTAAGTATCCTTCCTCAATGCCCGCTTCACTTTTTCCGCTTCACGGCATTCCTCGAAAGCCGTTGCGCCCTTCAGTAATCTTTTTCTTCCTTCCTTTCCAAAGAGACAGTAACTCAGCCCCGCATGCATTCGGCCCGCCAATCCGAGAGGAGAGCCGCGGCCTTGGCGCGTCAGGAGGCCGAGGCCGCCGCCCAGGCCGCGGCGGAGGAGGCAGCCAGGAGGGTGTTTGACGAGCAGCAAGCCGCTCGCCGTGCCGCAGATGCGCTCGCGGCGCAGCAGGCAGCCGCGGCCCGCGCCGAGGCCGCCGCCGCGCTCGCGGCCCAGCAGATCCAGGCGCAGATTAGGCATCAGCAGGAGTACCAGCAGAGGATGCAGGCCCAGCAAGCAGCGCAGGCCGCAGCCGCGGCCGCGACTCCGAAAGCGACACCGACGACGACGACATCAGCGCTCGCCAACGAGCTCCGCTCGTCGCCCGAGCAGCAGCAGCAGCAAGCGTCGGCGACGACGAAATCCCCTGCGACCAAGTCTCCGTCGTCGACGCTGGCAGCCCCGAAATCCCCGGTGCCGGCCCCCTTGCCTCGCATCCCTGCCGCCGATGTCGTCGCCAAGGGAGCTAACAAGACCTACCGCGGCGTGAGGCAGAGGCCTTGGGGCAAGTGGGCTGCGGAAATCCGGGACCCAAACGTCGGGCAGCGGCGGTGCGTTTTTTTTTTCATGGGTGGCGACGAGAGGGGGGATGCTGGGCGACCTTTTTCTTCCGCGTGTCTGGAAAGAAACTTCAATGGCCGGGCTCCTTTTTTCGCACCCTCGTTCGCTTCGCAATGGGCACCCGATGTCCTCGCCTCAACCGCGTCAGGGCCTGCAAAGCGTCTCGATCTTCCAATCGGGAGGTCTCTGCGGGTCCGATCGCGAAGAGAAGAGGGAGATGCTGGGCGGTTTCAGATCGACACAAAAAAGAGGCGACAGGAGGGGGAGAAAAAAAACGCGTGGACTCAAAGCAAAGCGAGCGGTCCGCTGTCGTCCGCCCCGACAAAAAAGAAACCTCGGCCTCCTCTCTCTCCGCTGTTGTACCTTTCTCTTTCTCCTGCCTTTCGCCCATCGTTCCCCCGCCCAGGAGCGTGCTCTCACGACGACTCCAAACGAACGAAACAAAAAATCTCCATTATTTTTAGATGGCTCGGCACGTACGACTCCGCCGAGGAGGCGGCGCGCGCCTACGACGCCGCCGCCCGCGCGATCCGAGGGCCCGCAGCGCGGTGCAACTTCCCCGACGAGGTCGACAACATCGCGACGCCCGAGTCGCTGGCGTCGCTGGCCGCGAGCGCGCCCCGGGAGCGCGGGAATAAAGGAGGAGGCGGAGGGGGAGGAGACGGGGGCGCGGGCAGCGAGGACGGAGGGGGGCCGCAGCAGCATACGCCGCAGCCGAGGCCGAAAAAGGCGGCAAAGGCCGCGGCGGCGGCGGCGGCTTTGGCGGCGGCGTCCCTCGAGGTCCCGACCCCGGCGCAGCAGCACCCCGCCAGGCAGCAGCAGCAGGGCCATTACCAGCCCAGCGCGCACTTCAACCACCCCTTCCTCTACCAGCAGCCCCTCGCCGACGGCGCGCCCGCCTCGGGGTCCGCCGCCGCGCTGGCGCAGCAGCAGTCGCGCCTCGACCTCCCGCCCGTGCGGTCGCGCCACGACCCGCCGCTGCTGTCGTTCTTCGGCGCGCCGCTCCCCACCGTGGGGTCGATGGAGGCTGCGCTGATCGACAACCCGGCGCTGCTGGCCGCGCGGGCGAGGATGGGGGCCGCGCTGGCGGGCGCGCCGTCGCAGCTCGCGTCGGCGGCGGCGGCGGCGCAGCAGGCCGCGGCCAACGCCGCCGCGAACGCCGCCGCTCACCACCCGCACCACCTCGGCGGCTTCTCGCAGTCTCCAGGCAGCGCGGCGGCCTTCGAGGCCCCCGCCGCCGCCCACAGGACGCTCGTGGCGTCGCCTCCTCTCCCTCCCTCGTCGTCACTCAGCGGCGCGCGGCCCCCGCGCGACGGCGCGGCGGCGGCCTCGACCTCGGCGGCCCCCGCGCCCCCGCAGGGGGGCCACACCTTCGGGCACGTCACCGCTCCTCCGCCCTCGGCGGCGGCGCCGGGGACCTCGTGGGCGGCGGTCGCGGCGGGGAGGTTTGCGAGCGCGGCCGCGCTCCCCGTCCCGGCGGGCCGCGGCGGGGCGCACCATCTCAACGCCGGGGGCCGGCGTTTGCCGCCGCCGCACGGGGGGAGCGCGGGAGGAGGGGGAGGCCACCAGCAGCACCAGGACCAGCAGCACGCGGGCCTTAAACAGCAGCAGCAGCAGCAGCAGCAGCAGCAGAGTCAGCAGCAGAACCAGCTGCAGCAGCACGGAGCGACGAGCGCCGCCGGCTCGACCCCGCGTGCGGGCTCCGCCGCCGGTGCCGCGGGCGGCGGCTCCCACCTCCTGCTCTTCGGCACCTCGCCCTTTGGGCGGTCCGTCGACATGGTCGACGTCTGCACGCAGCTGATGGAGTGCGGCAGAGCCGTCGTCGACCCGCTGAACCTGGGGTCGCTGCGGGCCGAGCTGGAGACGACGCCGGCGAGGCTGGGGTCGCTGCGCAAGGGGGGCAGCAGCGGCAGCAGAGGAGGGGGAGGAGCTGGAGCAGGAGCCCTCGCTTCCGGCTTTGTCGGTACCGCGAGGGAGGCTTCGCAGCAGGCGTTCCAGCAGCAGCAGCAAAGCGCGGCCCAGAACCAGAGCCAGCAGCAGCAGCAGCAGCAGGCGAGAGCGTCGTCGTCGTCGGCGGCAGCCGAAGGAGCGCAAGCGCAGCAGCTCCCCCCGCCGCACCCTCAGGCCCAGGGCCACCAGCTCGTGCTGCACCCGGCAGGTCACCCCCTCGCCGGCCAGCCCGTCGCCCTTGGCGCCGCCGCTAACGCCGCCAACACCCCTCGCGGCGGCGGCGGCGGCGGCGGCGGGTTGGGACCCGGCACCGGAGGGTTCTCTTCCGATGAAGAGGATGATGTTTCCGACGACGACGCCCTCATGATGGGGATGTCCCCGGACGTCGGGTCTGGCTTCATGATGCAGCATCCGCGATTGCATCTCCAGCAGCAGAGGGGCCCGCAAGCGCCTCAGACCCCAGGAGCGGCGGCGGCGGCGGTCGTCGCGGCGGCGGCGGCTCCGGCCTTTAGGAACCCGGCTTGGGTCCAGGGGCAGATGATCCACAACGCTTGAGAAAGAAAAAAAACCTGTTTTTAAGTAGAAATACCTATTTTTTTAGAGAGAGAGAGAGAGAGAGAGAGAGAGAGAGAGAGAGAGAGAGAGAGAGAGAGAGAGAGAGAGAGAGAGAGAGAGAGAGAGAGAGAGAGAAGAGGGAACAAGAAAGAGAGAGAGAAGAGGGAACAAGAAAGAGAGAGAGAAGAGGGAAGAGGTTTCATTTCCCAAAAAAAAAAAAGAGGAACACCCCACAAGACCCCTTGTCCACTTTACCATATCAGCGTAGCTTTTCCCCTAAACGCCATCATTTTACACTGGCCCCTCCCTGATGTGTCCCCCCCCCCTCTTGTGTTTCTATCGAGAGCGTATCGTCGCCCCAGTCGCGGCATTGTGTGTGTTACAGAAGAGAACAAAAAAAACGAAAGAAAGACAAAACGTTGCCGCACCCTCTCGCGTCCCGCTCATCACCCCCAGCAGCTCAAAAACCTCCGCCTTCTGCCTCTCGATCTCCGCGGCGGCCGCCGCGAACGACGCCCTCGCCCTTTCGGCGACCGCAAAGGCCCTCCCGTGCATCCCCAGGGCGCTCTCGTAGACCCTCTTGGCGTCCTCGGCGTCCTCCCACGCCCGCGCGGCGAGCTGCGCACGCTCGTCGGCGGCGCGCCTGGCTCTGGCCGCGGCGACCCTCTCTCTGCCTCTCGGCGCGCTCCGCGGCACCCAGGGCCTTCCTCTGCTGGGCGTCCTCGGCCTCCTCGAGAGAGCAGACCGGGGACGGCGGCCTCCTTCTGCGTCGCGACCTTTCTCGCCCTGTCCCTCGGGGACGGTGGGGGCACCTGCGCCGCCGCCGCCGCCGCCGGTGCCGCCGTGGGAGGAGTCCGGGGGCAGCGGAAGCAGGGTGAGGGGGAAGCAGGGGGGCGCGCCGAAGGAGCGCTCGGGGGCGGCGGCGGCGGCGGCGGCAGCGGAGTCTGAAGAGGCCCTGGGCTCCTTGGCCCTGGGCTTTTTCGGCTTGTTGTCGTCGTCGCCGCTGCCGCCACGGCTCGGGCCGGCGACGGAGATGACTCGAGCGGCGAGCGCGGCGCCGGCGAGGGAGACGGCGTGTGCTTGCGCTTTCTCTGCTTTCTCTGCTGCTGCTGTTGCTGCGGAGCGGCGGCGGTAGAAGAAACGAGAACAAATTATTTACTTTTCTTCATTCTTCTTCCTCTTTCGTCTTCTTTCCCTGGACGAAATAACTCTTTCGTCCTCCTCTTTTGTCTCTCTTCCTTCAAACTTCCTCGCCAGCGATGTCCGGCACCCTTGCTCGTGCCGCTGCCGTCGCGGCGAGGCGTCTCACGGGACAGGGAGCTTCTTCTTCTTCCTCCTCTTCGCTGTCGATCATCAACCATCAGCGCCGCTTCGCCGGGGACCTCCCCGTCAAGAGCAACCCTTACGTCGAGCGGTGGGGCACCTCCCGCGAGCACATCGAGGACACCTTCTTCTTCGACCGCAAGAACTTTGCGAGGGCCGCTGCCTGGGTCGTCGGCTTCCCGCTGGTCGTTTACTTTGGCATCGTCAAGGACTTTGAGAACGCGGATGAACGGGCCGGGAAAGAAAAGGGAAAGAGGCCGGCGATGCTCGGGAGGGACGACAGGCCAGACGCTGGGCCCGCGGGCCACTGATATGAAGGTGTTTGAGTAGGCGGAAAGGAGCGAGGTCAGGGGAATTGAGAGAGAGAGGCGCCAGAAGAGAGCGAGAGAGGAAGCAAAAAAAAAAAAAAAAAAAAA
>Ga0210003_1004672_pt1 | contig 10739 bp, 3 predicted proteins | sample LantaG_FD_182804 | JGI IMG/M metagenome (GOLD analysis project Ga0210003, IMG submission 182804) | Deep subsurface microbial communities from Baltic Sea to uncover new lineages of life (NeLLi) - Landsort_02402 metaG (SPAdes) (version 2) | ecosystem: Environmental > Aquatic > Marine > Oceanic >...
AGAGAGAGAGAGAGAGAGAGAGAGAGAGAGAGAAGGGGGGGTTCGATTCGATTCTGGGCAGAAAGAGAGAGAGATAGGGCGAAAAGGGAAAGACGACGAAGAAGAAGACTTTTTTCTCAACCTCTTTCTCTCCCCTCTCTCTCCCCCTCTTTCTCTCTCTCTCAAAAAAAAACCTTTTCCAGGCCTCTCTCTCACCCGCGGCTTCTCCCACTCCGATCCCAATGACATCCGCGGCGGCGGCTGCGTCCTCATCGACTCCGCCTCCCCGACACTTTACGACCTCGACCTGAGTTACTGTACTACCGTCGACCTTCAGACCTTTATCGGCGGCGGCGACGGCGGCGGCGTCGGCATCATCAACCTCGCCAACCTGTTCCAAAACGGCATGCCGCTCGTCGCTCCCACGATCGCGAAAGTCTCGATCCGGCACAGCTTCGGGTGGTCTTTCGCGGGGGGGATCAGCTTTGTGGACGCAGGGCTGATAGCTCAGGACCTGGTGATCGAGGACAGCGTGGCGCTGCTGGTGAGGAGAGGGAGAGGAGTTTTGTGTTTTTGGAAAGGGTTTTGAGTTTTTCTTTTTCTTTTTCGAGCGAGAGAGCGAGCGAGCGCGAAAAGCTCGAGCGACTTTCTCGTTCTTTCTTCTCTCTTCTCTCTCTCTCCTTCTCTCTCTCGCTCAAAAATGAAAGGCCTCCGAGCTGATTGAGAAAGAGAGAAAGGAGCGAGAGCTAAGATAGGCGAAGGAGAGCTCACCTTTTTCTCTCGCCTCTCTCTCTCTCTCTGACTTTCCTCAAAATTTCGAAAAAATACCTTCTCTTCTTTCCAACCAGCCCGGAGGCGGCATGGGCGGAGGGATCGTCGGCCTCCGCGGTTTCGTCGCGGCTTCCAACCTGCGGATCTCGCGCTGCGGGTGCCAGTTCACTGGAGGTCAGTTTTTTTTAACTCGAGTTTCCGAAGACGAACGGACGGAAAAAACAAAAAAAGGCTAATTTTTCCTCCCCTCGACCTCGACCTCGTTCCCCCCCGGGGAAAAAAAATCTCAAGGCGGCTTCCACTTCGGCTCCGTTTGGACAATCGACGCCTCCACGGGAGGCCTGGGCCCCATCAAGGACTTTGTGGTCGAGGACTGCTTCTCCGGGATGAACAGCGGCGGGCTGTCGGTCATTGCGTAAGGAGGAGAAGTTTTTTTTTGTGTCTGATTATTTTTGAGTGTTTTTCGTCGATCTCGAAAAAAACGTTTTTCGACTCAAAAACTCAAAAACTCGAAAACTCAAGAAAACTCAAAACAGCGGAGGCAACGTCACGCTCGCCAACGGCATCGTCCGCCGCAACAGGGCCGGGTTCTTCGGTGGGGGGTCGCTGCTGATGTTTACTTCGCTGGGAGTCCAGAACGTCTCGTTCGACTCCAACGCGTGAGTTCTCTTTGAAGTCTCTGTTTTTTTGAAGGTTTTGAGCTTCTCGCTCTCGACGAGTTTCTTCGTCCCTCTCAACTTTTTTACCCCTCTCTTCTTTTCACCTCTTCACCTCCTCAGCGGCCCGTACGGCGGCGGCGCGATCTACGACACCTCCTCGTCCCTGCTCGTCGATAATTGTACCTTTTCGGGGAACACGGCCGCCGACGGAGGGGCACTGACGGTGAGAAAATTGTTTTTCTTTTTTCGTTTCTTTCGTCTTTGTTTTTCTCCCTCGCCCCGCCGCGCTCGCCTTCCTCCGACCTCTCTTCACTCATCTCCCCCCCCCCCCCCCCCCCCTTCCAAACCCAGCTGGTCAAATCCCCGGACGCGGCCGCCTTCCCCATGTTCGTCTCCGTCTCCCGCTCGGCCTTCGAGGACAACAGGGCGACCGGAATCTACGGCGGCGCCGTCTTCGTCGCCTCGACCGACTCGCTGTCGGTCTCGGACAGCCGCTTCCGCGGCAACGTCGCGACCAAGGGCGGCGCGGCGCGGGTGCGCAACGACCTCAGGGAGGCCGGGACGGCCCTGGGAAACGTCTCCTTCGCGGCATGCAGCTTCGACGACAACGTGGCGCAGTTCGGAGGGGGCATCCACGTCGACGGAGGGGGGAGCGTCGCCGTGATCGGGACGAACTTCACGGGGAACGCCGCGAGCGCGGCGGGCGCGGGCGTCGCCGTCGGCGACGGCGGCGAGCTGCGGGCGGCCGGGGCGCGCTTCTCCCGCAACGGCAACTCGAGCTGCGTGTCTCCCCCGGCAACGGGGGGCGCGCTGGCCGTCGGCATCGACGACTTCAAGCCCTACGCCGGGTGCTCGGCCCCCGCCACGGTCCCGCCGAGCGCGGCGGTCTCGCGGTCGCTCTTCGAGGGCAACGTCGCGGCCGCGGCCGGCGGCGCCGTCGCCGTCCGGTCCGGGACCCTCTCCCTCTCCGACTCCGAGGTGCGGGGCAACGCGGTGACGGGCTCCGCGGCCAGCAAGCTGCCCCTGGGCGCGTCGTCGATCGCGCTGCGGGAGCTGGCCGTCGCCGGGGCCGTCCTGGCGGGGGGCGCCCCCCCGGGCCCGCCGACGTCCCCGGCGTTCGCCGAGGCCTTCGGCGGCGTCGCGCTCCCCGACGCCGAGCTGTCGGCGCCGCCGGCGGGGAACCCCCGGGCCCGCGGCGGCGGCGTCTTCGTCGGGGGCCCCTGCGGGGCCTCGGTCGCCTGCCCGGGCGCGCGGGCGGCGCTGCGGAACGTCGCCCTCCTCGGCAACTCCGCGGCCGAGGCCGGCGGCGGCGTCTTTTACGACGGGACGGGCTCCGCCGGGTCCTCGCTCTCCGTCTCCGGCGGCGCGGTCCGCGCGAACCGCGCCCCCGAAGGCTCCGCGGGGGGCGGGGGCGTCGGGGGCGGCCTGGCTCTGGTCGGGAGGGGGTTTTCACTCGACGGCGCGGCCGTGTCGGCGAACGCCGCCCGCTTCGGCGGCGGCCTCTTCGTCTCGGCCGACCTTTCGCCCGCGACGGCGGCGGCGGCGGTGGAGGGAGGAGCCGAGGGGCGCAGGAGCGTCTCCCTCTCTTCCGTCTCCTTCGGGGCCGCTACCGCAGCTACTGCTCCTGCTACGGCCTCGGCGGAAGGAGCAGATTCCTCGGTCCTCGACGGCAACGCCGGGGCGAGGGGGCGGGATGTCTTCTGGCTACGCGCCGCGTCGCCGGCCGCCGCGCTCGACTGCGCCGGCTGCTCCTTCTTCGACGCCGAGGCGGCTCCCGCTCCCGCTCCCGCTGCTCCCGCTCCCGCTCCTCCGACTGTCGCCAGCTCCGCCTCTTCCTCTTCTCTGGCCCTCGTTCCTCGACCGCCGGGCGGAGCGTTCGCGACGGAGGCCATCGCCGCCGCGCTCGAGGGGGCTTCTCCCTCCTCTTCTTCTTCTTCTTCCTCTTCTTCTTCGCCTTTCGCCTCTGTCCAGTCGGGCTCCCCGGCCCCGGCCTTCTCCGTCTCCCTGCTCGACTTCTACGGCCGGGTGTCTACAACCGACGGCGGCGGCTCCTGCGAGGTCGCAGCGGCGGAGGAGGCCGCCCCCGAGGGAGGATTGGCGGCGGCGGCGGCGGCGGCGGCGGCCAGGGTCCTCCTCCCGGACGCCGGCCGCCGCGCCGCCGTCGCCGCGGGGCGCGCGCTCTTCGACCGCTTGGTCATCACGGGAGGGATCGGCTCCGAGGTGCCCCTGCGGGTCGGGTGCGTCCCGTCCCCGGCCGCGGGAAAGCTAGAGCTGCTGAGCAGGGTGCCCGAGGCGGCGGCGACAGGCGGCGAAGAAGGGGCGAGCTCGCCCTCATCGTCGTCGTCGCTCGTCGACGTCCCGGCGTCGCTGCCCGCGCTGCCGCTCACGCTCTCCGTCAGCGAGTGCGGCCGCGGGACGCAGGCCCCTAGCCCGGAATCCAAGATCGCTTACCCGGTCTGCTCTCCCTGCCCTTTCGGGACCTACTCCTTCGACGGGGCGAGCTCCTGCGCTCCCTGTCGCGACGGTGAGAGAAACTGTTTCTTTTTGACAAAAAAGGGAAAAAAAGAAAAAAACTCACTCATTTTTTCCTCTTCCTCCCTCCCTCCCTCCTCTCTCTCCTCTCTCTCTGTCGCGAACCCTCCCCCAACAGGAGCCCTCTGCCCCGGAGGAGCCCAGGGAACCGCCACGCCCGTGCTCTCCTACGCGGGCTATTGGCGCTCCACCAACGAGACGGACGCGCCGCTCTTCCCCTGCCCGGGGGCCGCGCAGTGCCGCGGCGTGCCGCAGGGCGGCGGCGGCGGCGGCTCGGGCGGCGGCGGGAGCGGCTCAAACGCTTCCTCCCTCTCCGCTTCCTCGCTCGCCTCCTCCTCCTTCGACGGCTCCGCGGCCGGCGACGCCTCCTGCGTGCCCGGGTCCCGCGGCCCCCTCTGCGCGGTCTGCGCCAGGGACTTCTACAAGTTCTCGGGCTCCTGCCGCTCCTGCGGCGACGTCGCCTCGGGCAAGCTGCTCGTCGCCGCGGCCGCCGCCGCGCTCGCGCTCTTCCTCGCCGCGATCTTCGCGCGCAGCTGGGGCGGCGGCGACGTCGGGCCGGGGCCCATGACCAAGGTCAAGATCCTGATGAACCACGTGCAGGTCCTGTCGCTGCTCCGCGACTTCGACCTGCTCTGGCCGCGCGCGACCTTCGAGGCGCTGGGCTGGGCCGACGCGCTCAACCTGGGCGTCTCGGTCGCGGCGCCCGAGTGCTTCGTCGGCGGGTTCAGCTTCTGGCACTACTACGCGTTCTCGGAGGCCGCGCCCGTGGCGGCGATCGCGCTGTGCGTCGGCGTCTACCTCTGCGCGCGGGCGGCCGGGAGGAGGGCCGGGAGGCGGGCGGAGGCGCTCGAGAGGGCCGGCGTCGTCTTCGGGGCCGCGGCGGCGACGGCGGCGGCGGCGGCGGCTGCCGACCCCACCGCAGCTCCTCCGACGCCTCCTCCTCCTCCCCCTCCGGCTCTTTCCAAGGAAGAGGATTGCCTCCGCAGGCTCCGGCGCTCCGTTTCCAGGCTCGAGGCCCTCCAAGCCCGCTGCTGGAAGAACGCCTTCTGGCTCGTGACGCTGCTCTACCCCCGCGCGGCGCAGGCGGCGCTGCAGGTCTTCTCGCTCCAGAGACTCGACGTCGGGACCTTCCTGGCCGCAGACTTGGCGGTGCTGGTGAGGCCCCCCTCCTCGGGCCCCGCAGCCTGCCGGCCCTCGCAGCTGCTGAGGAACGGCAAGTGCCCGCTGACGACGCAGTTCAAGTGAGGGAGTTTTGGGATTTTTCGTCCCGCTTTATTTTTTGTTTGGAGAGGAGAGAAGAGAGAGATTCGATCTCACCTCGAAAGAAAAAATCTAAAAAAAAGAAAAGGCTCATGATCCCCGTCGGGGGCGCCGTCCTCGCCTTCGTCGGCCTCGCCATCCCCGCCTTCTTCTTCCTCGCCCTTTGGCGCAACAGGACGCGCCTCGGCGAGCCCGCCACCAGGGCCCGGTACGGGTTCCTCTACTGCGGCCTCAGGCTCGTCTACTGGGACACCTTTGACACGCTGCGGAAGCTCGCCGTCGCCGCCGTGCCCGTATTCGTCGGCGCGCAGCCGACGGGCTCGCTGCAGGCGCTCGTCGGCCAGGTGATCGTCGCGGGGACCGCCGCGGCCGTGCTGGCCCTCAAGCCCTACGCCGCCGCGGAGGACAACTGGCTCGTCGTCGCCTCGCAGGCCGCGCTCTTCCTGCTGCTGCTGTCCGGCGGCGCGCTCAAGTGGGCGAGGCTCGGCGCCGCGGCGACGGACGCGGTCGCGTCGGCCCAGCTGGCGCTGAGCGTCGGCCTGGGGGCCGCGCTGGTGCTCCTGATGGTTTGGAGGTACGGCGGCGACGCCTTGCAGGGGGTGAAGAGGGGGTCGACGAAGGTCGGGGCGCTGGCGGCGAGGTTCGCTCGCCGGTGCTGCTGCGGAGGGCGGAGGAGGCCGTCCTCGGCGCCGGCGTCGGCGTCGGCGGCGGGGAAGAAGGGCGTCGGCGGCAGGAGCGGCGGCAGCAAGGTCGCCCCCTCCCGCGGCTCCGGCTCCGGGGACGCGGAAATCGGGGCGGCTGGAGCTGGAGCTGGCGCTGGAGCGAGCGAGCGGGCGGGCGGGTCCGCAGCCGCTCGCTCCTTCGGGGCCAGGGTCGAGGAGAAGGGCAAGAAAAGGGCGTCTGCCTCGTTCGGGGGAGGCGCCGCGAGCGGCGGCAGCGGCGGCGGCGGCGGCGCGGCTGGTGGAATCAGCGCCGCCCCCGGCGCTGCTGCTCCTCCTTTCTCCGCCCAGCTGCTGCGCTCCGAGTCCGCGGCGGGCTCCGGGGACTCGACGGCGGCGCTGCTGTCCCCGCGCGGTCTCTACTGAGAGAGAGAAAGAGAGAGTTGGGGTTTGATAATTTTTTCTTCCTTTGTTTTTTTCCGTTTTCGCCGTTTTTTCCTCCGCTACTGCGAAATAAAAGCTTCCCCCCCCTTTTCTTCTTTACGTCATGCGCGATACTTCTTGCAACTACTCGTAGAAGAAAGAGACGAAAAGGCAGAGAAGAACAAAGAGCGAGAAAGGAAAGGGAGAAGAAAAACGCTTCGCTTTCAAAACCTGAACGACACTGTGGCGTTTGGGTTTCCTCGAGTGGGAAAGAAAAAAGGAACTCGAGCAACTTTCTTTTCGTTTCTCCTTTCGACTCCTCCCCCCCGCCATCTTTTCAGTTTCATGCGCTCTAATCATTTCTACTTGCAAGAATTCAGAAAAGAAAAAGACAAAAGGGCAGAGGTCGAGAACGAAAACAAGGACAAAAAAGAGGAACTCTCAACGACCAACAAAAGCCGGGACGACAAGAATAAAAAAAAAACCGGCAGCTGTTGCGAAAAACGGGGAGGGGGGGCTGCTGCTGCGAATCAAATCATTCCATTGTGTTATTGCCGCTCTCGAGAGACGGCGAAAACAACAGCAAACCGACAACGACGACGGAGAAGAGACAGGAGAGGGAGAGGAGCAGCCGAAAAAGAAAGAAAAGGCGCTCTTGGACTTCACTCCTCGGCCGTCTTCGCCGCCGTCGTCTTTGCCGTCTTCGTCGTTTCCGCCGCCGTCGTCGTTCCTTCTCCTCTTCCTCCTCCTCCTCCTCCTCCGACCTCCGCCGCGCGCGCCTCCACCCCTTCCTTCCCCTTCTGCCCGGCAGCGGCAGCCCTGGTCCACAGCGCCTCGGCCTCCATCCCCGCCTGCTCCGCCGTGGCCGCTTCCCCGCGCGACTCCGCCGCCTTCTCCCTCGCCGCCGCCGACCTCGAGCGCTCCTCGTCGGCCGCCCTCGCCGCGTCGCGCTCCTTGGCCTGCGCCGCGAGCTCGGCCCTGTCGGCGGCGTCGTTGAGCTCCCTGCGCTGCTTTTCGGCGCGGTCGGAGACCTCACGCGCCTCGGCCGCCGCCGCCTGCGCGCGAGAGGCCTGCTCCCCGGCGACCCTCGAGGCCTCCGCGGCGGCGTCGGCCTCCGCGGTCGCCTTCTGGGCCTCCTGCTCCAGCTCCTGGGCGTGGCGGGTGGCCGCCGAGGCCGAGCTGCGCAGCTGGGGCGCGGCCGCCGCGGCCGCCTGCGCGCCGGACTCCGCCTTGGTCTTGGCCTCGGCCGTCTCCTCGAAGCCGCCTCGCGCCGTCGACAGCCTCCTCTCCGTCTCCTCGAGCCTGGCGCGGGAGTCCCTCTCCTCCGCCTCCAGCGAGCCGAGCTGCGCGCGGGCGAGGTCCGCCGCCGCGGCGGCGTCGCGGAGCTTCTTCTTCCAGCGCGCCGCCTCTTCGGTGTGGAGCGCCGCCGCGGCCTCCTGCTGCGCCATCTTCTCCGAGGCCTCGCGGGCGACGCGCTCGCCCGCTTCGGCCGCCTGCTCGGCTTCCTTGGCCTGCTCCTCGGCCACCGACGCCTCCTTGCGCGCGACGCCGGCCTGCCTCCCGGCCTCTCCCGCGCGGCGGCGCTTGTCCTCGGCCTCCCTCGACCTCGCCCCCGCCGCGGCGTCGGCCGCCGAGCGCGCGTCGGAGGCCGCCTTGGCCCTCGTCGACGCCGCCGAGCGCGCGCGGTCTGCCACGAGCCCGCGCTCGCCCGCGGCGGCGCGCAGGCGCTGCGCCTCCTCGTGCAGCGCCTCGGCCTTCGCCCTCGCCTCGGCCGCGGCGCGGCCGGCGAGGCGCGCCTCGCGGGCGGCCCTCTCGGCCTCGCGCCCGGCGTCGCGGGCGGCCGCGGCGGCCTTGGAGGCGAGCGAGGCCGGCCGGGCGGCCTGGTGGGCGAGGGCGGAGGCCTCGTCGAAGTGCGAGGCTTCCTCCGGGTGGGACTGAGGAGAGAGGGAGAAAGGAAAAAGAAGGATTTTTGAGAGGGTTGAGTTTTTTTTTGAGTTTTTTTTGTTGTCTTTCGTCGTCGCTTTCGTTTCCCTTCTCTTTGTCTTTTCCCTTCTCTTTCTCTTTCGCTCTCTCTCCCTTTGCTTGTTCTCTTCTTTCCTCACCTTCAGCCCGATCTTCTCGACCAGGCCGGTCAGTGCGTGCTTGATTCCGGAAGCGGGGCCCGCGCCCTCGGGCTGCGAGGCGGCTCCCGCGTGCGCTGCCGCCGGCGTCGCCGGCGGCGTAGGCGACGACCCCGCCGCCGCGGGCGGCACCGCCGTCGGCGGCGCCGCCGCCGCCGCTGCCAGGGGGGCCTCCGCGGCGGTCACTGGCTTGCCGGAGGTCGTGCTGTGGACGACGGGGATTTCGGCCTCGTGCTGCGGGCGCTGCATGGTTGTTGTTTTTTCTTGCTTTGACGAGCGAGAGAGGCGAGCGAGAGAGGTGAGAGAGAGAGAAGTGAGGGAGGGAAGTGACAGAGAGAAGTGAAGAGAGAAGTGATTCGACTCTTTCTTCACGACCTGCTTTTTTTTCCCCCTCTTTTTCTTTTTCTTGCTCTCTCCGTCTCTCTCCCCTCTCTTCTTCTTGTTTGAATTTTGAAATAACCGGGAGACAAAAGCTGCCTTTTGCGCCGCAGAGGGCCCACTGACAATGAATTTCTCCTTTTTCTTCATCTCGTTTTTTTTAATTAAAGTTTTTTGGGTTTTGGTCTTGTAGGGCGGCAAAAAAAAGCTCTAGTTAAAAAAAATAAGAAAAAAAGAAAAAGGGGGGATGTAGGTGCGCGTTCCTAATTATTGACGTCGAAGAGGCATGGCAGGAGGAGACAGTCTGCGTGATGATTGCCATTTGAAAGCGGAAGGGGCAACGCGCCAAGTGTGTGGGGAAACAAAAAAGATGAAAGAAAAGAAAGGAAGAAATCGAGAAATTTCTTCTCTCTCTCTCTTTTTCTCTTTTTTCCCCTACTCAAACTCAACGCCACCGAATCCACGCAAAAGGGAAAAAGACAAAGTAAGCATCCGTTTAGAATACCTAGTTGTCGCGCGTCCGAAAGGGGGGCTCGCTTTTGGCAAAAGTCGAAAAAACCAAAAGTTCTTCCCCCCCTCCTCCTGAGAGAGGTGAGAACACCTCTCTCAAGAGGAGGGGGGAAAAACTTTTGTTGAAAAAAAGGAACAAAAATGTTGAATTTATATAGATGGGTGAGGGTTTAAGACGGTGCGTGGGCGTGGATAGTCAGGCGAGTGCGGAGATCGGAGATATGTTTGAGTGGATGAAGTGCTACGTGTAAAAGTCGAGACCTCTTGGGAGGAGAACGCACATTTTTTTTTAATGAGTTTTTTTTTGAGACTGTTGATCGTCACGAGGAGGCGCCGAACCTATCCCGCCACGACAGGATCCTCCCGAGGGCGGCAGCCCTCACGGGGATCCCCAGCTCCCTCTCGACCAGCGGCGCGAGGACGGCCGCGTCCGGCGGGTACGCTCGGAGCGCCGAAGAGGAGCCGCCTGCCCTCCTAGAGAAAGACGCAGGAGGAGCGGGAGGAGAGGAGGCGCGAGAGGCCTCCGCGGCCGCTGCGGCCGCAACGGCGGAGGCGGCGGTCGCGGCCGCGCTCGGGGGAGCGGCGGGGGCCAGCGCGCAGCACGCCTCGATGGCCTCGCGGGCCCTCGCGAGCGCCCGCGCCCCGGGCCCGCCGCGCGAGCCGGCGACGGGCGGCAGCGGCCTCCCGAGGTCGGCGGCCGGGGCCAGGTAGCCTCCGCGGCACTGGGCAATCTCTCCGCCGGCGCTGTCGCGGCTGCGGAGGGAGGGGGGAGGGAGGTCGGCGGCTGCCGCTGCTGCCGCTGCTGCCGCTGCTGCCGCTGCTGCCGCTGCTGCCGCTGCGGCTTCTGCTGCCTCGGAGGCCGAGTGCTGCGAGCCCCCGCCGGCGCCGTCGGGAGGAGCCGGCCCCCCGCTGCCCTCGCCCCGGGGCTGCTGCCGCCGCTGCTGCTGCTGCTTCTGCTGCCGCGGCGACGGCGGCGCCATCGCAGCCTCCGCAGCTGCCGCCGCCGCAGAAGCAGCAGCCGCGGAGGCAGCAGCGCTCCCTGCCTTGCCCTTGCCCGCCCCAGGGTGACCGCGTCTGGGGTGGCTCCCAGCCGCGGCCGCGGCAGCCACCGCCGAGCCCGTCGCGTTCGCGTGCCCCTCGGCGCCGCGCGTGTCCGGCGGCGCGCCGACGAGAGAGGCGACGAAGGCCGTGAGGTCGACGTCGGCGTCCCTCCGCGAGTCGAGGGCGTCGAAGTGAGTGATGATATGGGCCAGGTAGGCTATCGGGGGAGGGGGAGCGGGGTCGGGGGCGGCGGCGGCGGCGGCTCGGGGACGGAGGGTGGCGGCGGCGGCGGGAGCGGCGGCGGCGGCGGGCGTCGCCGTCGCCGTCGCCGTCGGAGGCCAAGGTTCTCCCGAGACGTTTCCTTCCCGTTCTCCTCCGCTGAAAGGCTCCATTCTGTCTTTTGTCCA
>Ga0210003_1004673_pt1 | contig 10737 bp, 25 predicted proteins | sample LantaG_FD_182804 | JGI IMG/M metagenome (GOLD analysis project Ga0210003, IMG submission 182804) | Deep subsurface microbial communities from Baltic Sea to uncover new lineages of life (NeLLi) - Landsort_02402 metaG (SPAdes) (version 2) | ecosystem: Environmental > Aquatic > Marine > Oceanic >...
CTCGCGCAGTATGCGCTCAAGTTCTTGGGATACCAAGCGGTCTACGATAGAGACCATACTTTTGCCAGTCAGAGCATAAAGCATCCGCAGCTTTCCAAGGGTTACTTCCCATATCTTGAATGTTCTCGTTTTCATAACGTAATTGTACCATATCTACCCATAGTTGTCAAGTCAAACGTAGCACAAGATTTTAGTAGCGTCTCCTATCATCTTGCTTCTCTTCCATAGTCCGGTGATCTGGCATATGCTCGGTTCTTGAGGGTAAGCCGGTATCATCAATTAACCCCTCCATAGGGCGATCAGTGACCGTGGTATTTCCGTCTCCAAAGCGAATCGCCGTGCCAGGAGATTGTACCTCAAAAGGGCTGTGCGGACCAGAACTGTCAATGCTTGGTACAACTGGCTCAACCTGAGCTTGCTCGTCGTACAGACTTGCTAGGTGCTCCCGCAGTTCTCGCAGCACTCTCTCTCCCCTTGTCTCAACCACTCGCGGATCCGACAGCAAGTACACATCCATGCGCCCGCTCTTCGGAACTTTGATTTCAAACATATCTGCTGCAGCCTTGCCTAGTGCGACAAACAGGCCAGTGCGCGAATCCCACGTGTCCGGCCAACACACTTTTGAAAACCCGACATACTGGGTTTCGTCCACTGTAGAAATGGCCACGCATGTGTTGGGCCGTTTCTGAATTACAGTAATCGTCATCGGTTTTCCCGCTTCTGTTTCCACGTCATCCTCCTAATCCAAAACCAACAAGAATGTCTTCTAGGCACTCCGCGACAATCCAAAGCACATCTACATCAGCGCATTCTGCCAGCCCCTCCTTCTCCCCCTTGGTGAGCTTGTCTCTATTCCCGGGTGACTTGATTTCAACAGGGATACATTTTCCCCTGTACATCATGAGCGTGTCGCTGATCTTGCCTCCCATGTTGGATAAATTCCAAACAACAAACCCAAGGTCCTCACACAGCGCAATAATCTCGGGCTGGTTTTTATCCGGCTTGGTGTACTTTGGTCTACCACTCATAGCTGCCACCGATCAGAATGGGTAATCGTTGATATTGGGCGAGCCCCTTGTTTGCTTTGGCCTTAACATCTTCGCTGACAGCCTCTACCAGCATGTCAATCTCATCCCTAAGTCCCAGCAAACTATCAAGCGTCGTTTCCAACGGAACGCTCGTATCTGAATGCACGATCCGTATGGCCTCTATCGCCCGTTCGTATTTGTCTTTGTGTGTCATTTTCCTCTCCTAGTTTATGCACCTCTATCAAAACGGATAATCGTCCTGGTTGGGATTTTCAATTCTCAGCCTTCTCGTCTCTGCAGCCGCGTTCATTTGTATGACCAATTCCTCCCTGTCATCCTCTGGAAGCGTCTGCACTTCCTTCAGAATCACATCCACCTCGCAAACAATGTCGTCCTCCGAGTTGGCCCAGCGCAGCCTTTGCATAGAATCTGTAATACGAGCCCGGGTGTCAGCCAAGGTCTTTTCCTGCCTGACACTACTCTCCCACCGCTCGCATTCGTCCTCTACGTGCCACCTGGCAGTGTCACGTAGCTCCGCGATTGCATCATCTGGGATCTCGTCGCCCAATTCTGCCGTCAGCGTCACGCTACAGTCGTAATGCCCGAACGCGAATGGATTGTTCCGTTTCTCATGGATAGTGACCTCAGTCCGTGTTATTTTCATCCGTTGCCTCCTAACTCTCTGTCAGCAGCACAATCCCGCGCGATACACGCGGAACACGCCTGATCAGCCCCATGTCCTCTAGCTTCAACAGATGATAGCGGACATTGCTCGTGCTCTTGAGACCCGTAATCTCACAGAGCTCATGTAGCGTCGGCGGAATCTGCTTCTCGCCGATGAATCCCTTGATCGCTTCATATACCTGGTAAGTCATTTCGCTCATTGTAAATCCCTCCTCCTCCTTATGTTGGGGTGCGCGCCGCCTCGTAGTAGCTTTATTGCCTCGTTGTCGCATGCGGATAACGGTATAGTCAAAACAACACGCGTGCCTCCTCCGTAAAACTCACACTCGTACCCAGCGGCGCGCACCCGCTCAAGGTCATCTTCGCTGAAAGGGCAGACGGGGTCCTCGACGACAATGCTAAAACACATCTGACATTTTTGTGTAAGCGAACTTTCCTTTGATTTTTGCCCCCAAGAACTTCCCATGGGATTCTGCCTCAACGAATTCACAGAAGAGCTTTGCAGACACCCCGTAATATCTGTAAACACTCCCGCCGGTGAATTCCACGTCCAAGAAACTCAGGCGCGGATCATGTCCGATGGAGACGAGGTTGGACGATTCAACGGCAGTGCGCGGGATCTCCAAATCGTCGAAGAGATGGTAGAAATCCTCAAAAATGTCAACCTTGCACTCGCCGTCCTCTTCCTGGAACAACCCGACCAGCAGCAGCCCAGGGAGCAGGCTATCCGTGATCTCGTCAAGAATAACGCCCCCAGAAAGCGTGATGGGGGCAAAACACATGCTCTTTCTCCGCCGCAGCCAATACTCTTTTTCCATCGCGCCTCCAGGCTCAAAATCCATCTTCATTATCGTCATCCCCCCATGTTTTCCAGTCGTAGCCGTAACGGTTTTCCATATATGCAGAGGCTAACGTCACCTTGTGCTTGCTACGCAGACCGTAAACGATCTGCTCTATGTAGCTCATTGAGTAGCCGGTCGCCTGACTGATCCGCTCAAAGGTGCAGTCATTCATTTTCATTTCCAACATCCGCTTCACGTCATCCACAGTCATCTTCCCAAGAGAAAGCTCTGAAGCGTCACTAAATCTGTAGCCGTTCCTGCGGAAGAAAAGATCCTGGGCCTCCTTGCTCGGGTCTGCAAGAATTGCCCTTGCCTGCTTCTCTGTCATGTGGGCGTCTACGGCGATCTCTACATACGATCCGCAGTCCACCCTAGCCTCCATCATGGCAACTTCATCCTCCAGTGTCCCCTCGCGAACCTTGGGGTTCCCAGAGAACTTCGCCCAATCACATCGCAGATATCCAAAAGTGATCCCCTTGGCTGCCAGTCTGATGGCCCCGTATGATACGCCATAGCGCCTCGCGAGTTCAGAGAAGGACGTTCTGGTTTGCCAGCACAGTCTCCTGATTTCGCAGACATCACGCGCGGTCAGTTTGCTCATTTAGTCCTCGGCGGCCTCGAAGAGCACAAGAGACTCCATGTCACGCACACAATAGATGTTGCCTTCAGCATCTGCTACTGCTGCCGCGTGTCCAGCGAATTCACAAGAACGCACAGCGAAATCGTCCGGCGCCAGTGTCAATGGCGCAAGGACAAGGGCGGCAATGAGCACAAGCGCAACAACACAACCGAGGACAAATCCCATAAATGCCGCAAAGCCGTCAGGCATTTCAAGCTCCTTTCAACTCAACCGAACAACTCTGGACAATTCGCTTTCGTCTGCGCAATAACCGCCCGATTCAGCGCCCTGAAATCGATCGTGGGGTTCTTGCGTGTCTTCACAATGTTCCACATCTCGTCTGCAATGATCTCATTCCATATGCGCCCAAGCAATTCTGGAATGCGGCGGCTGGTCACTGGGCCGGCATCCCGCATCTTGTCCAGGGCTTTTGCAACGCGAGCCTTGGTGACATATTCAATGGCGACGGTCTGTTCCAGTGGTGTGTTCATCTCCACGGTCGGTGTTCCAAACTCCTTGAGATTGCGCTCCTTGAATTCGTTGCGAACCATCTTCGCCCAAGTTGTCCGCCCGTAGCGGTTAACATAATCATACCGCTTAATGACAATCCCCTCGCCGCTTCCGTTGCCATCTGCGATCAGATAGGTGTTCCGATCCAAGAGCTTGTGCAAATGTTCTAGCGTTGCATTCTCAACGAACTCAATGGGCGCTATAACTGGGAGATCCGTGATGATTTTCACATAGTTCTCATAGGGCAGATATATTTCAGCGCTGGTATCGTAGACATCGAATACATAGAATTGGCGCCATGCTTCCTCCCGATATGTCCGCAGTGTATGTGGCACAAGCCATTCGCCATAAATACGCAGCTGTGGTTCTAACTCCAGAAAGGAGAAGAGCTCCTTGTTTTCCTGTACCCATCTATAGAAACCGGCGTTGTCAGATTCAAGCGACAACTCGCGAGTGCGACTGCCCGCACAGAGTGCCCTGTCATCGCCAAGCCAAACACTGGCATTTGTTCCATCAATCTTTGGAAAGATGTAGCACTTGCCTTCCAGGATGCCCTCAACCTCATCTGAGCCCAGACGCTCGATATACTGATACTCCTTGAACTCACTCATGCTCTCTCCTTCGTTGTCAATCATCCTTAAGCCGCTCGTTGATAGCTACATTGACCACCAACGGCTCATCGCTATATGTCCGCCTACCACGCACCACCGGCGCCTCCGCCACCTCGGCCCGTGCCCGCTGCACATCGCGCTCGTGGCGCAGGCGGTCCTCGCGGTTGACGGCTGCATCCAGCGCGTCGTTAAGCTGCCGAATGATCGACGTGAGGCGTTCGATTTCAGCTCTGGTAACCGGGCGCTCGGGGGTAGCGGGGTAGAGTCGATCAGTCATGCGTTCCATTCCATCCATCGATTGCATTCTGTTCCTGGGAGCTTGGTCATCATAGCACCTCAAACAGATGGAGCACAAGCGCCCCCTCTAGCATCTGATACGTGTCAACATATCTCAGCGAAGACTCTGAGACATTGATCGGATGCCCCGTGCCGAATGCATAGAATTCTCGCTCTTCCATAGATCTGCCTGGATGGACCAGCGCCCACAACCTGACCGCCTCCCTCTGAATCTGGACACACAAAACTTGCGCGCCGATGGGCATCTTTAGCGTGAACCGATCCTCCAGCGGGACAGGATATTTCCAGACCGTCCGGGTCTCATCGGGGGCCACATTGAACACCAGATCCGGGCCAGGCGCTGAGGGTACTATCAGGTTATGCTCTGTAGTCGTAGTAAGAGATCCGTGATCCTGCACTGTCAGTTGCTCCCCGCTTTCAATGTGGAGAAAAGGAAATTTCTCTTCCCATGTCTTGCTCATAGCTGTGCCGCGCGACAAACAACGCCAGCCAAATGCTTACACCGGAAGCTGGCCGTGATTTCCCCGTCGCCATTCAAGAAAAAGGTGGTCTTATCATCTTCATCCCAAGCCGCGGCCTGAATCCAAAAATCAGTGCCGTTGGCAAGATAGATGTGATATGCGTTAAGCTTTTCCAGCGGGGCACTCTTGAGGACTCCCGGATTGACGGGCAGCACGTCCGGAGAAGGTCGTGGGTCCTCAAACTCGGGAAGCGTGAGGGGCTGTAGCGTACACGGGAAGTCACTCGCTGCCACGTTTCGGAAACCGCCCTTTAGAATGTCTCCCTCGTCATCAACGAGGCGAACCTCTCCGCCAGCGTGGAATTCGCGGGCAATGCAAGCATCCAAGAATGCCCCGAACAGATCATCCGCGTCAGCGATGGTCATATCGCTACCGTCGTTCTTAAACACATGTTGTGTTAGCTTGATACCGTTTACCATCGTTGCCTCCCAAACCTATCTATAGACAGCATCTACGATCCCGCGGACCACATTCTCAATAGCCCTTGTGTACACGCTTTCACCCATCGCTCACCCCGTTAGTTCTAGGTCTATTGATACATCAGCATCTTCGTCAACAATCTCTGTCAGAAAGGCACGGATCGCATTGACGACATCTTGCTCAAACTTCTCTTTACAGAGATTATCGCCCCGCTCTTGTTTAACCTCGCCATACACAACGAACACGAAAAGCACGGCCCAATACATCCAGGTGTTTACGTACATCCCATTCGCCGCCAGCAGCCAACCCAAAACGCCCGCCAGCACAACACTCATCAGCATCCACATCGTACTGCGTTTCATCATTCCTCCTAGTCTATCTATAGACGGCAACCTCAACTCCTGATTCAAGTGTGACTACTCTCCCCACTAAAGCGGGGAGCTTCTACCAGCCACGGACGAATCCGCCTGGACGCACGATAGCCCTCGTGCCAGTATGTTCAGTGCAGCATTATGATCTCGATCAAGTTTTAGGCCGCAGTGAGGACAATCGTGAACACGAACAGACAGATCTTTGGGAACAATCTGACCGCAGCCGGAACACATCTGGGTGGTATTGCGCGGGTCAACAGCGACACATGTCCTACCAGCACATACCGAGCACCTGTTAGCAATGTGACCATCGCGATAGGTAATATCAGCAATCTTGACATACATCACGCTACTCCTTTCGCCCATCAGGATCCCTTCTCAACGACGATCTCGAAAAACACGCCATTGTTGTCAGCTACGAATTGTGAGCTATAGAAACAACAGGAATACTCTTTCTCTGGCAAGTAAGTCTCGTGATCCCGAAAGCGCTGAATTAACGCTGGAAGCTCGCTAGGCGAGAACTCCCCGAACAAAACGCCACCACACTCCAAGTCCTCACGCACGTATACCGGTATCATTCCGTCACCTCCAAGTCCAGTTCATCATGTATGAGATCCAGCAGAAGGCGCGCCCCATTGATAAGTCGTGAGATACGCCGCATCAGGCGCGGGGGCGCTCCTGCTACACGGAGATAGTTTTGGGCGCTAAGCAGCTCGCCCTCTGCTTTGTGAAGCAAGTCGCGTGCGATATTGCCGCCATATTCCTCCACTGCCATTCCTCCTTTGCTTTCCCCTGTCTATCTATAGATTCCGCTGCACATAGATGTGTCATATTAACTGTAGCTGTAGCTGTAGCTCCTTTGAGACCGTAGCCCGCGAGCCATTCCGCCACCTCCAGTCGTCGTTGATTCGTTCCGTCTGCTAGTCCTCCAACGGATGCGGGGCGCCCTCGTCGGTTAACCACTTGCGCCCTTTACAGATGGGGCAGTCGTCTTTGTGAGGGAATTCTGGTAACTCACCCAATTGGGCACAATAGGCACACTGCCCTCCGAAACCGATGGCGTATATCCCGGCCTCACGGAAGCCAACCAGAGCCCCGATAATCGCGACGGCCTTTTCCTCTCGCGTCCGCAGCCGCTCGATCTCTTCGTCACTTTGAATGGTTCTGCACATGTGTTTCTCCTCCTTCTTGCTAATCCTATTACTATTGTAGCACAGACAAGCCACGCGCGTCAAGGGGCAATGTCGGTGTTCAGCTGTGCGGCCTCCCCGCCTGCGTGCAGAACCATGGGGCTAACTATCATCCAGGTCGGGCAATAAGCTGGCGCATTGTAACGGGCACCAATCCGGGATGTCCATTCCCCTGCTATACGGCAGAGGTTTATTTGCGTCGTTGTATGTGCAGCGTCGCCCAAAAAGGGAGATCTGTACCAGTGAACACTCCCTACATGAGTTGATGGTTAACAATCTTCCATATCCCTGTTCGTTGCAATCCTTGCCCGTAGTCATGTGATACCTATCTCCTTGTCTTAATACATCTTGGCATTGATATACTGCGACGATAGTCCAAAGTCAAGTACAAACCCACCCGCTTTCGGGATAGCTATCTTCTTTCGGTCCCTGTTAAAGACAACGGCTGCCATCGCTCGTATAGGCTCTCTGTGTGAGATAATGATAGGGTTGTACTCAAATAAGTCGCACGCCATCCGTAGGATATCTTCGGCTCTCTCAACCATTTCTTCATCTGATTCTGCGCCCTCGTACTCGCGCAGGATGTCACGCTGCTCAACTGGCATGGCGTTGACGTGTTCTGCGATAATCTCTGCAGTTTGTACACATCGCGCATACGGCGAGGACAAGACTATGTGCTTATACCCTAACCGGGCAAGTGCTTCCCCCACGCGGTGCGCCTGGAAGATACCATACGGGGTTAGTTCTCGGGGCGGCTCGCGAAACATGTCTGCGTGCCGAAGAACAAAAACCTTATGCAGCGGCGTAGTCATCTTAGTCTCCCCCAACCTCATACAGCACCAAGGATCCCTCATCGGCACAGTAAACGACACCATTCAAATCCTCAACGGCGGTATCATACCCCGCGAACTGACACGCCTCTTCCACGCGCTCAAACTTCACGATTGGCACAATCTCAAATAGGAGAAATGCCACGAATATCATCAGTAAAATGCCGGCCAAAAAGCCGAACACCCACGCCCCCAGCTCGCCCTCACTCATTCCATCAGTCTTCACAGTCCCTCCGCATCTCTTCCTATAGCTCTATTGTATCAAACTCGGTGCCCGCACGTCAAGAGGCAATCCTACCGCAGCCGCCATTTACATGTATGTACACAGCGCTTCTAGCCTCCCTTGCTGCCCCTGTATTCATTGGTGTACCATTCCCTGACGACCTTCCCAGCCTCAAATTGTTCGCCCGTCTCATCCGCGTAATCGCAGCGCCCCAAACAGGTGAACCCACCAGCGAACCCCATCCCGCGTTCGAAGAACTCAAGATGGAAGGTTACGTCCGGAAACATTTTGGCCAGGGCGATTATCACAGGTGCCGGCGGGGACCATGCCGTCTGGAAGAATAGGCTACAGCCACGACGATCGACCTCATAGGCGTTCCACTTTGTCCCCCAGCTATCGCAGCACCAGTTATACCCACCAGAGTTGTAGCCGTCATGGCTATCCCCGTACTTCTCAACGAAAGCCGCCATATCTTCTTTGCTTCTGGCTGCCTCGGCATCATCATCGCGCTGTCTGAAGTGCTCAGGATACGGGATTATTTTGTTGAAGTCAAAGTCGCTTTCGTCCGACGCGATAAACAGGAACATCTCATCTATGTTCTTCTGAGATCCGTTGAGGATCAATTCGTTGTAGCAGTGATTCGGCATTTCTGTCTCCTTCTGGTTATTTGTTGCTAGATTCCACACTCATTTACATCTATGTACTTCGCGCCGCCTCCCTCGCCTTGAGAAACGCTCGGCAGCGTTGCTCCGGTGTTGCATGAATCAGCAACCACATTCCGAGATATGTCATCTGCCAGCCGTCATACCACTCCGCAACGTCTTCGGCTTCATATGTCACGCCGCATACATCGCATAACTCATGGATATACTTCGCCTTGGTGCTGGGCCACTCCCACCACTGCTGTCCGTCGCGTACTGATTCGGCGTCAATTAGTTCTTCCAGCTCCCACGCCTGGGCGATGTCGCGATCGGGACGATAGGATAATAAGCCTGCAACGCGAGAGCATGTGGGCGGACCGTCATCTATACACCAGCCAAACCCTTCGTTTGCGCCGCCTGGGCCATGATCCCACCACCGGGGGTACTTGGGATCCTGCACCATCCCCCGTGCTCTAGCAACGGATTGTGCCAATTTCATGCCTTCCAGCTCGTCTACTTCGCTCATTCCCCACCTCCATCCCCACCCTGCCCGCCCCACGACAGGCACCGCCCGCCGATGACCAGCCACGCGAGGCCCACGCCAATTCCCAACGAGGTATACAGTCGCCAGTCAGCGCCCAACAGCTTAGCTACGTACATCGTGCCGAGGCAGGCGCACGCGGCGAGCGATAGCCAGAAGAGGGCGATGGCGCGCTCAAGATTCGGTTTCATCGGCAGCCTCCTTGTTATCATTCCGCCTGCTGAGGGGAACAGATAGCGGACAGAAATCTGGGATGGTGAAATTCACCGGGATCTGCTGGGGACCGATAACGCACTCAACATTTGGATGCGTACACCATTCCTCACAGTTCCACGCCCGCTTGTACTGGCAGGTATCACAGGGCCAGAGTTCCAGCATCGTTGTGGCAAACTCATTCGGCTCCAAGAAAATGTCTTCGTCTCCATCGTCGATGCGATCCCGGATCTGCCTGATACGTGCGATTATGAATGGGATCAGCAGGGGATCACCTACAATGCCTCTGTAGATCTGCCAGCCGCCATAGCCGCGGATCGTCGCGGTATAGCTGCGTTGCTCTGATCTATCTGCCATGTCGTCTCTGCGTGATTCTGAGATCGTTGCGCCGACTACCCACTGATGCCGGGCCAGAAGCCGCCAGGGTTTACTCGGTTTCATCGTTGCTCTCCTCTATCGGTTGCATCGACCAGCGCAGGTCGAGCTTCTCGCGATACTCGTCCACGATCTCCGTGGCGTGCTTCAGGCAGTAGACGCCGCCGGGACAACGCCAGCCATCCTCATCCAGCAGCCGGTGCGTGGCCATTCCTAGCTGGCTACATTATAGCAGACGCGCTCCTCTTGCCAAGCAGATACACCTCGTATGAGCTATGGACCTAGAGTTCGTCATCTTCCTCGAACGGAGTTCGGCCTTTCCATGGCAGGACTTTGAACTCCTGTAGTCGGTCAAGTCGACGGGAACGCCCTTCCCTCACCAATCGTCCGTGGCACGATACCCGCTCCCCTAGTTCGTGTGCACGAATTGCAGCAGTGTAGTTGTCTTCAGAGAGTCTTATCCGCACTCGTAGCTGCTTGCCCTCCAGCAAACATGTCAGCGTGATCTCTCCTGGGCCTTGCAGGCTAACACGATGTAGAGTAACTACAAAGCCCACAAGTTGAGCCTCTTCTGGGTTAGTCTCTCGTAAGCCTCTCCCTGCTTTGGCAATATAGGGAAGTAGACTAAGAGGGAATTGAATGACCTTCGGCGCATAATGCTGTGGTCTGAGGGCATAGGAGTATGTCACGCTCACTTCAAGGGCACGATGGGGTCGCTTCTCTTCGGTGGTCGCGATCGCCTCGCATAGATTCGCGCTCACGCCTTCAGGGATCAATTCCTGGAAGGGTGGTAAGCGGAAGGGGCCCCGTTTCTGTGCATC
>Ga0210003_1004674_pt1 | contig 10737 bp, 8 predicted proteins | sample LantaG_FD_182804 | JGI IMG/M metagenome (GOLD analysis project Ga0210003, IMG submission 182804) | Deep subsurface microbial communities from Baltic Sea to uncover new lineages of life (NeLLi) - Landsort_02402 metaG (SPAdes) (version 2) | ecosystem: Environmental > Aquatic > Marine > Oceanic >...
GCCGTGGGCAAGCCCAGCACGCTTGTGCAGCTGCTTCTGCGGCCGATCGAGCGGGGTGTGGCGATGCGGCTCACGGCCGATGCCGGGGCGGTTCAGACGATCGCCGCGGCCGTCACCGCCCAGCAGAAGGGGCTTCTGCCGGGAGGTGCGCTGCCGCTGCCGGACGGTCCTGGTGTGCCGGCAATCGCCCCCTAACCCTCGCCCTTTCATGATCGCCATGCAAACCCTCGACCCCTCCCGGCTCGTGCGCCGCGAGATCGCCGGTGCGTCGATCGCCGAGCTTGTCCGCGAATACGGCACGCCGCTGTATGCCTACGACGCCGACATGATCCGCCAGCGGTGCCGCGACCTGGCCGTCTGGGATACTGTTCGCTTCGCGCAGAAGGCCTGCTCGAACATCGCCGTGCTCGATCTCGTGCGGCGTGAGGGGGTGCTGGTTGACGCGGTGAGCGCCGGCGAGATCCACCGGGCGCTCGCCGCCGGCTTTTCCCCCCACGCACCGGCCGCGGCGGTGATGGGGGATGCCCTGCCGCCGGCCCACCCGATCGTCTACACCGCCGACATCTTCGATCGCGAGAGCCTCGACGCGGTTGCCCAACTCGGCATCCACGTCAACTGCGGCTCGGCCGACATGCTCGAACAGCTTGCCGAGCGGGTGCCGGGGGCGGCGGTCACGCTCCGGGTGAATCCCGGCTTCGGTCACGGCCACAGCCAGAAAACAAACACCGGCGGCGAGGGCTCGAAGCACGGCATCTGGCACGAGGAGATCCCTGAGGTGCTCCGGCGGGCCGAGTGGGCCGGGCTCGCCGTGACGGGCCTCCACATGCACATCGGCAGCGGCGCTGACCTCGCCCATCTGGCCGAGGTGGCCGGGGCACTCGAGCGGGTGGCCGGCGAGATCGGCCGTTCGCTCACCATGATCAGTGCCGGCGGCGGCCTGCCCGTGCCCTACAAACCCGACGAGCAGCACGCCGACCTGGGCGGCTACTTCCAGCTCTGGGACGCGACGCGGAAGCGGCTCGAAGACCGCTTCGGGCACCGAATCCGCCTCGAGATCGAGCCGGGACGCTACCTCACGGCTGAGGCGGGGTATCTGGTCACCGAGATCCGCGCGGTCAAGCAGCAGGGGGGCCGGAAGTATCTGCTCGTCGATGCCGGCTTCAACACGCTCGCGCGGCCGGTGCTGTACGGCTCCTACCATCCGATGAGCGTCTGCCCGGCGGCCGCTTCTGTCCCGGGAGGCTGCGAGGAGGTGGCGGTGGGAGGACCGTTGTGCGAGTCGGGCGACATCTTCACCCAGGCCGACGGCGGCTTCGTGACAACCAGAACACTGCCCGCGACGGGCGTGGGCGACCTGCTTGTGATTGAGGTCGCCGGGGCATACGGCTTCGTCATGGCAAGCAACTACAACTCCAAGCCGCTACCGGCGGAGGTGCTTGTCGACGGCGGCAGTGCCCGGCTCGTGCGGGCCCGGCAGGCGGTCGAGGATCTCGTCCGCGGCGAGATCGTGGGCTAATTGCTCTGGCGGCTCCCCGGGGCGATCTGGCATCCTTCCGCCGGCCGCGTCCCTCGACCCGCTCGTGCCATGCTCGTCTCCCGTAGCCACAGCTTCGCGTTCGTTCACGTGCCGAAGACGGCCGGTAGCAGCATTCACATGGCGCTCTCGCGGTACGCGATTCGTGCCGACGAGTATCCGCCTAACCGCTGGCTCGCCCGGATCGGGATTCCGGTCAACCGCTTCGCTCCCTGGCCCTACACGAAGTTCCGCACCCACACCCCGGCAGCGGTGCTCCAGGCCTGGCTGCCGGCCGAGGTATTCGCGGAACTCTTCAGCTTTGCGTTTGTTCGCAACCCCTGGGACCTGCTCGTCTCCTACTGGCACTACATCCGCCGTACGACAAGTCACCGCCGGAACCGGATCGTCGCCGCCCTGCCCTCCTTCGCCGCCTACGTGGAATACGAAATCCGCCGCGGCACCTTCTCGCAGTCTGCCATGCTCTGCGACCGCGACGGCCAGGTGCTCGTCGATTTCGTGGGCCGCTACGAATCGCTCGTTGACGACTTCGCCTTCATCTGCCGGCGAATCGGCGTCGAGGCCACGCTGCCCCGGGCCAACGCCGGCGACCGCACCGACTACCGCGACTACTACACGCCGGCCCTTGCGGACCGCGTGGGTGAGGCCTTCAGGTCGGACGTCGAGGGCTTTGGCTACACCTTTGACGCAAACCGGCCGGCAACCGCCATTCCCCGGCGGCTGGCGGCCTGACCGGGGCCAGAGTTTTGCCGGGGCCGGCGGCGCCGCTACGATGGAGGGGCCTGGAGTTTCCTCCCCTTCCTCGCCGATTATCACCATCATGGCAAAACAAGGTCCCCGCAAAAAGCTGCCCAAGGAACTGGCGGTCATCAACGCCGACAACTGCACCGGCTGCGAGAGCTGCCTCGAGGTCTGCCCGGTCGACTGTATTTTCAAGGTGCAGCAGTACGACCAGTTTCAGAATCTCCAGAGCTGGTGCGAGATCGACATCGAGCGGTGCGTGGGCTGCGAGGTGTGCGTGCACATCCCGGGCAAGAAGTCGAATCCCTACGACCTGAAGGTCTGTCCCTGGGACGCCATCGAGATGGTGCCCACGGAGGAGGTGGCCGAGGTGGTCGCCCAGATCGGCGGGCCGCCGGAATACGTCGAGGCCAACTGGGATCGCCTCGTCAATACTGCCCACCGGCTGGCGGAGCTGAAGGTCGCAGCCGGCTGACGCCTGATCCGCAGGCCCGCCCAGGCCTTCGCCCTGCGGCTTGCACCACATACGGAACGTCTGTACACTCTTGGCTCCACCAGCCCAGGAGCCGTACGCATGGCCGAACCCACCCCTCCCATCAGTGCGTCTGCCGATGACTATTTTTTAGCCGAGGTGAGTCTCGCCTGCGTGGCTGGCGTGGGCGGACTGCTGCGGAAGCGGCTCGTCGACCGATTCGGCTCGCCACGGGCCGTTTTGACGGCGAGCCCGGAAGAACTCACCCGTGTTGACCAGGTCGGCCCGAAGCTCTCCCGGCTCATCCCCACCTTCGCCGACGATGCCGCGGCTGGCGAATTGATCACGCTCTGCCGGCGCCGGGGCGTCGACATCCTGGTCGAGGGCACCGGCGGCTACCCGCGGCTGCTCGGCCAGATCGACGATCCGCCCGGCGTGCTATTCCTCCGCGGCACGCTCGAGCCTTGCGACGCTCTGGCCGTCGCGATCGTGGGGGCGCGTCATGCCACCGCGTACGGCCGCCGCGTGGCCCATCAACTCGCCGGCGGCCTGGCCCGGGCGGGGTATACGGTCGTGAGCGGCCTCGCCCGCGGCATCGACCACGCCGCTCACCGCGGGGCCCTCGAGGCGGGCGGCCGCACGATCGCCGTGCTCGGCTCGGGGGTGCTCGAGATCTATCCCCCTGAGCATGCCGATCTTGCCCTGGAGATCACCCACCGCGGGGCGGTCGTGAGCGAGGCGCCGCCGCTGGCCGCTCCCGTCGCAGGCGGGTTCCCCAGGCGCAACCGAATCGTGTCGGGGCTCACGCTCGGCACGGTCGTGGTCGAGGCAGCCGACCGCTCGGGAGCGCTCATCACCGCCCGGCTCGCCGGCGAACAGGGTCGCGAGGTCTTCGCCGTGCCCGGCCCAGTCGACAGCCGGATGTCCCGGGGCTGCCATCGGCTCATCCGGGACGGTGCCAAGCTCGTGGAAAGCATCGACGACATCCTCGAGGAGCTCGGTCCGCTGTTTGAGCCGACCGTCACGAGCGACGGACGGCTCGTGAACTCACCGGCCGAACTTCAGCTTGACGACGTGGAGCGGCAGGTGCTCGCCGCAATCGACGCCCAGGCGGCCGAGGGAGGCGGGGCGGTCGGAATCTCCATCGACGACCTGGTGACTGACTCCGGGCTGGCCGCCTCGCGGGTGCTCGCGGCCGTCGGTGTTCTGGAGATGCGACGGATCGCCCGCCGCCTGCCAGGCAGCAGGGTGGCCCGGGTCTAGCCGTCACCGAGCGGAGCTGCTCGCCGCTGGTGCTTCGGCCATCCAAGCCCTCGGCGCGAGCCGGGGGACTGTGACCAAGCCCCTCTCCCGGCGCTGCCAAACCAGCACCGAATTTCCTCGCCTTCACCGGAGGAACCCCACCGCGTAGAATCACGCGTATGGAAACCGTACTTTTCAACCGTGCCGAAGCCATCCGGGCCCGCCTGCTCCAGCTGCGGGACTCTCTTTGACTGGCAGGGCCGCAAGCAATCCGCCGCCCGCCTCGAGGAGGCGATGGGGGTCTCAGGTTTCTGGAGCAATGCCGCCAAGGCGCAGGCCACGGTGGCCGAACTCAAGGGCGTGAACTCGATCCTCAAGCCGCTCGAGGAGGCGCTCGCGGCCGGCCGCGACCTCGAAGCGCTCGAGGAACTTGCTCGCGAGGACGAGTCGCTCGAGGCCGAACTGGCCCCGGAAACCGACCGGCTTGAAAAACTCGTCGATGCCCTCGAACTCGCCTCGCTCCTCTCCGGTCCGCACGACTCGAGCGACGCGCTGGTGTCGATCAATGCCCGCGACGGCGGCACCGACGCGAACGACTGGGCCGAGATGCTCCTGCGGATGTATTCCGCGTGGGCGAACAAGCACGACTGCGAGGTCGAGCTGCTCGATCAGCAGGACGACGACGTGGCCGGAATTCAGAGCGCCACGATCGCCATCCGTGGCCCGTGGGCCTACGGCTACCTCAAGGGGGAAACGGGCATCCACCGGCTCGTGCGGATCAGCCCGTTCAACTCCGAGGGCAAGCGGCAGACGAGTTTCGCCGCGGTGGACGTCTCCCCCGAGATCGCCGACGACAATACCGAGGTGGAGCTCAGGGACGAGGACATCCGCGAGGATGTTTTCCGGGCCAGCGGCGCCGGCGGGCAGCACGTCAACAAGACCTCGAGTGCCATCCGCATGACGCACTTCCCCACGGGGATCGTCGTGCAGTGCCAGAGCGAGCGGAGCCAGCACAAGAACCGGGCCACCGCCATCAAGATGCTGCGGGCCCGGATCGCCCGGCTCCAGGAGGAGCAGCGGGAGGCTGAGCAGTACGCCCGCTACAAGGAGCGGCCCAAGACCGGGTTCGGGTCGCAGATCCGCAACTATTTCCTCCATCCCGACCAGCGGGTCAAGGACCAGCGAACCGGGCACTACGTCGGCAGCTTTCAAAGCGTGCTGGACGGCAACCTCGACGGGTTCTTCGACGCCTACCTGCGGTGGAAGGCCTCCGGCTCCGCCCCGGCGGCCGACGAGTCCTGAGGGTCCGGAACCCGCTCCGCTGGACTGTCGCCGGCCCTGCGGCTAGAGTCTGGTCTCACAGATTGGCTACATCCCCCGGGGAACCCATGGCGGAAAAAGAGCAGGCACTGGAGGTCGAGGGCGTCGTAACCCAGGCCCTGGCAAACACGAGGTTTCGTGTGCAAATCACGGGTGGACACATCGTCAACGCCCACGTCGCCGGCCGGATGAGAAAGAATTTCATCCGGATTGTGCCGGGTGACAAGGTCAAGGTCGAACTCTCCCCGTACGACCTGACGAAGGGCCGGATCACGTTCCGCGAGCGTTGATTCTCCGGCCGCACAGCCGGCGGCGCGTCGCCACGGCAAGAACCCGCCCGCTCACTCGGCGGATGGCTCAGCCGGCAGGGGGTCACTCGGCGGCGGAGCCTGCGGCTCCTCGACGGCTTCGGCCGACTTCGCCAGAAACTGGGCCAGGTCGCCAAAGGTCCGCAGCGGCTCGCGGCCCTGCCGCATGGCGTCTGAGAGCGGTTTCGATTCCTTCTTCTGCTTCGCCTCGTAGACCCGCGGCCGCTCTTCCCGTGGCCGCCGTTCATCCTGCCTGCCCCGCGGCTTCGGCTGTCGCTGCGGATGAGGACGGGCATGAGGACGCTCGCCGCCGGCCGCCTCGCCGGAACGGGTGCCGGCAGTCGCGGGCCGTGCGGTGGCGGGAGGCCGCTCGCCGCCCCCATCGGGCCGCCGCCCACGCCCCTCCTGCCGCTGTTCGGATCGCTGCTGCTGGCGGGCCCGCTCCGCGGGCGAGAGCATTGTGAGCGCCACCCGCCGCCGGGCCTTGTCGAGCTCAAGCACCCACACCTTCACGATCTCACCAACGCTCACCACATCGTGCGGGTCTCGCACGTAGCGGGAGGAAAGCTGGCTGATGTGGACGAGGCCGCTGTCGTGCATCCCGATGTCAACGAATGCCCCGAAATCGACGACGTTGAGCACCGACCCGTGCAATTCCATGCCCACCTCGAGGTCCTCGAGCTTGAGCACGCCCTTCTTGAAGAACGGCTCGGGCAGATCCTCGCGGGGATCGCGGCCAGGCCGGGCGAGCTGTTCGAGGATGTCGGCCAGGAGCAGCCGGCCGATGCCGAGCTCCGCCGCCAGGGCGTCGAGATCGATCGCCGCCGTCTGCTCGGCCAGGCTGCCCGCCTGCTGCCGGGAGACCAGGTCAGCGGGGCTGCCCCCGAGCCGCTCGAGCACCTGCGTGGCCACGGCGTAGCTCTCCGGATGAATCCAGGTCGCATCAAGCGGATTGACGCCGTCGGTGATCTTGAGAAACCCGACCGCCTGCACATACGTCGCCTCGCCGAAGCCCGGCACGTCCAGGAATTGCTGCCGCGACGTGAACGGGCCGTGCGTGGTCCGCCACTCGTGGAGGTTGCGGGCGGTGGTCTGGCTGAGGCCGGAGACATGGCGGAGCAGAGCCGGGCTGGCGGTATTGACGTCTACCCCCACGTAATTGACGCAGCTCTCCACGACCGAGGCGAGCGAATCCCGCAGGTGCTTCGCTTTGACGTCGTGCTGGTAGAGGCCAACGCCAATGTTGGCCGGCTCGATCTTGACGAGTTCCGAGAGGGGATCCTGCAGCCGCCGAGCGATCGAGATCGCACTACGGATCGCCGCCTCGTGGGCTGGCAACTCCTCGCGGCCATACACGCTCGTGGAATAGACGCTGGCCCCCGCCTCGTTGACGATTACGTAGCCGACGTCGTGCGGCGCAAGCTCCCCGGCCACGAGCTCGGCCACGATCGCCTCGGTTTCCCGGGCCGCCGCCCCGTTGCCAATCGCGATCACGGTGCAGCCGTGTGTTGTGACGAGCTCCACGATCCGCCGGGCGGTCTCCTGTCGCTTCTCCTGCTGGCCGACGACGTGGAGCACGCCATGCTCCAGCGGCACGCCGCACTCATCGATCACCACCGCCTTACAGCCGCTCTTGAAGCCGGGGTCGAGCGCGAGCACGCGGCGGCCCCGAATCGGGGGCTGGAGGAGCAGGTTGCGGAGGTTGCGGGCGAACACCTCCACGGCGTGGCTCTCGCAGGCATCGGTCATCTCCCGGCGGATCTCCCGCTCGAGACTGGGGAGCACAAGCCGGGCGAGGGCGTCATGGGCACACCCGCGGAGAAACTCGGCGTGCGGATGATCGGCCGGCACGAGCACCTGGTCGGCTGCCGCCTGCATCTCCTCGGCCGGCCCCTCGATCCGCACCCTCAGAAGCTTGGCCCGCTCGCCGCGATTGATCGCCAGGAGTCGGTGTGCCGGGACGCGGTCGATCCGCTCGCCGTAGTCGAAGTAGTCGCGGAAGTGCTTCTCGTCCTTCGACAGAGCCTTGCCGACCGTCTCCACCCGCTGGCTTCGCAGACGGCCGGTCCGCTCGAGAATGCCTCGCAGCCGCTGCCGCAGATCGACTCGGGCACTAAAGTCGTCGGCGATGATGTGCCCTACGCCGAGCAGCACATCGGCGGCGGATGGAACTTCGGCGTCGGTGGAAATGAAGTCGGCCGCCCGCGTGTCGAGATCGGCAGCCGCGGGCTCGGCAGCGAGAATTTCCCGGGCCAGAGGCTCGAGCCTCCGTTGTCGGGCGATCTCCGCGAGCGAGAGCCGCCGTGGCTTGTAGGGCAGATAGAGATCCTCGAGTTGCTTGAGGCTCTCCGCCGTGGTGATCTCCTCCTCCAGGCCTGTGGTCAGCCTGCCCTGCCCTTGGATCGTCCGCAGAACAGTCTGCTTGCGGTCGAGCAGTTGCCGGGCCCGGGCGACGCCCTCCTGCACTCTCCTCACGGCTTCCTCGTCGAAGCCGCCGGTCCCATCCCGCCGGTAGCGGGAGATGAAGGGAATCGTGTTGCCCGCATCGAGCAACTCGACGGCGGCCTGGACGCCGGCTACGGGTAGGCCGAGCCGGCGAGCGAGACGTCCCAGATCAATGACAGGAGTGATCGCCGTGGATCCCATCCGATATGCGATCCCGTTGCTTTGCGAACGGGATTCGCCAACCCTCCTCCGCGATTTCCGGGCCGCACCGCAGGCACGCTGCCGCCAATGGAAACCTGGGTTCCGAAATAGGAATCTAGGGTGGGCACGGGAAGGCTGTCAAACGGGCAGGCTGGTCAATTTCCTCGGCGTTGCCACCGCCGGGCTTCGAGCCCGCCATTTCCCGACGGATCGTTCCCATCCTGCCAGCGTTGCCCGGACCGCCCCGGCGGGTTCCCCTGCCCTTGACGCTCCGGGGGCGGCAGACCTATTTCCCGCTCTGGCACCTGGGGCCGCGCGGCCTGGGTTGCGGTTTGGATTGGAGCGGCAGGCGCGGTCCTGACGATTCATTGGCTTCGGTGGGCCATCGCGCCGGGACCCATCACAACAATCCGCAGATTCGGCCAGCTCGACAGGAAATTGAACGACACCATGAGCAGCGTCACGACGTCCTCAGCCCCCGGCCAGACAGCCGCTTCCGACCTCCTGCCTGCCGTTCCGCTCCTCGCCCTCGACCGGCAGCACGCGGTGCTCCGCGAGGAGATCCGGGCCGCCGTCGACCGCGTCTGCGAATCTGGCCGGTTTGTGCTCGGGCCCGACGTGACCGCCCTCGAGGAGGAACTCGCCACCGCGCTCGACGTGCCCCACGCCATCAGTTGTGCCTCCGGCAGCGACGCCCTGCTCCTGGCACTCATGGCCCTGGGAGTCGGGTCCGGGGACGAGGTCGTGTTGCCGAGCTATACGTTCTTCGCCACGGCCAGTGCCGTCACCCGGCTCGGTGCGGTGCCGATCTTCGCCGACATCGACCCCGAAACCTACCTCGTCGATCCGGAGGATGTCCGCCGCAAGGTGAGCCGCCGCTGCCGGGCGATCATCCCGGTACATCTCTTCGGCCGCACGGCCGACATGGACGCCCTCCGGCCCATCGCCGAAGCGGCCGGCGTGCCGATCGTAGAGGACGCCGCCCAGTCGATCCTCTCGACCTGGCATGGCCGGTGCTCGGGCGGACTCGGCGATATCGGCTGCTTCAGCTTCTATCCCACCAAGAACCTCGGCGGCGCCGGCGACGGTGGCTTCCTGACCACCACCCGTGACGACCTGGCGAAGTCGCTCCGGCTCCTGCGGGTGCACGGCATGGAGCCGCGGTATTATCACGACCTGATCGGGATCAACAGCCGGCTCGATTCGATCCAGGCGGCAGTGCTGCGAGTGAAGTTGCCACATCTCGACGCCTGGACCACAAGCCGGCAGCACAATGCCGCCCGCTACGCGTCCCTGTTCGCCGCCTACGACCTCGCCGGTCGCGTGGTCATACCGACCGACGAGTCCCGGGGCCGGCATGTCTGGAATCAGTACGTCATCCGGATCGCCGACGGGCAGCGGGACAGCCTGCGAAAGCACCTCGCCGCCTGTGGCGTCGGCACGGAGATCTACTACCCCGTCCCGCTTCATCTCCAGGCCTGCTTCTCCCACCTCGGCTGGCGGCAGGGCGACCTGCCGCAGACCGAGCGGGCCGCCGAGGAGACACTCGCACTGCCGATCTTCCCCGAACTGCGGGCCGACGAGCAGCACACGGTCGTGGCCAGGATCGCCGAGTTTTTCGGCGTGGCCTGCAAGCCTGCGGCAACCCCGGCCACCAGGGCGGCCGCCTCCGGGCCGCACTTTCTCCGCCGGATGGTCGGCCGCGCCGACGAAGTGATCAGCTAGCCGGCCGGCCGTTGGGCTACCGAGCCGCGACTACCGAGCCCCGTGAACACTGGCGGCTACCGGTCACCCTCAAAGCGGCGGCTGGGCCGGCAGAGGATGTAGGTACCCAGGCCGATGAACAGGGCCATCAGGGCATAGGAGAGGATGTATTTCGTCATGGGTGCGGCCGACGAGGTCGGGCGGTAGGATTTCGGCAGAGTCTGCCAGGATCTCCTCGCTCGATAGGAAATGCTACCACGCATGGCCACCTCGCCGAAACGCCCCCCGAAGACGCCTCTCGACAAGCTGCCAGCCGTCGACATCAAGACCCGGAAGCTCATCGTCGGCCTCGCCGACGAGGTGGCCGCCGCCGCCGAGCGGCAGCGGGATCCCTGGCTCGACATCCCGACCCGCAGCCTCTCGAACGTCCGCTTCAACAAGGCACGGAAAATCATCGAGATGGGGGGGCAACGGAACCGTCGCCTCCTGTTCAACCTCTCCCAGGCCAAGAGCTACATGCAGACCCTGCTCGTGGGCACCGGCTGCAAGCAGCTCATCGAGCAGCAGAAGACCACCAGCATCCGAGGCCTCTACTACCTCCTCAAGCACACGATCGAGGGCACCCGCGAGGAGACCTTTGCCACCCAGGAGGAGTGCGACCCAATCATCGAAGATCTCGAGGTCACGCTCGAGAGCCTCCGCGAGGAGCTGCATGTCTACGCCAGCAACCGCGGCGGCATGGTGGGACCGATCACGCTGATCGACTCGGG
>Ga0210003_1004675_pt1 | contig 10734 bp, 9 predicted proteins | sample LantaG_FD_182804 | JGI IMG/M metagenome (GOLD analysis project Ga0210003, IMG submission 182804) | Deep subsurface microbial communities from Baltic Sea to uncover new lineages of life (NeLLi) - Landsort_02402 metaG (SPAdes) (version 2) | ecosystem: Environmental > Aquatic > Marine > Oceanic >...
TTATCCCAAGATTACCCAAGTATCCCAAATCTCAAGCCGGCATCGCCATCTTTATCCCAAGAATGGGGTTGCGATTTCGGGATTTTCATCTATGCTGTATGGGATATGCCCGATGCCAAGATTATCCACACCACGCAGGAGTCCGGGTACGAAGTCCATACGCCCGTCTTCGAAGGTCCGCTCGCCCTACTCTTGAGACTCATCGAGAAGAAGGAACTCGATATCACAAAAGTCGCACTGGCCCAGGTAACGGACGAGTTCCTGGCGCATGTTGAGCGAATGCGCGCCAATATGCAGATTGAAATCGTGGCCGAATTCCTGTCTGTGGCAGCCAAGCTCCTGTGGATCAAGTCCCGCGCACTGCTGCCGAAGCTGCCGGCATCAGCTAGTCTGGATGAGCAGGAAGACGATACCGGTGATGAGTTGATTCGCCAACTGCGCGCCTACCGGCAGTTCAAAGAGGCTGCGGGATGGCTTCGACAGCGCGACCACGAAGGCCTGCGCGACTACATCCGCACCAACACTTCCCCCCGCCCCAAGCGGATCTCGATGGATATCTCAGGGCTCCGCCTGGATGTCCTGAAGCGGGTAGCAGAAGCGATGCTCTATCCGACTGAGGCCCCGCGACCGGAGGGCGCGATTCAACGCCCCAGAATCTCGGTTGTTGATCAGATCTCACTCATTCGCCGGCGTCTTGGGAGCTGGGCCCGTGTCACCTTTCGCCGGCTGCTCAGCGACACCCCGTCGCGCCTCGAAGCAGTCGTCACACTGCAGGCCATCCTGGAGTTGATGAAACAACACAGCGTCGCCGCCCAACAGACGGAGATGTTCGGGGATATCACGATCCAGGCACTGGTGCCACCGGATCAGATCAGGCCCCCGGGCCACGCGACAGAGGAGTCCGCAGCGCCGGCCTTGTAGGCCCCGCCTTAGGAAGGGCGGACAGTTACTACTCAGTCTCTCCTGGTGCGTCATTCCGAGTGACCGACGGCGGCGGGGCCGCCGTCGGTCACTCGGAATGACGGGGCTGAGTAGCAACGCCGGACACTGCTGTCACCACAGCCTGCCCGGTGATGGCCGCGCTGGGCCCAGCAGCAGTGCGGGAGCGTTTCGTTTCTGGGGCAAGAACCAGATGGAAATCTGCGCAACCTGAAGGCCACGGGTGCATTCCAGGATGGGCAACATACTGCCCGCAGATCCAGCAGCGCCTCCTCACTTGGTGACTTGCCCCCATCCTGGAACGCACCCCAGCAGTGCCCTATGATCGACATGGACAAAGCCGTCTGGCAATGCGAAGCTCTTGGATCGCTGCGGGCCGCCCCGGGATTCATCCCTGAGCTAGGAAATTGCGCCCCATCAATGGGGCTTCAAACGGCTCTTTCCGTCTGGGAACCCGATTCATCGGGTGCTGTCAACATCGGTCTGCCGACGCGCGCACGTGGACTTCATCCACGCGCGGCTCTCACAGCGGAGGCATGTGGCACTGCGAGGTCAATTGGCTCCAGAGCCGACGTCCCTTCAGCCGGCAGAGGAGTACACCGGCAACACGAAGGTGAACGTGCTGCCTCCACCCGGGACACTATCCACCCAGATGCGTCCCGTATGCTTCTCGATAACCGACTTCACGATGGCCAAACCCAGCCCGGTGCCCTCCACGTCCTCGGTTCCGGGGCTCTGAATCCGGTAGAAGCGGTCAAAGATTCTGGACTCTTCCTCAGGAGGAATGCCGATACCGGAATCGCTCACCCGCACGACGACGTGGTCGTCATCCTGGCGCGCCACAATCTTGACCCATCCCGCCGGTCGGTTGTACTTGATCGCATTGCTGATGAGGTTGTCCAAGACCTGACGAAGTCGCCGTGTGTTGCCCCAAACCCACAGGGGAGACCGAGGCAGATCAGCGGTCAGGTCGACGCCGGCACTGAAGGCATGGGTCTGTGTCGCGTCCACTGTCATCTGGATCAGCTCATCCAGCCTTACTTTCTGCATCTCAAGATCGTAGCCGGCCTCAATCCGCCCGATGTCGAGCAAGTCTGAGATGAGCGCCGTGATATTGGACAAGCTGACAAGAGCCCGGTCCACAAAGCTCTGCTGCATCTCATTGAGGGGACCGGCACGTTCCAGAAGCTCGACATACCCCCGGATGGTCGTCAGCGGCGTGCGCAGGTCGTGAGAAACGGTCGAGACAAACTCAGACTTCAGGCGGTCAAGTTCCTTCAGGTGGGTGATTTCCTGCATCACCGCGACGTAGCCGATGGTCTCAATCGTGCTCAACTGAGCATTATAGACCCTGCCATCATCAAGCGTGACCTCGGAATGGACCACACCGCCATCCTGTCCTGCCAGGGAAAAGAGCGAGCAGAGCTCCTTGTTATCGACATAGTCCGCCAGCGGACGACCCTGAGCTTCAGCATCGATCCCAAACAAGCGCGCCGCCGTGTCGCTCCACAGCCACAGCCGGTTCCGGGCATCCGTGACGATAATCGCTTCCGCCGCCCGTTCCAGTATACCGCTCAGCCGAGAGCTCTCCGCCTCGCGCAGAGCAAAAAGGCGGGCGTTTTCGAGTGCGATCGCGGCAAAGTCCGCAATCGCGGACACCGCAAACAGCTGGTTCTCGGAGAACGCCTCGTCCTTCACTCGGTTGACGACGCCAAGGATGCCGATCGTGCCGGCGCCGGGGGCCTCAAGGGGTACATAGAGCAAGGCACGCACGAGGAAATCGGTGGAGAGCCTCGTCTCGCGGTGGAGCATCGCGGGACGGCCCGACCGGATCACCTGCCACGCTACCTTGTCTGAGGTCTCATCGTGCAGATGGTCCGTGTATCTGCTGCCCCTGTGCTTCACGACCCGCAGAAATAACCGGTCTCCCTCCTGCATCACGATGAACCCATCATCGGCCTGCGTCAGGTTCACCGCAGCCAGGACCACACGATCCAGGATCTCTCGTGCATCCAGTGAAGAGGCCACCGACTTACCGACCGTATAGATCGTGTTGATTTCCTGCAGGCGTTCATTCAGCCGCCGGTTGGCCTCGGCCAGCGTAGCCTCGACAAGCGGCTCGTCGCTCATGTGGGATTCAGTCATCCGACCTGCGCTCACATCATCCATAAGCATAGTAACCTGCTGCAGATCATACCTGATTCATACTACCAGGCAAATTCGGGGCGCGTCGAAACTTCATGCGGCGTTTTCCGTAGTAAGATAACAGAAGCATCCATAGTACCAGAGGAGGACTTGAATGAAGCTGCTCATCCGTTGGGCAATCAGTGCCCTGTCGCTTTTCGCCGCCGCCTGGCTCGTGCCGGGTATCCACGTTGATGATGGTCGGGGATGGATGGTGTATGCTGCAATAGCCGTCATTCTGAGCCTGGTCAATGCGCTCATCCGCCCACTCCTGAAGCTTATGACCTGCCCATTGATCCTCCTGACGCTCGGGCTCTTCACGCTGGTCGTCAATGCGATCACACTGCTCATCTCGTCCGCCCTCGCCAACAACGTCTTCGGCTTCGGCTTCTATATCGAGGGATTCTGGCCGGCATTCTGGGGCGCCATCATCGTCAGCATCGTGAGCGTCGTCCTGAACACAGTTGTCCGTGATGACGACGAGGATCGAGATCGACGACGCCGGCACAGCTAAGCCATGGTGAAGGTGTTTCTTTCTAGCGGCAATCACCAGCTGTGTACTGCCTCGACATGGCCACCACAGTGCAGTCTTGGCCCATGATCCGTTCCACTATGCCGACCATCGTCAGGGCCAAGAACTGCAAGCCGGCTGGCTGGTCGCTTGCTTCAGAGTGGGTATGGGGTTGGGTGACTATCCAGCGACGGTCCCTTCTTGGGCATTCGCCCCATTCTGAAGAAAGCCCGCCATTGGCTGCTACGCTTGTAAATCATCCTCCGTGTGCTATCATGCGGGGGAACTTGGAGCGCACAAAGGAGGCACGCTGTGACGAAACCCATAAACACACGTCGAATCACGCTGACCGCGTTGATGGCAGCTTTGATCTTTGTACTAACCACGCTGCCGCGAGTCCCGGTGCCGGCCACCGGTGGATACGTACACCTGGGAGATGCGGGGGTGACATTCGCCGCGAGCGCCTTTGGTCCCTGGGTAGCGATGGCGGCTGGGGGACTGGGAACGGCGATGGCGGACCTGTTAGGATTTCCACAGTGGGCCATCTTCTCGCTCATCGTCCACGGGCTGCAGGGATTGGCGATAGGCTTCATCCTTCGGCGTGGGCTGAACGTTGCCAGCGGCGTGGCGGCCACATTGGCCAGCGTGGCGATTGTCGTCGGGGGGTACTTCGTAGCCGGCGTCATCCTTATCGGACAAGGCGCTGCAGCCGTTGAAATCCTACCCAACACACTGCAGGCCCTAAGCGGCAGCATTGTCGGGATTCCCCTCTATTGGGCGGTACGACGTGCCTATCCCCCGCTGGAGCGCTACAGCGATAGAGCCGCCTGACCCTCGCCAGGAGCGGCACTCAGCGGAGGAGGCTAGCACCTCCTCCGCATTTTAGTGGGCCGGGAAGACTGATCCGCCAATGATCAACGTAGAAAACGTAACGTTTGCCTACCCAGCGCTACAGCCCGCTAACGCGCCGCTCCCCGTGCTCCGAAACTGCTCCCTCCGGATCGAGGAAGGCATGGCTATGGCCGTGATGGGGCCCAGCGGCGCGGGTAAGAGCACCCTGGGTTACCTACTCGCCGGCTTGGCACCACGCCATACCGGGGGTACGGTCAGCGGCACAGTGAGCATTGGCGGGCACAACGTGCTCACCACCCCGCCCGAAATCGGCACCGTTGGGCTGCTGTTTCAGGATGCAGCGACGCAGCTCTTCAACACCTCAGTGGAGGATGAGATCGCGTGGGGGTTGGAGGCACTGGGCCTCACTGCAGGTGAGATCACCCAACGCGTCGAAGATGCGTTGACCCGCTTCGATCTGGTCACCACCCGTTTCCGGTCACCCTGGGCGCTCTCCGGGGGGCAACAAAAGCGACTCGCCCTGGCAGCGCTTTGGGCCATGCGCCCCCGCTCGCTGATCCTCGATGAGCCCTTGAGCGGCCTTGATCCCCGCGGCAAAGCCGAGGTGATGACGGCTATCGAGGCCCTGCGGCAGGCCGGGACATCCCTGTTGCTGACGACGCTGCGCCCTCAGACAGCTCGGCGCGCCAGTCACATCGCCGTGCTGGCCGATGGCCGGCTCACCCCACCCGAGCCTGCCGGCCTCGCACTTCAGGACGAGAGCCCGCTGATTGCATCAGGCCTGATCTATCCATCCGACCTTTGGCCGAATCTGAGTCCTGTCGTCACGCCGGGCCGGTCGGTCCCCGCAATCGAGGTAAAGCAGCTCCATTTCAGTTATACGGACCGCGAGGAAGCCCTACGTGGCATTGATCTGGCCATCCCGTCCGGGCAGTTTGTGGCTCTGGTCGGTCCAAATGGCGCCGGGAAAAGTACCTTTGCACGACACCTGAACGGGCTTCTGAGAGCCAAGCGCGGCACCGTATGCATACTGGGGCAGCCGGTCGGCAGCCGCCCCACCGGAACCCTGGCCCGCAGCGTCGGATTCCTCTTCCAACGCCCTGAACAGCAGTTCTTCGCACCAACCGTCCGCGAGGAGATCGCCTTCGGGCTCACCCAATTGGGGGTGCCGGACAAGGAAGCGCGCCTCGACCACGTGTTGGCTCGGTTCGGGCTCACAGAACTCGCCGGCACGCCGCCGGCAATGCTTGGCTACGGCAGACAGCGGACCGTAACGCTGGCATCACTGGCGGCTCTAGATCCACCAGTTGTCGTCCTCGACGAACCAACCGTGGGCCTGGATGGGCGGGGGCTGGCGCAACTCCTGGCTTGGCTTTCGGATCTCCGTGCAGCCGGCACAACCATCATCTTGATAACGCACGAGATGGACTTGGCTCATCGGGCAGACCGCGCGATTGCCATGGAGCGAGGGCGCGTCACCGCCGATGGCGACCCGACCGCGGTTCTGGCCAATGACCCTGCGTGGAGTCGCGAGCTATGACCGTGGTCTTCGATACGTATATTCCAGGAGCGTCCTTCCTGCATCGGCTGGACCCGCGCGCTAAACTCTGGGCCACATTCCTCTGTCTTGTGCTTGTCTTCCTGCTGCCCAATCTCCTTTGCCAGGCGCTCTTCATCCTTGCCATCCACATCATCCTGCTCGCCGTCGACATCCCCATCAGGGTGCTGGAGCGCCTCTGGCGCCAGATGGCCGTCCTGCTCGTGCTGATTCTGGTGCTCCAGCCCTTCTTCTCACCGTCCGGTCGACTTCTGGTTGCCCTTGGGCCATTGTGGCTAACGTCAGGGGGAATTCTCAGAGCTATGGAGCTGGCGCTCCGCACCGCCGGCATGGTCTTTGTGACCTGCGCATTGCTCTTCACGACACCCCAGCCGGCCCTGGTGCGTGCCTTTGTGAAACTGGGACTTCCCTATGCGTGGGGGCTGACCATCAGTCTGGCTTTGCGGTTCCTGCCGGCGATCCAGGACTTGTTCCACACGGTACGAGACGCTCAAGCCGCGCGGGGGTGGGTCGCGCAGGGCAATCTCCTCAAGAGGTTTCGGGATTACATCCCCGTTCTGGTCGCCGTCTTGATCAGCACCCTGCGCATGAGCGACCAACTGACCTTGGCCCTCGCCGCACGCGGTCTGGAAAGCACCCACCCACGGAGTTCGTGGCGCGAACTGCAGATGGCCGGTAGGGATTGGGCGTTCCTTGCCGGAGTCACCGCCGCCTTCGGACTATTCGTGATAAGAAGCGGTTTTAGCCCATAGTCGATCGCTGTGCCCACCATCGTCAGGGTCACAACTGCGCAAGCACTCGCAAAGGCACCATCCTGTGCTATACTGCTGCGACACTGACTTCCTGAATGGAACGCACTGTAACCCTATGAGCTACAAAACAACCCTGATTTACAATCCAACAGCTGGTCCCTGGGACATGACCCGTTCACTGAAGCGCCTGGCGACCTACCTGGGGAAATCGGGGTGGCAAACCGAACTGGTCAAAACTGAGCAATCAGGAGATGCGACCACCCAGGCACGGGCAGCGGCAGAACAGGGAGCAGACGTCGTCCTCATCGCCGGAGGTGACGGCACCACTAACGAGGCCGTCAATGGGCTCAGCGGCTCCTCCACAGCGATGGGGATTGTGCCGGTCGGCACCGGCAACATTCTGGCCCACCAACTGCGCATGCCCATTTTGACGCTGGCCGCACCATTTCAAGTCAAAGACGTCGGCGATGCCATTCTCAGCAGCAGAGTCCAGCGCGTTGATCTGGGCAAAGTCAATGAGCGCCGTTTCCTGTGTTGGGCCGGTATGGGGCTGGATGCTGAAATCACAGCTCAGATGGAACCACGTCCACGGCACATGAAGCGCATGAAGACGCTGCCCTATATCATCGCAGGGCTCTCAGTCGCGTCCGAATACCGGGGCGTGCGCTCTAACATCGTCATCGAGGATCGCACCTTCCGCACCCGGGTCTTGATGGCAGTCGCCAGCAACATTCAGCTCTACGCCGCCTTCTTCCAGATCGCACCTCAGGCACGGATGGACGATGGATTGCTGGATATCTTCATCTTCAAAGGCCTCGGGATGGCGTATGCGCTGAAATACGTGGTGCAGACCCTGGGCAAACGACATCTACAAAACCCGGATGTGATGCACGCACTTGCCAGGCAGATGACAGTGGAAGCCTTGCCCACCGTCGCCGTCCATCTGGACGGCGAACCACACGGATCTACGCCGTTCGAAGTCAGCATATGCCCCGGCGAGCTCCGCATGTTGGCACCGCCGAACGCGCCTCGCAGCCTCTTCAGCAAACCGCCGGAGCGGTTCTGAGCGACGCCGCGATCAACTGTAGTCGCGCGCTCACGCCGGAACCACAACCATGATTGATACACACACGCACACACACTACTCCCCGGACGGTGCCGCGCCCATGGCCGAGATGATCGCGGCAGCACACGATCTGGGGCTGACAGGCCTCGCATTTGCCGACCATGCGGAGTGGTATCCTGGGGATCCTGCCTATGGTTTCCTGGATCTCGACGCCTACTTCTCCGAACTGGCCCAAGTCCGCGAGGTCTACGACGGCAAGATGCGCGTGCTCGCCGGCATCGAGCTTGGCAACCCGCACGATTTTCCGACCGAGACTCAAGCCATCTTGGCGCATCCCTTTGACCTGGTCATTGGATCGGTACACTGGCTCGATGGGCTCCCGGGCTGGGAACATCAGGTTTTCCAGAGCGGACTCGCGGCTGCCTACCAGCTGTATTTCGAGGAGCTCATCAAGATGGTCTACGAAGCAGACTTTGACATTCTGGGCCATCTCGACCTCGTACAGCGCGACTCCTGGGAACTGTTCGGAGAGACCCTCACGTTGGACGCCTTCCGCGAGCCAATTCAGGTGGTACTGTGCCACCTGATAGAGTCAGGCCGCGGGTTGGAGATCAATACCTCGGGCCTGCGCAAAGGACTTCCCAAGCCCCTTCCGGGGTTGGATGTTCTACGCTGGTATCGTGACCTGGGAGGTGAGGTTCTGGTCCTCGGCTCCGATGCCCACTGCCCCGAACATATCGCCTTTGGCTTTGATGCGGCGCGTGACATCGCTCTGGCAGCCGGATTCCATCGCATCGCCCGGTTTGAAAACCGCACTGTGGTGGATTGGATTGAGCTGTAGACCCTGAGATATGCCGTAAGAACCAGCGACTATGAACGAACACCGTCACCCGCTATTCCGAGACAGCCAGACTCTATTGGACCAATGTGAGTGGCCGGCGCTGCAGGCACCCTACGACGACGCCCTGCGCCAGGCCGTTGCCTTCATCCTCGAACGCGTCTCAGACATGATAGCCATCGTGGCCTGTGGTTCAATCCTGCGGGGCAGCCCCTCAGCATCCAGTGACCTTGATATCTACGTCCTTCGAGAGAAGCTCGAGCGGCAGCGTGTGCAGCGATGGTTCAACGGCGTCCCGGCAGAGATTTTCATCAATCCACCCGACCAAGTGCAGAAGTACATCGACCAGGAGCGGCAGGACGGGCGCCCCATCACGGCGCATATGCTGGCAACAGGCCATGTGGTGCTGGCGCTCGGCGACAGTCTCTCGGAGCTCCAAGCCCTTGCCAAAGACGCGCTATCCGCACATCCGGACCCATCTGCAGAGCGGCTGGTAACAGCCAGGTACATGGCCGCCATACGATTTGAGGATGCCACGGACATCTGGAAAGCGCGACCCGAAGCAGCCAAGATGATTCTCAACATAGCCGTCTATGACATGCTCCGCTACTACTATCTGGAAGCCAATCAATTCTTCCCTCGCGACAAGGACCTATTCGTCGCGCTGGCAGCACTAGATCCCGACCTATCCGACCTGGCACAGCGGTACTATAGCGAATCATCACCGAACCGCATCATCGACATCGCCCACCAAATCGCCGACCACACGATTAGGACCTTTGGCTTCTTCGAATGGGAATCGACGCCTGAAGCCGTCACGTTACGTGATGACAAGCAGGTGAATCATACATAACAGAGGACAAGACATGACCAGCAGCGATCCCTTGATGACCGTCGTCATCCCGGCGTACAATGAGGCACACCGCCTACCACAGACGCTGACGCGCGTGATGGATTTTGTTGCCTCACGCCCCGAGACATTGGACATCATCGTCGTCAACAACAACAGCCGCGACAATACCCACCAGGTTGCGGCGGCTATCGCCAAGGATGTCAGCTTCCTGCAGGTCCTGGATCAGCCGATCCAGGGCAAGGGCGCGGCGGTCCGCAAGGGCATCTTGTGCGCCGCGGGCCAGTATACGTTTATCTGTGACGCGGACCTCGCGATGCCGATCGAGGAACTGCCCCGCTTCTTCCCTGATACCTTGGGCGAGGACTACGACATCGCCATCGGCTCCCGAGAGGTCCCCGGCGCCGAACGCTTCGACGAACCGGGCTACCGGCACATGATGGGCCGCGTCTTCAACGGAGTTGTGCGCGCGCTGGCCGTGCCGGGGATTCAGGATACACAGTGCGGGTTCAAGGCGTTCAAACGTGAGGCCGGACAGGCGATCTTCCGGACGCAGCAGATTGATGGTTTCGCCTTTGACGTGGAGGTACTGGCCATCGCGCGCAGGTGGAACTACAAACTGATAGAGATCGGCATTCCCTGGTATTACGGCCCGGGGGGAAGCGTTCACCCCCTCAGAGACTCCTGGCGTATGCTCAAGGAGGTTGTGCGTGTCCGGCGCTATGTGCGCACCGGATACTATGATCGACCTGCAGAGCGCCAGGGCTCGATCGAGCTAGACTAAGTCCAGGTTCTCAGGCTTCAAGGTCGCCAAGAGCTTGTCAATCTGATAGCCCGAGGCCGCTTCAGCTCCCTTGAGTTGCTTGACCAGCTGGTGGATCATCACAAGATAGGACACTAGATCGGCGTCACGCTGGAGTCCGACCTCCAAGGTGGACACCCAGGCCAGCCACCACACAAACTCGTCGAAGGCTTCCCGGTTGAACCACACCGCGTCCTCGAAGCGATTAACTCGGAGATACGTCCGCACATCACGACGACTCAGGGCTTGATAGATCACACTGTAGGCATCGACCTCGTGGGGCGCCTCTGCGGCGGCAATCTGAGGAAGCCAATGATGGCAGGTTAGCAGCATCCGGACCGTGTTGACAGCGTGCTGGCGCAGTCCGGTCTCGACACCCAGA
>Ga0210003_1004676_pt1 | contig 10734 bp, 13 predicted proteins | sample LantaG_FD_182804 | JGI IMG/M metagenome (GOLD analysis project Ga0210003, IMG submission 182804) | Deep subsurface microbial communities from Baltic Sea to uncover new lineages of life (NeLLi) - Landsort_02402 metaG (SPAdes) (version 2) | ecosystem: Environmental > Aquatic > Marine > Oceanic >...
CACGCCGAACACCTGTGCTACTCCACCGCCAAGCAGGAGCTCTTCGGCTCGTTCGCCGCGGCGAACAAGGACATGGACCCTAAGGCGCTCGCTTCTTATTGATTTTTTTTTTTTTTTTTTTCGTTTTCTTTTTTTTTTTTTTTTTGGAAAGAAGGAGAAAGGTGAGATGCGGGTTTTTTTCTCTCTGTTTTCTCTCTCTTTTTCTTCCTTTTCCCTTCTCCTTCTCCTTCCCAACTACTCACTCCGCGTCCGCGGCCCCCGCAGTCGTGGCCTCCTCCTTCTCGGCCTGCCGGATGCGGCTCGAGAGGCAGCTGACTTTGTTTACGTAATCGGCCCCGAAGGCGACGAGGCCGAGCAGCGACGTCAGACAGAAGAAAAGGACCGCCCAGGCTGCGGCGCGCGCGGACGAGGAGCCAAAGGCGCGCTTTTGGTTGAGGCTGTGTTTTTTCGTTTGTTTTTCGTTTGTTTTTCGTTTTTTTTTTTGCGGATTGAATTTTGGGTTTGAGATCAAGGAGGTGGTGACGGGGTATTGAGAGAGAGAAAGGAGAAACAAACGCCGACGAGGACGGTTTTTGCATCTTCCGACTTTTTTGCAACCGCTCCAATTTTGCCTTTACCCGAACAGACAGCTCCCGAAACTGCAGAAGACCAGCCCACATATGCCCCAACCAGGACAGCAGGTGCAGGGGCTGCCGCAGCAGTTGCAGATGCCTCCGTCGAACTCGTGGACGTCGCCGAGTTCGCCAGCATCTCCTCCTCCATCAAGCAGTGATGATGACGCTGATGCTGCTGCTGTTCCGAGGGGCGCCGAGTCCTTGGCAGAGGCGGTCTTTTTCAGCTCGTCGGCCATTTTCTTGGTTTCGATGTGTGTTTGGTGGGGGTGGAGAAAGAGGGAATTGGGGTGCTCGGGGAGGAGGGCGCGAGAGTTTTTTTTTATTCTTTCGGTAAAAGAAGTGAGCCGAAAAAACGGCTAGGTCTTTCGAGTTTCTTTTTCCTCTCTCACCTCCCTCTCTCTCGCTTCTCCCTTCACTCCGCGCTGCAGCGCGATTTGAGTGCATTTTCTCTCTAGTTCTTCCTTGAGCAGCTTGAGCCAGTTGTTTTACAAACAAAAAAAACGACAAGAGAGAAAGGGGAAGAGAAAGAGAGAAGCAAAGAAACACCACTGCCCCCCTCTCTCCCTCTCTTCTCTCTTTCCTTCCTTCTTCAGTTCTCGACCCCGGCGCGGCGCAGCTCCCACGAAAGCCCCCCCGTCAGGAAGCACCCCAGCATCCTCAGGTCGCCGCGCAGCGATCTCAGCGGGGCCACCCACGTCGCCGGGCGGTTCCCCTCGACGAGGAAGTGGGAGAGCCACGAAGGGAAGTAGCCGACGAGCAGCGTGCCCACGGCGCGCGAGGCGAAAGCTTTTGCTCCTCTCTCTGCTCCTCCTCCTCCGAGATGATCGAACGGGCTCGGGAGCAGTCCCGCGGCGATGAGGAGCGCCGCGACGGTCCCGCAGTAGTGGACCGCCCTGGTCAGCGGGTGCGAGTGCTGCCGGAGGTAGAAGAGCCAGAAGGCGTCGGCGTCGTTCGGAGGAGGTTGAGAGGTTTTCTTCGCCGATGATGATCTCGTCGTCGGTGCCATCAGTGCTCTTTTTCTTCTTCGTCCTTTGCTTTTTGTGTCGTCGTCTCTGTTCCAGATATTCGTGCGCTAAGCTGTAGCGGAGAGCGTGCTCTGTTCTCTGTCTTGAACAAGGGCGGGGGAGAAAGAGAGCTCGGGGGCGATATGGGAGGAGGAGGAAGCGTGTCGAAAGAGATCGGAACTTGCCAAGTTGGGAATTCTAAGGACCTCGAACAGAAAAAAAATGGTCGAAGGTCGGGCTCTTGATCGACAATTCGTCAGTGACTCACTCTTTTGAATTTTTTTTTCCAACCACTCGTTCCTCTGCTCTCGCTCTCGCTTCTCCTCTCCCGCCCCACACACACTCTCCTCTTCTCCCCCACGAGAGAGCAGCACGCAGATCACCCCTTCCTGAACGTGGTGCTGCAAAGCGAGGAAGCAGAGCAGGCAGCGAGAGAAACGACGAGATGGCCACGACAGCCGACGAGCGCCACGCCGAGTTTGACGCCGATAAATCCTCCGCGGCGGTCTCGGCGCCCAAGCCGATCTCGGCCCTCGCGGCCGGGCTCAAGAGGCTCAGCATGTCTCTGAGGTCTTCTTCGTTGGGCAGGCGGTGAGAGCATTTGGGGGAAAACAGAGAAAGAGAGAGAAAGAAAGGTCGAAAAAGAGAGAGAAAGAAGCGAAATCCGAATTGACGGGGCACCTCTCTCTCGACGACCTCGACCTCCTCCCCTCATCAACCCCCGACCTCCTCCTCTCCCTCTCTCTCTCACGCACACACACACCAGCTCCTCCTCCCGCGCCCGCGGGGAGGACAGCACGGGCGCTGCGTCATCCGACGTGAACGCCTCACGACGCGGCGGCGACGGGTCGACAGCAACGATCACCTCGCTCGCCTCTCTCTTGTCGACGCCGACCTCGGAGCTGCTGCGGCCGCAGGCGTCGATCCTCTGCCTCGACCCGGGAAGCACCGTGGGCGAGGCGCTGGCGGCGCTGGCGGCGCGGAGGGTGCTGTCGGCGCCCGTCAGGACGCTGGAGGCTGCGGCAGCTGCAGCGGGGAGTTCTCCTTCGAAAAAGAAGATACCAGAGGGGACGACCAAGGAGTTTGAGGAGGCCTCGGAGAAGGCCACGGCCGAGGGCAGGGACTTTGTCTGCTTCGTCGACGTCAGGGACGTTCTTATGAGCTTCCTCGAGGTCATCCCCAGGGGATCGCTAGACGGCGCCAAGCTCCTGAAACGCGCGAAAGTCCTCGAGGAGGCCGGGTCCAGGCTCAGCGAGATGCCGCTGTCGAGCCTGCCAGTCATCGGCAGCGACGGCGCTTTCCTCCTCGACGACGAAGAAAGAGAAGACGACAACGACGACGACGACGACGACGCAGACAACGACGACGGAAAAACTTCCGCTTCCGCTTCTGCTGCTGCCGCTGCTCTCTCCTCCTCGATGCCGCTGCGCTCCCTGCTTAGCGGCTTCCTCGTCGGCGGAGGAGGAGGCGCCGTCAGCGCAGTCAGGCAGGGCGAGTTCCCCCGCGCCAAGGCGGTCGCGCACAGAGTCGCGCTGCTCTCTCCGAAGAAGAAGAAGAGAAAGAAAAAGGTTGGGGAAGAAACCTCCGGAGAAAGCGTTCCCGAGGAACGGCAGCGCGTCACCCACATCGTCAGCCAGCTCGACGTGGCCCGCTTCGTGATCAAGAACGCGGCCGTGCTGGGGCCGCTGGCGCTCAAGACGGCGGCGGAGCTCGGTGAGTTGTTGTTTTTCGGAAAAATCTCTCTTTTTCTTTTTTTCTTTTTTTCTTTTTTTTTTCTTCGTCTTTTTTTTCTTTTCGCTTCAAACTTTTCTCACACCTCTTTCTCTTTTCCCTCTTTTCTCTCTCTTTTCTCTCTTACTCTCTCAGGCTGGGCCGAGGGCAAGGTCGTCACCGTGCCCCCGACGACGCCCGCGATAGAGGCCCTGGCCGCGATGCGGCGCGCGGGAGTCGCCGGCCTCGCCGTCGTCGAAAACGCCTCCGCTCCGGCAGCCTCGGTGACTTCCACCTCTTCTGCTGCCGCCGAAAGCAACAACGGCAGCAACGCCATCCTCGCCGTCGGAGCGATGATCGGTTCCTTCGCCGTGCCGGACCTCCGTGCCCTCGTCTGCGAGCACCTGGGCTCGCTGGCGCTTCCCGTGGGCGAGGCGCTCGCCAAGGCCAAGGGTCGAGAGTTCTGGGGCGTCGCGCGGAGCGGCAACGGCACCGGCGGCAACGGCGGCAACGGAGGAAACGGAGGGGGAGGAGAGAGGTCCGGCAACGCCACCCCCGTGGGCAGCTTCGGCGGACGCGGAGGAGGCTTCTCGTCCACCCCTCTCTCTAACTCTGCTGTCGGCACCCCGCTGTTCGGCACGAGCCCCCGCGACGCCAACGCCGCTGCCGCCGCCGCGCGCAGGGCCTCGATCGGGGGTCGGGTGGGTCAAGCCCTGGCCACGGCCTCGCCCGATGACACCTTTTCCGTAGTGCTGGCCAGGCTGGTGGCGAGGCGCGTGCACCGGCTGCACGTGATCGACGACGAGACGAGCGCGCCGCTGGTGAGGAGGAGGAGGAGAAGGGAGGAGAGAGAGGTTTTTTTTCCCTTCTTCTTCTTCTTCTCGCTTTTCGAGAGCGTCGAGGGTCGCCGAAGAAAGAAAAAACTCACTCTTCTTTTTTTTTACCCCCATCTCTCTAAAAACACTATCAACAGGGTGTCGTCACGCTCACGGACGCGCTGGGCGCAGTGCTGTCCGCCGCGGAGAGTGGGGAGGACGACAAGAGGGCCGCGGCCAAGGCGGCGCTCGTCTAAAGACGAATTTTTTTCTTTTCTGTTTTTCTCTCTTTTTTTTCCTTCTTTTTTCGAAACCTTTCTTTTTCGTTTTTTTTTCTTCGATTCTGTTACGCAAGTCCAAAACTGCTAATTCGTAGTAGTGATTTACTTTTTCTTTATGAATTGGAGCGGGGGGCGCGGGGCGGAAAGGAGCGGAGGAAAGAGAGAAAGAGAAGAAGAGGTTGAGGTCGAGAAGGACAGGTGAACAAGGAGGCTCTTTCAAAACGAAAAAACGAAAAAAAAAATCACAACTTCTCGAAAGGCAACTCCATCTTTCGCCTTCTCTCTCTCAACTCTCTCGTTCCCCCCTTTCGCCTCGCCCCCCTCTCGCTCAGGCACGCGCATCGAGAAGCTCAGCAGCAGCAGCAGAAGCAGCAGCAGCAGAAGCAAAAGAAAAATGAGCGCAGCAACCGCCACGGACGAGCAGCTCCGCTCGCTGCTGATCGACTCGAAGGTCTCGACGGTCCTGCCGCCGAAGCAGGCCCCCGTCGTGACCCTGAGTCCCGGCGACAGCGTCGAGTCCGCGCTGAGGACGTTGGCGACGCACAAGATTCTGAGCGCGCCGGTGGTGGACGTGCGTTTCTCTTTTTTTGTTTGGAGGAGGAGGAGAGGAGAGGAAGGGAATGAGAAATGATTGATTTCGATGGCGACTGGGCGTTCGTCGCCGTCTTCTTCAAGCAAGATGGTGCTCGACTCCTCAGCCTTCCCCTGCGCGCTCTGCTTCGAAACAGCCATGGCTGTGGAGAGGACGACGTGCTATCTGCGCTCAAAGTCGCAGAAGACAGATGCAACACGCGGAAGAGCGAGAAAACGGCGAGGGTCGACGGCGATGATGCTGATGATGGAGCTCTGTCGCCTACGATCGCGGCTGTTTTTTCTTTCTTTCTCTTTTTTCTCGACCTCTTCAAAACCTCTTCGAAACCTCTTCCTCAACTCAACCCGCAACCAACCAGGGAGAGGATATCCTCGGCTTCCTCGACGTCAGAGACGTCGCCCACGCCCTCCTCGACTCCCTGCCCGCCGACGTCGTCGCAGACGCCAAGCTCCTCCGCAGGATGAAGGCTTTGGAAGACGCCGGCCCGGCGTTTGCGGCCACGGTCGTCTCGGCCTTACCCGGGGGCTACGGCGGCGACGGGTCGTTCCTGCCGGCTTCGCGCGCCGACAAGATGACCCTCTTAGAGCTGGTGCACGACGCATTCCTGTTTCCCAAGGCGCACCCGAAGTCGTCGTCGGCGGAGGCGAAGGGAGGCGGCGAAGGAGGAGCGGAGAAGAAGTCCGGAGTCAGCCACAGGGTCGGGGTACGAAGCTTTTTCCTCTCTCTTTCCCTCTCTTTTTTTCAGCCTCGTTTTCTGCTCTCTCTTCCGGGCACCGTTCCGTGCTCTTCCCAACGAGGCGAGAAAGAGCGGACGGAGAGCTCACCAAAAACTCCCAAAAAAAAACACGAAAAACGACTTCGAAAAAAAAAAAAACAGCTCTTTGACGCCTCGGGCACGGCCTTTTCGGCCATCGTCTCCCAATCTGACGTGGCCCGTTTCCTACTTTCCAAAAAGGACAGCCTGGGTAAAGTAGGAAAATCCACCGTCGCAGAGGTCGGGTGGTCCTCTCGTGGCCCCGTCGTGAGCGTCACGCCCGAGGCCAGCTCGGTCGCGGCGCTCGCGCTGATGCGGCGGCGGAACATCGCCGGCGTCGCGGTCGTCGACCCGAAAACGGGAAAACTCATCGGCAACTTCTCCGCCACGGAACTCAGGGCCCTCACCGCCGACCACCTCGGTGCCTTGGCCTTGCCCGTCGCCGAGATGCTGGCTCTCGAACATGGATTAGAATTCTGGGGAATCGACCACTCGGCGCCCGAGGCCGCGCCGGCGCTCGAGCACTCAAGCAAGTTCGCGCGCGCGGCGCACCGGCGCCGGTCGCAGCTCGGCGGGGACGTCGGGCAGGAGATCGCCGCGTGCTCCCCCAGCGACACTGTGACGGCGGTCCTGGAAAAGCTCGTCAGCAGGAGGCTGCATCGACTGTATGTGGTGGACGAGGAGGCGAAGCCTGTCGGGGTAAGAGGAGGAGAGGTTTTTTTTCGTTGTTTCTTTTTCTCTCTCGAGCGTCGTCGCGAGCGTTGTCGTCGAAAAGACACTCATTTTCTTTTCTCTTTCTCTTTTCCCTTTGTTCCCTCCCCTCTTGAATAAAAAACAACGAAACAGGTCGTCACGCTGACTGATGTCTTGAGGGCCGCGGTCGAGGCCGCAAAGTGATTTGATGTTAGTTTTGGAGCGCTGTGTTTTCAGAGAGAGAAAGAGAGAAGAGAGAGAGTTTGTTGAGACGGGGGAAAAAAGTAAAAAAAAAAAAAAAAACTCTTTTTTCACTTTTTCTTGTTCTTCTCTCTCGCCACCCCCCAACCGGCATCTGTATCTCTCTCTCTCATTTCCGAGCGCGTGTTCACTATGGCCTCCTCGTTGCGCCCGTGGAGGCGCGGAGGCTAGGAAAGGCAAATTGGAAGGGAAAAAAAACGGCTAGCTTTCGTTGACTAGAAATGTCGATAACGGAGGCATCATCATCGAAGACGATGGTTGTTCCCGATCTGTCCTCGCTCTCTCTTCAAGCAGCTCCGCGAGCTGAATCGCAGCAGCACCAACAGCCCCAGCAGCGCGTCCTCGACTTCATCATCGTGGAGGACGACGAGGGGACCGAGCGCAGCAGGAGGCCGTGGGGCTGGAGCAGCGGCAGCAGCGGCAGCGGCAACAATGCTGCAGACGGCGGCGACGCCGATGGCCGCTCCTCTTCGACCTCTTCGACGGGCAAGGCCAGGGCTGGCAGCGTCCTCCCTGCTCCTCCGCTCCGACTTCCTCCGCCACCTCCACCAGCAGCAGCAGGATCCGGCATTTCAGTCCCTCACAGGTTCCGCTACACCGACGCTACGCTGCAGTCGGCGCTGTTCACCGCCGGCGCGAAGCCCAGGCTCGCGAAAAAGGTCCGATTTTCGTTTTTTTTGGCTTTTCGTTTCCGGTTTTTTTTTTTTTTTTTTTAATAGTTTTTTTTTTTTTTTTTGAAAGAGTCTTTTCTTTTTCCTCTCCTTCGCTCTGGTCTCACCTTCTCGCTTCCCTTCCCGCTTCTCTCATTCCTCTCCTTCTCTCTCTCTCTCTCTCTCTCTCTCTCCTTCTCAAACAGATCAGCAAGGCAGTCTTCGCGCAGCTCACCGCCTCGCTGCCGCCGCAGCCGCCGCCGCCCGCGGAAGAAGAAGAAGGCGAAGAAGAGAATCGAGGAGGAGCAAAAAACGCCGCCGCCGCCTCCTCCAACCCCACCTCCTTCTCTTCCCTTTTGTCCTCCTCGACCCTCCCCCGCTCCGCCTTCGTCTCCCTCGTCGCCGCGGCCTCCGACGCCCTCTCCAAGCCCGAGAAGCGTCCCTTGGCCCTCTCCCTCTCCTCCTTCGAGACGGCCTGCGGCCTCGTCGAGCGGAGGACCCCCGTCGCGCTGCTGCTCGCGGGAACCAGCGGCTCCGGGAAATCGACGCTCGCGGGCTTGCTTTCCGCAAGGCTCGGCGGCGCCTCGGTGGTCTCGACCGACTCGGTCCGACACGTGCTGGCCTCTTCTCTGCCTCCCGAGTCCAAAGAGGCGCAGCTGCTTCGGGCGTCGACGTACGAGGCCGGGGACCTGCTGGTGGAGTGGGAGAGGGAGGCCGAGGAGGAGAAGAGGAGGAGGGAGAGCGGGAAGAGGAACGGGAGCGGCGGCGGAAGCAGCAGCAGCGAGAGGAGCAACAGCAGCAGCTCGAAAGAAACCGCTTTTCCTTCTTCTTCTTCTTCTTCCTCTTTTCCTTCCTTTGATCGCGCCGCCGTCGTCCGGGGCTACGAGGCCCAGGCGGCGCTGGTGCAGCCCGCCCTGGAGAGAATCGTGGCCGTCGCCGCGGCCAGGGGGGAGTCGGTCGTCGTCGAGGGGGCGCACGTTGGAATCCCCTTCGCCGTCTCTCTCGCCGCAAACTCGACTTTGAGTTCTTCGTCGACCTCTTCGGGATTTTCGCCGTCGACCTCGACCTCCTCTTCTATGAGAAACCACCTCCACCCCTGCGCGTGCCCCTTCCTCGTGCATATCTCCAACGAGCAGAAGCACGCCGAGAGGTTTGCGGTGCGCGCCAAGGCGATGGTGGCGATCAACGACACGAGCAGCGGCGGGAGGAGGGAGAGGACGAGGGGCGGGCAGGAAGGAGGAGGGAAGGCGGCGAGAGCGAGCAACGGCGACGGCGATGGCGGCGGTGTCAGAAACCCGAAGAAGAGGAGCTCGGGCGGCGGCAACTCTTATATCTCGGCGCTCCCCCGCATCCGCGCGATCCAGCTCCACCTCCGGTCGCTCGCCGCGGCCTTCGTGGTGCCCGCCGTGGACAACACCAGCGTCGATAGGTCCGTGGAGGCGGTCGCGGCGGCCGTGCTGGGGTGTGCGAGGAGGGTGGCGGAGGGGAACCGGCTGGTGGTCTCTGAGGAAACGACGCCGGCGGCGGCGAAAACGGCGGCGAAGACGACGGCGACGATGACGGCGACGGCGACGACGCTGCAGCTCTCTCCGCCGCTCTCTTCCCCGGGCGACCCCGCCTCCTCGTCTTCCTCCGTGCTCACCTGCCGCCCCGTGGCCGCGGAGTTCGCGGCGGCCACGGCGGCGCTGTGGTCGTCCAAGGCGGCGCTGGGGCTGATCCGGCAGAAGCGGGAGCAGCAGCAGCAGCAGCAGCAGCGAGGAAGAGGCGGCAAGCTCAACTTCCTTCTTCTCTCGCGGCAGGAGCAGCAGCAGCAGCAGCAGCCGTGGTGGAGGCCCCAAGGCGGAAACGATCACCAAATCAACGCCCCCTCCTCTTCCGCCCCTTCGACGTCAGCGGCCTCGAGCAGCCCCCCGCGGGCGCTGTCGGAACTGGACGCCTTCGCCGCCGCCGAGCTGGTGAGCAGCAGCAGCGGGCAGCGGCGGCGGCGGTGGCGGCAGCGGCGGCGGCAGGGGGGGCAGACGAGGGACGGCAGCAGCAGCGGTGACGACGACGAAGGAGGAGGAGGGGAGAGCTCTCCCTCTGCTTCCGACTCTTCTGGCGAAGAGGGCTCGTTCCCCTCGCCGTCGCCGTCGCCGTCGCCGTCGCCGTCGAGGGCCCCCGCTGCACTTGTGGCAGCCACGGCCGCGGAAGAGCAGCAGGAGCAGCGGCTGCAGCGGCAGCAGAAGAGGGAAAAGGCCCCTCTTCCTCCTCTTCCTCCCCCTCCTCCTCCTCCCGCCGCCGCCTCTCTGACTCCGCCCGCGGCCAGGGCGCTGCTCGCCGCCGCGGCGGCGGCGGACGACGGCGGGGTGAGCGTGACGGAGGGCGAGGACGACGACGAGGAAGAGGAAGAGGAGGAGGAAGAGAGGTGAAGGTCGAGGCGGCTAGAAAAAATTCCAGATCACAATTCGAAGGGGGAAAAAAAATCGCCTCGCTCTTTCTTTTCCCCGCACTTGGACGAACCTTTGTTCGATGCGGCGCCGGGCCCTGAGCAGCCTTCTGAATGTGGGGCTGCTGCGGGAGAGCAGGAGCAGTCGCGGCGGTGGCGGCGCGAGCAGCTCCGCGGCTCGAGCGCTGGCATCTTCATCTTCTTCGAACAATCCTTCTTCTCCTTGGACCTCATCGGCAGCAGCAGCAGCCTCAACAACCACAGAGGACGAAAGCGCCCTCCACCGCCCCCTGCGCCTCCTGCTCTTCGCCACGCTCGCCGGCGCCGCCGCGGCCGTGCTCCCGCAGACCTTCGCCCCGTCCCCTCAGGCCGCGGTGGCGCTGCTGCGCGCCGACAGCGCGAGGCTCCGGGCAGCGGGGGCGGCGAGGGCAGCAAGGATAGGGGGCGGTGGGAGTGGCAGCGGCGGCGCGGGGGCGCTCGCCGCCGTGCCCGGAGCAGCCGCGGCGCTCCTCGACGCGGCGTTCCGAGATAATGATGCAAATGAGGAGGAGGAGATCAAGGCCTCGGCGGCGGCGCTCAAGGCCGCGGTGGCTTGGGCTCGGAGCGCGGAGGGGGCGAGGGCGCTGAGAGAGGCCGGGGCAGTCGGGCGAGCCGAGGCGGCGATGAAGAGGGGGAAAGGGGAGGAGAACGAGGGATCGAAAGCGCTCTCTGTCGAGGCCGCGGAGGACGCGAGGCACCTATGCTGGCTGCTCGGTCAACAGCGGCAGCAAGAGAAGGAGAAGTGAGAAAGAGAACGCGCGCGCGCTGGGGAGTTGGAAACTCTGTAAAAAAAATTAAGAAAAATGTACTCTTTTTGAAAAAAGCTCGACCTCCTCAGAAAAATCCGAAAAATCGGAAATCGAAAGGGAAAAAAAAAAAAAAAAAAAAAACGGTTT
>Ga0210003_1004678_pt1 | contig 10730 bp, 9 predicted proteins | sample LantaG_FD_182804 | JGI IMG/M metagenome (GOLD analysis project Ga0210003, IMG submission 182804) | Deep subsurface microbial communities from Baltic Sea to uncover new lineages of life (NeLLi) - Landsort_02402 metaG (SPAdes) (version 2) | ecosystem: Environmental > Aquatic > Marine > Oceanic >...
CTGGCCTCGAGGCCTGTGTGCCGGGGGAAGCGCTGCGGCAATCCGGCGGCCATCGAAGCGACCCTCCATCACAACGACGCCGTCGATCTCGAGCACCGGCACCCGCAGGCCGTAGCGGGCCGCGACCGTCTCGTCGCCGTCAACGTCCACGCAGGTCGCGACGAGGCCAAGAGAGGCCAGCAGGTCCTCGGCCTCGTCACAGAGGTGGCAGCCGCGGCGGGTGTAGAGGAGGGTCGCCACCGGAACCGCCAGGCGTGCTAGGCTGAACGGATATGAATCTGCCGACGGATCGGGCGGCACGCGGACGATCCGCCTGTCCGATGCCCGGAATATTGTCCTGTCATGGCTGAACCCGTCCACACCATCGCCGACTTTCTCGCCGTTGTCCGCAGGAGCGGACTGGTGGCGGAAGACCGCCTGGCCGAGACCGTGGCCACCTGGACCGACACCTCGCTCGAACTGCCCGCCGAACTGCCCCAGGCCCTCGTCGCCGCCGAACTGCTGACCCAGTGGCAGAGCGACCAGCTCCGCAAGGGCAAGCACAAAGGCTTCATGCTGGGCAAGTACAAGCTCCTCGGATTGCTCGGGGTGGGGGGAATGAGCAGCGTCTACCTGGCCGAGAACACGACGCTCGGCGAGCTCGTTGCCATCAAGGTCTTGCCAACCAAGCGAGTGGATCAGACATCGTTCCTGGCCCGCTTCGAGCAGGAGGCTCGGCGGATCTTCAAGCTCAGCCACCAGAACCTCATCCGGTCCCACGACCTCGACTCGGCTGGTGGCGTCAACTTCATCGTCATGGAATACATCGACGGCACCGACCTGCATGTGCTGGTGAAAGAACACATCCAGCGGCACAACAAGCCGCTCGACGTCCGCGACGCCGTTGACTACATCCGCCAGGCGGCCGAGGGCCTGCACGTTGCCCACGAGGAAGGGCTCGTCCACCGCGACGTCAAGCCGGCCAATCTGATGCTCAACCGCAAGGGCATCATCAAGGTTCTCGACCTCGGCCTGGCGCTCAAGGAAGATGACGACCAACAGGCGTCGGTGACCCGCGAGCATGACGAGAAAGTGCTGGGCACGGCCGACTACCTGGCCCCCGAGCAGGCCCGGGACAGCCACACCGCCGACCGCCGCAGCGACATCTACGCCCTCGGCTGCACGCTCCACTACCTCTTGATCGGCAAGCCGCCCTTCGCCCAGGGCAAGCTGGCTGAGCGTATCCAGGCCCAGCTCAATACGCAGGCGCCAAACATTCTCGACGAGCGGCCCGACGTGCCCCCGGCGATCGCCGACCTCTACTACCGGATGATGGAGAAGGTTCCCGCCGCCCGCCCGCAAACGGCGCAGGAAGTGGCCGATATTCTTCGTGGCTGGCTGAACTCTGCAAAACAGACCGACGCCAAAACGTCGCCACCTCAATTCTCCCGCCGCGGATCGTCTCGTCCGCCGGGCGGAGGCAGTGCCATCGCCCGGCCTGTATTTCGCAGCGGACCGGGCAGCGGGGGGTCGAGTTCGATCTCGCTTGGCCCCGCATCTTTGCCTCAGCCCACGGGTGGGAAACGGCCCAGCGGGAAAAAGGCGGCTGCAGTTCGCCCCCACAAGGGTTCGGATGCTGCCAAAGAGGCTGATGACGCGAAGGGCCGTGTGAAGCGGCGCCGGTCATGGGAGTTTGCCGGGTATCCGCTGGGCTTCTGGATTGCCCTGATCGGGGGCTTGATCGCCGTGAGCGTCTTGGGCGTGCTTCTGTTCCAGCAAAGCAGGTGACCGGGTCTTGCGAGTTGCCCAGTCTCGAGCCGCTCTGCCTTGACCCACTCAGGCAAGCCGCCACGGTCCCTCGGCCAGGGCGTCGAGGCTGACGCGATGGGTGAGGTCATAGTCGAGCGGCGTGAGCGTGACATGCCCCGCAGCCAATGCCGTCACATCCGACTCGACCAGGGAGGGGGGGGGCGGCGGGTCGTTTGTGGCCCACCAATAGGAACGGCCCCGGGGGTCGACCCGGCGCTCGAAGACCTCGCCGTAGCGGGCCACGCTCATCGGCACCACCCGCAGTTCGGCACCCCCTGCCAGTGCCGAGGTGGGAATGTTGACGTTGAACAGGCTCCCCGGCGTCGGCCGCCGCTCGAGGAGTTGACGGATCAGGGTGGCCGCGATTCCGGCGGCCCGGTCGTAGTCGGCATGGTCGTTCCACTCAAGCGACACAGCGATGCTCGTGATCCCGAAAAAGGCCCCCTCGATCGCCGCCGCCACGGTGCCCGAGTAGAGCACGTTGATCCCGGCATTGAGCCCGCTGTTGATCCCGCTGACCACGAGATCGGGCCGGCGCGGGCAGAACTCGGAGATGCCCAACTTCACCGCATCGGCCGGGCTGCCATCGACGGCCCAGCCGCGGCGGCGATCCCCATCAAACACCTCCTTGGCCGTCAGCGGCGTGAGGAACGTGATCGCATGGCCGACGCCGCTCTGCTCCGTGGAGGGCGCGACAACCGCGACCTCGGCAAACCCACGCAGGGCCCGCTCGAGCGCAGCCAATCCCGGGGCGAAGATTCCGTCGTCGTTTGTCAGGAGCACAAGCATGGCGGAACTATAACAAAGAGGGCCCGGCCTCGTCCGCGACGCCTGACCAACGCCAAGCCTTTCGGCCGGGCGGCCCCGGCGTATACTTCTGAGCTTCTCCTCAAAGCCCTGCCAGTCTGCCATGCCCGCCGCCGCCACCGCCCCCGCCGCCGTCAGTCCCCATCAGGCCGAGCGGGTGCTCGTGTTCGACTTCGGCTCCCAATACGCCCAACTGATTGCCCGGCGGGTCCGCGAGCAGCATGTCTATTGCGAGATCGTTCGCCACGACATCGACGCCAAACGGATCAAGGAGCTCGCGCCTCGCGGCATCATCCTCTCGGGCGGGCCCTCGAGCGTCTACGAGACGTCCGCCCCGAAATGCGATCCGGAGATCTTCCGGCTGGGCATTCCCGTGCTCGGCATCTGCTACGGCATGCAGCTGGCCTGTGAGGCCCTCGGTGGCCGCGTCGGACGGGCGATGGCCCGTGAATACGGCCGCGCCGTCTGCGAGGTGACCGACCGCGACCCCCTGTTCGCCGGCGTGCCCGACCAGACCGAGGTCTGGATGAGCCACGGCGACCAGGTCGATGGCGTCTCCGCCGACTTCCTCCCGCTGGCTCGCACGGCCACCTGTCCGCTGGCGGCCGTCCGCCACCGCTCGCTGCCGATCTACGGGCTCCAGTTCCACCCCGAGGTCACCCACACTCCGGCCGGCGGCAGGATCCTCGCCAACTTCCTCGAGCATGCCTGCGGCTGCACGGGCACCTGGCGGCTCGCCGATTTCGCCGCCACATTGATCGATCACCTGCGGCAGCGAATCGGTTCCGACCGCGTGATCTGCGGACTCTCCGGGGGCGTCGACTCGGCGGTGGTTGCGGCCCTCCTCAGCCGGGCGATCGGCGACCAGCTCTCCTGCATCCTCGTCGACAACGGCCTGCTCCGGAAGGGTGAGGCGGCCGCCGTGATCGAGGAGTTCACCACCCACTTCAAGAGCGACCTCCATGTCGTGCCGGCCGAGGAGCAGTTTCTCGAGGTGCTCGCTGGCGTCACCGAGCCACAGGAGAAGCGGCGGCGGATCGGCAAGGCCTTCATCGACTGCTTCTCAGCCGAGGCGGCGCGGATCAAGGGGGCCAGATTCCTCGCCCAGGGCACGCTCTATCCCGACGTCATCGAAAGCGGTGCCGCGGCCGACGGCCCAGCGGCGACGATCAAGCTCCACCACAACGTCGGCGGCCTGCCGGATGACCTCCAGTTCGAGCTCGTCGAACCGCTGCGGGACCTGTTCAAAGATGAGGTCCGGCAGCTCGGCCTCCAGCTCGGGCTGCCTGAGAGGATCGTTTGGCGGCATCCATTCCCCGGGCCGGGACTCGCCGTCCGCTGCCTCGGGGAGGTCACCCGGCCGCGGCTCGACACGCTCCGCGAGGCCGACGCGATCGTGCTCGAGGAACTCGCGGCGGCGGGCCTGATGCGGAAGGTGTCGCAGGCCTTCGCCGTCCTCCTGCCGGTGCAGAGCGTGGGGGTGATGGGAGACGCCCGCACCTACGACGATGTATTGGCAGTCCGGGCCGTCGAGACCGAGGACTTCATGACCGCCGACTGGAGCCACCTCCCCCACGAGGTTCTCGGGCGGATCTCCACCCGTGTGATCAACGAGGTCCGGGGCGTCAACCGGGTGGTGTACGACATCTCCTCGAAGCCCCCCGCCACGATCGAGTGGGAGTGAAAAGGGGCTCATCAGGAGTTTCCGTAGGTCACGTCGAGTGGGTCGGGGTTGCCCGTGCCATCTCGCCGGACGTTTGCTACGGCATCCTGCCTGCGCTCACTCCACGCAAGCTGCGCTTCGGCATCCTGCCTGCGCTTGCTTGCGAGGCCGGCTCGATTGTCACGGGCAACCCCTCCCTCGCCCCCATAAAAGCCCCTGGGCGCGAGCCCGGGGACTGCGGGAATGAAAGCCACCCCGCCTCCTACCTTGCTTGAGCCTGGCTGTGCCTCATTGTGCGCTCCGTCACAGTCCCCCAGCTCGCGCTGGGGGCTTTTATGCCGCACAACAGGCCGCACGACTAGCCGCACAGGATTGCGATCCTCCCCTGCGCTTGCTTGCGAGGCCGGCTCGATAACACGGGCAACCCCTCCCTCGCCCCCATAGAAGCCCCGGGCGCGAGCCCGGGGACTGCGGGAATGAACGCCACCCCGCCTGCTACCTCGCTTGAGCCTGGCTGTGACCAAATTCTGCGCTCCGTCACAGTCCCCCAGCTCGCGCTGGGGGCTTTTATGCCGCACATCAGGCCGCAACACTGGCCGCACACGCCCTGCCCGACAGGATTGCGATCCTCCCCTGCGCTTGCTTGCGAGGCCGGCTCGATAACACGGGCAACCCCTCCCTCGCCCCCATAAAAGCCCCTGGGCGCGAGCCCGGGGACTGCGGAAATGAACGCCTGCCATGCCCCCCACGATCCGGCGCCGCGGCTACCCTGCCAACGGAACCTATCCCCTTTTTCTGCGGAGTGAAACGGGGGTACGATGTCGTTCCCGGACGGGCTGCTGCCTGTCCTCTCAAGCATGAGGGATTCTGTCCATGCAGGTCACCATCGTCGAGGATGATCTCTTCATCGCCCGCGCCGTTTCCACGGCGGTCCGCGAGGCCGGCCATGACTGCACCTGGCTCGCGGACGGTGCCGTCGCGATCCGCGACGAGGCCTTTCTCTCGAGCGACCTCGTCGTTCTCGACCTCATGCTGCCGAAGGTCGGCGGCCTCGATGTGCTGCGGGCCGCGCGGAACCACGGTGTGCGCACGCCCGTGATCGTGCTCACCGCCCGCGGCACGGTACCCGACAAGCTCGAGGGCTTCGAAGCCGGCGCCGATGACTACCTCGTCAAGCCGTTCGCCATGGACGAGCTGCTCGCCCGGATCGAGGCCGTGCACCGACGCACTGCGGACAAGCCGGCGATGCAGCTCGAGGTGGGAGATCTCCAGCTCAACCTCGCCAACCAGCGGCTCACGCTCGCCGGTCGCTCCGTCGACCTCACGCCGACGGAGTTCAGCATCCTCGAACTGCTGATGCGGTTCCACGGGCAGGTTGTGACCCGCAAGATGCTCTGCGAGCACGTCTGGGGATTCGACTGGGACGGCCCCACGAACGTGATCGAGGTGCACATCAACCGCCTTCGCGGCAAGATCGACAAGGGGCGGAAGGCGTCGTTCATTCGGACCGTTAGGGGCCGCGGCTATGCGCTGGCCAGTGACTGACCCGGCCGCCTGGACCACACTGCGGGCCCGGCTCACGATCTGGAACACAGGAGTGGTGCTGCTCATGACCGCGACGGCCCTGCTGGCCGTCTGGTTCGGCGGCCGGGCCGCACTCTACCGCGAGGCCGACGCGGTCTTACGGGGCACCGCCCGCGAGGTCGCCATCGCGATCGCCGACCTCCACCCCGACGTTGACGCGGTGGTAGACGAGATGCGGCGGAAAGCGGCGGGCCACGAGGAACGCGGCTGGTTTACGCAGCTGCTCATCGAGGATGGCACCACGCTCTGGAAGAGTGACCGCTGCCCGCAGGTGGTAGCCGAATTTCCCCCGACCTCCGGCGACCGTCGGGAGAACATCGTGCAGGTCGGACCCTTCCGCTACGTGCGGGTGGCGATCGAGCGGGCGAAAGGACTGCCATTCCACGTCAGGATCGGAATGTCGACCGAGTTCCTCGACGACAACATCAAGGCCCTTGTGCGGCTGCTCGTTCCCGTCGGAGCCGTCATTCTGTTACTGACACCGCTGGCCGGCTACTGGCTGGCCATCCGGGCTACCCGGCCCGTCGCCGACATCATCCGCACCGCCGACAGGCTCCGCCCCACCCGGCTCGGCGACCGGCTGCCCGTCAGCAATGCGCAGGACGAGCTCGCCGGCCTCTCGCTCACAATCAACCGCCTCCTCGACCAGGTCGCCGACCACGTCGAGCGGCAGGAGCGATTCGTTGCCGACGCAGCCCACGAACTCCGTGGCCCGCTGGCCGCGATCCAGAGTTCACTCGAGGTCGCCATGTCGCAGGATCGCTCCGCCGCAGAACACCGGGAGACAATCGACGACGTGCTCGAGGCCACCCGCTCTTTGTCGAAGGTCGCCAACGACCTGCTGCTGCTGGCGGAGACGAGCGACGCCGCGGCGCCGAGCCTCCGCGAGCCGGTCGACCTGGCCCTGGTGGCAGGCCAGGCCGCAAGCATGTTCGCCGGTGTGGCGGAGGAACGGAGCGTCGAGCTTGTGTTCGAAGCCCACGAGTCACCGCTGGTCAACGGCGACGCCGGCCGGCTGCAGCAGGTGGTGGGCAACGTGCTCGACAACGCCCTGCGGTTTACCCCTCCGGGTGGCCGGATCGAGGTGCGGGTGGCTCCCGCGGCCGGCGAAGGCCTGCTCACGGTAAGCGACACGGGCTCCGGCATCGAGGCGGATGACCTGGAACGGATCTTCGACCGCTTCTACAAGGCCGACCCTGCCCGCAGCCACGCGGGCACGCGGCGGACCGGTGGCCTCGGACTTGCAATCTGCAAATCAATCGTGGAAGCCTGCGGCGGATCGATTGCGATCACAAGCCGGCCGGGCGCGGGCACGCGGGTCACCGTCCGGTTGCCCGTCTGGCGGTCGCCCGCGAACGAACCAGGCATGATCGCCGCCCGTGAGGCAAATCGGTGAGCACCATGTCGGATGGCCGGGAGACCGGAGGGCCGTGTGCGGCGGGCGTGATCTTCGCCCTGCCGATCGAGGCCGACGCTTTTGAACGCCTGGCGACAGATCGCATCGAGACATTGGTCGGAGACCTCGCCTTCCACGAGGCGACGCTGGCGGGCCGCCGCGTGGCCTGGTGTGTCGGCGGCATCGGCCGGGCACGGGCCGAACGGGCGGCCAGGCTGCTCCTGGACGGCCACCGGCCGCGGGCCCTGGTATCGGCGGGATTCGCCGGCGGGCTCGATCCGCGGCTCACCCGCGGCGGTCTTGTGAGGCCGGCTATCGTGCGTGGGCTCGACGCAGCGACCGGCGGCGATCTGCCACTGGCGGGCGGAGAGCAGGAGGGGTTGCTACTTGTCACGGTGGACAGGATCGTGCGGAGCGTGGCCGAGAAGCAGGCCCTCGCGGCTGCGACCGGCGGGGTCTTGGTCGACATGGAGACCTTCGCGGTCGCGACGGTCGCCCGCGACGCGGGGCTGCCCTGCTACGGGGTGCGGGTTGTGTCCGACACCGCCGGTGACGACCTGCCGGCCGAGGTGGGGCGTCTCGTCAAGCCGCAGTCGCGGGTCCGGCGGCTCGGTGCCGTGCTCGGGGCCCTTGGCCGCCGTCCCCGGACCGCGATCGATCTCTGGCACCTCTGGGAGCGGGCGGTGGTGGACGGCCGCACGCTGGCCGCGGCGCTCGCCGAGCTCTGTAGATCGCTCCCCGCGTGACACCCGTCAATTGGCCGCGCCAACCAACCAGCGAACGAGCGGTCCGCGGGGGAGGTCCGGGCTGAGGCCCTGGCAGCCGATCCCGAGCTGGTTTGCGGCCACCTGGGCGGCTGCGCGGCCGCTGCGAACCGCTCCTTCCATCGTGGAAGGCCAGCCCGTGGCCGTCCAATCACCGGCCAGAAACAGATTGGGGATGGTCGTCTGCGGCGGTGGCCGCACGCCCTCGACCCCGGGTCGCACCGAGAGCACGGCCGTCGGATCGGTGACGATCCGGGAGTCGACGAGCGTGGCCTCGCGGGCCGCGGGAAACGCCGACCGCACCTCGGCCACGACCGTGTCGCGGAGCCGGTCACGATCACCGTCGAGCAGGTCGCGGGAGGCGCTGATCACCACCTGGCAGTAGCCGCGGGGCGCATCGGACGGCCGGAACACCCACTGTGAGACGCGGCCCACGAGCACCGCATGCGGCAGGTCGATGCAGTCGCGGTCGAACCAGAGATGGACGGCTGTAATCGGCGAGCCGGCAAGCCGCTCGTCGGCGGGGGGCACGACCTCTGGCACGAGCCGGGCGGCGGCCCGCCATGGCACCGCCACGATCGCAGCCTCGCAGGGCAGGGGTGAGCCATCGACCACGACCGCCGCGACCTGGCCGCTGGCGTCGCGTTCGATCCCCGTGACACGAGCGTCTGTCTTCACGACAACGCCCCGTCCGGCCAGCCAGGCCACGAACCGCTCACCAAAGAGCGATCCCAGCGTGGCGGTCGGCACGAACAGATCGGCCGCCTCGCGGTGGGCGAGGAAGCCATCGACAACCACCTTGCGGGCCGCGGCCACGTCGACAAGGTCGATCGATTCGCCAAGCGCGCTTTCGAGCACCGGCTGCCAGAAGAGGCGGATCACGGTGTCGGGCTGGCCGATCGACCGGAGCCACTCAAGCGCCGTTGGCCGGACACCCGCCCCGTCGTCCCGCCACCCCGCGAGCCGGAGCATCCCGCGGGCGAGCGCTAGCTTCTCTCGGATCGAGAAGTGCCGCATACCCAGGAGCAATGGCGTGAGGTGGAGCGGCGCCGGCAGGAGCCGGGAAGGGGTGCAGGGGGCCCGCCGGTTGTCGGCGCCGATAAACCAGAGCGTGCGATCGCGGCGGAACGCGGCGGCGAGGCCTGCCTGCCGGCAGAGGTCCAGGAAGTTGGTGCAACAGCCCATCGCCACATGCTGGCAGGCGTCGATGAGCCCGCCAGCGACCGGATCCTCAAACGACGCCGCCCGGCCACCGGCTCGCCGGCGGGCCTCGAGAACCGTGACCTGAGCGCCCGAGCCGGAGAGCGCCGCGGCGGCAGCAAGGCCCGCCAGACCGCCTCCGACAACAACAACCCGTGGAGCGGCAGGGTAGGGCAACGGTTCGGACGGCCGGGGATCGCTCATGGTGTCCTGTTGTCGCAGCCCACGCTCAAGGATCATAGCCCTCGGCACGAGCCGGGGGACCGTGACTCAGGTCCATTGACTGGCCCCGCGAGGCCGATCGAGCACCGGAAACCAAGCGGGAATGACGCCTCATGGCCCCAGCAAAAGCGTTTTCGCTGCGGCCGCGAGCAACCGCGGCTTCGCGGGCTTCACCCGCCGCGTGAAGATCCCGCGGCCGGCCCGCCGCACGGCTCCGAGCAGCGACCGATAGACGCCGAACATCGCCCGGAAAGCGAGCCGGCCGTCGGTGGTGAGCATCCGGTCGAGCGCTGCGGCCCGGACATACCTGCCTTCGGCCCGGGCGACGAGCCGGGCCGCGAGCCGGTCGAAGCCCTCGTGGAGCCGTCCGGACCGCAGCTCGGCGGCGGTACAGCCGCAGGCGGTGAGGTCTTCGGCGGGAAGGTAGATCCGGCCCCGGCCGAGGTCCTCGGGGATGTCGCGGAGGATGTTTGTGTATTGAAAGGCCAGCCCGCAGTCGTCAGCGCGATCGATGGCCGCGTCGTCGAGAAAGCCCCAGATGTGGATCGCAGCCACGCCCACGGCGCTCGCCACCCGCCGGCAGTAGGCGTCCAGGTCGGCGACGCTGTCGTACGAGTTCGCCACGAGATCCATCCGCACGCCGTCCAGGATGTCGTGGATCACCTGCGGGGGAATCGCGAACCGGCGGACCGCGTCGGCCAGCGCTCTTTGAACCGGATCGTCGCTCCCCGTCCCGGCGAGAGCCGCGGTCGTGGCCGCCTCGAAGCGATCGAGGCCGTGGCGGGCCGTGGCGGGATCGGCGGCGGTGTCGACGATGTCGTCGGCCCGACGGCAGAAGGCGTAGAGGGCGGTCGTGCCCCGGCGCTTGGCATCCGGCAGAAGGCGGATCGGCAGGGCGAAGCTCGACCCGGCCCCCCGCAACACCGCTGCGCAGGCTTCATGGTCGGCGGCCAGCGTGGTCATGCCCGCCTCCCGAGCCGCCCGAAAAGAGCCGCGCCAAACGCCTGGCCGGCGAGCCGGAGCTTGGCGAACCGGCCGACCGTGGGCCGGCGGGAGAGCGTGTCATAGCCGGCCGCCTCGATGGCGTCGGCAACGGCCAGGCCACCCCCAACAAACATCTGGATCGCCGGCCTGAGCACCCGCGGCCCCCGGCCGGGCAGGGCCTTCCCGGCCGCGAAGCAGTCGCGTGCCCAGGCCACCTCGGCGGAGATGAGCGACCGCACCTCGCCCGACGCTGGCATGGCGGCGAGCATCGCCTCGGTCACGCCGTGGGCTGCCATGTCTTCAGCGGGCAGGTAGATCCGCC
>Ga0210003_1004679_pt1 | contig 10730 bp, 16 predicted proteins | sample LantaG_FD_182804 | JGI IMG/M metagenome (GOLD analysis project Ga0210003, IMG submission 182804) | Deep subsurface microbial communities from Baltic Sea to uncover new lineages of life (NeLLi) - Landsort_02402 metaG (SPAdes) (version 2) | ecosystem: Environmental > Aquatic > Marine > Oceanic >...
TGAATAATTGTTAATAACTTCTTGAAACAAAACAAGAATAAATAGCTAAGTTCCCAACAAAAAGTATTATATTCACATTATAATTAAAACGGAAACTATGAAATCATTTGAAACTAAAACAGACTACAAGGAATCGGTAAGAGTGTTAAGAACTCAGATTAAATATCTAAAATATTTGGCTAGATTAGATAAGGCGCAACTTTCAACTATCAAACCTATTATTGATGAAAAGGTAAATATGTTGAAGTACATATCTAGTTTGAAATCATGGAACTTTAATTTTGAAGGTGGTGGTTGGAATTCTAATGTTGCTAAGACCAAAGAAGAATCAATCAAGAAGGCAAAGAAAGAGTATAATGCAAGTAAACATACTCAAGTTAACGAAAATAGTTTCCGAGTTGCTACTGATGATGATACAAGAAACTTATTATCGATGTTCTATTAATCGTTAATAACTTTCTAAAAATAACTAAGATTTATGTAACTCCACCGAAAAACCCACGAATCTTTAGTTCGTGGGTAGTTCAATTAATAGTCAGGTGTCGGAATAATTACCGATAACGGTTAGTATATGATCCGTTTTTTCTATACATTGTTATCCATCGTTATTTTAGAGCGTTGACAAATTAATTTTGATAAAAATTAAAATATGATACAAATAATAAACAAAGATTTCAGAGAATGTGAAATACCAAAAGGATTGGTTATTACCGATCCACCATACAATCAAGGATATTCATATAATGAATATAAAGACACCATGAGTGAAGAGGATTACATTGAACTACTCTCAAAAATCCCAACACCATGTGTAATAATTCATTATCCTGAAGAAACTATTAATTTGTTACCAAAAGCATTAAAAGTAAAATGCGAACAAGTGGTTTGTTGGGTATATAACTCTAACACAGGAAAACAAAGTAGATTGATTAGTTGGTGGGGTTGCAAACCTGATTTTAGAAAAGTAAGACAACCTTACAAAAACCTAAAAGACAAACGAATTATAAAACGAATTGCTGAAGGAAAAACAGGTGCTAAACTTTATGATTGGTGGAATGTAAACCAAGTAAAGAATGTAAGTAAAGAAAAAACAGAACACCCTTGCCAAATACCAGAGGAAATAATTAACAAGATAATTATAACTACTGCAAATGAAGGTGATTTAATTATTGATACTTTCGGTGGAAGCGGAACAACTGGAAAGGTTGCAGAAGATTTAGGGTTTGATTCTATAATGTACGATATAGATTCGAAATATTGTGAGATAATGAGTGAGCGCACAGGCTTGGTGGCAAAAAATAATTGTACATAACGTCCGGTCCGATGATAAACAATCGTTTTAATGTTGTTTATCATTTGTTATATTCAGTTTTTATTCGTAAATTTGTTCTTATGAGAAAATTAGATAATAGTTTAATGTGTAAAATATTTAAGGAAATTAATTCAGATACACATAAAATACTAAAAGTTAAAAATATAATAGAATCAATAGAAGAAAATAAAATATGTAACGTTCATTTGTTTGATGACATATTTTTAGAAACAAAAAAAGAGGATTATTGTGAGTTAATAGAAAAATATTTCCCAACCCTATTAGAGAATGAGGAATACGAAATTTGTCATATATTAAAACAATTAAGATTAGTATGAAAAAAGAAAAAGAAATTAGGGAAAAGTATGATGATATGTTGAAACATACTGAATTATTAATGGATAAAGTTAGGAATCCAGATAAATACGATGATGTAACTATTGAAAATATACAAGAACATATTAATGGTGAGAATATACAACACTCAATGAATGTGTTAATGAAGTGGGTTCTGGGTGGGTAAAAAAATATTGTGTATAACTTGCATATACCATACATTCTCCTGTACCCAAAACAATAAACTTTTTGTATTATGAACCTCTGTTGATGACCAACTGAATGTTGAGTTAGGTACCATTGTTGTATTGCCGGGTCCTACACCATCTATGGTTAGGTTGTAGTCTGTATTATTGTTGATTTTAATGTTTGCTAACGGTTGGGTGTATGAGAAGGTTTGCTTGTAGAAACTTTAAAATTACCACAACTGCTGATAGCAAACTTTCTTATACACCTTGTTATGTGTAGGTGTGGATTATTAAGGTAGAATGTTTAATCGGAGAACTAAACAAAAATTTTAAAAGAAAAAGAAGGGTGGGTTTTTATCGTTTTAATCTATTTATATATAAAGGAAAACAATGAAAGATTTGAAACAATTTATTAAAACCACGATACGAGAGTTTTTGAATGAACAACATTCAAATCATAGTGATTTAATCAATATGATTAAGAAGACACTAATAATGGAAACATTAGTTGACGAAGATGAATTTAATGAATTATATAATGGTGATTGGGATTTAGCGTGGAAGAAATTTGTAGATGACCAAGAAAATGGTGATTGTCAAGGAATTGTTTCTGGAATTATTTACATTTTCAAAAACGTCAATAAGGTTTTTGGTGAGATTGAAGTTGATGAACCTTATATTGATGAATATGGTGATGAACAAACATTAATGACACATCATTGGATTACAATAAACGGTAAAATATATGATTTTTCAAAAGGAACATTACGTGATTATATAAATTGGGATGATGTATATGATGTTAATGTTGATGGTGATGAATGGAGATATAATTAAAAGTGGGTAGGTTTTTCTAAAAATAATATGAACGAAAAAGTAAAAGAAAAATAATAAACAAAGATGAAAAATAAAAGACACATACAAAGTTTCAACGAGCTGAAAAAATTGAAAGAATAACACATTATACATATAGGTCAGTTCATTCAATGGATACAAGACAAAAAGCTGATATTAAAATATTGTCAGTTTCAAAAGTGGGTGGGTAAAAAAATTATTACACATAACGTGCGAGTATCATCAATGTCAATAATTAAAAAACAAGGTTTAAAAATATTAAGCTGTGGTTCAGGAATTGAGTCGCAGGATAAACAAAAACGGAGTAAGGCGTTGCCATTAGGTGAGTCTATGACCTCCGAAGCCCATCCCATCAGCTTTGCTGTGGGTGGGTAGTTCACAAAACCTAACGTTTGGCTATGATTAAGCGATAGCGACCCGGAGGGTTAATTATAGGTAGTGTTAGATATCTTTTAAATGTAACAGAATATGAAAGTAATAATAGCAGGAGGAAGAAACTTTAATGATTACAATGAGCTTTGTCAAATTTGCGACAATGCACTTAGTAAACAAACAGAAATTGAAATAGTAAGCGGAACAGCCAATGGGGCTGATAAACTTGGAGAGAAGTACGCAAATGATAATGGACACCCAATAAAGCAATTTCCTGCCGATTGGGGTAAACACGGTAAAAGTGCAGGATATAAACGGAACGCAGAAATGGCTGAATACGCAGATGCTTTAATTGCGTTTTGGGATGGTAAGAGCAGAGGCACTAAGCATATGATTGATTTGGCAAAGCGCGCTAATTTAAAAGTAAAGGTTAGTTATTTTTAATTGTAGGTAACAAGCGAATATAAACCATGTCCAATAATTAATTAAAACCAAAACAAAGAAGATGGAAAGTTATAAACTATACGAAATTAAAATAGAAAACCTTGAAAAAGAAATAACCTCACTTAAAATAGAACTTGAAAAACAAGACTTAATTAAATTGGTTTATAAAGAAGAAATCTCAAAGTGGAATAAAAAATATAAAGATTTAAAAAACCAAATGATGGGAAAAGGTTAAACATTGAATATCTTTGTATTAAGTTAAAATAATACAGAATTAGATTTACGAATATTCTCCTCACCCCATAACGGTTGGAGATTTTCTAATGACCAACACTTAATAAACTCCTCATCCCCCATTTCCTGTATGTTAAATGAACTTATAGGTATAATGTGGTCTACATGCCACTCACCATAATTATCCCACGTTAAATCGTCTGTAAATTGATTTTCTAAGTGTTGAATCAGTTCCTCCTGACTATATGGTAATACATCAAAGTAATGTTCGTTCTTCACCACATTACTCTCCTTCAATACCTGATATATCGCAGTCCTGAAATTAGAAATTAGTTTATAAAGGGGGTCCCTCGCTTTACGGTTCCTTTCGTAGTCCCTTTTGGTCTTTCTTATTTTTTCAATATTATTTTCACGGTATTCTTTTAGATACTCTTTACGATGTTCTTTATTTTGTTCATACCAAGTTTTGGATTTATTAGACATATACACTTTATTAGAATCTCTCCATTTTTTATCAGCAACTTTTTTACCACCAATATTTCGTCTACCCGATGGCCCAAGGACAATACCATTACTTCTTAATGTATTTAAGATAATTGTTTTATGTATTTTTAATTTTTCACTAATAGTGGGGGAACCTAATAAGTCTTCAGTGTATAACTTTATTATTTCCTTAACTTGCAATTCTGTTAATTCTATTTTTCTCATATACATAAATATAAGTTATTTGACCAAAAAACATATAGTTAATGTAGACACATAAAAAAAGGGACAATAAATTGTCCCTTTAGTGTTATTCTTTAAGATTTTGATTATCTCAATTCTTTTAAATCGAATGTTCTAACACCATCCACAGTAATTCTGCCGTAAAAGCGATTATTTACCATTTTTTTTGCGTATCTCGTCATAATTCCTTTAATCGGAGTGAAGTTGAATGGGTTGTACATTGTAGGTGTCAATTGTAATGGTACGTAAGGTGCGTAAATGTACCCCGTATCTAACAATGATGTTCCTTTATGTCCAATCAACACTTGATTCGCTGGGAAGTAAGGGTCACGGTACACTTGGTAACGTCCTGCAAGAGTTCCCACTCTTTCAATACCCATGTTATATTGGTCTTGCTCAGGAGACGCGTTAGATACGTGGAAGTATTCTAAATCGTCAAATATAGCTGAAACTTCAGAAGAAACAACAATCCAGTTAGCTCCACCTCTCAAAGTTGATTTGTGAATTTGTGCTGACAATTGGTTAATTGCTGTAATCAAAGTTTGGTTCCAATCTTTCTGAGTGTATGATGTTGTTTGAGAAATTCTTCTCCATCCGTTATAATCCCATCTTAGGTTCCATGCTGCACCTTTTCTAAGGTCTCTCAAGATTTCTCTATCGATTTCAGCCGCAACTTGTTCAGATAATAAAGCTGTTAATTCAGCTTCAGCATCGATGTTATGGAAAGCCGCAACGTCTTGAGCTAACTCAGGAGACCATTGTGCTCTTAGTTTTCTTTCAGTAACAGATACTGTAACAGAATCCAAGTCGAAAGAAACTTCACCGATTTTATCTTCAAATTCTAATTCTTCGTAACGTCTGAATACAGCCGTGAAAGAAGTAGCAGTTGCTCCACTATTGATAGTTGCTCCTGTGTACCCATCTAAAGATGTAGAATCACAATCAGCACATACTGGACAAGATAAATCAACTTCTAAGTAGATACATCCGTCAGCGTCACATACGTTCTTGAAAGAACCTCCGTTACCTGTAGATGCCCAACTTGTAGTAGTTTTGCTACCGTAAGATACGATACCTTTACCATATTGTTGAGTTACAACTCTGAATAACAATGAACCTGTTGAAATTTCACAAGGTGTTGTTGATGCAGATAATCCATCAGACTTAATAACGTGTAAATCAGATAAGAAAGATTCTGTATCCATTTCGTTACCATCAGGTCCGATTAATTTTCCTGCTCCTGTATCAGCAAATCCACACATTTTAACGATTACTTTTCTTGTGTTTCCTGCTGGGATAACACCTGCAGATGCAGTGTCTCCTGAAATTACAGAATCAATTAAGTTACCATTAGACCATGATTGGATAGATGTTGTAGCTGTGATAGCTGACCAACGTCCTTTAGAGTAGTCAAACAATCCTGCTGGGTCAAGACCCGGTTCGTTACCTTCGTAGAATAAATCATAAAGGTTTTTAGCGTAAGCACCAGCTCCTGTATATCCTGAGTTAGGGTTACCTGGGTAATTACCCGGAGAACCTACAGGTGCATAATGGTCACCTGAATGGTTAGCATCTCCACCGTTATATCCTTGAATTTTAGGTACGAAGTAAAACAATTTACCGATTGGTAAGTTCATAGCTTGTACTGATACGATTTCATTCGCTAGTAATTTTGAAAATACACGTCTAACGATAGGAAAAACGACAGTTTCAAATGCTCCTGACGAACCTGCGTCAGATGCTTCATTTATTAGGTGAGACGCTTGATTCTCATATAACTGAGCTACGTTCTCTTTTAAGTGTCCTTTAAGACCTTCTAGGAATCCTAATTTATCCCATTTGTTAATAGTATCTTCTTTGATAACTTTAAGGTGTTTTAACCCGATGTTACCAACAAGACCTGATTCTAATAATGCTCCCATTTTTTTTTGGTTTTTTATTTTTAGTTTTATTTATTTATTTATTATAATTTTGACATTAAATCTTTCATTCTCAAGAACTGTGGATTTTCATACGTCTTAGATTCAATCAAATTAAGTGATGAACCTGTAGAAAGATTCTTATCGATAGTTTTACCGATAGATTCGTTCATTGGTTTTGAATTTCCATTGTCCATTGACAATTCATTTTTAATAGTCCTATATAGTCCTTTTGATTCCTTAATCGTATCAACGTTATCAAATCTTCTTAAAATGTTAATTTTTTCACTTTTAGAAGTTGAGTGTTCTGTGAACAATCTTGTTGAGTACGCTAAGTTAGAATTGAATATCGCCACTTCATTTAATTTATTTCTAAATAAATTAAGTGCTTTTCTATATTCTTCATTCTTTTCTCTAAGGACTTTCAATTCTTCGGTATTAGCATTTTCAACCTTTAGGTGTCTTGGTGCCGCTTTTGGTTTATCTAAACCTTTACGTCCCCATCTTTTACCATTACCAAGCGTTCTTGATGCTTCTTTTGTTTCTTCTTTTGAGTAGTGACCTTCTCTTGTTTCGAAATTGGTATCATCTCTACGAGACTTAGATTTTTGTTTATTGGAACCTTTGAAATCTTTCTTTGAAATCATTCCTTTTCTCATCCCTAAACGTTCATCATCTTTATCGTCATATCCTTGACCTTCTGTGAATTCGAATTTTGGTTTACCGGTACCCATTGTTGGGTTTCCTCTTTTCATTTTCGTGTTGAATCCTTTTTCCATATTTGGTTTAGAACCGTATGAAAATTTAGGTTTCCCCATTCCAACTCCTTTAGGTTTTGACATCATTTTAGACTCCATCATTGCTTCGTCATCAAGGTCAATTTCCATAAACTCATCTTCGTCTTCTTCGTCGAATTCGATTTCATACATGATTTCTTCTTCTTCATCGATATCTTCATCGTCTTCAATTCCATCATATGATTCATCAAAAACTCTTGAAACTATATCTTCAATAGATTCTTCATCGAAATCTTCATCGGAATATTCATCGGAATATTCATCGAAATCTTCTTCCAAATCGAATTCAACCTCTTCTTCACCTTCACCAACAATCATATATTCTTTGTCGTTGTCTTTTAAGTTAATATTACCTGCGTTATCTTGTGTTACCACAATATTATCATCAGGACCCATTAAACCAAACACACGTAGAATTTCATCTTCATCGTCAATACCAGTTAAGTCGATAGTTTCTTCATCATCATCATCCATACCCAAACCTAAGTCTGAGAAGTCTAACGGTAATTCGTTTTCTTCATCGTCGTTATCATCATCCATATCCAATTCAAATTCTTCAGACTCATCGTCATCTTGATCTAAATCATCCATGTCCAATTCCATTTCAACCTCTTCATCTTCCTGTTCGGAAAGAGATTCTTTTACTAAATCACTGATTTCTTCTTTCATTGTTGAACGAAGTATTCCTTTTGCGTTTTCAGCTAATATATCCTCTAATCCTTTGATTTGAGTGATAGCATCTTCTACTAATGATTTTTCTTTTGCCATTAAATGTTTTTTTATTTTATTATAAATATATGAGTTTACTAAAAAAAACCTTTTTACGGGGTTTTAAGTCTTAGAGTCCTTATACCATGATAAATATGGCGTTATAGCATAAAAAAAAGTGTAATCGTTAAAAATCACACTTTTTTATTTTTTTTAGTTAGATAAATCTTACTCGATTACCTCATCAATTTTACTTTCAACAATTGCCGTTATCCTCCATTCCATACTGTAAGACTCAAAAACCTTAGTTACTTTAGCTTCTATATCCGTAGGGTTATACCCGTGTACTAATTTCTCTTCTCTTAGTTTTTTTACTTTTCCTGTCTCAGAATCTACTGAGTCTAACACTATTTTTGCTACAAAATACTTTTCTTCCATTTTTTTTATTTTTTAATTATTTTTTTATTTACCTAAATAATCGTCTAATTTTTTCATTAAGTCAAGTGATTTGTTACCTGATTCACCAACTTGACGTTCAACTTTAACTTTATTTTCTTCATCTAAGTTCTCATCGTAGTTATCTTTATCCTCAGGATTTAAGAAAAGATACGCCCCCGGTGTAGATGGGGATGATACTAAATCAAAACAGATTAATTCAAAATCGTCTTGGACTTCGTTTTGTTCCCCTACTTTTTTAAGTGAACCTACCCCTCTTGAAGATATACCTAATGTAACGCCTTGTCTAAGGTAGTTAGCCGCCATGTCACCTTTCGTAGATACTATACCTCTCTCATGGAATCCAGGAGATGTAAGTAACTTTATCTTACCCATTAAAACATTATCTTCCCACCACACTTTTGTGATTGAATGTGAAACTCTATCTAAATCTATTAAAGATGATTCAGGGTGGTTTAACTCTGAAAGAGCTATCCCCTTATCAATCATCTTCTTATAGTTTATTGCTTCTCTTTTTAATATTTTTTCAGGGTATGTCCTACCATTCCTATTAGGAGTATCATATTTTTGTAATACCGCATAGAACTCGAAAGGTTTAGAGTGGTCCATCATCTCATTTGACTCCTTCAGCATTATGTTATTTCTTTCCTCTTTAGGAGATATGTGACCAGCGTCCATTTCAATTAAGATACCTGTACCTATTTCGTTTTCTTTTAAAATTCTTAAACCCATTGTGTTAGTTTTAATTAATAAATATTAAGTAATACCTGTTTCTGTTAAAACTTTTTCTTTATTATTTGATTTTGTCATATTAAATTCGAAATATCTGTTATCATTAAACTCATATTTGAATATATTGTTTATTATTTCTTTTAAATTATCCTTTATTTTTTTGTCTCTAAAATCTAAACCATTCTCAGTTAAAAATAAGGTTATTTCTAAACTTAGAAATGATTTTTTACCTTCGTGTAACCCACTGTGTCTCAAATCAAAATCGACAATAAATTTTTTACTAAAAATATCGTCCTTTATTGTTTCTAAAACTAAATGTTTTACCTTCCTACTCATATTAAGGACAATACGTTCCCATTTATCATTATCTTCTTTTGGGTTAACCCACGTATGTAGATTTAGGTATAAAGATTTCAATTCTACTGAATCTACAGTCCCATACATTACTTTGGCTCGTTTGTAACCGGTTATTTTTGCTGTTTTTCCTTTTTTCATTCATTTTAAATATATTTTGTTTATTTTAAATAATAATAAACATATTTATGTTTATAATCAAAAATATAAAGTCAAATGTTAATTATAAAGGTAGATAAACATAAAGGAATTGAAAATTCTCTTAAGGAATATAAGAATAAAGTTATTAAAACTCGTCAGAGTAAAGAAATAAATAAACGTAAAGAGTTTATTAAACCATCAGTAATTAAAAGACAAAAATTAGATAAAGCAAAATACGTTGAAAAGAAGTTTAATTAGGATAATAATTAATCCCAAAACCAATCCACCTTATTAAAGTAGTGACCCCGGGTATATTCTCTAAATAACATAATACCATCTTCAGTGGTCTCTTTTATATATTTAAATAATTCTTCCTCAAAGTTATCATCAGACTGAAGTCTATCATGACCTTCCCAAGTGGGGTGGACCCATACTGTGTAATCGAAATTACCATTACCAATGTCTCTACCGGAAACGTTAATTTCGTTAACAGGATACTTACGTTTGACCATCCTGTTTAAAAAACTATTTAATTGTTTGGTAAGACCGACTTCCATCGTTATAGGTTTTCATTTAATTTGGTTAACTTATAATAACCTAATTTCGTAAAAGATTCTGAAGTTAATTTAGTCATAGTTTCTTTGACCTTATTTTTTACCTCAACATCAACTTCCTCAATAATAACCGAATTTAATTTTCCAATAGCCTCAGATTTTAAAGTTTCAAACTTTTCTTCCAAAACTTTTTCATCTTCAGTTAAAATTGACATCAATTCTTTTTTATCACTTTCATTTAATGATTCGATATATTTTTTAGCAGTACTATTAACTATATTAACCATAGACTTAAAAGGTACGTTACCAGCGAAGGTTGATTCAACAACAACAACTTCCTTTTGTAAATTTTCGGAAATAGTTTTTCTAACTTCTATTTTTGAAGTAATATTTAAAACGTTATTAGAAAATAAAGTATCAATATCTTCATATATGTTTTTAGAATTAGTATTTGATACCCACTTATTTAAACCACTTAGACTTTTCGTATCAATCTTATTAACGGTATTTTCATAAATGGTAACACATTCGTTAATATATGAATCGACAATATCTTTAGAAAGACCTTTATTTGTTGTTAGACCGTCGTAAAGGTAAAACAA
>Ga0210003_1004680_pt1 | contig 10726 bp, 7 predicted proteins | sample LantaG_FD_182804 | JGI IMG/M metagenome (GOLD analysis project Ga0210003, IMG submission 182804) | Deep subsurface microbial communities from Baltic Sea to uncover new lineages of life (NeLLi) - Landsort_02402 metaG (SPAdes) (version 2) | ecosystem: Environmental > Aquatic > Marine > Oceanic >...
AAAGATCGGAAATAGATAAAGCGCCGCAGGTCAATTGCGAATTGGGGAGAGGAGAAACGAAGGAAAAAAGGAACGTCCGCTGAGCTTCTCGACCTCTCCTCCGAAAACGTACCTTCCGCGCTCTAACTCCTCCCTCCAAAAAAAAAAAACAGCCACTTCCGCCCAACCCCTCGCCGCGCTCTTCGGCCCGCCGCGCCCCGAGCCCCGCGCGGGCCGCCTCGGCCCGGAACCAGCCGCCACCACCATCGCCGTCGTCTCCGCGGAGACCTGCAGGACCCCCTGGGAGCTCATCTCGGAGCACCCGCTGCTCTCGGGCGTCGCCAGGGCGATCCGCGGCGGCAACGACACCGCGCTCTGGGCGCTGCTGAACGACCCCGACGCGCCCATCACGGTGCTCGCCCCTGACAACGAGGCCCTCACTTCCGCCGCGGAGGCCCTGGGGATCCCGCTCTCGGCCGTCCTCAACGGCAGCGAGCCGATGGTCTCCGCCATCCTGAGGGCGCACGTCCTCAACACGACCAAGCCGCTCTCGGCGCTGGGGCCGGAGGCGACGGTGACGAGCCTCGCGGGCACGCCCGTGCGGGTGTTCTCGCCGACGCTGGTGGCCGAGAGGAAGACCAAGGGGAGCAAGGACGGGAAGGCCCCCGCTCCCGCGAGGGACGGCGGCGGCGCCGGCGCGCTCGCGCCGGCGCCCGCGCCGAGGGCGCCGGCGCCGGCGGCGAGGAACGAGGCCGCCGCCGACCCCGCCGAGCCTGTCCCGCGCCGCAGGAGCAGCCGCCGCGCCCTCTCCGAGGCGGCCACCTACGTCAACAAGGAGGCGACGGCGACGGCCAACCTCAACCAGCCGGACCCGACCGTGGGCGGCTCCGCCATCATCTCGACCGTCGTCGACCTCGCGAACAACGCCCTCGGGGGCAACTCCTCGGGAGCGGCGGCCTCCTCCTCGAACGCGACCGGTTCCGGCGTCTCGCCCGTCGACGCCCTGCTCAACTCGTTCATCTCGCTCTTCGCCGGCGTCATGGGAGGAGGCGGAGGGAAGGGCGGGGACGGAGGCGGCATGCTGGGGATGATGGGGAACGCCTCCTCGTCCTCCCTCTTCATGGGCAAGCCCTCGAAGGACCTCGGCCCCGGGTGGAAGGTGACGAAGCGCCGCGGCTGCGCCGGCGGCTGCTCGCGCGTCTCCGACTGGACCTTCGCCCCCGTGGGGAAGACCGCGGCGTCGTCGCTCCCCGACAACGCGACGTTTGCCGTGCTGCGCAACGCGACGGTCGAGGCCGGGAACGTGCGCACGTGCGCGGGGTACCTCCACGTCGTCGACGGCGTGCTGGTCCCGGAGCTGCTCTCTAAGAAAGAAAAGGGGGCCAAGGGGGCGCCCTCGCGCCTCGCCGTGCTGGAGCTCGGCGACGGCGACGGCGCGGCCGTCTCGAGGATCTCGGTCCCGCTCAACAGGTCGGTCGACGCAGACACCGAGAGGCCGATTGCCAACGTGACGGTGGAGTATCTGGGCAAGGTCGCCAAAAGCGTCGCAGCGAGGGACAAGGAGGCGGCCAGCGCGGCGAAGAAAGCCGCCGCCGCCGCTGCTTCTCCCGCCCCCGCCCCCGCCCCCGCCTCGAGAAAGGACGGAGGGGAAGACGACCTCGTCGCCTCGGCCCCGGCCCCGGAGGTCACGCAGGCCTCTGTGGTGGCGAGCAACAAGAAGACGCCGGAAGCGGCAAGGGTCGTCGGGGAGACGATCTCGCCGCTTCCGGCGTCTTCTCCCAAGGGCGCTGCCGCCAAGCAGCCCTCTGTCTGAGAGGGTTTTTTTTTGCCCCTTGCGATTCCGTTTTTTGGCCCTCTTTCTGCCCTTTCGTTCCACGCGCGTGGCCCCTCCATTCGCATCCACACTCGCGACGAGACGCTGGAGATCTAGGGCATTGGACAACTTGAAAAGAAAACAATGGAAGAAAAAGTTAAAAGAGGAAAATGAGGCACAGCAGCGCGAGAGCAACGAGCGGCGGCGAGACCCCCCCCCCCACCCCGCCGCTGTTGTTTTTCTTTTGCGCCTTTTGAGCGCACCTCAGGCGAATGCATTTTCATTTATATATCATAATTTCATCTTTTTGAAAAATAAACCACGATGCCTGAAAACAAAAAAACAAAAAAATTGTCATCTCTCTTTCCTCTCGTCTCACTCATTTGTTCAAGCTCCCTTTTCCTTCTCTTTCTCTCGTATCTCCTTTCTCCGCGCATCATCGTTCGAACGCCGACCGCTTCTTACCTCGGAGGGGAACCGCGAAAGAGAAATATCGGGGAGTGTACAGGTGTATGGCAAGTTTTCATTTTTTCAAGTTCTTTCAACAAAAAAAAAGTTTTTTTTTCACGCTGCCGCTTCCTCCTTGACCCGAGTCGCCGCTTCTTCTTCTTCTCCTTCTTCTCCCATTCCTTCTTGTCCGACGGCGGCGGCAGCCTCGGCAAGGGCGGCCTCGACCTGCTCCAGGGGCACAGAAGAGAGCTGGTGGCCGAGACCGCCGCTTTCCGTCTCCTTTTCTGCTTCTTCGTCGTCTTCGTCTCTTTCGTCTTCGTCTTCGCTCCTGTCGTCGCCGTCGCCTCCCATCAGCAGCGCCGAGGCCTTCACGAGACACCTCCGCGCAGGCAGGCCCGCCGCGGCCGCTCCCGCGGCGTCCAGCGCCATGCAGTCCCTATACCTCCACTCACCCGTCGATTCGTCGAAGAAGGAGTCGAAGGGCTCTCCCGTCAGCGCGCACGAGCGCTGCGCCTCGTCGGCCGGCGCCGTCGGCAGCTCCCCGGGGTTTGAAGAAGCCGCGGTTTTGTGCTTCCTCCCTCCTTTCCCATTTTCGCCCTTCTTCCCTCCGTTCGCCGCGCCCCCGGCACCTTTTCCTGCCACCTCGAAGAAAAAGCTCGGAGCGCCCGAGCTGGCCACGGCGGCGGTGCCTGCGATCCACGCCTCGGGCGGGACGAACCAGGCCCGGGAGTGACCCGAAGAAGCCGCCGCCGCCGCCGCCGCCGCTCCCGCTCCTCCCGCTCCTGCCTCGGCCCTCGCATCCGCCATCCTCCTCCTCGCCGCGGCGGCCTCGAGCAGGGCCGGCCTCGAGGCGGCCGAGGCGGCCTCAAGGGCGGCCAGAGAGGCGAGGTGGGGACCGCGGAGCCTCCTCGTGGAGAGGTCGCAGCGCTGGCGGAGGGAGAGCAGCGACGGGGACGGAGAAGCAGGGGGAGGGGGCGCTTCGCCGCCGCCGCCGCCGCCGCCGCCGCCGCGCCTGGCCCTCTTGGGCGGCCTCTGATCCTGTTGCTCGCCTTCTCGTGGCGAGGGCGAGGGCGACTCCGAGGCGGCCGCGGGCGGCGGCCTTATCAGCCCGGACGCCGCGAGCGAGGAGAGCAAGCCGGGGAGGTTTGGTGGCAGGAGCGCCGGCGGCGGCACGAGCGCCGGCGGCGGCGGCGGCGGGACCGGGCCGCCGGGCTGCTGGGAGTGCGGCGCGGTGTAAGGGGGCTGCTGCTGCTGCTGATAGTGCTGCTGCTGCTGGTAGTGCTGCTGCTGCTCATAATGCTGCTGCTGGTAGCCATAGGGAGGAGGAGGAGGAGGAGGAGGAGGAGGAGGCATCTGCTGCTGCTGCATTTGCATCTGCTGAAACTGCAGCGGCGGCGGCGCGGCCGTGCCCGGCGGCGAGTAGAGAGGACCGGCAGCGGCAGCAGCGGCCGCGGTCCCCCCTGCTCCGATTCCTCTCGCCAGCTCGTCCTGCTCCGCGATCCAGCCCCTCGCCTCGGCCAGCTCCGCGGCCGGGACGCACCCGTCCCACGTCGCGACGAGCCTGCGCAGCGCCGGGCGCGACGGCGGGTGCACCGCCCACGCCGGGGCCAGCGCGCGCGGCAGCCTCGCCTCTCGGGCAAAGAGCGAGCCGTACGGCTCGCCGACGTTCTTGACGAGGGAGTCGAGGAGGTAGAGGGCGTAGAGGCGGTGCGGCGGGGAGCACTGTTTTTTGGTCGGTTTGGGGGAGGTGGGGGGAGGGAACGTCGGTGGGTCGAAAGAAGAGGTGAGAAGAGACGGGGGAAAAAAAACGTGACGTCGGAGCGGGAAAAAAAAACGATGCCGCCTTGCCGGTGCAATGGTTTGATGCCTTCTCTCTCCTTCTCCTTCTCTCTACCCCTCCTCCTCGCGGCAACCTCACCGTCGCGGCCCTTTCGACGACCGCGTCCGCGACCAGCGCGGCCCCCAGCGGGGTCGCAGCCATCTCTGCAGCGCTCACGGTGAGCGCGTCGATCAGCGGCCTCGAGTTGAGCGTCAGGCCGGCGAGCCGGGCGCTGAAGTCGCCGATGGTCGCCAGCGGGGGCGGGGGCGCCATTTTTGAAAGAGAGGAGGGGAGAGCGCGCGCGGCAGCCCTCTCGGCGCCTAGCGCGCAGCAGCAGCGCTCGCCTCTCTCTCGCTCGCTCTCTCTGTCCCGGGAGAGAACACGACGCCTCTTGAAAAGAGAGAGAGAGAGCGTTGGGGGAAAAAAGTGAAGAAAAAAAGTGTTTTTTGTTTTTCTTGCTTCCTTGCTCCCAGCTTGCTCTTTCACTTTCTTCTCCAGCAAATTCCGTCGAGGAGCTCTTCCCCCGCGTCCCCGCCAAAAGCTCGCTACAATGGTTCAGGTACGCTGCCAATGAGACGTGGACCTTCTCCTCCTGTCCCTTGGCCCGCCGCGCGAGCGAGCCGCGCCGCGCGCGAGACAGGGGAAGCCGAGATTCCGTCTTGCTTTTGCCTCTTTTCGCTCTGCTTCCATCGTCGATCGTCGACTCTCGACTCGGGAGAGAGCCAATGGGCCTTGCTCTCTCTCTCTCGTGGCCCTGCCCGCTCTCCGTTCTGCTTCTCTTCCGTCGATTCCTGGTCTTGACAGCGAGTTCCACAGATCGAAAGACGAATCTGGCGAGGAAGCGAAGAGAGAAGAAGGGGGAAGAAAGGATTGCGTGGTCGTCGGACGAGCGGCGGCGGCGGCCGTCGCGATCGCCGTCGCCGCCTCCCTTTCTCTCCGGTTCGCCGCTGCCTCGCCTGATCCGGCTCGCCTCCTTCGCGCCTTTGCGGCATCGAGGCTTCCACACCGTCGAGAGCGCTCTGACTCAACGAGAGGTCAAAGAAGCAGCAAGAGACAACCCGCGAATCGAGCCGAGAGCGGGAAATGGGCAGCCGCCGCACGATCGCCCGAAGTCCGTTCTCGCCTCACTCACTTCGACCCCTTCTTTCTTTCTTTCCACCTCCTCCCAAAAAAAAACGAAAAAAAACGAAAATCATTAGCAGGGCGGCTACAAGTTCCACCAGTACACCGTCGTCGGCCGCCACCTCCCCACGGCGGCCGACCCGGAGCCGACGCTCTTCCGCATGAAGCTCTGGGCCACCGACGACTCCCGCGCCCGCTCCAAGTTTTGGTACTTCCTGGCCAAGCTCCGCAAGGTCAAGAAGGCCAACGGGCAGATCGTCGCGTGCAACGAGATCTTCGAGAAGCGACCGACGACGGTCAAGAACTTTGGCGTGTGGGTGCGGTACCAGTCGAGGACGGGGTCGCACAACATGTGAGTTATGTGTTTTTTTTTTACTCGGGAGAGAGGGAGAGCTTTTTTGAGGGGCGAGAGCGATCGTTCAACGTTTCGACCTAGTCGAGGTTGGGAATTTTCTGGACTTTTTTTTCGTTTCCCTGACCCTCTTCTTCCTCTCTCTCCCTCTCCCCGAACCCCTCCCCCCCCCACACACAAAAAAAACAGGTACAAGGAGTACCGCGACACCACCCTCAACGGCGCCGTCGAGCAGCTCTACGCCGAGATGGGCTCGAGGCACCGCGCGCGCTCGCAGGTGCTTCAGATCATCAAGACGGCGACGGTCCCCGCGGCACTCTGCAAGCGCGAGGCGACCAAGCAGTTCCACAACAGCGCGATCAAGTTCCCGCTGACGACGAGGCGCGCGAGGCCCGAGTCGAGGGTGCACCGCACGGTGTTCAAGGCGGTGAGGCCCAACGTGGCGATGCAGTGATTGAGTTATGGTTTGAGAGAGAGAGAGAGAGATGAGAGAGATTTGGGGAGAGAGATTTGGAGAGAGAGGAGAGATAGGAGATGGAAGAGAGGTGAATATGTTAAAAGAGAGAAGATTTCTCTTCCGCGCTTCTTTTCCCTCTTTCTCTTTTTTTCCCTCTTTCTTTCCGCGCCTTTTCCTTTCCCTTGCTTTCTTCCCTCGGGCTCTGACTTGCAACATCACTTTTCAGTGTTTCTTTTTTGTCTTCATTTCATAATATTCCTGGTCGTTTGGCCTCCTGAGTTCTAGTTTTTTTTGGTTTTGCATTCTTGCATTTTTTCGTCTCGTTTCCCTACTCTTCTCTCTCTCTCTCTCTCTCTCTCTCTTCTTCCCTCCCCCTCGCCTCTCAATCTCTCGCTCCTCAATCCACGCTCCTCCCGAAGACGCTCCCGAGCTGCTCCAGCCTCGTCGCCGCGGGCGAGGCGAACCTCAGCGCCGATCCCTCCACGAGCAGCGCCACCGCCCTCTGTCGGTGCCCCTCGTCGGTCACGTTCCGCGCCACCCACGCCTCGACCCCCCCTCCCGCGAGGAGCCCGTCCGCTGCTTCCGCTTCCGCGTCCGCTTCCGCTTCCGCTTCCCCCGCGGGAGGGAGCTTCCCGTGCCCCTGGTCCGCGAGCGCGGCGGCGACCGCGGCCTGGGCTCCCCGCTGCGGCAGCGAGGGGAGCCTCCTGTTGAGGGCGCGCACCTCTGCCACAGCCACGAGCGTTCTCGCTCCCGGCTCCGTCTCCTCCCCTCCCGCGCCGCCCCTCCCTCCTCTCCCCCTCGACCCTTCCTCGCCGCCGTGCAGCTCCCTCGCCGCCGAGACGTGCACGGCGGGCAAAAGTAAGGAGCCGGCCTGGTGCGTGTAGCAGAGCGCCGAGCGGAGGAAGGCCGCGGGCTCCCTCCCGAGCCCCGCCGAGTCGGCGCAGGTCCCCAGCGCGAGGAGCTGACGCCGGTTTTCTTTTTCGAGGGGGTCCTTTGTCGTTCCCTCTTCTCCTGCGACGCTTCCGCTGCCGCTGCCGCTCCCGGGGCCGGGGCAGTCGAGCCGCTGCAGGTCGTAGCACGCCTCGGTCTCGTGCATCCTGTGGAGCAGGTCCGGGGAGAGGAACGTGACCCAGACCTCGACGGAGGTCGTCGCCGCCGCCGCCGTCCGAGGGCCCCCTGTTCCCTCCTGCCCCTCGCCGCCGCCGCCCTCGCCCTCGCCCTCGCCCTCGCCCCTCCCCTCGCCGTCCTCCTCGACCTCGTGCAGCGTCGCGGTGACGCTCCCGTAGCTGCTGATCAGCGGCGCGTAGCAGACGTCGTGTCCCCTCAGCATCGCCCGGAGCACGGGGACCGCCGCCGAGGGGAAGGTCTCGCGCGGGAACTTGCGGGCGAGCTGGCTCGGCCCGGCGTTGGAGCCGATCGCGAGCACGGCCGTCATGGTCCCGGCCTCGCCTCCCGAGAAGACCGACTCGAGGGCCGCAGCGAGGGCCCTGGCCGAGGGGAGCGGCAGGGAGAGCTCCTCGGCGAGCCGCTCTGCCGAGACGCCTCGCCCCCCGCCTCCCTCCCCCGCCTCCCCCTCTGCTCCCACCTCTCCCTCGGCTCCTGCCTCGCCGCTCGCGGGGGCGAAGGAGGCCCACGCTCTGTCGTCGAAGCAGCGGACGGAGCCGTGCGGGGACGCGGACTCGGAGCCGCTTTCGTCGTCGTCGCCGCTGCTGTGCCACGACCAGACGAAGGACGAGGGCGGGCGAGCGTAAGGGTAGCCCAGGGCGCGGTCGAGGGCCTCGGCGGAGATCGTGGCGGTCGACGTCGAGGTCGAAGCAGCGGCAGCAGCGGCCATCGCGGAGGCGTCAGCGGCGTTCTCGCTCGACGCCTCCGCGCGCCGCGGATGCCCGTTCGGAGGCATCGTCGGCCTCGATCGCGTTGACGCGGATCTCCTGGAGCTCGAGTCCGGGAGGAGCCGGAGAGGAGAGCAGCTCGCGGCGACGGGGCGAACCATTCGATCTGCCTTTTTCCCCTTTCCTTTTTTCTGTTTCCACCTCGTGGGTTGTTCCCCCAGCAGGCTGTCGCTCGCTCGTTGTTTTTTGCTAATTTACATTCCCTCCTGAGTTTTAGAATCGCCCTCCCACCCCACCCCACCCCGCCCCTCCCCCCTTCCTCTTACCTCGCCCCCGACGGCGGAGGAGACGGAGCAAAAAGTCCCACAGCGCCGATGACTTCCCCTACGCCTCCGCGCCCGCCCTGCCGCTGCTGCGCGATACCGCCCGCGGGGATGCACCTCACGAAGGCCAGCGCGCCGGCGTTGGACTGCTGCTGGGGTCGCTTCGAAGAGCGCCGAGAGGAGAGAGCGTCGCCGTCGCCGTTTTCGGCGTTCCCCTCCGGCCCCGCCGCGGCCGACGAGGACGGCGCGTCCGAGGAGCAGGCGACCGCGGGCGCCCAGGCCACCGACTCCACCCGCGGCACAAACACCCGCAGCGGGTAGGGCCTCGTCGGGCCGGCGTCTCCTTTCGAATGCGGCGCCGTGGGGTCCCTCGGCGGCAAGAAGGAGCCCGAGGCGGCCGAGAGAGTCCAGTCGTCGACGACGATTGAGTCGCCCTCCCCAGCGTACGCGATCATCGACCCCGCGCCGGCGCCGCCCGCGCCCGAGGGGGACGGCCCGCCCGCGCCCCGCCAGCCCCCGCCGAGGCTGACGCTCTTCACCTGGTGGTCGAACGCGCCGCAGGTCGCGAGCGGGGCCCCGAAGCGGATGTCCCAGACCACGGCGGCGCCGTCGGCGCCGCCGCTCGCGAGCAGGAACGCCGCCGGGCCGCCCGCGCTCCCCCCGCCGCTGCCGCCGCCACCGCCGCCCTCCCCCGCCGCCGACGCGCCCGCGGCGACCGCGGAGAGCGCGAAGACGGTCGAGGTGTGGCCCCGGAGGGTGGCGAAGGGCGCCGCCGGCGCGCGGAGCTGCCTCCAGTCGGACGCGGTCCGCGGCGGGGAGGCCGGGGAGCCCCGATCCAGGAGCTCGTCGACGGAGAAGAGCTCGACGGCGCCGTGCGTCCCGACGGCCCTCGCGAAGACCCTGCCGCAGAGAGAGAACACGGCCTCGTTGACCTCGACGCCGGGGGACGGCGGCGGGAGCAGGGCGAGGAGCCTGCCGGTGGCGGCGTCGAAGAACGAGATGACGTCGGCGTCGGTGCCGACGGCGACGAGGTTTTCTCTCTTCCCGCCGCCCTCTCCTCCTCCTCCTCCTCCTCCCCCCCCGGGGGGAGGGCACCAGGCCAGCGAGATTGCGGCGCAGCGGGGCACGGGGCTCGGCGGCGCGAACGACGCCACGAGCGAGGGCCCTTTCGAGGACGACGAGGAGGAAGAAGGGGCGGCGCCGCCGCCGCCGCCGCGGCAGGGCTCGCCGGACCGCGCGTCGAAGAGCCGCACCGTGGCGCCGTCGTCCGAGGCGACGGCGAGGACGTCGGGCAGTCGCGGGTGCCACGCCAGCCTGTTGACCCTCGGGGGGCGGGCCCTGGAGGGAGCGGGAGCGGCGGCGGCCGAGGGAGGGGCCGCGGCGGCCGGGCTCGCGCCGCCCGCGAGGCGGAGCTCCGCCACCGGCCGCTCGGCCGGCTGCGTCGGGTTCTGGGCCTGCTGCTGCTGCAGGTTCGCGTTGAAGCCCGGCCTCGTCCTGTCCGGGGCCCAGATTTTGACGCAACCGTCGATGCCGCCGGAGGCGAGGCGGTGGGCGGAGCAGGACCAGGCGACGGAGGTCGCCTGGTAGGAAAAGTTTTTTTGTTTTTTTTTTTTGGGGGGGGGGGGGGGCGGAGGGTTGAAAGAAGAGGGTCAAAGTGAAAAGAGGTCGAAGAAAAAGAAATGAAACGCCGAATCAATCCCCACCCCCAAGTCGACGTCTCTCTCTCTCTCTCTGTGTCTATATTTCTCCCTCTCCCTCCTCTTACCGCTCCGTGGTGCGCCCCGAGGTCCCGCGCAGAGTACGCATCGAGTAAGGAGGGCGTCGCCATGATCAGGGAGAGGGAGAAAGCTTTTGCGAAGAGACAAATTGACGACGACTTCCTTTCGATCGGCGTCGATCTCGCCCGCCTTGTGATTTCGGGCGTCGGTCGACCTCGACAAAACAGAAAAATGAAACCAATCACGCGGCCGGGGGCGCTTCCACCCCCTTTTCACTCCATTCGTTGTTTACAATCAAGTTTTCTCGCCTCTCTTTCGTTCGTATTCGGTCCATTTAAAAAAGAAAAAGAAAAAAAGCTCAAGCCTTCGCCTCCTCCTCCATCCCCTCGCTGCCGTCGCCGTCGTCCCCCTCGGCAGCGACCTCCGCGCCGGCCTCTGCCGCCAGAGCTTCGAACGCCTCCCTTTCGCCGCCGGCCCCCCCGGCCCCTCTCGCTGCAAACTCCCGCATCACCGCCAGGATACGATCCTGGTGCTCGCCCCCCAGGGCCTCGTCCACGGGCGTGCGGTCCACGGAGTTCAACGCGCTGGGACTGGCTCCCCCCTCGAGCAGGGCCTTGGTCGCCCCGGCGTGGCCGTTGAGGCACGCCCAGTGCAAGGGGGTGTTGCTCCCCTCCTTGGTCCGGGGGGAGGGGTCGGCGGATTTCGAGAGGAGGAGGCGGATGGCGTCTGCGTGACCGTTGGCGGCTGCCATGTGGAGGGCTGGAGGGGGGGAGGGGTTGGCGAGGAGGAGAAGAGAGAGAGAGAGAGAGAGAGAGAGAGAGAGAGAGAGAGAGAGAGAGAGAGAGAGAGAGAGAGAGAGAG
>Ga0210003_1004681_pt1 | contig 10725 bp, 6 predicted proteins | sample LantaG_FD_182804 | JGI IMG/M metagenome (GOLD analysis project Ga0210003, IMG submission 182804) | Deep subsurface microbial communities from Baltic Sea to uncover new lineages of life (NeLLi) - Landsort_02402 metaG (SPAdes) (version 2) | ecosystem: Environmental > Aquatic > Marine > Oceanic >...
AATTACGCTGTCGTTCGACGAGCCGATCCGGCAGCAGGACGGCTACGAATTTGTCGTTTTCGAGAACGGTTTTACGTCCGATGTGAGCTTAGAGACCGGCTCGGTTGCGGGGCAAATGTTTGCCGAATTGGGATACGTGGAGGTCTCGACCAACGGCGTCTATTTTGCCCGTTTTCCCGCTGTGTCACTGGCTCCTGAAGCTGTCGGGTCTTATGGAACGATTGAAATAAGCAACGTGTATAATCTGGCCGGCAAGCATCCCAATGGTACCGGCACGCCGTTCGATTTGCTGGAAATTGCGGGCGAGCCGAACGTCGTATCAGGGCTCGTGGATATAAACGATATAAGATACGTGCGGATCGTCGATATCCCGGGCAGCGGCGATTTTTACGATCAGGCCGCAGTGCATATCGACCCGGAGAGCGGGGCTGTGCGCGAGTATTATTCGGATAACCATCCGATTTTCGACGCATGGGTGACATTCGGCTCGGGCGGCGTGGACGTCGAAGCGGTTGGTGTGCTCGAAGAACAAAAGTACAGCGCCGATATCGATTTGAACGGCGTTGTCGATATGTACGATTTCGCGCTGCTGGCCTCGGCCTGGCACAGTCGTTTCGGCCGGCCCGGCTGGATCGGCAGGTGCGATTTAGCCGAGCCGAAAGACTTATTCATCGACGACGCCGACTTTGATGTCTTTGTTGCTCAATGGCTCGAAGTTGAAGAATGGAGAATTGAGAATGGAGAATGAAAAAAGGCTAATTCTAAATTCTAAATTCTACATTCGGAATTATAGCGAAGCGTTCACTTTGATTGAGTTGCTGATAGTCATCTCGATCATTGCCCTGCTGATGGCCATTTTGATGCCGGCGTTGGGAGCGGCCAGGTCCGGGAGCCGGGCCTTGGCCTGCAAGTCGAATCTCCGGCAGCTTGTCATAGCAAACATCGGATACGCTACGGAGAGCGATGGTTTTTACGTCCCTGCTGCGAGTGACATGTGGGACAACGCCGGACTGCATCGCTGGCACGGACAAAGAGACGCTCTCGGCGAGCCGTTCGATCCGCTCAGAGGACCATTGATAGGATATCTCGCCGACGGCCGGGCAAAGGAATGTCCCCTGAAAATGGAATTTGTCAAAGGGCTGGACTGGAATACGAATTTCGAGCAGGGTTGCGGCGGCTACGGCTATAATATGACGTACATCGGCAGCCGGACCTCGCAGAGCGCTGCCGGCAGCGTGCAGGCCTGGAAAGACAGCTACGCGATGACGGCGCGCATGACGGAAATTGCCGCCCCGGCCCTGACGCTGATGTTCGCCGATACGGCGATGGCCAATGACCAAAAATCACTCATCGAGTATTCGTTCGCCGAGCCGCCTTTCACCGTTTACATCGGCCGGCCCGTCAGGGAGTTCTACATGTCACCGTCTATTCATTTCCGCCACAGGGACCAGGCAAATGTCGGCTGGGCCGACGGCCACATCGAACCGCGGCAAAAAGCCGGCTCGAGCGATAAAAATGCCTATGGCGCCAATCCGGGCGATTTTAAATTAGGCTGGTTCGACCCGCTCGATAACACGCTGTTCGATTTGCAATGATAGGCACGAAAGCGGCGATGCAAATGCGATATGCGTGACCTCGTAAAAAAAGGGCCCGTACCGAAGCTGTCGATACAGGCCCCGAAAAATATTTAACGTTATCTGCTTTCCGATGCTTATTCTAAAGCGTTAATTTATTCTTCAACGATAACTTCTCTCGGTCCGTACAGCCGGATATCGTCGAAGAACATCTTACCCGAGCCGCCCGGCACCGTCATATTACCCCTGGTGCCGACACCGATCGCAATTTTGTCGACGTCGGTCAGATTCAGGCCCTGATCCGCAAGGTTCTGCAGGCTGATAACCCACTCGGTCCAGTTCGCTATATGAGTCGCGGCCGGGTCGTCGTAGACCACAACCACCGGTTCGCCCGCGCTGTTGGAGATCGCTATGTAAATCGGCTCCGGATCGTTGCTGAATATGCCGATGTCCTGGTTCGCCCACTGTTGGCCGGCCGTACCGGTAATCTTCACGTTGGAGAATCTGCCCTCGGCTGTAGCGGCCGTATTGTGTGATGTCACTACCAGGCCGATGTAAACGTTCGAGTTCATGGCGATATTGTGCGGGTTCCACGACATCGCCTGCCATGTGGCTCCGTCACTCGAATAGTAGCCCCTGAAGTTGCCCGCGAAGTCACGCTCCAGTTTAATCCAGTACGGTGCGGCGATTGCTATCTGCTCTGCTGTCGCGACAGAAGTGTCGCTCGTAGCGCCTAAATCGGAATCCGTTCGCCCCTGGAATCTGCATCCGCTGCCGGGCGTGATGTACACGGCGGCAAATTTCGAGCCCGGCTCCAGCGACTCGCGGATCATCACGCCGGCCTTGGCCCACGGATCCGTGTCGTCGATGCTGAGCACCTGCGCTTCGATCGTGCCTACGCCGGTCAGCGTCTTGAATGCGTAATGAAACTCGTCCGCGACGTCCCAGATATCGGTGCCCGCCGCGGTCATTGTGTACGTGCCTACCGGAGCCTCGGTGAAGCTGCCGACCGATGCCGGACTGCCCCTGAACCACAGTGACAATTCCTTTATGCCTCCCTCGGTCCAGTCGCGCGGATATATCAGTGTCAGCTCCGCCTCGGAATGTTTGGTGTAGCCCTGCTTGTTGTTGTCGTAGGCAAACGGCATAGCCTGGCCGCCTTCGTGGACGATAGTCTCCTCAGTATAAGAAGCGGTCGTTTCGTCGCCCACTGCCGCCCCGGTGCCGTTACCGGCAAAGTAAGGCGGAGTATCCGGCGAGCCATAACCGAGCCCGTCTTTCCACGCATACCATATCTGGTTGTCGTTCGAATCGTAGATCTCGAAATCGTCTATGACAAGAAACTCGTTTGCCGTAAAACTCCAGATGTCACCTTCCACAACGGCTGGATCTTCGGTGTCATTGACCTCATCGACCCGCCAGTAATAGGTTGTGGCGTAATCAAGGGATAGCGGTCCGTATCCGGCTTCGGTCACTGTGTCGACGAACGCTGTGCCGTCTATTACGGCCTGTTCGCTCGTGCTCAGGTAAACGTTGTGCTCGGCCGCTTCTCGTCCTGTCGTCCAGTTGAGTGTTACATCCAGGGGGACCTCCGTCTCTCCTGAATCGGGCTTAGGATTTCTTGCATGTACGGGGACATAGAAGAACCGCACTTCACTCAGACCGTATTGCTCAAGGATGTTCCTGAAGTTGCTGTTGGCTGTCAGCCTGAGGTACCGTGCCGATATGCCGCTAAAATCAATGGTGGTATTGTGTGCATAATTAGCAGTGCTTGGTGCCTGGTTGAACTCGTGCGTTGTTCCAAATGTCACAAACTCGGTTCCGTCGACCGAATAATCGATTACAACTTCCTTGAATCCGATACCGATCGACTTCTCCAGGCCTTCGTTCGAGTTCCAAACCCACATCTCATGCAGTTTGTAAATCCTGCCGAGGTCGTATTCGATCCAGGTCGGCTGATCTGCGCCCTCGCTGCTGAGCCACATCGCGCCTTCGCCGATATTACCGTGCAGCAGGCCGGTTTCGTCCAGTCCCGAGCCGTTCACGGTATTTTCAGACTCCTTGCCTGCTACGCTGCTGGAAGCTCTGGTGGCAATAGTGGTGCCGTCAATCGTAAAAGCAAAAGGCTCGACCTTAAACTGCCAGACTATGCCTCTGTATATCTTGTTGCCGGGTGCCGCACCGACCCCGTCGATACGCCAGTAGTAGGTCGCGCCGATTTCCAGACGAAAGGTTCCGATGGCCGGAAATTGGTTCGGATCCTGCCGGCCCTTGTAGACGCCGGCCGGATCGACGGTTGTCGATGCTTCGTTCACATCGTCGAAATTCGTTCCGAGATAAACGTCATGCCTCTCGGCGTAGCCTCCCGGCAACCAGCTCAATACCGCATCGCGGGGTACGTATTCAGTTTCGTCGGCGGGATTTGGATTCCTCGCCGACTCCGGAATTCCCCCAATATCGCCCTCAAGGAGCGTGCCGCCATTTTCTCCCATATCGACGGTTCGAACAATTGCCTGGTAGCCTGGTTCCGCTGGTGCAAACATAAAAGCTACAAATCCATTGGTATCACTGCTGAGGAATTCAGCCAGGGCCTCGCTCGTGTCTGTTGATCCCCTTACTCCCATGGCAGGCGGAGTAAACGTTAGCAGGACATCGGTAAGATCATCCAGGTCCAGTTCAACCGCGGAATCAAGGGGCGGAGTTGGATCATTCTTAACACCAGGAGCAGTATTCCAGGTTATTCCGGGAACGACGAGGCTCTCATAGTCCTCAGGAACTCCATAAACGTCTACTGGGTCATCCAAATCATGCCCGTAATTGCTGAAGCTCACATTTGAGAAAACGACACCATTCAATTTGGCCTCAGAAATATCGTATGTCACGAATGATACGCGTCGTCTTCCACCGATATCGCGCATTGCCATGCCGGATCCGCCGGCTGAAGCACCGTCCGGCCCGATCTGAGCATCATTGCCGATCTCGACATCAAACGTGGGCCGTAAGCTGAAGGGCTCCGCCTGAACGCTGCTAACTGTACTAACCAGCAGGGCAAAACAGATGAAATAAGTCATTTTTCCAAGCATAATAATTCTCCTTTAAAGTTGATAATGGTCGATAATAATGTCGCTTTCACTATTTATTCGACTTTTAACCGTGATAATTCGTATGATAGCCGCCAATACCTCCTTCCATATCAACCAGCCGTTCGTTGACGCACAAAAAGCACACGTCTCACTTGCCCCATTTGTACCAGATTACCCACCCCCACGTCAAGAAAAATCTAGGAAACCATGATTCATGACCCGTGCCTCATCCCTCATCCCGCTTTCATCCCTTCGATTTCCTCGGTGCAGGCTCTGAGCGGAGTCGAAGGATTTGATATTCAAAGATCCCACATGCCGCTCAACCGGTACGGAATCCGCTCTACACAACACGAAATACGAATCTGTCATATGCAATGACGCTATTTTTTTGTATTCTTATTTTTCGTGATACGTGCCTGCCATAGATCAAATCTTCCATTCCCGCCGGGACGGTTGGAAACGAAGTAGATAATAGACCCATCGACGGATATACATGGGTCAGTGTCGATATAAGAAGTGTTCATGGGCGGTTCAAGAGGCGCCGCTGTATCCCAGTCGTCGTTTGCATTTCTCCGCGTTGTCATCCATATATCGCGGTTCGTGATACGGCTGTCGAAGAACATGGTCATATCATCGCTCAAGATGTTCGGGGAGTACTCAATATTGCTTGTATTGATTTTTGGCCCAAGGTTCACGGGGGTGCTCCAGTCATCGGCCGTTGTGGTCCGGGTAGTTACATAAAGGTCATTATTTCCTAAACTGCCTGACGGATTCGGCCGGCGGGAATCGAAGTAGAGAGACAAGCTGTCCGCTGAGATACTTGGATGATTGTCGTAAGCCATACTATTGACATTTGGTCCAAGATTTACAGGTTCTTCCCAGGGATCTTCTGTAGTTTTCCGCGTCGCGACCCAAATGTCAAAATCGCCAGACCCGCTGGGGCGATTGGAGGCGAAGTAGAGCGACAGACCGTCCGCCGAAATGCATGGCCCCGATTCACCGTATCGACTGTTAACGGGCGGGGGAACCACCTCCGGGCTGTACCAATCGCAATGCGGCTTTTTCGCGCGGGTCACCCAAATATCCCAACGGCCTAAACCGTCAGGTCTAAGGGAATCGAAGTAGAGCGACAGACCGTCACTTGCGATGTATGGAGAACCTTCATCAAATAAACTGTTCACTGTAGGTCCCAGATTGACAGGATTACCGAAGATAAACTCCGGCTTTGCGTACTCGCTTGCGTCGGCTGAAAGGGTATCGGATGTGGAGACAGTCTTTCCACATCCGCTTGCGCCGACGATCAGCAATGCAATACATAGAATGATTGTATTTTTCATTTCTTTTTCCTTTTAGAAAATGTGTATATTTGTACTGTGCCGGCACGGTTGTCGCCGAGTATGTTCAAGTCAACGAAAAAGAATCTTGGAGATGCCATCTTTGTTACCTTATATATTTCCCGCAACTGCTGATATAAATATAGAGGGTAGTTGCACTATATGCAATAATCCATGGGACTTTTCCGGATATTTTTCCACTTAATGTTCGTGACTTGAATCTTACAATCAAAGCACATAAAAGAATAAGGAATCAGAAATAAATGCAAATTTTGGCGTGAATTTGGCTGTTTTAAGTGCTGAAAATTGCATTTTTGGCCAAAAACTGACTCTGCGGGATTTTTGTTTGTGCGTTTTTGTGCTGTTCGTGGTTAAATGTCACTATGGCAAAAGCGCAGGAGAATTCAGCGGATATCGAAAGCTGGCTCAAGCTTATCAGGGCCGATGGCATCGGGCCGGTTACGTTCGCAAAGATGATTAAGCATTTTGGCTCGGCCGAGCGGATTTTGGGCGCTTCGGTGAGCGAATTGGCAAAGATCGACGGCATCGGCTTCAAAACCGCCGAGCGAATCGCCTCGACCCGCGAGAAATTCGACGCCGGGGCCGAGCTGGAATTGGCCCGCAAGCTCGGCGTCTGGCTGGTAAATCTCGCCGACGAGCGTTATCCGCCGGTCTTGAAGCGGATTTACGACCCGCCGCCCGTGCTGTACGTCAAGGGCAGCCTGGGCCGGCAGGACAATCTGGCGATGTCGATAGTCGGTTCGCGGCAATGCAGCCTGTACGGTCAGGAGCAGGCTTCGCGATTCGCGCATTTTCTCGGCTCGGCGGGATTTACGCTTTGTTCCGGGATGGCCCGCGGCATCGATACCGCTGCCCATCAGGGAGCGTTGTCGGCCGGCGGGCGAACCATTGCCGTGCAGGGCTGCGGCCTGTCGAGAATCTTTCCTCCGGAGAATAAGAAGCTCTTCGAGCTGATATCCGAATCCGGCGCCTGCGTTAGCGAATTGCCGCTGGAGGCCGAGCCTTTGGCGGTGAATTTTCCGCCGCGGAACAGGATTATCGCAGGGCTGTCACTCGGGACCATTGTCGTCGAGGCCGCCCTTTGTTCGGGGGCGTTGATTACGGCAAAGGCCGCACTCGATTACGACCGGGAAGTTATGGCCGTGCCGGGAAAGATTGATTCACCGCTGAGCAGGGGGGCGCATCAGTTGATAAAGCAGGGCGCGACGCTGATCGAGTCGGTTGAGGATGTTATGGAGGCACTTGGGCAGATCGGCGAGCAGTTGGAAGAGCACGTAAGCAGCGCCGCGACGGAGGCTTCCGCGAGGGCGGAACAGCCTTTGTTCGATAAGAGCCAGTTGAAGTTGAGTGATGCTGAAAAGACGATTTACGATTACCTGACGAAGGAGCCTTCGCATATCGAACAAATCATCGCCGAAACGAACCTGACGCCGGGCCTCGTCAACGCAACTTTGATATCGCTGCGACTCAAAGGCCTGATAAAGCAGTTGCCCGGCAGCCTTTTTGCGAAAGGTTAAGTGAGACTAACCGACCCTGCCGTCACCATCTATATCGAGTCCGTGAATCTCTTCGAGCTTTTTCACGAGCTGGCGCATCGTGTTCTGCGTCAGTTGAAGCTGGTCTTCGAGGGCCTGGACTCGTTCCTCGACCGTGTCGGTCATGTGGCGAGGGCATCTTGCCCTTGTTCCTTTCCGCCGGCAAGATGCCGGCGGGACGCAAGGCCGGGACGGCCTCGCCACATCAGGCCGGTTTGCACAACTTCCCAGAGAATGCCCATTTTTGTCCTCAATTATGTTTACTTAATTCGTTACGGCAAAAATTATCATTCAGCCGGACGCATCATACCACTTCAATTGTCGAAGGCGGTTTGCTGGCAATGTTGTACGTGACACTGACGACGCCGGGCACTTCCCGGGTAATCTCGCCGGCAAGGTCCTCCAGGACATCGAACGAGAGCCTTGTCGGCGTTGCGGTCCGCGCGTCGACGCTGTCCCAGCAGCGCAGCTCGATCTGCAGGCCGAAGTCGCGCTTGCCGTCCCGCATGCCTGTCACGCGGTCCTGGTGGAGGATTGCCATGTACTGGAATGCGCCGGTGTCACTGAGTATCCGCTCGACGATAACGGTTGCCTTGCGGACGGTCTCGATGCGCTCAGGCGTGACTTCGCCGATTACGCGGGCGGCCAGCGCCGGGCCGGGGAACGGGATGCGCTCGAACAGCTCGATCGGCAGGCCCAGTGCCTTGCCGACTCTTCTAACGCCGTCCTTGCGAAGCTGAATGAGCGGCTCGATGATGCGGTAGCCGAAGGCCTCCTGCGGGTCGATGCCGAGCTGCTCGAAGACATTGTGCTGCCGCTTTATGCCGGCAACCGTTTCGTCGATGTCGGTCAGGATTGTGCCCTGGAGCAGGTGCTTGGCGCCGCTTTCCCTGACGAGACGGCCGAATACGTTTTTATAGAAGGTCTGGGTAATGGCCTCGCGTTTTTCTTCCGGATCCGTGACGCCCTCGAGAGCGGCGAAAAATTCTTTTCGAGCGTCGACGACTTCGACGGTGACGCCGAGCTTTTGGAAAAAGCCCACGACCTGTTCGGGTTCACCCTCGCGCATGAGGCCGTTTTCCACGAAGACAGTTTTCAGGTTTTTACCCAGTGCGCGATGTCCGAGCATTGTAACTGCGGACGAATCGACGCCTCCCGAAAGCGCGTTGATCGCCGTTCCGTTGCCGACGGCGTCTTTTATATCTTTGACTTTCTCGCTGATGAAGTCCTCGGTTTTAAGCTCTTCTACGGCGATCTCAGTAGTCATGTGGTGACCTCCTTTTAATAATTTTTGTAAGACGCCTATCGTGGCCGTAACCGTTGCCGCGGGCGCGGCGTCCGTTTACAGCCGCGGGTCCGGTTCTTACGATCCGCATGGACAGCGTCAGTCAAGCCGCCCGTTTACGGTGCTTGGCAAGAAGTTTAACCGCAGTCCTGTAGTTTTGTCAAGAAATGCTGCCGGGTAAATCTCGAATGCGGGATTGTTTCTTCTTTTGCTTTGACGTACAATGGATTTATGGAGCTTGGGCGCGACAGGACCGTTCAAGAGATACTCGCTCGGCTTGAAAGTGCCGCCGGCGGCGAAAAGGTGGTCAGGGTCGAGGGGACGTGGGGGTCGTTCGGGTCGATGCTGGTGGCTTACATATCTGAAAGCACCGGTCGGCCGATTCTGTATGTGCGCCCGCATATTGACGATGCCGATAAGGCCGGCGACGATTTGCATACCTTTACAGGCAAGCCGATTGAGGCCTTCGGAGCATGGGAGGGCGAAGAAGACCTGGCGGACGCCACTGATGAAATTCGAGCCCAGAGGCTCGTGCTCGTCTCTCGTATCTCGTCGCTCGGATCACGGGTCACGGATCACGGGTCACGACTAATCGTTCCGGCGTCGATCCAGTCGATTTGTCAGCCGATACCTAAGCCCGAAGCGATAGAGGCGGGCAGTCTTCAGTTGGAAGTTGAAAGGCAAGTCTCGCCGGAAACTGTGGTTGAGTGGCTTGTTGAAAATGGATTCGAGCGCACCGAGAGGGTCGATTTGCCGGGCCAGTTTGCCCGCCGCGGCGGGATCGTTGATATTTATGCTCCGCTGGTAAACGAAATAGTGTGGCAGCCTCATCCTGATGCCGTCTGTGGCGAGGCCGTCCCGGCCTTGCGTCCCGCCGGCATCTTGCCGGCGCCAGAGAACAAGGGCAAGATGCCCTCGCCACATGGGGATGGCCATCCCCAAGCTTCGCTTGAGGCTGCCACACATTCAGAGGGTGCCGAGGCGCTTCGAATCGACTTTTTCGGCGATACGATCGAAAGCATTCGCGAGATCGATCTGGATACGATGCGGTCGAGCCGGCAGATAAAGAGCATCAGAATCGTTTCGGCGGTGTGCGGAACCGACGCGTGGCAAAGAGAGCTTTTTATAAATATTCTGCCGAAAGATACGATTATCGTTTTCGAAGAGCCGGGCGAAATCGAAGAGGTTGCAAAGGTCTATCTGGAAAGAGCGGAAGATCCGGCCCGGCTTTATAACTGGGGGGACATTTACAAGGCGGCGAGTCATTTCACACAGCTTCATATCTGCAGATTCGCCACAGCCCAATCGGAAGATTTTCTTAAGGTTGATGTCAAAAGCGTGCAGCAGTTTCAGCACAAGGCAACTTCGGTATGGGCCGGACATAAGGCGGCTCTCGAGGCATTACTGGCCGAAGCGAAACAGGGCAGGGAAGTGTTGCTGTACTGTGAAAGCTCGGCGGAAATCAAACGTGTGGGAGAAATTGCGGCGGACATCGACAAAAAAATTCCGGCGGGATTCAAGCTGCTGCCGGGTTTCATCCACCAGGGCTTCGTCGTCGATTCGCTCGATACGATTATCATCAGTCACCACGAACTGTTCGGGCAGTACGCACTGAGAAGAAGGCGCAGGCCGACGCGGATTAGCTCGCCTGTCGATACGCTCAGCGATTTGCAGGAGGGCGATTATGTCGTTCATGCTTCGTACGGCATCGGCAGGTTTTCCGGCGTTAAAACGATACAGGAAAAGGGCGGCACGAATGAGTACCTGACGCTTGAATATGCCGACGGCGTGAAAATCCAGGTCTCGGTTCGTAATATTGCGCTCGTTCAGAAATATATCGGGACAAGTCCGAAACGGCCGACTTTAAGCAAGGTCGGCTCGAAACGATGGCAG
>Ga0210003_1004682_pt1 | contig 10723 bp, 9 predicted proteins | sample LantaG_FD_182804 | JGI IMG/M metagenome (GOLD analysis project Ga0210003, IMG submission 182804) | Deep subsurface microbial communities from Baltic Sea to uncover new lineages of life (NeLLi) - Landsort_02402 metaG (SPAdes) (version 2) | ecosystem: Environmental > Aquatic > Marine > Oceanic >...
GATACCCACGGATCCACTGGTCGATCTGGTCGCGGGGCTGGAGCGAGGGGTTTGGTGCGACCGAGACCGCACCTGGGGGAGCCAGCAGGACGAGGTCGACCTGTTGGTCGCGGTCGACCGCGGCGAGAGGTGTCGGCTGGCCGGTCTGGAGAACAACCCGGCCGCCGTGCTCGGCCCGGGCTTCGATTGCATAGCGGTGGCCGGTCGGCAAGACGGGCAGTTCGAAGCGATAGCCCAGCGGGAAATCACCCGCCGGCAGCTGCGTCTGCACGACCGCGACGTTCTGCCACTGCGGGTAGGTGACGTCGAGCACCCGGACGATGATGACCGCCGACGATGGCAGCCGCGTGCGGCCGTCGGAGAGGAGCCGGCCGGAGATGCCGCGGGTGGCCGTGGCGAACCGGACGGGAACGTTGGCGAGCCCGCCGGTGCGGCCATTGCGGATGAGCAAGAGGACGCTCTCCGTGGCATCGATCCGGCGAGCGATTTCGTCGCCGAGATCAAAGAGTCGTTCTCCTACGAAGCCCACCTGGAAGCCCTCTACCGCGACGATCGTGTCGCCCGCCTCGAGGCCAGCCGCCTGGGCGACCGAGCCGGGGCCGACGTTGACCACCTGGACGCCGACCGGGGAATTCTGGACGTTGATCCCGAGCCGGTAGGCACCCGGCCGGTTGGCGATAGTGGGAGGGAGATAGCGGGCCTGACCCCCCTTGGGCCCCCAGGCCGAATCGTCCCGCGAGCGGGCCTCTTGGGCAGTCGCCCGCGGCGGCGTCTCGGCCGCCACGACGATGATGCCCAGGCTCGCCATCATGGCGATCCACATCAGGCGTCGACTCTGAGCCGTCGCCACGCGTTGCCGTCGATCATCGGGCAAGGTCATCGTTCCACCGGCCAGCCGAGCCGTTCCTTCTGGGCATGGATCTCGCCGCGGGAGAGCGGCACGAGGGCGTCTTTGGCCACGTCGAGCTGACCCGGATAGCTCAGCACATAGGCCACGAATTCGCGGAGGGGGGCGGGCCATTCGCCGGCAGCGGGGGCCGCCACCGCGATGAACAACGGCCTGAAGTCAGGCGTGCGCTCTGCCCCCGCCACTTCACCGAAATCGTCGACGGCGATCTCGAGGGGCACGCGGCGAATGCCAGGCCGGTTGGCCGCCGCCGTGCCCACGAGGCCGAGGCCGCCGCGGTCGGTGGCAACCGCCTCGGTGACATCGGTGATCGAGTCGTGATCGGTGATCGGGCCAGGCCAGCCGGCCGCGCCGCCGAGCAGTCGCGTGAGATAGAGACGGGTTCCCGATCCGGCCGGCGACCCGTGCACGGCGACTGGCACATCGCCCCAGGCCGCGTTCGTGGTCCATTCACCCCACCGCGGCGGCCCCGCGGCCCGGCCGGCGGGAATGATGCCGCTCTCAGCCGACGAGAGAATCGCGGCGACGGGGTTGGTCTCGTGGACGATCCAGGTGAGCTGGTCGAAGCCAACGGCGATCACGATCGGCCGTCGGCCCTCCCGCTCACCCGCCGCGGCGATCTCGTCGGCGGTGAACGTGCGGCTGAGCAGAGCTACGTCTGCCTTGCCCTCGACGAGCATTTGCCAGCCAGACTCGGTGCTCGTGCGGTCGATCGTGAGCACCGCCTTGGGGTGAACCTGCCGAAAGCCGTCGGCCCAGAAGGCGGCCACCTGTTCAAGCGTGGCAGACCCGGCGATCCGCACCGCGGCCTCGACCGGCGCAAGCGGCCGATACTCCATGGTGGCCAGTTCGGCGAGCGGATCCGCTGCGGCTGGCGGATCCTCGGCCGCAACGGGCTCGGCAGGAGCGGCACAGACAACGCAGGCCAGGCAGGCAACGACGCCGATCGCGGCCAGCATGAGGCGAAGGGCGGGGGGGTGGGTCGAGATTTTCATCGCGGAAGCGTAAACGCTGCGGCCTCGATCCGGCTATCCCAACCGGGAACAGGCCGGCCCCACGGTCCGGGGTCTTCAGGAGCCGTGGCGGTCGATCACGAGCGGGTCGGCCGCCCGAATGTCGCCGATTCGCAGCGAGGCCCGCCCGGCAAGCAGATCGTCGACCAGGTCGCCCACCACCTCCGTCCGCCAGCCCGCCGCCAGGAGCGGCCGCCGTTCGGGGTCGCCGTAGCCGAGCTTCCAGGCCAGCAAATCACGCATCTCAGACGATGTGCCCAGGAGCGCCGGGGCGAGTTGCATCTGCCGGCATACCCCGGCCACGGCCGTGGCCATGAACTGCCCGAGCATCGCCAGCTGCGGGGGCGGGGCGCGGTGCCGCTCGCCACCGGGAAGGTCGCTCTCCGCGCACTCAAGACCCCGCTCAACCGCGGCGGCAAGCCCCTGCATGATGTAGCGGAGGTCGGATCGCTGCATGCCCCGGACAGCGCCGATCTGCCGCTCGTCGGCCGTCTTCCGCTTGCAGAGTTCGACGAGCAGGTCATCTCGCAAGACCCGCTTCGGCGGCATGTCCCGCTCGGCGGCCACCGCATCCCGCCAGTGCCAGAGTTCGCGGGCGATTGCCAGTTCGCGACGGGACAAGCCGCTCAGTCCCGACACCCGCCGCCACCGCTTGCGGACAAACGATTCCTCCACGTCGTCCTGCCAGGTGGCCATCTCCTCGGCCATCCAGCCGGTGCGGCCGAGCGACTCGAGCTTCCGCTCGAGCTTCTGCCAGAGCTGCTCGAGGTGCCGCACGTCGTCGACGGCATAGGCGAGCTGGGAGTCGGAGAGCGGCCGCTTCCGCCAGTCGGTACGCGTCTCTCCCTTGTCGGCCTGCATGCCCAGAAACCGCCGCACGATCGAGGCATAGCCAGCCGGGTAGTCATGGTCGACGAGCCCGGCGGCCACCTGCACGTCAAACAGATCCGCGGGCCGGTCGCCGATGGCATGCAGGATGAAGCCCATCTCCTCGCGGCCGGCGTGAACGATCGTCTTGCGGCCAGGCTCCGCCAGGAGCCGCCAGAAGGGCTCGATCTCCCGGATCGCCAGCGTGTCGACCACTGCCAGCACGCCGGGGGCCGCCACTTGAAGCAGGCAGAGCTGGCTGCGGTAGGTGTGCTCCGAGACAAACTCGGTGTCGAAGGCCACAAACGGCAGATCTGCCAGTCGGTCGATCAGGTCGCGAAACCGGGAATCGGTCACGACCACGTCGAAGTCGGCGCGGGCATGGGAGGGATTGGTCACGGGCTGCCGGCAGGAAGACGGAACAGGAAGACTCACAGGAAAATGAAGGCGGTCGCCGCGAACACCGGCAACAGAATGCACCCACTGTACAGCACGTAGCCAAAGAAGCTCGGCATCCGCACCCCCGACTGCTCGGCGATGGCCTTGACCATAAAATTGGGGCCGTTGCCGATGTAGGTCATCGCCCCGAGGAAGACGGCCCCCAGGCTGATTCCCGCCAGGCGACCCACCTCCACGCCCGCCATCGTCGCCCCGTCGGCCGGGAGGGCCTGGGCGGTCTTGAAAAATACGAGGTAGGTCGGCGCGTTGTCGAGCACGCTCGACAGGCCTCCGGTTACCCAGAAGAAGCCCATCGGCGAACTGATGCCGAGCTCCGCCCCCCGCTCGTTGAGCAGCGAGAGCGCCGGCTGCATGCAGATGAAGATGCCCACGAACAGGGCCGCCACCTCGAGAATCGCGAAGTAGGTGAAGCCGTTGCGGCGCCGGATCTCGGTGGAGCCGAGCAACAGCGAGAGGCCCACGAGCGCCAAAAGCGTTATCTCGCGGAGGTAGATCCACGGATGCCAGCTGGTGCCGGGGATTTCCTTTGACGGGTCGAGCAGGGCAACCGCCGCGATCACGCCGGCCATGAGCGGCACGTTGGGCCAGAGTCCTGAGATCCGCACGCGGCCGGACGTGGTGCGGTCGCGGGCCATGTCGCGGCCGCTCTCCCGCGGGAAGGCGTAGAACGCGTCCCACGCCCAGTAGATCGCGAGCACGACGGCGTTCACAAACAGCCACTCCCGCCAGAGCGACATCGTCCACAGGAAGTCGACCCCCTGGAGGTAGCCGAGGAAGAGCGGCGGGTCGCCGATCGGGAGCAGGCAGCCGCCGCAGTTGCAGACCAGAAAGATGAAGAACACCACCGTGTGGACGACGTGCCGCCGCTGGTTGTTGGTTTCCAAGAGCGGTCGGATGAGGAGCATCGCGGCCCCGGTCGTGCCGATAAAGCTCGCGGCCAGGGCGCCGATGCCGATGAAGGCGGTGTTGACCGCGGGCGTGGCCTCGAGATCCCCTTCGATCCGCACGCCACCGGTGATCGTGTAGAGCGAAAAAAGCAGGAAGATAAAGGGGATGTATTCGGCCAACAGGGCATTGGCGAGGACCGCGCCAGCGACGCTCCAGGATGGTCCGACCGCGGCCGCCTCGACCACGTTGTGGGCCGGGAAGTGGAGCTCGATAGCGTCGCGATGGAGAAACAGGTAGTAGGCCAGCGTGACACTCGCCAAGACCGCTGCCACAAGCAACTTACTCGAGTTGTGTTCCCACCAGTGGGCCAGGCTCGGTACGAGCGGCAGGATCGCGATCACGGCGAGCAGAACGGCGAATGGGATGACCATCGCCACCGGGGGCGCGGGGCCGGCCTCGTGATGCTCGCCCGCTGCGTGGTCGCCGGGCTCGTGGTGGGCCGCGTCATCGGCCCCTGAGTGGTGTCCCGCTTGTGCCTCAACGAGCAAATCACGACCATGCTGGGGCCAGCCGGCGGCGAGCGCGGCGAGGTAGGCAACCAGGGCCAGGCCGATGCCACGAAGCGTGCGAGCAGAAGCCGGGCTTACGGTGCTGCCGGGCGAGGCTTGATGCGTGGGAAGGTCGTGCATGGCGTCCGTGCGGATAGCGAAGGCGGGAGCGGACGGCGGAAGCGAGGCCGCAACGGACCGCAGGCTAGAGGGAAATAGTATTCCATGCTGGCAGAGAGTGAAAGCGGAGTGATCCAGGTGACGCACGAGATGGCGGGAGGACGGCGGGAGGTGTGGCTGCGGGGCAACGTGCGGCCCGCGGTCGCGGTCGCGGCCTCGGCTGCCAGCGTGGGGGTGGTCGCTGTGGCCGCGGCGGTCGCAAGCGGAATGCCCACGCCCCTTGTGGCTTCCCTGACAGCGTTGGCCGGCCTCGCTCTTGTCGTGGGCTGGGTCTTGATCTGGGTCGCGTCGCGGCCGCGGCTTGCCCGGCGGGGCGATGCCCTCGAGGTGCGGCTCATGCCGCACTCTATCGAGCGTGTGCCGCTCGAGATCGTGGAGTGCATCTTTCGCGGCTCCGAGCCACTGCCCCGGCCGGGAGAAAATGCCACGGCCGCCAGCTTCCGTGTGGGCACGCTCGTGGTGCGGCTCGCCGAGCGGGCCGCCGACTGGCAAACCCGCACCACATTCCGGCCTTGGGGCACGTGGGACGACGGCCATCTCGTGATCGATGGCCGGTGGTGCGAGCCGCTCTCGCAGGTGACCGTGGGCGGGGTGGCGGCAAAACTCCTCGCTGCGAAGCGGGAGGTGGCGGCGGGGAGCGTGACATGAACGGCACTCGCTGGCAGTCCGGGCTGCTCGTGAGCGTGCGGGACGCGAGCGAGGCGGAGGTGGCGGCCGCAGCTGGCGCGGCGATCATCGACGTCAAGGAGCCGGCCCGAGGGCCGCTTGGGCGGGCCGACGCCGCAGCCGCCGCGGCTATAGCCGCGGTGGTGGCCGGCCGGGCCGCTGTGACCCTGGCGGGAGGCGAACTGGCCGCGGCGGCAGCCCCGCTCGTTCGCCACGCCGAGGAGGTGCTCCGGCTCTTGCCTTCGGGTGTCGCCCCGCCGGTTGCCGTCAAGGCAGGCCCGGCCGGCATCTCGCGGGCAGACTGGATCACCACCTTTCGGCAGCTGGCCCACGCGTTACCGGCCGGCATCGAACCGGTGGCCGTTGCGTATGCCGACTGGCGGGCCGCCGCGGCGCCGACCCCAGGTGAGATTCTGGATGCGGCCGCCGCCGCCGGAGCCGCGACGGTGCTCGTCGACACCTTCAATAAGTTTGGGCTTGGTTTATTTGGCATCGTCACGGACGAGGAGGTGCAGGACTGGCTCGCCCGGGCGCGGGCCGGCGGGATGGCATTGGCGGTGGCCGGCCGGCTTGGGCGGGCCGACGTGTCTCGGGCCCTGCGGCTGGGTGTCGACGTCGTGGGCGTTCGGTCAGCGGCGTGCATCGGAGGCCGGCAGGGCCGCGTCGACGCGACGAGGGTGCTGTCGCTTGGTACACTTTTCGCGCGGTAACAGTGCCGCCCGCCCTTGCCCAGAGGAGAACCTGACGCGTGAAATCACTTGAAGTACGGGTGCCGCACGGGCTTGAGAAGACCGAGGTGCGGCGGCGGCTCGACGTGGCGATCGAGCAGGCCCGGCGTGATTTTTCCGACAAGGTGAGCCAGCTTGAGGCCAGCTGGGTAAACGACGACCTGCTTGCCCTGGATGTCGTCGTGATGGGGATGCAGATCGGCAGCGAGGTTGACCTCAAGCCGGAGGAGCTGGTTGTTCGACTTCAGGTGCCGGGGATGGCCGGCCTGTTTGCGGGGAGGATCCGGGCGGGTATTGAAGAACAGCTCGGCGGGCTCCTCGGGGGTTCCGTCTGACGGCGAGGCGTGTGTCGCGGGCAAGGCCCTACGACCGATACGACCTGCTTTTCCCTCCCGAAAATGGCCGGTTGGGCGGCCTTCGACCCCTGGCGCTCCGACCGGATGTATGCTCAACCCGATATTCGATTGCGAGTTTCGGTGTGTGTAGAGACGTTCGGATAGACCAAAAACCCATGCCGCGTCTGGCCCTCCCCATTGTGTCGATCCCGGTGCTGCGATCCATCGCCGCCTGCTGCGTCGTGATCTCAACCATGGGATCGCTGCCGCTCTCCGCCCTTGGGCAGGCGGGCAGACAGCAGCCGGCGGGGATTCCCGATGACGATCCGTTCGCGGACGAACTCAACCCCTTCGGCCCTGGCCCCGCCGCGAAGCCGGCTCCCGCGCAACCACCGGCCCCCGCACAGCCCGCCCCGGCGCGGCCGGTCCCTTCGCTTCCCGTCCCGTTTCCAGACGCCACGCTCCCCGGCCCGCCCGCGACCCGTCCGTCGGCCCGGCCATCGACCCGGCCTGCCGATGCCAGCAGCGGAACGTGGGAGCCATCTGCGGCTGAGAACCTGCTAATCGAGGCCGAGGCGCTCGACCGCGCCGGAAAGTTCGCAGAGGCAAGGGTGAAGCTCCGCCAGGCGATCGCCGAGGATCCCAAGCTTCCGATCGCCTACCTCGCGCTGGGCGTTGTTTCCCGGCGACTGGGCGACTTCGAGGGTTCCGTCGCGGCGTTGTCGAAGGGCATGGCGCTCGACCCGCGGGAGCCGGAGTTCTATCTCCGCCGTGGGATCGCTTGGTTTCACATGGGTCTGCACGGGATCGCGCTTGAGGACTTTGAGGAAGCGGCCGGGATCGCCTACGACGACCCGCGGCCCGAACTCTGGCGTGGGCTCACGCTCATGGAACTCGACCGGCCCCTGGAGGCGATTAACGCCTACGCCTCGTCGGTTCGCCGCGACCGCACCTACATGCTGGCCTACCTCAACCGCGGTCTGGCCTATCTCGTGGTCGACCAGCCCCGCAAGGCGGAATTCGACTTCGACCAGGCGATCCGCCACGACCCCAGCAACGTGCAGGCCTGGTTCAACCGCGGTGTGGCACTCGCCCACCAAGGACGATTCGCGGCCGCCGTGCACTCCTACGAACAGGCTCTCAAGCAGGATCCGAAGCACGAACCCTCCCGCCGCAACCTCGCAGCGGCTCGAGGTCGCGTCGGTCGGTAGCGACGAAGTCCGCCGCCGCCTTCACAAACCAGGAACGACGTCGAGCGACTCGACCTCGGGCAACTGGGTGCCAGGCTTCGCCGAGAGTAGCTCGAGGCCCCGCGGTGAGATCCGTTCGAGCGCCGGCAGCCACACCGGTCCGCGCACGAGCGCAAGGGCGGCGGCGGTGGCCGTGGAGAGCTCGCATACGCCCGGCAAAACGAGGCCGCCTGCATGTTCGGCAAGCGCTGCTGCCACGGGGGCGTCGAGCGATTCGACCGCCGGCAGGACGAGCCTGCCGGCATGCGTGGAGAGCGCTCGGGCGGCCTCCGGCGTGAGCCTGGTTACGCCGCCGAGCACGAGCGCACCGGCGTGCGGTGAGAGAGCCTGCGGCACGTCGGCGGGCAGTTCGCCGACGTGGGCGAGAATGAGTGTGCCCTTATGATTGGCGAGCGCGGCTGCAGCGGCCGCGGAAAAGACCGCCGGGCCGGTGAACGTGAGCTGCCCGTTGTGCCGCGCCAGGATCTCCGCCGTCTCGGCCGTGAGCGTGGCAGCACAGCCGAAGGTGAGCCAGTAATAGCCGGCGCCGACCAGGTGGCGGGCCACGTCGGGCGAGAGCATCTCGATGCCCGGCAGAGCCAATTCCCCCCCCTCGTTTCCCCGCAGGGCCTCGGCGACTGCTGGATCGAGCATGGTGATCGCCGGCAGGAAGGCGTGGTCTTGGCGGGCGAGCCGCCGGGCCAGCGGCTGGGATTCGAGCACCACCAGGTCGGGCAGCAGCAGCCCCTGGATCGACTTCGCTTCAGCGAGGGCAGCCGCCACGTCGGCCGGCAGTCGGTCGAGCCCGCCGATCACGATCCCAATCCCCTCGTGGCGAGCCAGTTGGCGAGCTGATTCCGCCGAGAGTCGCTCGAGGTGCGGAAGCACAAGCAGCGCCTTGCACCGCGCGAGCGCAGAAGCCGCCTCGGGCTCGAGCTCGACGACGCCGGGAAGTTCTACCGCTGCTCCCCAGTCGTCGGTGCCGAACGACTCGAAGGCTCTGGCGGTCTGTGGGGAAAGATGGTTGATCGCCGGCAGTGACACCACACCACCGTAGCCGCGAAGCGCCGCGGCGTCGGCGGCATCGAGCGACTGCACCTCGGGCAGTTCGAGAAACTCGGCGAAGTGTCGCCGCATGGCGAGCCATTCCGGATCGCGGGTGAAGAACAGGAAGGCGTCGATCCTTGCGGCCATGCCCGGCAGGTTCGCGCGGAGCGTTGCATCGAACAGCCGCGCCACCGTTGCCTCGGGCACGCCCGCGATTGCGAGGGCGTCGGCGATGGCTCCCGGATCAAGGTGCACGGATGGCTTGCTCTGCTGCGCGGCGACGCGGGCTGCGACCGTGTCCGGGGCCGGGGCTGGGGCCGGCTCAGCGGCGGCGAGACAGCCGGCCGCCACCAGGACAGCCGCGCTCGCGATGATGGCCGGCATCCCGCGGCCGCGGCTGACCACCCGCATCGATGCACGACGGCGGCTAAGCGGCACGGCCCGCAGGGATAAGCAGCTCACGGCGAAGGGCTCCCAATCGCAAACACCCTGAGTCTTCGGCCCGCAACGTTCCACTCCAGTCCCAGCGGCCTCACGATCGCATCGAAGAGCTCGTCTCTGGAGGCCTTGACCACCTCGGCCCGCACGATCTCGCCGGGGGCGATGCCCCGGGCCGTCAATGAGGCCCTGTCCAGTTCGAGATCGAGATCGAGCTGGCGTGCGATCGCCGCCAACGCCTGGTCGAGTGGGGCCTCGAGCCGGAGGGTGAACTCGTCGCGGACTTTGACCGTGCGGCGGGGCTGATCACCCGGCTGCGGCCGTGGCGTCGCTGCGACGAGTGCGGCCGGTGAAAGCCCGGCGTCGATGGCGACGATCCGTCCGGCCGCCCCGGCGCTGTCGCCGTTCCAGGCAATTCGGCGGTCAACGTCTGCGAGGATGAGGTCGAGCCGCTCGGCTAAGGAGAGCTGCGGCAATTCGGCGGCCGCCAGGTGATCGTGCGGAATCGCGTCGATGCCCTCGAGTTCGAGCCCCGCCGCGGCGGCGAGGGAGGCCACGAGGTCGCGGGGGCTGGCTCCGGCGGGCCAGCTGAGCGGCTCGGCAGCGGCGAGCGATCGGCGGAGTTTTGGTGGCAGGCTCGCCAGGTGCAGACGCCGTTGTGCTTCGGCATGGGTAGCCCTCCCGGCCGCGGCGGCGGGCACGAGCCGGATCGTGGAGTCGAGTTCCTCTACCGCGGCCCCGGCATCGGCCGCCACGAGGGCGAGGACCTCCCTGACGGGCTTGCCCCGGACGGTGATCGTGACGGGCTGGGTGGGGTCGACACGCCGGTCGAGGATCACGGGCCGACCTGCGAGCGCGGCCGCCCCCTCGGCCCAGGCTCGCAGCGGCAAGCTCGTCCACGCCGCGTGAACCTCGGCGTCGAGGCCGGCGACGGTTCGCTCGGTCGGCGGCGGCGCCGCGACGCACTTCATCGCCAGAAAGAAAAACAGCAGGCTCGTCAGCCGCATGGGGACGGTCCTTGGGCAGAGCTCACAGAATACCTCGCCGGTTGGCCGACTGTGAAACGGGTTGCCCGTGTTATCTCGACGGCCTTGCAAGCGAGCGGAAAATGACAACCGCGAGCCTGTTCGCCCCGGCGTGTGCGGCATAAAAGCCCCCAGCGCGAGCTGGGGGACTGCGACGCGACGGACCAATTGGCACAAGCCAGGCTCAAGCGGGGGCGTTTATCGGGCGCGGGGTGGGTGAGGTGGCAGGCGGGCTCAAGCGGGGTGGCAAGCGGGTTAGCCTTCATTCCCGCAGTCCCCGGGCTCGCGCCACGGGGCTTGTATGGGCCAGGGGCTCGCGCCACGGGGCTTTTATGGGGCAGGGGCTCGCGCCACGGGGCTTTTATGGGGGAGAGATTGCCGGTGGTTTTTTGA
>Ga0210003_1004684_pt1 | contig 10720 bp, 14 predicted proteins | sample LantaG_FD_182804 | JGI IMG/M metagenome (GOLD analysis project Ga0210003, IMG submission 182804) | Deep subsurface microbial communities from Baltic Sea to uncover new lineages of life (NeLLi) - Landsort_02402 metaG (SPAdes) (version 2) | ecosystem: Environmental > Aquatic > Marine > Oceanic >...
TCCGGTGGCTCGCACGTCTCCCGCGTGGTAGGCGTTCTCGTTCGCCGCTCCGATCAGTGCGTTGACGAGACCAGCCAGGAAGACGGCGACGGCGATCATCACCGGTCCTCAATCAGCCGCTGATGCCAGTAGGCGATGTCGGCCGCGACGACCACGTTCGTCCGCTGCCAGTTGCCGAGGTGGCCGAACAGAAGGTGACAATTGATGCCGAACCGCTCCGCCTCGCAGAGTGCGTGCAGGTTGTCCGGGTCGAGCTCCAAATCCGGAGCGAGGTGAAACGGGATGCGATGGTGAGCGATGAGCTTCACCTTCCCGCCGCAGACCTCGCAGCAACGGCCCTTGAGAAACTCCGTCCGCACCGCTCGCCACTGGCTGGAGCGTTTCGCGCCGGGTGGGGCTTTGCCTTCCAGTCGTTCGGACAGGTCTCGCCACGATGTTGCCATTCAATGCCCGCCCATCCAGCAGCGAATGCCGAGCACGGGCAGGACGAACAGCCAGAGCAGGACGGCCACGGCCACCAGTCCGGAGAATCCCCACTCAATCACGTCGATCGTTTTCGTGAGCCAGCGTGGCGTGTCAGATGCCATAACATTCGTCTTCCGTGATTTCAGCAAACGCAATCAGGATGTCCGCCACTTTGCGGGCCATTGCCGGGCTCATCATCAACAGCACGCCGGCGTCTTCTGAGCTCGTGTCTTCCAGGCTGATCGCCGTTGCTCCGTCGCACGGGCCGCCCGATATCTCCACCCGTCCGACAGCGAGCCCGGCGTCAGTGTAGTACCTCGACTTCGACACTGTCTCGCGGTGTCTCATCAGTAGTTCCCGTGCTGGCTGATGACGTTCGTCACGAAGGCGTCGTTGATCTCGGTCAGGAAGCCGTGTTGAGTTCCGGACGGGCTCCACGGTCCGCCGGTTGTCCAGCTCCCGACAGTTGCCACGATCCTTGATCCGTTGCCCAGATCGTGTAGCACGGCGACCGGCTCCCACCGAACGGCATCAACGAGCGGGTCGACATCATGAACAGGCATGTCGGCTTCCATCAACACGAGGGCACCTGACGGCACGGGCAGGCCGCCATGGACCGCCTTGTGCGGCTGACTCGTGACGTTCGCCATGAGCAGGTGACTGGCCGCACCCGCCGCCACTCGCGCCGTGCTGCTCGTTCGTGGCTGTCCGCCCGCGCTGAGCGTGTCTTGATCGGCCAGGCACAGCGGGAACAGGTCCAGCCCGAGGATCGATTCAGCCTGCAGGATCGGCCCGTGCTCGTTGTAGTCGCAAGTGGGCGGCGCTTCGTTGTAGGTCACCCAGCCGCGAAAGTTCATCACGAGCGTTTTATTGCCCAGGTCCAGCCAGTCCTTCAGCACGTTGAAAACGTCCTCGCAATTCTGGTACAGCGGGCCGGTCCCGATCGGCTCGTTGCCGATGTTGTATTGCCAGTGCCCGTTCTGTGCGGAGCCACCCGGCGTCGTGTGATCGTGCAGAACGATGTCCAGTTCGTCGAGGTGCAGGTGATTCGGAAACACGGTCAGTTGCGTTGATGCCAGTTCGAGGAACCGCGCGTTGACCTGCTCGAAGCGCTGCATGTAACTGCCGCCGTCAGTGCCCTCGATCATCACGCCGTAGGTCGGAGCGCAGCCGGTCGAGTCGTCCGGGTCATCGGCATCACCGAGGAAGTAAATCGCCTGGCGTTCGTTCCGGGTGGGCTCGCGGTTCGGATCGTCATCGCCCCAATGCACGCGGGCTTCGTTGGCACAGAAGCAGTCGCACGCAACGCAGCCGATGTCGAGAACGTATTGATTCCCGGTGATGCCACCCGGTCCGTTGTCGGCACCCGAGAACAGCCACGAGCCGACGCCGAACCCGGCCGCACCGAAGCCCGGAAAGGTCTCGGCGGGATACATCTCCTGAGTCGATCCCGCTCCGACCAACTGCCCGCCGCGAATCGGCCCGATGCTGAGCACCTGCCCGATCTCGGCCGTCTTCGCTCCCGAGTTGTATTCGGCTTTGCCCTGGAATCCGTCCGGGTTGCCGAGCGTCCTGATTCTCCACACCAGCTTCGTGCCGCGTGGCTGCTCGTCGATCAGGCGTTGATCGAGCAGCGGGTAGTTCGTCGCGTTGAGCGTTCGGATCGCGGTGAAGTCCTGATCGTCTTCCCACGACAGAACGGCCACCTGCGAATGGCACGGGCAGGTATTGCAGCCGCACGGGTTCTTCATCCCGAGGCCCCCGGCAATCCGGACGCATCGCAGTCGATCGCGTCGAGTCGCCAGAACGTCCCATCGAACCGGCAGCGGGCATAGAAGTCTTCGAGCCCGCTCGTGAACTCGCTGCTGTTGTACGCTTCGATCTCGTCCTCAGTGTCGGTCGCGATGTTGCCGAGTGCGTCGCGATTCCAGATCCTCACGCCAACCGTTTCCGGCTCGACCTTCCCCGCCACGATCGTTGCCGCGTTCAGCGTGCCGGTCAGGTAGCCCTCGACCCACCACGACGAGTCAGCCCGCATGTCGACCTGACACCATGCGTCGCCCGTGCCGTCCGGCTTCGCGACGATCTGAGCGAGCCCGCCGAAGTCGCTCCAGAGCTGCACGGCGTCCGTGTCTCCGTCCGTCCTGAACCGAGCGTGCGTGTGGTACTCGTTCCGCACGTCGACCTCGACGACGCACAGACCACGATAGACGGCTCGCCCGATCTGCCCGTCAGAAATCGGCTCGTCCGCAATCACCCACTTGAGGCCATGCTCGAGCGCGTCCGGCTCAACGCCGAGGTAGCCGGGCATCCGTCGGAACTCCGGCTCGTTGTCCGCGTGCTCGACCATCAGACCGTCGATCCCGAGCGGGTCTCCGGCGTCGATATCCGCTCCGCTGTCGTTGCGGATTTTGACGATCCCGCCCAACGCCGCACCGCCCTGCCGCACTTCGCGCCGGTATCGATCCTGCGCCGCCGCGACGGCCTCGTTGAAGTCGCGCGTCGGGAACCGCTTCATCCGGGTTCCGCTGATAATTCGTCGCGGCATGGTAACCCTCAGCAGGTCGGACCGATCCGGTTGACCGCGTATTTGATCGTGCCCGTGTTGTTCCGGGCGTTCAGCCAGTACGGCACAGTGCCGCCACCGCTCGCCGTTGAGGTCGCCGGACAAGGCGCTTCGATCTTGAACGTGTCGACGTCGACGATGTCCTCAGCTTTGACGTTGAACGCTCCGCCGATCAGCAGACCGCCGACGGCCGTTCCCGGTGAGAAGAAGACATTGTGGTCCTGCGTGGTCGCCAGACCGTGAGCAACGATCGTAACCGTGACCGTGTTGTCGGTGTCGACCGTCGCAAACGGGTCCGTCAGACTGCCCGACTTGCTGGCCGTGCCGAACAGGAAGTGCAGATCGGCGAACCGCGTTTCTTTCGCGTTGGTCACCCGGTCCACCAGCTCCGTGTCCTGCGTCTGCGCGTTCCATTCCAGTTCCGTCTCGACCACTCCCGCCGTGATCGTGACATCCGACCCGCTCAGCAGAATATCCTCATAGTCCCGCATGATCGTGCCGCCCGAATCGTGGACCTGCAACAGCACAGCCAGCAGGATGTCCGGGTCGATCTGCTGGTCGAGGTCATCGACAAGAATCGCCTTGATGAGTGGCGTCGTGTTCTCGTTGATCTTCGACGGAAATGTTTCCGACGACTCGATCAGCACCGTGTTCGAAGACGGCAGCGACGACTCCAACAGGAGCAGGTCGCCGTTTTCGAGCAGCAGGTTGTCGCCGGTTTCAAGTAGCAGATTGAATGGCATGTCATCCCCGATTCCGAAGTGCTGGTACCGCTCGCCGCATCAAATGCCGCCGACACTCTGCCACGTGGCCCCGTCGTACCACATGAAGCCGACGCCGCCCGATGCGTGATTCGTGCCGTCGTCCAGATAAATATCATTCGTGGCCGGAGCACTCGGTGCCGAACCTCGCGCGGTGATATTAAGCGGCGGGATCGAAGCCGAGTCGCTCCAGATCGCCTTTTCGTAAAACTCGACTGGACTGTTTCCAAACCGGACCACGCCGGCCCCCTTGCCGTCGATCATCAGGTTGACGTCGGTGTCATCGCCAATCGCTTCGAGGAAGACAAATTGTCCGGCCGCCCCGTTTTTGATCCGCAGATAATTCACCGCACTGGCGACCGTCGCAAACGTGACGAGCTCGTTGCCGTTCGTGTCGTCGATCCCGTATCCGGCTGAGTTCTGATCGGCTCCCCAGATATCACCGGCCGCCGTTGGCGAAACCATTTCAAACTCATTATCGGCCGCGTTGTACGCGACCACGTAAGCGTCGGTCGAAATCAGGTTCGCCGTCGGCATTGCCACCACCACGAGCTCCTCGACTCCGTCGTGGTATTTGATCAGCCCCGTGTGGTCCGTAATCGTTGTGTCGACCGCGATCTCTCCGGCCGCGTCGACAGTCGGCGTCGCACTGTTCGGGATCTCCAGCGATCCGGCTCCGCCGAAGTCATGAACGCCGGTGTAGACGTTGCCTGTCTTGGCGGCCAGCGCGCCCAGATCGACGTCGGCATCAGGCATCGTGATCACACGCGTCGTGCCCGTCGTGATCCCGTCCGCTTCAATCCGCACCAGTTTAGTGGCGTCGGCAGAACCCTTGACGACTGCCGTCGCATCGTCGATCGGCAGACTGCTGCCACCCGACTGCGCGACCATCTCAAACTCGTTATTGGCCGCGTTGTATGACACCACATAGGTGTCAGTCGCGACCAGATTCGCCGATGGCATTGCGACGACAACCAGTTCCTCGACTCCGTCATGATACTTGATCAGCCCAGTGTGATCCGTGATCGACGTGTCGACCGCAATCTCTCCGGCAGCATCGACCGTAGGCGTCGCGCTGTTCGGAATTTCGAAGGACGACGCACCCCCGGCATCCACGACGCCCGTGAACGTCGCACCCGCGAAGGTACGCGCCGTCAGCAGATCACTGATGGCGATCTTCTTCGTGACCGGAGTTCCGGCCGGGTCATCGACGATCGGCAGAATGTCCGACTCGGCCGCCGCTGCGAGTGCGGTTAACGCGGTTGTTTTTGTATCGGCCATGTCGTCCCTTTGCAGTTTGAATTAAACCCGAAGCCGCCCCGCCCGCACGTCGCGAGCGAGACGACCCCGAGGAGAAACCTACGTCCCGATTCCCAGCTTCGCGAAGTTCGCTTCCGGCTTGACCTGGCGCGACCACGCCGCGATCGGCCGCCGCACTTTGGCTTTCGCTGCGTCGTCCACGAATTCGCCGTACCGGATTTCTAAGTAGTCATGCCCCCGCTTGCTGATGTCGCGCGACATCCCCGGAATCGTGATCCCGTTATTGTCTGACACCAGCCGCGACGGCTCGGCGAGGAAGTCGAACCTGATCCGGGCGAGCGGTTGATCGTCGGTTCCCATCCGAGTCGTTCCGTCGAAGTCGGCCCCGAGGAATTCCACGTCGTGCGGTTTCCGGCCCTTGAACTTCTTCGCGTTGACCGCCCCCGTGATCGACTCCAGAAACGCCCAATACTTGTCAGTGATCGCGTCGAAGTCGAGGTGTACTTCGAGGCTGAACGTCGCCTTCGGCACTGTCACGCTGACGCCTGACACGTTGCCGTCAGCATCCAGCCCGATGGCTCCCAGAGTGTCCGGCGCGGTGAAGCCCGGCAGGGCCACGCTGTCGTAAGTTTCGATAGCCTGAGTGACCGTCTCTTGCCCGCCTTTGGTCGATGCGCTGAACCGGACCTCGCCCAGCTCAGGCATCGGCAGCAGTCCGTAGCCGATCGTGCCCATGTAGGTTCCGTCGTCAACGTCGATCGCTTCCATCGTCGCCGAGTTGCGGAGCAGACCGTCCAGCACGTCGGGAGTGCCGAGGATCAGAGCCGCCTTCGCCGTCGCGCGGTCGCCGTAGCCGATGACGTTCCAATACTGGATCAGCCCCGGATTTCTCCCGAGCGTGATTGACTCTTCGCGGTCGAGTGTCAGCTCAGACATTATTCGGCCTCCATTATCAGGCCGTCAATTTTGTTGGCTGTGCGGCCGGTGTTTTTAGCGGTTTCCTCGGCAGCCTTGGCGACTCGGTCAAACACGCTGGTCGATCCCAGTTGCCCGGCAGCTCGCCCGCTGAACGTACCGACGTTGCCGGAGTTCTCATTGAGCACCGTGCCGAAACTCTCACGCGCTTGCTGCATTCTGCGTTCGAGCACCAGCCGCCGATCTGCACCACGGCCACCGCCGAATCCGCCGAATCCTGCCATCGCTCCCGCACCCGACACGAGCTGCGGGCCTTGTCCTGCCGCCGCCGCTCCCGGCTTGACCGCTTCGGCGAACGCCGCCGCAGGTGCGACTGCCCTGGCCTTCGCGGCCGCGATCGCTTCCTCAGTGTCCGCCCGACTGCTCTCGTTGTCCGCGTCCCTCTGTGTGTCGATCTTCTCGTTCACGGCTTGGCGGTTGGCCTCAATCGTGAGCAGTGCCGCCTCATCCGCTTTGGCTTTCTTCTTGTCCCGCTCCTCGCGCGTTTCGGCTTCCGAGTCATCCTGCAGAGAATTCGCAAAGTCGAATAGATCCTGTGCCTTCGCCCGATCGTCTTCGTCCGCGATAGAATTGATGGCTGCTTGCTGCGCGAGACGCCAGCCCTTTTGTATCAGCTTGAAAGTGGCGTCCCACGCGTCGCCGACGGCAATTGCAGCCGACACCATCGCGCTGCCCATTTGCTCGGCGATCGCGTCAAAGGTTGAAAAGAAGTTGTTCCAGCCCTTTGCCATAGACGCGACGGCATTGGTCCACGTCTCCCGGATCGCTCCGATCCACGGCATCCACGCCTCGGTCAGCTTTGCGACCACGTCGAAGAACATCAGCTTGACGGCCGATAGAGCGACCTTGAACGCACCTTCCAGATCGCCCGCTTTGATCTTGTCGACGATGGCTCCGATAGCGGTTGTCGCCGTGCCTTTGATCGAGTCCCAGACGCCCCCGACGAACTCGCCGAGCGCTCCGAACTTCTGACGCATGTTGTCCGTCGTCGTGCCGGTCACGGCAGCCAGACCAGCGACTCCGGCCGCGATGACAGCGATGCCCGTGAGCGACGGGAGCAATCCAATAACGGTTGCGAGCACGCCGAATCCGAACGCCGCCAGCGCCAACAGTTTCGAGACGATGAGCAGACCGACGCCCAGTGCGAGCACCGCCGCCGCTCCCTTCGCCAAACTCAGCGCCACGCCCTGATTCTTGCTGATCCATTCGCCCGCCACCTTCACCGCACCAGCAACAGCGGTCACAAGGTCAGTCACCAGCGGCAGCACCGCCGACCCGAGTGTCACCTTTGTATCGTCGAAAACCGCGTTCAGCCGCTTCATCTGGTTTGCGTACGATCCCGCAGACCGCAAGGCGTCTCCCTGCGCGGCCGTCGTGCCCCGCATGATGATTGCCATTCTGGCCATCACCTTCTGCTGGTCCGTGGCCGTTTTCGGGTCGAGTCCGCTGTTGAGCATCTCCTGCTTCACGGCGGCTTCGCTCACAATCACGCCGTACTTTTTCATGACCTCGCCTGATCCGGTCATCGCCGCGTGCAGGTCCCGCAGTACCGCGTCGTCGCTCAGGTTGTTGAACGACGCCAGATCGACCGCCAGTGCGGTCAGGTCTTTTGACATCTGCTCTGCCGCACCGGTTTCAAACCCGATCGGCACCAGCAGGTCCTGCGTACCCGACAGAAACCGAGCCACCTGCTCCTGCGATCGCCCGACCTCACCGGCGAAGTTGTCGCCCCATTTCTTCATTGCTTCGGTATTACCTGCGAACACGACATCGAACTTATTCATCGTCTCCTGCATGTCCGACGCCGCCTTGATGCTCAGCGCGAACGGAGCAGCCATCGCCGCGCCGACTCCTGCGATCCGGGCTCCGATATTCCCGATGCCCGCCGCGAACGCGCTCATCCGAGCCCGTGCGGCTTTCAGCCCTGCCACGAGCCGCTTGTTGTCGACGAACAGCTCGACGAACGCCTTGCCCGCTCTGATTGCCTCACTGCTGTCAGCCATTATTTCGCCCACTTAGTTAATTCAGTGATCGGTGCTTTCGGCTTCGGCGTCTCGTCCCGATAAGGGGAGTAATGGTCGAACTCGTTTATCGCTGGCTGACCACCGTTTGCGTTGTAAATCTGAACCATCAATGCCGACGTTCGCTTCCATTCGTCCTTCCGTTTTGCAGTCGCCATCAGGTCGAGCTGGTGGAGGCTGTACCGGCCGGGATCGACTCCGCAGATTCCCGCGAACTCGTAGCAGAGCGATACAACTCCAGAACTTCCTCGTCCGTCAGGCTGGTTGCGTCGAATCCATTCACGGCGAGCTTTGCGATATTCAGCGCTCTGGCCGCCATCGCGTCGCCGTGGCTTAACAGGCGGAGGATCGTCGCGCGTCCGTCGCCTCGGATAAAATCCGCGATTGCCGAGAAGTACACCTCCGCCGCCGCTCGCCATGTGTCGCCGTCCCACCCCGAACCGAACTGCTCCGGCGTCAATCCGGCCTCTTTGATCTCCGGTTCACACACCGCGTAAACGCTCGCGCACAGCAGCAGCGGATCGCCACCGACTTTGCTGAGCAGTTTCATTTGATTGTCGAGGATGTCGAGCGGGTTGTAATCACACTGCTCCCGCACTCGCCGGATTGCATCCAGTGTGAAGAATACGACCCACGTTCGATTCTTCGTGTCGGTGAACTTCCGCACGACTTCGGGCGGATCATCGACCGCCTTCGCTTCCTGCTTGTCCTGCACTGTGTTTCTCCCGTGCTGGTCCCTCGCCTGCGCGAGTTGGTTACGTGTCGTCTTCCTCTGTCGCCTCTTCGTCGTCGAGCTCGTCCTCATCGTCGAACTCGGCCGGAGGTGACTCGCGTTGTGGCGTCCCGCCGCAGGCGTTCCACAACTCCGCACCGCTGACAAGAATCATCGATCCGCTCGTTTCGTCCGGGTCGACGTTCATTGACTCGACCTTGTCGGCCCCGACGACGAGTGCCAGATCGGCCCTCGCCACCGTGACCGGTACAAGGTTGTTCTGTGTGGCCTTCTTGAATACGGCCACGACACTTTCTCTCGTCTTGTCCATGCTTGTTTCTCCTCGATTGGTTTGGCGTCAGACCACTCGGCCTTACGCTGTGACGTGTTCTTCCGGTGCTTCGCTGGTTGCGTGATCCACGGCCAGCGACAGCTCGAACGAGTATGTCACCGCATCTTCCAGCGGTTCGGATCGACTCCACTTGCTCACATAGAAGTGAGCGTGCAGGCCCAGACTTCCCGACGTCGCCAGCGGGCCATTCAAGATGAACAGCTCCAACTGTGTGCGATCTTCATGCGCGTCGTTGAAGGCGTCGAAGTTCGCATCGGATGCAGTCACTCCGGGCGCGTGCTCAAAGGTCCCGGTCACGACTCGCGTGCGGATCGTCGGCTTCGTCAGCGCGTCGCGGTTGCCGCGCTTTTTGAAGATGGCCATCGCCCATTGCGAGTCCATTACCACGTCGCGAATATCTCCGACAGCGACTCCCGTCGGCGTGCCCCACGTGCCCGAGTTTCGGGCCATCTCGCAATCAATTCCTACTAGGCTCATCGTTCTTGCTCCTGTTATCGTCGGACGAGCCGACTAGGTCAAAATTCGTATCAGTTGAAAACGAGGTAGTGCAGTTTCTGACTCGCCTCACTGGCGATCGCGACTATCTCCGACAGCCCCGCCACGTTGAGCGGGATGTACGGCGTGAACTCACCTGCCGCCAATGGCAGCCCGCTGCCCGATCCGCCCGCCGCCAGACCCGTCAGGCCGAGGTACACTGTGCCCGCGTTTGTCGCGTCGGCCTTGATCAGGACCATCGTGCCGGTTACGTCCGGCAGCGCCACTTCCGTTGCACCGACCGTGACTTCGTCGTGGTCGATAATGCTCTGCTCGCTGGGAGATGTCCCGACGTGTGACTGTTGCCGTGCCATTAGTTGATTCCCATGATTAGAGCGTTTGATGCGTTGAGCCAGTTCCGGCAGAGATTACCACCACCACCGATGCCGCTTATTCCCGCCCAGCTTTGGTGGTATCCGAAATACTCATGTGTTTGATTCTGAGCCCAGCTATAGATCATGGCTTATGTTTCCGTCTTGATCGTGATTTGATGCTCGTCGGCACCCGCTGACGTAAACCGCAGAATGATGATGTCGCCATTCAGGTCTGACGCTGCAAGCACGATTCCGTAGGCTCCATTAGCGATTTCGACCACTGCATTTGCACATGCGGCGAATGCGGCTTTATCAATTGACCGTTCCGCTGACACGACCTCGCCAGCAATCAGCGTGCGACCATCCGCTGAGTCGAACATTGGGAAAACCAGATCGGCCTGAGTGTTTTTCTTGAATCCTGCCGGGTCACTCAGTGCCCTGTTGGCTGCCGTCCACACATCCGCTGCGGAGTGTGTCGAAGCACTGTCCGTCCCCCTCATGTCTGTGTTGTTCGTCGTTGTATCGACCAGCGTGACGTTCGCCACTACATCTACTGCCGGGTCGAAGTAATTCGCCGCCACCAGCGTCCGGGCATTCATCTGTGCGACAGTTGGAATAGCCGCAACCGCTACGGCCGTGGCCAGACTTGTCAAGGCTCCGGCATCCGGTAAGACATCAGTAACCGCCTTGATGGCATCGAGCTTACCGTCCAACGTCGTCCCCGAATCGACCAGCACAGCGGCCAGGTCACTGAGCAGGG
>Ga0210003_1004685_pt1 | contig 10718 bp, 21 predicted proteins | sample LantaG_FD_182804 | JGI IMG/M metagenome (GOLD analysis project Ga0210003, IMG submission 182804) | Deep subsurface microbial communities from Baltic Sea to uncover new lineages of life (NeLLi) - Landsort_02402 metaG (SPAdes) (version 2) | ecosystem: Environmental > Aquatic > Marine > Oceanic >...
GAGGAGTGTGGCATTACAAGAGAGGAATTATTTTCCAATACCAGAGAGATAAGATTCTCTATTCCAAGGTACATACTGTACTACATATGTACCAAGAGACCAATGAAGATAGTAGACATTAGAAGCCTAATGAAAAGCAATGGTTTTGATGTTACTAGACAGAACATTGACTATGGTATTGACAAGATAAACAAGTCTACAGACAAAGATGTATGGGACTTAATTGAAAACTGCATAGAAAAATTTAATGACTAAAAAGTATACCCTTTTAGATATATGGCAACAGGCCATTGAAGATAATGTCTCTGTAGACATGTCTTATGGAAACAAACAAGCATACATTTATAAAGGTATTAAAGTTGTTAAGGTACGTGATGAAATAAAAATACTCAACACTAGAACCTTTGGATTAGAGTATGAAGAGATAGAGGAATATCTATACGACTCATTTCTAAACAATGGATTTAGGCCAGGGGTTGTAGATGTCTTAAAGAAATCCTACTTAGATAGGATAGAAGCTTTAAATAAAAGCATAAAGAAAGAGATCAACAGCAGGAACAATAAAAAACATTACAAGTCTATGAAGATTGAAAGAAGTGAATTAATAAATAAGTACAGTAAAATTTCTAAAACCAAACGATTATGACAAATTATGACGCGTATAACGCACAAGCAGTAGACAAGGGAAGCATATGGATTTTATTCCTATTAGTAGGATGGTCTTATGGAAGTATGAATAAGATGGGTAAACAAATATTCTATTACCTAACATTAGGTGGCTGTGGTCTATGGACATTGTATAGGCTATTTACACTTAGTGGTGCTATTAAGAAGCACAACAAGAAGGTAGCTGTAAAGTGTGGGCTATCTACAGAGGACATGTTAAAACTAGAACTAATATAATTTAAAACAAAATGGCAACAAAAACAACAACGGGAAAAAAGACAACATTCAAAACATTAGCAGCACTTAATGTTAAGGATAGATTAGAAAAGAAAGGAAGGTTTGATTACTTATCTTGGGCATATGCCTGGGCTATGGTAAAAGACCAATACCCTGATGCAAACCGAAAGGTATATGAGTCAGAGGCAACTGAGTTGAACTTCTTTACAGATGGCAATACAGGTTATGTAAAGGTTGGTGTAACAATAGAAGGTGTAGAGCATATCGACTACCTACCTATAATGGGACACAACAACCAATCACTTAGTGTGGATAAGATCACATCATTTGCAGTAAACAAGACCATACAACGTAGTACGGTTAAGGCTATTGCTATGCATGGATTGGGATTATCTTTATGGGCAGGCGAAGATTTAGTAGACATTAGTGAGGCAGCACCTGCTGTTAAGCAAGAGTCTAAGCCTACGCTTAAGAAGACCAGTGATAAGTGGAATGACGTAGTAAACTATGTTAAGGCAAACAACACTAAGTCGTTGTCTTCAATAGTTAAGACACTAGAAACTAAATACATTATACCTACAGCAATCAAAAAAGAATTATCAGCCTATGTCAAGTAATATAATAGAACAGTTAAGAGACGACTCTAAATACTATGGAGACTTTGGTAAACAATATCTATCTAACTCAGATATATATAACCTACTAAAAAACCCTAGACAATTTAGAAAGAACGAGAAAGGCCTTCCATTAATAATGGGGGGTTACTTTCACACGGCAATGTTAGAGCCTGAGAAGCTTTCTAACTACAAAATAGTAGAGGCTTCAACAAGATCAACCAAAGTATTTAAAGAGTACATTACAGCTAACGATTTGCATCCATACGATGTGTTGTTAAGTAAAGAGGTGGACACTATTAATACTTGGGTAGATTCAATGAAGTCTAACTTTGTAATGCATACAGATATCTATGAGTCAACTAACATATATGAGCAGCCTGCTGTTACTGAGTTGTTTGGTTTGACTTGGAAGGGTAAGGCTGATATTGTAACAAAGGACAAGGTGATTGACATCAAGACCTCTGGAGACATCAACAAGTTTAAGTGGAGTGCTAATGACTACAACTATGATAGTCAGGCATACATATACCAACACCTATTTGGTAAGCCTGTTGAGTTCTATATAGTGGACAAGAAGACCTTAATGCTTAAGATAGCAAAGCCAAGTGAAGAAACCTTACTAAGAGGTAGAGACAAGGTTATAAGAGCTGTAGAGATGTATAAGAAGTTCTTTGCTGAAGATGCAGAGAAAGACCTCACACAGTTTGTTGAGTACGAACAGTTTTAATTCTTTTCACACTCATAATAATAAAGGAGTCAGAGTAGCTTCTCCAACTAAGCTACCAAATAAATACCATTAAATATGTCACAAGACAAAATTTTTGCAGACGGTTTCATCTTCAAGAGAAGAGAGAACGCACCCGATTTCGTAATAGGTAACATCAGCGTAAAAGTTGAGAGCGCTATTGAGTTTTTAAAAGCCCATGATAAGAATGGATGGGTTAATCTAAATGTTCTTAACAGCAAGGGAGGTACAGCTTATATTGAGCTTGACCAGTTTGTTCCTAAGAAAAGTCAGGATAAGGCTCCTGCTCCTGCTCCTGTAAAGGAAGAGGAAGAAGATGATGGATTACCATTCTAATACACTCTAATAGAATAGATTAGGGGCTATTTGCCCCTTTTCTTTTACCTATGTTAAGAATGCTTAGTTTTTCCCTTAGATATACAAATTAAAAAAAATAATATTAATAAAACTATATAAAGAGTATATAGAAAAAAAGTCAGCATATGCAACATAACAATGTTACTATATTTAGAAATATAAGGGACACCTCCACTCCCTTCTTCAGAGACTTGAACTCTATCCTTGAAAGAATAAAGGAAGGTAAGTCAAAAGATTTGATTAAACAGATTAGATCAGAGAAGAACAAAGAGGTTAGGCAAGAACTTAAAAAGAGTTTACCTGCTATATGTTTTTCAGGAACATTCAACAAGAGAAGTGATGATAGCTTGATTGAGCATAGTGGTTTTATATGTTTGGATTTCGATGGTTATAAAACCAAGAAAGATATGACATCTGAAAAAGAAAGGCTATCAAAAGATAAATACGTTTACTCTGTATTTGTATCTCCTAGTGGTAATGGTTTAAAAGCTATTGTTAAGATACCTAAAGAACCAGAGAATCATAAGAACTATTTCATATCATTAGAAAGATATTTTAATTCTGATTACTTTGATAAGACCAGTAAGAATATATCAAGAGTTTGCTATGAGTCGTATGACCCGTTAGTTCATGTAAACGAAAACTCAAACACCTGGACTAAGATAGAGGAGCAGGAGTACAAGGTTGTAGATAAGTATTCATCTAGGCCTACGATACCTGTTACTAATGAGAACAAGATAGTGGATATACTTATGAAGTGGTGGACTAATAAGTATGGTATAGTTGATGGCGAGAGAAACAATAACGTATACATATTGGCTGCGGCCTTTAATGACTACGGAGTTACTAAGTCACTAACAGAATATATCATGTCTCAGTTTCAGAGTAGTGATTTTACAATGAATGAAATACAGACCACTATAAACTCTGCATACTCACAAACTCAAAACCATGGCTCTAAGTATTATGAGGATGAGGATAAGGTTAATCAGGTTAGGGTTAAATTAAAACGCGGAGTATCAAAAAAAGAAATTCGTCTTCAATTAGTTGAATCAGGTATTGAAGATGCTATAGCGGTTTCTACTATAAGATCAATAGAAGAAGAAGATACTGACAAAAGGTTTTGGACCAAGAGTGATAAGGGTGTTATAACACTAATACATTATTTGTTTAGGCAGTTTCTTGAGGACAATGGATTCTGGAAGTTTTCTCCTGAAGGTACTAAGAGTTTTATATTTGTTAAAGTAACCAACTACAAAATAGACCATACTACTGAGGAAGAAATAAAGGATTTTGTGTTAGGGCATTTGGAAAAACTTGATGATATGTCTATCTACAATTACTTTGCAGATAAGACAAGGTACTTTAAGGAAGAGTTCTTGTCCTTGTTAGGAACTGTTAATGTTTACTTTATTGAAGACGATAAGAATACCGCATACCTGTATTACAATAACTGCGCTGTAAAGGTCACAAAGAATAGCAAGACCACGATAGATTACCTAGACTTGGGTGGATATGTTTGGAAAGACCAGGTTATAGATAGAGACTTTGAGATGTGTGAGTCATACGAATGTGATTACAAAACATTCGTATCAAACGTAGCAGGATCTGATAAGAAAACTATTAAGTCAATGGAGAGTACGATAGGTTATATGCTTCATGCTTATAAGAATCTATCTTACTGTCCTGCTGTTATATTGAATGATGAGATTATATCAGACAATCCAGAGGGTGGTACAGGTAAGGGTTTATTTATCAATGCTATATCCAAGATGAAGAAGTTGGTAGTTATTGATGGTAAAGGTTTTAATTTTGAGAAGAGTTTCGCCTACCAGTTGGTTAGTGCAGATACTCAGATACTTTGTTTTGATGATGTCAAGAAACATTTTGACTTCGAAAGATTGTTTAGTGTTGTTACCGAGGGGTTAACACTAGAGAAGAAGAACAAGGATGCAATTAAAATACCATTCCATAAGTCACCAAAGGTTGCTATAACAACTAACTATGCGATTAAGGGTAAGGGTAATTCATTTGAGAGAAGAAAGTGGGAGTTAGAGTTCAAGCAGTTCTATACAAAAGAATTTACTCCATTGGTAGAATTTCAAAAGCTTTTATTTTCTGACTGGAATGAAGATGAGTGGTGTGCATTTGACAACTATATGATAGAGAACCTTATGTACTATCTTAATCATGGATTAGTTAAATCTGAATTCAAGAACCTTTCTATTAGAAAACTATCTGCTGCTACCTCACACGAGTTCATTGAGTTCTGTGGATTGATATCAGGAAGCAAACCAAATGAGTTGCTTAGAATGAATGAAAAGATATACACTAAAGATTTGTTTACAGAATTTATAAGTGAGAATCAGGATTATGCGCCAAGGGCTAAAAGAAGTATTTCTAATATTGCTTTTAATAAGTGGTTAGTAGACTACGGAGAGTTTAGAAAAGATGTGGTTAATATAGTTCCAGACAGAGACTTAAACGGTAAGTTTATTATTTACTCAACAAAGAAAACTAAACCAAAAGAAAAAGAAGATGAGCTTGAATTCTGATCTACAATGGTGTATCGACAATGACTTTCAGGTTTATATAAAGAAGATGGACCATAGCGGTTATTTTAAAGTTGCTATAAGAAAAGGAGGTATATCATCTAATGGTAAGGATATTTTCTTTTGTAAAGAAACTCAGATGAATTTGTATAGTGTAGAGAAGCTTGGTAAAATAGATTATAAGAATCAAGAGAAAGCTAATAAGGTTTTACCAGGTGTCTACAAATATTTAAAAGAAACATACCAAAAAAAGCTATGAAGAAAAAAGAATGGTTGTTCATGCAAACACCAAAAGAAAAAGCATACGAGATATATAAGAAGTTTTACAATGTAGATGGTCAAGACTTTAGCAATACAATGAGTAGTAAGATAGCAAAGCAATGTGCTAAACTACACGTAAGACTTATACTTGAAAACGAAATAATAAAACCATCTAACAACCAAGCAATAGAATACTATCATTTGGTTGAAGAAGAAATACATAAGATATGAAAGAAATTATAGCCGATGTTAGTGGTAGTGTTATTAAACCTCCAATAGGATTAACACCTAAAAGATTTTATGAAGAACGAGTAAGGGTAGAGAGATTCAACCAAGTTTGTGGTGCGATTTCAAGATACTATAATGCAGGATTGAAAATAAATATTGAATGGATTGAAGAATATAATGACTTGGTTGAAAGCGTTAGCAAACATTACCACTAACGCTGAGTATAAGAAGCGTTGAGAGGTACGAACAATGATTTTTATATATTGTTAACTACTGATAAAAAGGGCGTGGCTGAGGAACGAAGACAAATCACACAAGAATATTAATTTTAAATAAAATACAAATGAAAAAAGTAACACAAAAACTACAAAAATTTATTGACTCAATTTCTACAATTGGAGATAGTAATATACCTGATGATGATGGTAAGATTTATTGCTCTAAAGTTGACGGCTCTTATTTAACAAGAGTTGGAATGGAAAATGATTTAAACTTCTTATTAAAAAGAGGTGTAACAGAACAAATACAAGATGGTTACGGAGAGCCTAAAACTTGTTGTATTGGATTTAACCCAACTGAACAAAAATGGTATGGGTGGTCTCATAGAGCAATCTTTGGGTTTGGTGTTGGTGCTGAATGTAAAAAAGGACATTGCCATTATGAACCATCAAATAAAGAAGATTTTAAGGAAAGTTGTTTAAGGTTTTGGGGTGATACAAATATGGATGAAACACACAAAGTAAATCCAATCGCAGAGGAAGGCACACAAGATGGTAAATTGGGAATATGGGTGCGTTATACTTATGACGACAAAGTACCTAATGAAAAAATGAGAGGGCAAATAAGTGGTGTGTTTTCGGAATACCCCGAAACTTGGGGAAAAGGAGAATGGACTGCAAAAACACTTGATGAAGCAAGAGAAATGGCAGTAGATTTTGCAAGAGGTGTATCATAAAATATTAATGGCGATTTGCCGACCGAGTAAGTCGCCCTTTTTATTTGTAGCTAACGGATATGGTTAAGGTTAGATTTTTAACGGATAAATAAAATACTATGATAGATGAATTAAACGAGATATTAAAAGGCATAGATAAAGACCAATGTGATTCTTCTGATGGTTGGTGGGAAACAAGTTGTGGTGCTGAATTTGGTGCAAAGAAGTTAAAAGAAGTACAAGACTTAGTTAAAAAATTAACTTTAACCGATGTTAGTCAACAACGTGAACTGTTAAAGTTTTTTGTAGAAACACAAGCAAGTGAGTTGTTTAAAACAGAAACAGGGTTTAAATACAATAAAGATTGTATCGAGGAAACAATAAAAAACTTTAATTGTGGCTAACGGCTCTGGGCTATGATTTCGTGCCTATACAAAACGAACTCTCAAATTAAATACTAACATTAGCAAGGGATGAATTATAGCCCTTGTTAGCAACTTTTAAAATTATGAATTGGATTAAAGAAACCCCAAAAAAAGAAGGTAGTTATTTATGCTTTATGACTGATGGTTATATTAAAATGTGCTTTTATGATGAAATAGGTGGATGGTTAGATATGTGGCAAACTACCTTAAACGGGGAGGTTAAATACTGGCAAACCCTACCTAAAGCACCAACGCAATAATTTTTATTGTTGCTAACGAATTAGAATATGAATTTTAAATAATACGGATTATGAAAACAAAAGTAGAATTAAAAAACGATGTACAACAATCACAACTAAAAAAGGGTGATAAGGGTTATATTGATGGATATGTACAAGCAGCAGACAATCGAGGCTATGCAGTAGTTGTAGTTGGTGAGATTGTGGATTATTGCCCTTTGTATAACTTAAAAGTAATACAGTAGTATTACTTATATTTATTGTTGTGTGCCGAAAGGCTTGTAGTAGGTGGTAATAACTGTACTTTATATGGTTTTATAGGTTTGTGCATTTCACGAACGTTTTTAGATAAACTCTAAATTTAAACCACCTATTACACACAACTGTAAAGAATATGAGTAGTGGGGAATGTTACACGCAATCCGTGAAAGCTGACGAGCAAGTAGCGCTCTTGGGAGGTAGCCAAGTTCATTTGCAGCCCGCCCCATTACTTATATTTATTGTTGTATGTCTTTTTTAATTGCATACAACAACGTATAACATCAACTAATAAATAAACTATGAACGAAGCAAAAAACATTGATAAATCTACTAAAAAGGCACGGAGTATAGGTGTTGTTGTAGCACGTTTTTCCAATTGGTATAAAACTGACAACAGCGGAATAATGCCAACTCCTTCAAACGCTCAATGGTTTTGGATGGGAGTAATTGCAATAACAGCAATAACGATTAAAATTTTACAGGAGCTTGATTTAGTAGGCGTTTGGGTAATATCCTAAATGTGCTACAACGTTAAAATGTATGAGTAGTTGCGGGATTAATAACTTAAAATAATAGAAATGATAAAACTTAACAAAATTACAGAAATAGAAATAAAAGATGATGGTTTAACCATAAGCCAATTTGACAATGAGGTAGTTATCTTAACACAAGATAATTTAAAAAAGCTATTAGAAGCTATTAATTATACACATTGTTGTAAAAGCGATAGCGAGCAGTTATTTGATTTCCTAGAATGGTTTAATAATTACTGCACTGTAGATATAAAACCTAATAAAGAAGATGTTGAACTATATTTGAGCAAATAATTGTTTGCAACGATTAGGCTAAGGTTAATTGTTCACACTCATCATAGGGGGTAGCCGTTAATCACTAGCTATTAAATTATAACAAGACCTAGTTAGGCTATTAACTTTAGCCATTGTTAGGCAACGTTTTATTATGATAACAAAAGATAAATTAAAGGAATTTGTAGATGCCTGTATAAGCAGTGGGAAGTATATTGAAACAGGATTAAATCTACCACAAAAAGAAATATTAGAAATTGAAGATATAGTAAATAGGTACAATGACACCACTGCGAAAACAAAAATACGTAAAGTGGTTAGAAATGTTGCCTAACGGTTTGTATAAGATACGTTGCGTATAAATAAACACTAATAATCGAATTAAAAACAAAGAATATAAACAAGCGAAAACCTAAAGTAAAGTACTTAATAGCAATGAATTTTATATGTTGTTGTGTGTAGTACGTGGGTTTAGCACAAAACTTAATAAAAATGGAAGGATTAACAGAACAAGATTTAGATATGTTAAAATACTTTTGGCAAGAAAAAGAGGATTTAGAAAGATTTACAGACTTTGAAAAGCTAAAACCTTTATTAGAAAAAGAAAAACCCGAAGTACTAAAAGCTTGGAATGATTACAAGGCATATAAAAAGATACTTGATATTGTAATGGATAATATTTGTTAGTATTACACACAACTTATTTGTGTATGGCATGTTGCGTTAATAATAATTAAAATTTATAAAAATGGAATACATAAAAATCTTAAAGATAGCAGATGTGCGAGAAGTTTTAGATAAGCTAGGACGTGAAGAAATAACATATAGTAAAATGGTAGAGCTTTTAAATATTAAAATAAATGAGCAATTAGCTATATACGGTGTTGTGAAACCGTTAAATTTTAATATAAACAAAGACCTTAAAATCTTAAAGATAGCAGATGTGCGAGAAGTTTTAGATAAGCTAGGACGTGAAGAAATAACATATAGTAAAATGGTAGAGCTTTTAAATATTAAAATAAATGAGCAATTAGCTATATACGGTGTTGTGAAACCGTTAAATTTTAATATAAACAAAGACCTTAAAATTAAATCTTTAGGTGACTTAAAAAGAGCTTACCCTGACAACCACTCGCATAGAGTAAGTAGTTCTGGTGGTTGTATAAATTACTTTGTAGATGGACAATTAGTTTACGAAAGAAAAATTTAATGTATGGGAAGTGGAACAACTGCTTTGGCTTGTTTAAATACTGGACGTAACTTTATAGGAATTGAACTTGAAGATTATCACTAACAAAAAAACAAATGGCAACAATTAACCAATATTATCCGCAGTCTGTTTCACACCCAGGAACTACTTTGTCAGAAATATTATCTGAAAAAGAAATGGGAGCGAAAGAGTTTGCAATTAGAACAGGTAAACCTGAAAAGACGATTTCAGCAAATTACATATAATCTCTAATGATGTTTTTGCAGATGTAGAGAATAGTGATTTTAGGACTTTAACAAATAAATTTAGTGGAACATTTGTATACTGGGAATTAAATAAAGATAACATAAATAAAAATGGAATTGATTAAAATAAATATTGCTAAAGATTTTTCTAAAACCCCTGGTTCAAGATATGAAAAGGAAGGAAAGTTTTCTGGAGAACTATTTCGTAAAACTATTTTTGCTCCAGCAGTACTAAAGGCAATAGAAAATGACAACAAAATTGAAATAAACTTAGATGGAACAGCTGGTTATGGAACCTCTTTTTTAGAGGAAATTTTTGGTGGACTCATAAGAGTAAATAAAATTCCATATAAAGAATTAAAAAAAAGACTGACAATTATTTCCACAGAAGAAGACTACTTGTTGGAAGATATTGAAGCCGATTTGTTAGATGCCAAAAAATACAGAAAGTTGGTTTGTAGCAAGAGCAATAAAGCAATGTGGTTTTGAAATAATAGTTTCTTTTGCTGATACTGAACAAGGACATATTGGATATATTTACCAAGCTACAAACTGGCTTTATTGCGGTGAATCTAAAAAACAAAAATACTTTCGGCTAAAAAGCGATTCCAAAAACAATGGTGGAACAAAGTACAGACGTAGAGAAAGAATGCCTAAAGCCAAAATAATAGAGCAATATGGTGAGGAATATGTTGAGGAATATTATAGCAGTTTGAAACATAGATATATTTACTTCAATGCAAATAAAAAAAGGAAAAAAGAATTGATGGGTAAACTACGATACCAAGTACAAGACTACCCTAAAAATTAAATTACACATAACACCAAGATAAGAAAGCGTTTTAATGCTTCTTATCAACTGTTGTCCAACGTTTTAATGTTGGTGAATTAAATATAAAAACAAATGATAAAATTTAGAGACTATCAGGAGAATA
>Ga0210003_1004686_pt1 | contig 10717 bp, 8 predicted proteins | sample LantaG_FD_182804 | JGI IMG/M metagenome (GOLD analysis project Ga0210003, IMG submission 182804) | Deep subsurface microbial communities from Baltic Sea to uncover new lineages of life (NeLLi) - Landsort_02402 metaG (SPAdes) (version 2) | ecosystem: Environmental > Aquatic > Marine > Oceanic >...
TTTTTTTTCTGGATGCTGCCCTTCTCACCAAAGCAAAAAAAAAAAAAACTGCGAAACAGGTTCGCGCCCCCGGAGAAGTACGTCATGTCCCGCCTGACCCCGGAGGCGCCGCCGCCCTTCCTCGCGGCCATCCTCTCCCCCGTCCTCTGGCGGCTTGAGCGGCCGGACCGCTTCGACAGCTACGCCGCGGGCGTCTCGCTGCTCCAGCTCAGCTTCCCGGGGCTGAGGTCGGACGACGCCGTGGTCGCGTTCCAGAAGAGGCTCGCGGAGTGCGGCGGGGATTTGGACCGGTGGGCGGAGGAGGTCGGGGCGAGGGGGTCGAGGGACTACGCCGAGGGGTTTGAGTTTTTGGACGGTGAGAGGCCTCCTTTTTTTCTTCTTTTTTTTCCCCCCGTCGCCGTCGGGGTCGAGGGGGGGGGCCGGAAGAAAAAAAAGACTCGTGAGGGGAGGGAAAAAACTCACCCTCTCTCCCTCCCCCCTCTCGCTCCCTCTCCCTCTCTCCCCTCCCTCTCTCCCTCCTCCAAACTTTTGCAGCGGATAACGGCGCCGGCTGGGAGCTCCTGTGCGGCCTGACAGCGCGCGCGCAGAGGTCCCGTCCCGCGGCGGCGGAGGCGCTCGGCCACCGCTGGCTCAAGAGGAAAGGGGGGGAGCTCCCGTCGTCGCCCTTTTCGTCCTCTCCGGCCTCGGCCGAGCAGCGCTTTGCGAGCAGCAGCAGCGGCAACCAGTCGCCCCCTTCCCCCTCCCCGCTCGCTCCCTTCACGGACGCGCTGGCCAGGGCGTCGGCCTCGGTGGCGGCCGCCCTCGGGGAGTCCCTCGACAGCGCCGTGCTCGGGGAGAGGGACGACGGCGGCCTGACCGAGGCGTGGCTGTCGGACGAGTTTTCCGAGGACTCGGACGGCGCGGCCTCTCCCTCGGCCGGCGGCGACGAGAGCGACCTCGACGGCGACCGCGCCGACGACCCCCCGGACGGCGAGTTCTACGGAGGCGGGGGCGGCAAGACGATGGCGTGGTGGCGCGGGAGGCAGGCGGCGCTGCGCCCGCTGCCGAAGAAGAAGGGCGTTGGCAACAGGAAGGGCGCGAGCGGCGGCGGCGGCAAAGCGGACAAGAGGGCCGCCGCCGCCGCCGCCGCTGCCGCTGCTGCTGCGAGCGCGGATGCAGTTGCCGCAGCCTCTTCTTCTTCTGCATCTCGCAGCGACGCGACAGTGTCGCCGCCGGAGTCGTCGGGGGGGATTCTGAGCAACTTGAGGCTGCCGTGGGCGAAGAAGGAAGGGGGAGAGAAGTGAAAGTGAGAAAGTGAAAGTGAGAAACGCCGTCTTCTCCTCTTTCCTCTGTAAAAAAAAACAAAGAAACAGAAGTAAAATAAATCCAGTTTCCTTCGAAAATCTTTTCTCTTTCTTTCTCTCTTTCTCTCATGCCCTTGGCGCTCTGGGCGCGCTATGAGAGGCTCCTCGACGAGTACCCCCTGCTCGGCCGGAGCCTGACAGCGGCGGCGATCGCCGGAGCATCAGACGCGTCGGTGCAGATCTTGAGCTCGATCCTCTCGCCAGCATCATCGAGCCGGCGACGAATCGGACATCGAGCGACGGCGTCCGCGACCTTGTCCGCGTTGCAGGCCCGCCGCGTCGCGCTGTGGTGAGAGAGCGCCTCGGATGTTCCCTGCCGCGATCACCTTCTTGTTGCTCTTTTTGCTGCCTCCCCTCCCGATACTCAGAATTCGTCGGTCTAGCAGCAGCAGCGGAGGAGGAGCATGAGGAGGAGTGATGAAGAACCAAAGGAAAAACGAGCTCGTGCCGTGCTCTGTTAACTTTCCCGATTCTCACCACCCCCACCCTCACCCCCACCCCCCGCCCTCCCTCGACTTGAAAACAATACAGGGTCCTCTACGGCGGCCTCTTCTCCGGTCCCGTCGGCCATGGCTGGCAGAAGCTCCTGGCGGCGTGCTTCGCTCCTCCGAAGAAAAGGGGGAGGAAGCTGAGGGAGGAGGACGACGACAGCAAAGGAGACGAAGCCGCCCCTTCCGAGCCCGACAAAACGCGAGAGCTCGCCCTCCGCGTCGCCGCAGACGCCCTGATCTACGGGCCCGTCTGCAACGCCGCGGCGCTCTCGTTCATCGCCCTCGCGCTCGAGGGGAAGCCGCTCGCCTCCGTCCCGGCCGTCCTGAGGACGGCGCTGCCCACGACGCAGCTCCGCGCCTGGAGGTTCTGGCCCCTGGTCTCGCTCGTCGCCTACTCCAGAGTGCCGCCGAAGATGAGGGTCCCGTTCTTCAACTGCGCTGGGTTCCTCTGGGGCGTGATGCTGATCTCGGGGGCGGGCAGAGAGGGGAAGAGGAGGAAGAGGGGATGAGAAAAAGGGGGGGAAAGGAGCTGTACACAAAAAATGTAAAAGAGATTTCGCAACCTTTCGCAACAGATTTACAAGAGGTTGAGGTAACAGTGGCGAGAGGAAAGGGACGAGGCAACAGCGGCGAAGCAAGACGACGAGCGTTCTTTTTTAGATCTTGCAGCTCGCGTCGGAGCAAAAAAAAAGCAGTTCAGAAGAAGAAGAACAGTGTTACAAAGTCGAAAAAGCCCCTGCTCGTCAACCTCGCGCTCTCGCTGGGCGACAACGACGTGTGCTGGGCACACAACGAATAGAATTAGACGATTCTCGTGGCCTGAAGAGGACGAGGAAGACGCGCTCTCTTTTTCACTCAAACTTTCAGAGGAGCTATGGGTCGCCGCCGTGGAGGCCGCGGAGGCGCAAACGGAGCAGCAGCAGGAGCGCGCGACGAAGAAGACGCAGCGACAATGACGAATGCTGCGACGTCGTCGCTCCTCGAGGCGCCGCTCCTGCTCGAAGACGAGGAGGACGAGCGGCAGCGGCAGCAGCCCCTCGCTCCGCCGCCTCCGCTGCCCCGCCCGAAGAGGGGCTCGTCCTCGTCGTGCTTCCTCGCCGACGGGATCCATGACGACGGCATCGGAGAGACCGACGAGCGCGGACGAAACGGCGCCGCCGCCGCCGCCACCTCGGCCTCGGCCTCGACCGCCGCCGCTCGGCGCGAGCTCGCCAGAGCGGCGCACGCCAAGACCCAGAGGCGCCTCGCCGCCGCCGCCGCGCTCGCCGCGGCCTTTATGGTCGCCGAGGTGGTCGGCGGCGCGCTCGCGAACTCGCTCGCGATCATGTCCGACGCGGCGCACCTGCTGAGCGACGTGGCGGGGATGGTGCGACGACAAGAGAGGGAGAGAGAGAGAGAGAGAGAAAGAGGGAGAGCATCGGTTTCTCTTCCTTTCGTCCCCGCCCCCGCCCCTGCCCTCCTCGCACACGCTCACACCTCTTCAAATGAAAAAACTCTTTCTCCCCAACAACTCCCCAGGGCATCGCGCTCGCCGCCGGGGCCGCCTCGGCCAGGAGGGCCCTCCCGGGCTCCGCGCACACCTACGGGCACCACCGCGCGGAGGTCCTAGGAGCGCTCGCCTCGACGGCGGCGACGTGGGCGGCGACGGCGGCGCTCACCGTCGCGGCCGTGGGAAGGCTGCGGCGGCCAGAGCACGTCGACGGAAAGCTGATGTTTATCATGGCGGTCGGCGGGGTTTTCGTCAACGTGCTGCTGCTGTTCGTGCTGGGAGGGGCGCACGGGCACGGGAGCGGCGGAGGAGGGCACTCTCACGGGAGCGAAGGGGGGCACGCTCATCACTCGCACTCGCACTCGCACGGGGGAGCCCGAGGAGGGGACGAGGGTCACGCCCACTCTCACGACGCCGAGGGGGGAGGAGAAGCGCCCCCCCCTTCGGCCAGCATCAACCTCCGCGGCGCGTGGCTCCACGCCGCCGGCGACCTCCTCCAGTCGCTCGGCGTCGCTGCCGCCGGCGCGGTCGTGTACTGCAAACCGGGCTGGACGCTCGCCGACCCCCTCGTCACGCTCCTCTTCGCCGTCATCGTCATCGCGACCACCAGGGGAATCGCGGGCGAGCTGCTCTCGATCCTGATGGAGGCCGCGCCGGGCCGCGTCGACCTGGAGGCGCTGGAGCGCGAGCTGGCGTCGGTCCGCGGCGTCGCGGCCGTGGCCGACCTCCACGTCTGGGCCCTGAGCGCCGGCGTCGCCGTCGGGACCGCGCACCTGGCTGTCCTGCCCGGCTCCTCGTCGTCGGAGCGCCGCAGGGTTCTGGCCGAGGCGAGGCGGGCGATGGAGGCGCGCGGGGTGGCGCACTCGACGATCGAGGTCGAGGAGGCCGAGGAGGGCGAAGGAGGAGGAGAAGGTGGAGTCTGAAAACTCAAGTGTTATTTTCTTTCAGATAAGCGCAGACGTCACGGGCGCGCCACCACCAACAACACCTCTGATTGTTCCCCCTCCTTTTTCCCGTCTCCCCCTCCTCTGTCTCGCCCTCAGATGGAAGTCAACGTCGGGCGCTCGAGAGAAAGGGGAAAAAGCGGGGGGGCATGAGAAGGTGTTGGTTCTCCGCGCCTGTGATTTCTCTGAATGGTTTTTCCCCGTCTCCCCTCTCCCCTCTCTCGCCCCCAAATGAAAGTCCGAAACACTTTCAGAAGAAACAGAGCCGGGAAAACGATGCAAAACTCACACATAAGAACAAACCTCTCTTTTTACTTTCTTTCTCTCTTCTCTCTCTTCTCCCTTCTCTCTCCCCCCCTCACCTCCGCCGCTCCTCCCTCCCGCACCCAAAACCAAGAACGCCCTCCTCCTCCAACTCACGCCCCGTCCTCGTCCTCCTCGTCCTCGTCCTCGTCGAACGCGTCGGCGGGCACCCCGTACAGCCTCACAACGGGCTTGCCTGCCTCCCTCACAAGCAGGTACTTCCCGTCCGCGGGCAGCCGCATCGCGAGGTCGATCACCGCGTGCGCGATGCCCCAGCACGACTCGGGTGAGAGCGCGATGTTGGCGGCGAGCTCGCGCGGCTTGACGGTGTGCGCGCCCAGCACCGAGTGCTGCGAGGCGTCGCGCGGGTGCGAGCGGGACACGAAGCCGAGCTTGACGAGGTCGACGCCCGAGACCAGGGCCGACGCGGCCCAGCGCGCGAGCTTGGGCGCGTTGTTCTTGAGCTCGGTCGCGAGCACAGCGCCGCGCTGCGCCTCGAGCTTGGCGCGCCAGTCGACTCCCGTGAGCTTGGGGTCGTACTCGGTCAGGGCGCGCACGGCGACGAGCTTGGTCTGATGGGAGAAGTTTTTTTCGTGTGTGTCGAGTTTTTTGAGTTTTTTTTCCGTTTCGACCCCTTTTCTCGACCCCGGCCTCGACCTCCGAAAAAGGGGGGAAAAAACAAATCTCACCTCCCCCCGGTCCACCAGGACGGCGTCGACGTCGCACCGCACGACCACGTCGTAGGTGCTCGCCCCGCTTCCCAGCGTGAACTTGCGGTAGCGGTACGCCGTCCCGGCGCGCGGCTGCTGCGAGGAAGGAGAGGCGCCGGAAGTGCTCGCCTCGGCCGCGGCCTCGATCGGGGGGTCGCCGCACGCATGGGGCTTTGGCGGGGGCGCCGCGGTCGCGGAGGCGGCGGAGGCGGCGGAGGCGTCCAGCAGGACCTGCTGGCTCAAGTCGCGCTGCGCCGCGGCGGCCTCGTCCGACAGGCTCGCCGCGGCGTCGATGCCGAGGGACGGGTCGTCCCCGGGGGGCGCGTCGGCAAACGACTCGGCGACCGTGGGCGCGTCGGCCCTCGACCCCCGCCGCTTGTCGACAAAGAGCGTGTTCCCCCTCTTGGTGAAGACCAGGTCCCAGCCGCGGACGGCCCGCGGGGCGGTCATCAGCACGGAGAGCAGAGAGTCGGTGACGAACGCCGTGCCCCTGACGCCGGGCGGCGGCGAGGCCGCGGCCGCGGCGGCGAGGGCCCGCAGCCGGGCGTCGTCCGACGCAGTCGCCGCCGCGACAAACGGCCGCCTCGTCGGCCGCAGCGGGCGCTCTGTCCTCGGGGTCAGCCTGTCGTAGGCGCGGTCGTAGTGCTCGAGGCTGCCGCAGAAGGCCAGGTCTGAGACCGTGCCCTTCTCGGCCGACGGCTGCGGGTGCGAGAGCTTGGCCAGCGCGGCGCACTGGAACTGCTCGAGGACGGTCCACTCGGGCCGGATGACGACGCTCTGCGCCACGGGCGCGCCCTGGCCCCCGAACCCGCCGCCGTACCCGCCGCCGCCGCGGAAGTTGCCGCCTCCACCGGCGGAGGGGTTCCAGCGGTTGCCCTTGGAGCGCTGCGCCGTGGCGCCGCCGGCGAGGTTGGACGGCGGCTCGCCGCGCTCGCGCTCGTGGCGCGAGCGAGCGCCCGCGGCGCCGCCGCCGGCGCCGGCCGCGCCGCCGCCGCGGCCGCCGCCCTGGCCAAAGCGGCCCCCGCCGCGGCCGCCGCCGCCTCCGCCGGGGCCGCCTCCGCCGCCGCGGGAGCGCTGCGCGGGCTTGTTGTCGACGAGGTGGAAGGCGTCATCCTGAGAGAGGGAGAGAAAGAGTTTTGAGGAGAGAGAAAAAGGGGGCGAGGTTGAGATCGCGAGATCGACATCATGAAGGGTTTCGAGTTTCCTGTTTTTTCATCCTGACCCTCTCTTTTTCGCGACGCTCTTTCTCCTCTCATCTGTGGCATCAAAGTCGGTCGTCGCCAGCGTACGAGGAAAAGAAAAGACCACAGAAGGAAGAAGAGCGAAGAGGGGCCGATGAAGAGCCGTGATCGAAGAAGGCAACGTTGACTCCCCCAATGAAAAAAACAATCTCACCTCCTCGTTCGCCGCCAGGTTGAAGACAGAAACCGAGGGCTCGCGGTCCCTGCGGTCATAGCGACCTGTTCGTGAATTTGAGTTGGAGAGAAAGAAAGGCAGAGAGAGAGCGAGAGTCAGAGAACGTGAAGCTTGCTCTCCACCGATCGACAAGCCGCCGTCGTCGGCGACTTCGTTCCATCGATTGAACCATCCAGTCTCTTCCCGTCCTTGTCTCTCTCTCTCCCGCCACTCTCTCGCTCTCTTACCGTGCTTGAACGCCGACGGCGTAAAGTCGGCGATGCGCCCGATGCGCTCTCCCTTGGAGAAGGGCGCGTAGGGGACGCCGCCCTCGAGCGAGGCCGGGGGGCCCGATGGGCCCCAGCCGTCGGTCGCCGCGGGCAGCGGGGGCAGCTCGAAGCGCGGGGGGCCGGTCATTGCGTGGGAGCTTTAAGAGAGTTTTTCGGTCGAGCGCGTAGGGGGTGGATCAGATCAGGAAGGCGTCTCCTGCGCCTTGGGTCTGGCGAGCGAAAGCGAGAAGAAGAGGCAGAAAAGAGCCCGCTGTTTGGAAGGAAGCGATGAATTCTGAACCGAGTGCCGACGTCGAGCTTTTTTACATTTTCCGCGGCGTTCTCGCCCCGCTCCTCCCTCCCCCCGCGCTCCAGGCCTCCTCATCCGCCCGGCCTCCAGTTCGCGCACCAGACCGTCCCGGCAAAGTCCCCGGCGGCGACCGCGGCCGAGTCCACCTCGACGACGCTGACGCCCCCCGCCGGAGCCGAGAAGAGCGACGGGGGGGGCCCGGCGGGGACGAGGTCCGCGAGCGCCTCGCCCAGCGCCGCCTCGACCTGCCGCCTCGACCCCAGGGCGACGCAGACCCCGAGCGGCGCCGCGGCCGCGGCCGCGGCGGAGGCGCGCCAGAAGGAAAGAGGGGGAGACGACGGCGACGGCGACGACGACCGCCGCCGCTGCTCCTCCAAACGCGCCGCCGCTCTTTCGACCGCGCCCGCGCCGAAGCCCGCGGCCTCCGCCGCCGCGGCGAGCGAGAACGAGGGCGAGGGCGGATCGGCGAGCACGACGGGCGCGTCGGCCGCGAGCCCGCTCCCCGCCCCTCCCTCCCCCTCGCCGAAAAGCGACCGCGCGAGCGAGGAGGGAGTGGGAGAGGCCCCGCCCTCGCCCTGCTCCCCCTCGCCCTCGCCCTCGCCCTCGCCTCCGAGGGACACCAGCACCACCAGCGCCGCGCCCGTGCCCGCGCCCGCCTCGCGGAGCTCCAGCCTCGGCCCCACGTTGAGGCGGAGCACGGTCGCGGACGCGGCCGGCGGAGGCGAAGAAGGAGGAGGAGGAGGAGGAGGAGGAGCGGAACAGGCAGGCAGCTCTCTCCCCTCCCCTCCCTCCGCCCTCGGCGGCGGCGGCGGCGGCGGCGAGGGCGGCTCGAGCTCGAGCTCGAGCTCCGTCACGCAGCCGTTCGACTGGGGGAGCCTCCTGAAGGCCCTCGGAGGGAGGCCCAGGGCCGAGGCGACCAGGGCCTGGTTGACGGCGTTGTGCGCGACGACGAGGAGGCGCGGCGGCGGCGGCGGCGGCGGCGGAGCGCGAGCGGGAGGGGGAGGGGAGCGGGGGGCGGGCGCGGCGGGGCGCGGGGCGGCGGCGCCCGCCTCGAGCGCCTCGAGGAGCTCGCGCCAGGCGACGCCGGCCCTCTCCCAGAGGTCCCGCACCGGGAGCCTCCCGTCGATCTCGAAGGCCTCCGGGTCGGTCTTCCACCTCGCGTAGGCCGCGGCATGCCCGCCCGAGAAGCCCTCGGACTTGAGCAGGCCCTGGAAAGAGTGCAGGTCGATCTCGCGCAGCGACGGCAGCGCGGCGACGGCGGGCGGCGGCGCCCCGGGGCGGCCGCCGCTCTTTCTTTCGCTCGCGGCTTCGTTCGCCGCCCAGATGATCGACGCTGTTTCGACAGCTCGAGCCAGAGGAGAGTGCGCCATCGCGTCGAAGAGCTCGCGGGAGAGCTGGGAGAATTGGGGGGAGGGAGCGGAAGGGGAGGTAGAGAAGAGGGAAAGGGAAAGAAGTGGGCGGAAGAGGACAAGGTGGAGAGGGAAATGAAGGGCGAGCTGCGATTCCGATCCCCATGTGAACCGATGCTCTCTCACCAGCTGCGCCGCCTCCCCGGCCTGCCTCTTGCCCTTCTCCGTGAGCACGGACACGTCGCTCGAGCCCTGGATCCTCCCCTCGGCGTTCCACGTCGACTGGCCGTGGCGGACGAGCACGAAGCGGCGGACGGCGCGTCGGCGTCGTTGGTCCGGACCGTCGATCGTCGGAGCCGGTGCTGCCTCGGCCTCTGCGGAGATGCTTGCGGCGACGCTCCGCCTCGGTCCCCGGAGTAGCGCCGCTGATTTTGTCGACCTTGCCTCCAGAGCTGCTGCAGGAGAGACACGCCGCGGACCCGCCGCAGCCGGGAGGCGCATCGCGCGGAACGGAAAGAAGAAGGAGAAGAAGAGAGAGAGAGGAGAAATAGAGAGAGAAAGAAGAAAAAGTGAAGGATTTTTTTTTTGTTTCACACTCGACGATGTCAGTTATCTAAGGGACGAATACGAAGGTGGCCAGAGAAACGTCGCCGCCACTCCCCTAATAGCGGGAACGGGAGGGGGGGCGAGGGGGGCACTACTGCTGCTTTTGTCTTTTTCCCGGCGGGCACCTTGAAGAGAACTCGAGCTACCTAGCACTCGACTCTAGTCAAATTGAAACTAACCTAAAAGTTTTTCCCAAAGAAAAGACGAGGTGTTCCCTTTCTCCTTCCTCTTTCCTCAACAACTCCGCCCCCCCCCCCAACCCTCCCTCCCTCTTCTCACTTCCCGAGCCCCTCCCCGATCTTCTTCCAGTCTCCCGTCGCGATCGGCGCCGCGATGAGATGCTCCGGGATCCCGAACCCGTCGGCGAGCCTCAGCGCCGGCGCCTCCTCGCCCCCGGAGCACAGGACGGCGCATGCCGAGGTGCGCGCCTCGCGCAGCCTCGAGAAGCCTCGCGGGCAGAGCGCGCCGCGGGACAGGTAGAACGCGGCCGAGCGCACCGCGACCGAGGCGCCGTGGACGACCGCGAGGACCCTCAGGGCCGGGCGCGCCGCCGCGGGGGACACCCCGTTGATCTCGTCGCCGGCGGCGGCGGTCTCGCCAGAGGCGGCGTCCGCGAGCGCCGAGAGCGTCTCGGCGTCTGCGCGGGCCCACCCTATCTCCACGGCGTCGTCCATCCTCGCGTCGTAGGCGCGGGACATGGCCTCGGCGATCGCTGTCTTGTTTCCGCTGCCTCCGCGGGCGGCGGCGGCGGCGGCGGAGAGCATGTCTGTCGCGATTTCGGAGACGAGCGCCGCCTCGCGCCACTGCGCGAGCGACAGCAAAAAGCGGGGGCACGAGAAGTCGCCGTCGCCCGAGGGCGAGGGCGGCGGAGGAGGAGGGGAGACGCGCCCGCCGTTCCTCTTGGCCTCCGAGACGGCAGAGTCGAGGAGGACCTTCGCGACTTGCTGCATCATGACCTGTTTTTTTATTTTCAGGAAGATTTTTTTTTTTGAGTTTTTTTCGCAGGGCGGGAAAAAGGTCAAAAAAAGCGAGTTTTCCTCCCTTTCCCTTTCCCTTCCTCGCTCTGCTCCCAACAAAAGCGCCCGCCCCGCTCACCGTGTTGTCCCCCTCGAACGTCACGTCCACGTCCTGGTCCGCCTTGTAGACGCCGATCCGGTTCGCGGCGAGGAAGCCCATCCCGCCGCAGCACTCGCGCGCGTCTTGCTGGCAGCGCACGCGCGTCCAGGTCGCGCCCGCTTTGAGGCACGAGCTGAGCACGTGGACGGCCTTGGCGTCCGAGGGGGGCGGAAGGCCACCGTTGGCCTTGGCCTTGGCGTTGGCTCGCTCTGGTGTTTTTGGGGGTTGGGTCGGGGGTTTGGGGGGTTGGGTTGGGGGGGGGGGGGTGGAAAAAGAGAGAAGCGTGGAGTGAGAAAGCGTCGAGAATAGGGGAGAAAGAGGAAAAGGAAAAAAGAAATAAAACTCTCTTTCTCGCATCTCTCACCAGCGTCCCGAGCCTCTGCCACGTCACG
>Ga0210003_1004689_pt1 | contig 10713 bp, 2 predicted proteins | sample LantaG_FD_182804 | JGI IMG/M metagenome (GOLD analysis project Ga0210003, IMG submission 182804) | Deep subsurface microbial communities from Baltic Sea to uncover new lineages of life (NeLLi) - Landsort_02402 metaG (SPAdes) (version 2) | ecosystem: Environmental > Aquatic > Marine > Oceanic >...
CCCCCCCTTTCGGGGGGGGGGGGGGGCACCCCACTTCCTCGCGCCCCGCTGTCTTTTACTCACGCCATCTCTCGCAACGAACGACACAAACTCCCCTCAAATAACTCATAACTCAACAAACACAGCTCCCCTTGCTCGCCCTCCTCTGCTTCGGGCTGTATGCTCTCTTGACCCTGCTCCTGGGGGTCGCGGCGTTCCGGGACGTGCCAGAGGCCAACCGCTCCCTGCAGCGCGACATCGCCGAGGCCCGTAAAGATCTCGTCAAGCGCGGGGTCGTAGATGTGGTGGCGAGCGATTGAGAAGAGAAAGGTTTTTTGAATTGAAGAGAAGAAGAGAGAGAGAGAACGAACGAGAGAGAGAAAGCAGCACTGACAGTTTTGATTTTTCCATTTTTTCGATTTTTTTCATTTGCAACAACAACGAAAAAGTTTCTGGCTTGCTTCTTTTTCTCTTTCCACCCCCCTTTTCAATCGGCGCTGAAAGGCCTCGCCGGCACGTCAAGCGCCCCGGAGGGTGCCCTGGCAGCCCTGGCCTCGGCGGCCGCCTCCGCCCTCTGCCTCTCCCTGGCCTCCCTCTCGACCTCCCTCTCCAGTCGCCGCCGCTCCCTCTCTCTTTCCGCCCTCCTCCGCGCCGCCCGCCGCTGCGCGTCCCTCGTGGCGAGCTCCCGCGCGAAGTCGTCCGAGGTAACCAGCGAGGTCGGCGGCAGGCGCGGGGAAGGGGAAGGGACAGCAGAGGCGGACGCAGCAGCAGCGGAGGAAGAAGCGTTGAGCCTGCGCTGGAGCGCGCGGAGCTGCTGCGAGACCGTTGGAGCGGCGGCGGCAACGGGGGTCGTCGCTGCAGCTCCGCCGAGGTGCCGGTGGCTCGTGCTGCTCTCGTTCCCAACCTCCTCGAGCGCCGCGGCGTCCAGGGCAGCGTTCTCCAGGATCGAGGACAGCGCCTCGCGGCGGTTGCGGCGGTTGCGGGAGGTCAGGCTGCCGAAGATCCGCTCGTCGAGGGGAGGAGTCGGGTGCTGTTCTTCTTCGTCTTCGGCGCTTTCGTCGTCGTCGTCGTTGTCGTCGTCGTCGTCGCTGCTGCCGCTGCTCCCTTCCGACTCAGAAGAAGAAGAAGAAGAATCTGTTGCGCTATTCGTCGTCGTCCGGATCCGCAGGGGCTGAGGGAACTCCCTTCCTTCCTCGAGGTCTCCCTTCTCGGAGGACAAAGGCCCTCGCCGCCGTAGCGCCGCGGCGGAGACAATGGCGAGCGGCGTTTTACTCTTGCTTTTTCTCTCCGCCGCGGAAGCAGAAGCAGCGTTCACCTCAGCTCCTCTCCGCTGCCCCCCCTCCCGCCGCGGCATCCCCAGCAGCCAGGGAGCCAGGATCCTCGCCAGCAGAGCCGGCACGGCCGAGTAGACGAAGACCGACACCAGGCAGACGACGCGGAACTCGTGGCCGAAGCGCTCGGAGCGGAGAGATGCCGCGGCAGCGGCAGAGGCGGCAGAGGCGGCGGCGCTTGCGCTCGCGCGCGCGCTGCCGTTGTTCCCCCCTGCCGCTGACGCTGCAGCCGCCGCGGCCGCTGACGCCACGGGCCTCGCCGCGACCCCCGCCAGCGCCACCTGCAGCGTCGACCTGGGCGAGAACGACAGCGCGAGGAAGAGCGACTCCTTCCAAGAGAGGGGCGAGAGGGGGTGAGCTGCTGCTGTTGCTGTTTTTCTTTCGCCTGCGCCGCCGCCGCCGTCGCTGCTCCCCTTTGGCCTCCGCTTCCCGTTCGTTTCCTCCTCGCCGCCAAAAGGAGCCACCGCGACTCCCCCTCGGAACGAAGAGAATATGGTGCGAGAAACAAGAGACTGGGGATTCCTCTGCCAGGGGCTCCTCATCGCGAGCGTCGTCGCGACGACTCTGGCGAGAGCGCCGATTCTGAGAGAGTTTTTCGTTTTTTGTTTTTTTTTTGGAAGAGCAGTGAGTTTCTCTTCGCTCCTTCACTCTCAAAAAACTTTTCAAAACAATCTTCTCCTTTTCTCCTACTCACCCGACAACGCCCGCGGCCAGGCTCGCCGTTCTTTTATCCAACTGCCTGAGATCGACCGAAGCACCGGCGAGGCCGAGCATGGCCGGCGCGGCGACGTTGAACCACACCGAAGCGAGCTTCGCCCTCGCCCTGGAGACGGCGGCGGCGGAGACGAGCGGGTGCGCCACCGGCCTCCCTTCCTCGTCCTTGTGTCTCGAGACCGCCGCCAGCGGCCAGGGGAAGCCGCGCTTCCAGAAGAGCCTCGCGAGCACGCCGCAGCCGATGACGGCCAGGTCCCCGGCGGCCTGGTGCCCGAAGAGCTCGAGGCAGCCCTTGACCGCGGCCGCGACGCAAGCCGCGGCCGCGGCCAGCAGCGTCGGCGAGCTCCACAGCTTCGTGGCCGAGAGCACGAGAGCCCCCGCCAGGGCCCCCGCCAGAGCCAAAGACAGCGTGACGAGCCCTCCGGCCCAGGGGGGCACGGCCCAAGAGGAAGAGGAAGAAGAAGAAGAAGAAGAAGAAGAAGAAGAAGAGGAGCCTCCGTTTCCTCCTCCTCCTCCTCCGGCGGGCAAGGCGATCCCGGCAAGCACTGAGAAGAGCAGCAGGGAGGTGGCCTCGTCGAGCGGCGCCGTTCCCACGAGCAGCTTCAGCAGCCGCGTCCTCCTGGCCCGACCGCTACTGTTGTGTTGCTGCGGGGCTGCTTGCGGTTGGGTTTGATGCGATGACGACGAAGGGCGGTGAGGAGCGGCCGTCGCCGTCGCCGTCGCTGGCTTTGCTGCCGGCGTCGTCGCCGCGTTCCCTCTTCCGCTTCCACCTCCACCTCCACCGCTTCCTCCGTTGTCCCTCCGCGCCACGTCAGCAGCCAGCGCCACCACCAGCGACGGCCCGGCCCCCTTCACCACCGCCCCCAGCGCGCACGCCAGCGCGGGAGGCATCGAGAACAGCCGCCATGCGGCCAGGCTCACAGCCGCGGCCTCGCCGAGGCTCGACAGCAGCAGCAGCGCGGGCTCCTTGGTTTTGACCAAGATCTCGGGGTCGATCTCCAGGCCGCCGTAGATGAAGATGAGCGAGGCAGCGGCGGAGCGGACGCCCTCCGCGAGCCTGGCGTTGCGCTCTATCTGATCATTATCGTTTCCGTGGCTTCCGCCAAACCCGAAGAGGCCGCTGAGCGCCGCGCGAGAGGCGGCGTTCCTCAGGGCGATGCCCGCGGCGATCTGAAAGCAGGGCGAGGGCAGGCCCGTGACGGCAGCGAGGGCCGTGGCCGCTCGCGCAGCCGCCCAGACGAGCACGAGGGACCAGGCGGCGCCGTGCGGGGGCTGGGCTGCCGGTCCTAAAAAAGCGGCGGCGGCGGCGACGGCCAGGGCAAAGAGGACGACGGCGGCGAGGGAGGCGAAAAAGTCGTCGAAGAAGGTGTCTCTCACGGAAGGGGGGAGGGTGCGTGCGAATCTGAATCGAGGCCAGTTGTTGCGTTTCGGTGGGAGGAGCTTGATGCTGCTGTTGCTATTTTCGTCCTTGTCTGGCTTTGAAAGAGAAGCAGAGGCGGGAGGAGCAGCAGCAGCGGGGCGGGGAGAGGAGCAATGAGCATCGATGGTGACAAAGGCGGCATCGTCGTCGAGAAATGCATCGCTCATCCTCCCTCTTCCGCTCCCGCTCCCGCCGCTGGACGAGCGCGACGGACGCTGCTGCGCCATCGGAGAGAGAAAGTGCGTGCGCTTGTTCTCTAAATGAGCCCGGGAAAGATTATTTCTCTCCGCTCTTCTCCTCCACGGCGCGGCGGAGAGAGAGAATTGAGTTTTTTTTCAGTTACTCCCTCGTCGATTGTGAGAAAAAGAACCCTGAGACCTCAACCTCGACCTCGACCTCCTCCTCTTCTTCTTCTTCTTCTTCTTCTTCTTCTTCTTCTTCTTCTTCTCTTTTTTGAAACTCTCAAACTCTCTCTCCTTTAATTTTTTGCACACAAAGCGAACACCAAGCAAAAAAAAACGCAGCAGAAAAGGGAAAACAAAGCAGGCGAGCAAAGCATTGAACAAAGATGAAAAACTCAAACAAAAAACTCAAACTCCCTCTCTCTCTCTCTTCTCTTTCGTCTCTTTCCTCTCCCTCTCTTTCCTCAACTCAGGTCGAAGCTGCCCCCGCCTTCTCTGATCGCCACCAGCAGCCTGGCCTTGGCCGCGGCCGCGCTCGAGTAGGGCGGGAGCTTGACATAGTTGGCGCAGGTCATGACGGAGGGGAGGTCGGCATCCGCGGCGGTGGCGAAGGCCCCCGGGAAAGCAGGGGCCGAGGTCGAAGCGTTGGCGTTGGCATTGCCGGTGCTGCTCCCGCCGCCGCCGCCTCCGCTCGTCATCATCAGCGAGCCCGCCACCTCAACAACGCCCCCTCCTCCTAATCCTCCTCCTACGCCTCCGCCTCCGGATGGCGCCACCACGCTCGAAGAAGTCGTCGGAGCCTTCCTCACCACGGTAAGCCTCGGGGTCAGGGCTGCCAGCCCGCCCGGAGGCAGGCGAGGGCAGCCGGTCGCCCAGGCAACAAACGCTCGGCGGTCCTTGGGTTCCAGCGAAGCCAGCGCGTCGAGGAAGGCCGCGGCGGAGGGGCTCGCCGCGGTGTAGCCGTGGTCGAAGCGAACGGCAGCGGCCAGGGCGGCACGGGACCAGGCCTCCTCCTCGCCGCAGCCTCCGCCGACCCCTTCCCCACAGATCAGCTCGTCGACCTCTGCCGCTCCAAAGGGGCTCAGGCAGCTCAAGGGAGCAGCATCGGCGAAGCCGCCGCGGAAGGCCTCCACCGCGCGGGAGACCCCGGAGCCGACCGTGGCGTCGACGCAGGCGGCGACGTAGCGGCGGAGCGTGGCGGCGTCGGTGACGGGGGAGCCGTGGCGGGGGGGTTTCGAACTGCTTCCGCTTCCGCCGCCGCCGCCGCCGCCGCCGCTGCTGCTCCTCCTCCTGTTGCTTCCGTCGCCTCCTTCGCTGCTCTTCCTCCCGCTCCCACCGCTTCCGGGGATTTTCAGCTTGAACGAAGGGTAGCCGGGCAGCTCCCAGGTCAGGCCCAGGTCCTCGAGCGGGCATCCCCCGACGAGGACGACGGCGGCGGCTTTCTTCTTCTTCTTCTTCTTCTTCTTCTTGTCGCCGTCGCCGTCGTCGTCGCCGCCTCCCTCGACCTCCTTCATCTCCTCGTCACTCTCTCCCTGCTCTCCCTCCTCCTCCTCCTTCTCCGCCGCGACCGCTGCCGCCTCCAGCGCCTCCAGCGACCGCGCCAGCTGCTCGTCCACGCCCCGCAGGTCCGCCAGAGTCAGCGACGCGCCCGTCACCGCGGCCCAGAAGGGCCTCGCGACCCGCAGGTCCAGCAGCCTGCCGTCGCGGAGGCCGCGGCCGGCCAGGCGGCCCAGCGTGCGGAAGCGGGACAGGGCTCGGTCGACTCCGGGCCCGCCGCCCTTGGGAGGCAGAGGGGCCGGGAAGAGGCCCAGGGGGGCGTCGATGGAAGTAGGGAGGAGAGGGGGAGAGGTTTCGGAGGGAGCGGAAGGAGCGTCTGTCGTCGTCGTCGCCGTCGCAGAGCGCGGCCTTGCCGCTGCTCCACCTCCAGCTCCACCTCCACCACTTCCACCGCTTCCGCCGCCTTCCGCGAGCCCCTTCGAGCTGGGCTTCCCGCCAGCAGACGGCGCCGCGGCGTCCCCGCGCCACATCCCCAGCCCGGGCCTCTGCAGCTCGCCGGCAACCAGCGTGTAAAACTCCAAGGTGGGCCCCAGCCCGACTCCGGGCTCCCCGGCAAACTCGAACTCGAGCAGAGGGCGTCCCCCCGCGTGGGTGGCCAAAACCTTCCCGGCGGCGTCGAGGACGTGGCTGCGGTCGACGCGGACGCGCTGCCTGGCGACGCGGGCGACGCGGGCGTCGTCGGCGGCGGAGGATTCACCGTTGGCGCCCCCTGCTCCACCTCCGCCGCCGCCGCCGCCGCCGTTTGCTCCTCCGCCTCCGCCACCTCCACCTCCTCCTCCTCCCCCGGCATTCGCCGCCGCGGCCTCCGCGGCGTTGACGCTCGCCATGTGCATCAGCGCCCTGGGGAGCCCGAAGCACGTCAGCCTGACGTACCTCGCCCTCAGCGGGCCCGGGAACACGAAGCGCGCTCCCGAAGCCAGAGCGGAAACCCAGGGCGGGAGGCACCCTCCGGCGACGGCGAGGACGTCCTTGAGCTGCAGGGCCAGCCGCGGGGCCAGGCGAGGGTTGACGAAGTCTGCCGGCCTCAGCGGGGGGCGAGGGAGGTCCGCCGGCGGCGGGCAGCCCTGGCGTAAGGCCGCGGCGGCGGCCAGGCGGGGCCTGGCGGCGTTGAGCGCGTGGAGGGACTTGAGCACCGCGAGGACGTCGGCGCCGTCGTCCGAGAGCCTGAAGAAGGAAGAAGCTCTCGTCGGGAGAGAGGAGGAGCCTCCGCCGGCAGCAGTCGTCGCCGTCGAAACCACGAGGCCGTTTCTGGCTGCCGCTGCGGAGAAGACGAGCTCCGGGGGCAGGGCGGGCTCGGCGCGGGCCCAGCGGGAGGCGGCGGCGGCGACGGCGGTGGGGTTGGAGGAGGAAGAGGAGGAGGCGGCGTTGGTGTTGTTGGTCATCGTCGTCGCAGCAGCAGCGTCAACAGCCATCTCTTCTCCCTCTCCTTCTCCTCCCGATCCAGCTCCTCCCGCTCCCGCTGCTCCCTCGCCCTCGTCGAACAGCTCGTAGGTGATCGTGTGCACGTCGTGCCACAGCCTCCTCCTCGCCGCAACGCCCGAGGAAGAAGGGACGGAGCCGACAACGGCTCCTCCCAAGTCACCTCCGCCGCCGCCGGCGGCCTCTGAGGCTTCCTCCCTGGCGGCCGCGGCGGCGTTGAGCGCCTGGAAGACCGTCGCGTCAGAGGGGACAGCGACGCCGTCGACGCGGAAGAGCAGGCGCGGGCGGGCCGCGGCCTCGGAGGTCGCGGCGGCGTAGGAGCGGGAGGCGGTAGTGGTGGAAGAAGGGCCTCCGGGAGCGCCACGGCGGCCTTGCGTGCCGCCAGCAGCTCTGTAGCCGGCGAAGCCCTCTCGCAGCATCATCTCGTCCTCGTCGTCGTCCTCGTCGTCATACTCGTCACCGTAGTCGTCGTCCTCGTCGTCGTAATCATCATCATCATCCCCGCGCGCGAAGCCCTCGTCGTCGTCGTCAAAGGTGAAGCCGGCGTCGTCGCCTTCGCCGCGGCGAGGGCGAGGGGCTCCGTCGTCGTCGTCGATTTCCTCGTCGTCAAACTCAGAGTCTCCTTCCTCTTCTCCTCTTCCCTCTTCGTCGCGCGCGTCTGCCATCTCTTCGTCGTCGTCGTCGTCGTCGTCGGCAGCAGCACGAGCAGCTCGTCCTCCGCGGCGCGTGGTGGTGGTGGCTGCTGCGGCGGCGGCGCGGGTCACGCGCCTCTCCTCGGCAGTTGTTGCTCCTCTGCCGCCACCGCCGCTCGCGCCCGCCGCTCCCGCTGCCGCTGCTCTGCCGCCGCGCCCCGGAATCGCCGCCGCGGCAGTTGAACCAGGAGGAGCGCCGCCGCTCCGGCGGGCCAGCCTGCTGGCGGGCCTCAGAGGCGGAGGGGGCTCCTCCTCGCCACCCCCCATCCCGGCGGCGCGGCCCGCTATGGCCGCGGCCCGGCGGGCGACGGCGGCGAGCTCGTCCTCTTCCTCTTCTTCTTCTTCTTCTTCCTCCTCCTCCTCAGCAGCAGCCGCCGCCGCCGCCGCAGCAGCAGCAGCAGCGCCAGCGGCCGCCGCCGTCGTCGAGGGCTGCTGCTGCTCCGGAGGGGGGGCGACGCGCGGCCACAGGAAGTCCTCGACGGCCGAGAGCGTCGCCAGGGGCTCGACCAGCACGACCGCGGCCCCCGCGTCGCGGAGGCGGCGGCGCGAAGAAGTTGTTGCCGTCGCCGCCGCCGCCGCCGCTGCCGCCGTCGCAGCAGCAGCAGCAGCGGGAGCGACCGTCAGCCTGAGCCTCAGCGGCTGCGACAGCTGCGCGAGCCCCGCGCCCAGAGACCCGGCAGCTCCGGGGGCAGGAGCGGCGGACCCGAAGAGCGTTGAAGCAGAAGCAGCGGAGGCGCCGTAGCGGTGGGAAGCGGCGGCGGCGGCGGCACGAGCAGAGGCCGAAGCTCCTCCTGCGGCGCTTCCTCCTCCTCCGTCGCCCGACGCCGCCCTCTCTCCTCCTCCAGAGGAGCTGCCGCTGCCGCTGCTGCTCGCCGCCAGCGCGAACCTGTCCGAGGCGTTCAGGGCCTCGTGGAGCACGCGCACCAGGGCGCGGAGGCGTGACCCGCCGCCGCCGGAGACCTCGAGCTCGCCGGCGTCCAGGAAGGCGAGCGCGCGCGAGAGCAGCGCCTCGGCCGCCTCCCTCGAAGGAGGAGGCGCTGCGGCGGCTCTTTTCGCTTCATCGCCTTTTTCCTCTCCCGCTTCCTCTTCATCGCCCAACAACAGGTCATCGCCGCTCAGATAGGCCCTGAGGGCGGCCGGTACGCGCGCCGCGAGGACCTCGTGCGCCGAGACCCTGCCACCTGGCACCGAAACTGCCGAGGAGGAACCCCCCAACCCTCCGCCACCGCCGCCCCCTCCGACCAGCTCGAGCAGCGCGGCGGGCCCGGAGCTCGGCAGGGCCTCGGCGGCGGCGCGGAGGGCGCGCGCGGCGTCGGTGTCCGCGTCTCCCGAGGCCGCGGCGGCCGGGAAGCGCGAGGCCAGGAAGAGGGCGGCGCGGGCCGCGGCGGCGGAGCGGAGGGAGTTGGTCGGAAGGGGGGGAGATGGAGCTTGAGCGGCAGCGGGCTCGTCCGAGCCCGTGCGCTGCCTCTCGCGCAGCCTCGCCGACGCGCGCGAAAGGCGCGCAGGAGCAGCCGCAGGAGCAGCAGGAGCAGCAGCAGCCGCCGCGTCGTTCCCACTTGTCGCCAGCAGCAGCCCCTCCCCGACCGCAAGCTTCCTCAGGCCCGCCAGCACCCCTTCCTTGGGGAAAAACACCGCCGTCACGTCCGGAAGCTTCTCGTGCAGCAGCTCCGCCAGCCTGACACCGGAGGCCACAGCGGCGGCGTCCCGGGCGCGGAGCATGGCAGGCACGAACGACGAGGCCGGAACGTCGTCGATGGCGTCGCGCAAGGCCTGCGCGGGGGCAGCCGCGACGGCGCGAGAGACGACGTCGACGCACAGGGCGCGCGCCGCGGGCGACGAGGCCGCGCCGCCGCCGTCGTAGGCCGCGACCAACAAGCCCAAGAGGCCCGCGGTGGCGGCCGAGGCGACGGAGGGGTGCGCCGCGAGCCAGGCGGCGCGGGCAGAGGCGGGAGCGGAAACAGAGCCGTCTTCTTCCTTCGCGAGGGAGTTGGCCGGCGCGCCCGTCGCGACGACGGCGGCGGCGTCGGCGAGCGGCGGCAGCAGCGACGCGACGGCCGAGAGCGCGACCGCGAGCTGGTCCCCCGAGCGGAGCAGCGCCGCGGGCTTCGAGGAAGAAGAGGACGAAGAAGAAGACGATCCTTCCACGACCACGGCGGCGGTAGAGAGCAGCGGCGACGTCGAGAGCAAGGCTTTCAAGACAGTCGCGGCCCCTGCCTCGAGCGCCGCGGCGGCCGCGTCGGCCCTCGAAGCACAAAGCGCCGTCAGCAGCCTCAGCACCGCGAAGTAGGTCCCGGGCGCCATCGAGGGCGCCGCGGGGCCACCGTCCTCGTCACGCACCCGTAAGAGAGCGACGCAGGCCTGGACGAGCCCGGCCTGCGACAGGGCGCGGGCGTGGCCGGAGCTGTTGTTGGCGTCCGGAAGAGACTCGTCCGCTCCCGGCTTGCCGTCGCCGAGGGCCGCGGCGGCCCTGCACAGCGCGGAGCATCCGGCCTCGACGATGCGCGGGTCCTGGGAGTGGAGGAGGCCGGCGAGCGGCGGGACGGCCTCTGCCGCGAGCGCGGCGTCGGATTTCTCGGGTTGTTGTTGAGAAGCAGCAGCAGAGGCGCGAGAGCCGCTCCTCCCTGCGGCGCTCGCAGCAGCGGCAGCGGCAGAAACGGCGCTCGCCGCCCTCTCGCCGTTGCCCAGCGCCCTCGCCGCGTTGGCGGCCACCCTCGCCGCCGTCCTCGCCACCCCCGTCGCGTAAAAGTCGATGCACGCCAGCGCGGCGGTGAGCCCGCCGGCCTTCAGCACCGCGCGCGGGTGCGTCGCGGAGATCTTGTCCAGGAGCGCGACGCACTGCTCTGCCAGGTCGATGCATTCTGGTGCCCTGAGAGTCGCCGTCACGGGCCCCAGGCAGCCCGAGCGCGGGTCGGAGAGCAAGGTGCCTGCGACCTGCGGGAGCCCGTCGGCGAGGTAGGTCAGGGCGCGGGCGGCGAGAAGTGGGGGTTCTGCGCCCAAGGGCGTGGCGTTGCACCCTTCCTGGAGCGTGGCGACGAGCGCCGGCACGAGCGCGGCGACGGGCAAGGTTGCGAGGGCGTCCTCGGAGGTCACCGATAGCAGCTCGCAGAGCTCTCCCAGGGCGGCCGCTCGCGAGGATCCCCCGTCGTCGTCCTCCGTGCCGGCAGCGGAGGCAGCGGCAGCTGCGGCTGCGGCGGCCAAGGAGGCGGAACTCGAAGAAGAGGAGGAAGAAGAGCTGCTCGCGTTTTCCTGGATCGAGGCGAGCGCTTCGGCGGACAGGCCTCTCATGAGCGCCGGCAGCAGGGCGCGCGCCCTCGAGGCCGCGGAGGAGCCTCCGCCGCCATAGGCGTCGGCGAAGCCGCCGAGCTTGCGGAGCAGGCCCTGGAGGGCGCTGTGGTGTCGGTTTTTTTTTTTTTTTTTTT
>Ga0210003_1004691_pt1 | contig 10708 bp, 16 predicted proteins | sample LantaG_FD_182804 | JGI IMG/M metagenome (GOLD analysis project Ga0210003, IMG submission 182804) | Deep subsurface microbial communities from Baltic Sea to uncover new lineages of life (NeLLi) - Landsort_02402 metaG (SPAdes) (version 2) | ecosystem: Environmental > Aquatic > Marine > Oceanic >...
CAAAATACATTACCTGTACAGTATTGTAATCATAGTTTTCAAAACCTCGTATAAGCCTACGGTTACCTGGTGATTTTTGGATTCTTTCTAATTCCTCATCAGAAATGTGAGGAAATTCTTTTTTAAGCTCTGGTATAGTTATAGATTTAACTTCCCCTACATAATATATATCATCAAAGTTTGGATCTTCAGTATAAGACCATACACAGTAGGCAGGATCTACATAGTCAATGACTATTCCTTCTGCTGGATTAAATGATGTTTTTGTAATACCTATTCCGATGTTAACTAAATCTTGATTTACCCTTGCTTTTATTAAATCAAACTCATTAGTGGCTAATACTGTATTAATAGCTTCTTCTTCGGCTATTTCAATTGCGGGCTTATAAGCGAGTTGCATGTGCAAATCTCTTTCTTCTATGGTTGAAGGTAATTCCCCTTGTGGAATATTAGATCTTTTTAAAGATATATTCATCACGTCTAAAGCTATAGCTTGTTCTTCTTGTGTAAGCATATCAAACAGGATGTTTGAGGCATACTCAGTTCTTTTCTTTAAAGATTCAGGATCTTGAGAATAAGAACTTATGTCGTATTGCTTTTGCGTAATACCATTAGCAACTATATTTGAAAATTTTGAAAGTATTGGTACTGGTTTCCAATCTAAATTAAGATAAGACAAGTCGCCATTAATAGCTAACTCATCTTTATATTTTTGCACGCTTTGTTCTCCCCTAGCATATAATCTTAGGTTATGAAAGTTATTCCAATTCGAAGCATATCTATTAGAACCACTTCCCCCATAATTAAACCACTCTTGCTCAATAGCTCGCGAAACTTGCAACCCATATTCTATAGTTGCTTTTTCCTCATCACTTACTACTTGATCTGGAAATGGACTATTAGTGTTTGTACTTACATTCATTTATTACATTATTTTTGAAGTAGTTCCCTCGTTATTGTATCTTTTAAACCCTAAGTTTATTTTATTAACCGTTACAGCTCCTTTTGGACTGTATCTGTGTTTATTACACGCCATTAAAGCTAATCCAGAACTTATTGAAGCATCATGCTTTGTTCGATTGTTTATATCAAACTTAGCCCAATCCTCTAATGTTCTTTGCAAATAAACATCTCCATACCCATCTTTTGTTATACCAACAAAATCTTCTATATACGTTTCAATTGCCGAAGCGTGCGCTTGTTTTATATCTTCACTTGAATTTGGTATTCCACCTACTTCGCGCTCCGATAAAGATAACTTATTGTAAGTTCTGTCTGGCCTGTTAATACTAAAGCCTCTATATCCTCTACGTTTTAAATAGTAAAGTAATCTGGGTTTATTATTCTCACACAGTATTGGCATACCATAAAATACACAAGCCATTAATACATCCTCAAAAAACATCTCTGCGGTTGAAGGTCTTGCGATATATTCAAGGAAAAAATGATTTGGTGGTACATCCTCCATTGAGAACTTAGTTAATCCGTGAAGAGCTCCATTAGAACCACCCCCTCCAACAACGCCGCTAATATCATAACTATCACAGCCGAAAGCTCCCATGTGTTCGTTTCCTGGATGTTTGTTACCGTTTTTTACTATTACGTTGTTTTGTTGTTCTTGATTAGGAACCCAAGTAATAAAGAACCTACCATTTTTATTAGGGTAAAACAATACCCTTGTATCTTTTATTCCATTCTCCCACTGAAAGTTACCCTGTGTAACCATTGTATTATTTTTTAACTCATCATTATAATCTATCTGTTGATAGATTTTAGTTAAGTTAAATATAGATTGTTTAGACTCATCCCTAAAGGCGTGAGCTTCTGTTCTTGGATATTGACGGTAGTATTCATTTAATCCATCTGGATCATCTTTTAATCCATCCGCTTCATTTTGCCAATGGTTTATAACACCATCTTCTATTGCATCCCCTTGTGGTCCGAAGGTTTCTTTTTTGGGTACATCGAATACTGGCCATCCGAATTCATCGATAAAACCCTCAAAGCTCCATTCCATCGGAATGAATAACTTGTATAACCCACTTCTTGTTTGTCCATTTTTATTTCTAGCGTTAACATCGGAGTCTTCATACAACTTTTTAAAGTTCTTACCCCCTTTGTCTAAAGCATTTGATGTTGACCCCATCATACACTTACCTACTATTCTACTACCTAATCTTAAACAAGTTTTTGTAACTCGCCAGTTATTAAGTATGTTTGTAGGTCTTTCCCACTTACCGCTTTCATCGTGTACTAATAATTTTAGTTTCTCACCATCATAGCTGTTATCACCTGTGTTCTTCCAGTCGATTGTTGTATCTAATCCAGCTAACTCTTCCGCCACTTTGTTATCATCTAACTTACGTCTAGTAAACTTAGAGGCTGGTACTCTATAAGCTAATTCTGTTTTAGGTCTATCCATACCGTCCTGAATCGGACGAAAGAAAAACGGATAGTTAACAGATATAGGAACTACTTTGTCTGTAAACATTTTTTTCGCATCTTGTCCTGACTTGGACAGTATACCATACCTTGAATCGGATGATATTGTTGCGAGGTTTACCACCTCACCAGAAGCCATAAAAGAAAATCCAGAACGTCTATTCTTAAGGTAACACATACCGTAAGCTCTTTTATCTGCTTTGCACGCTTCCCAAAATATAAAGAACAATCTGTTTGATTCTCTAAAATCAGCGGCACCTACATCGATCTTAGACCATTGCAAGTACATATAATGTGTTCCGGTAATATATGTTTCTTTACCGTTATTCATAAAGGCAAAGCCATTTTCACGACGATCAAATTCTTCGTTAATATATGGATGCCATTTTTCTTGGAAGTTTTTTGGATATTTTATCCAATCCGCTTCGCTTTTAATCTTACTTAATTCTTTTGGATACTCTTGTTGCATCCATTTGTTTTCACCTAAGTTAGGAACTTTATCTAAATACGGTAATGCAATGTGCAAACCCCCAATTAAATATATATCCCCTATCTTACCGGTTTTACTTATTACGATAAGATCGTATTCTTTATCGTAACCGTACTCCCATTTAGCGTAGCGATTCTTTTTCTTAACCGTGTGAGGTTTTATGTAGTCTTTAACTACTGAGTATAAGTTTTGTTCGTAAACCATTATTTTGATCTCCCCTCTGCAAAGCCTTTAAATGACGATTTGCCTGAGGATGATTCATCAATCATACTCTCCTCTTCCTGTATTCTATTAAGTATTTCGAAAGCGTCAAATATACATAGTTTTTTAGTAGCGGCAGCGTTTTTAAGTCTGTCAGCCGATATATCTTCGTCTGAGTCAACGATCTTTTCTTTCGCTACCTTTACTAATTCTTTAATTGCTTGCCGCCCAGCGGCTATTATACTCTTCTTCGTTTCTGTCGAGTCCATACTTTATAACAATATCATTTGATTTCATACAATACATAATCTGATTGTCTATAACAAATTCCCATTCGCTATTTGGTGTAAACCCAACTATGTCCCCTGGATTGATTCCAGACTCCTCTAAGGAGTTATTACCTATTTTTAGTATACCAATAAGACCAGCTGTTTTTTCACTACTTAGAATGTCTTTGTTTTTAACAGGTGCAACAAAGCATCTATCTCCAAAGGATTTCCAAGTGTTACTTCTTTTGTATAAGTATATTTGATCTATACTACACATAAACAGACCATCTTTTAAGAATGACCTACTGTTCTTTTTGATTCCTTTCATATCATAGAACACTCTGAATACGTTGTGATGTACAATTATTAAATCGCCTTTTCTTATGGAAGTTGCGAATGCTGCGGGAGTTTCAACTACCTCAGCTATATTGTTAACGTGTTTAAAGCTTTCTATCGATGTATTTGTTATAAGGGTTTCATCTCCAACCTTTACTTCATTATCATATCTTTTACCTACCGGCTTTATGATAAAGTCATATACGCTTTTCATTAATATTCCAAGTCATACTCAACGGATATTGCCATGTTAGAATTAAACTTCTTCCATGGCATTACCTCGTTTACCTTTTTTATAAATATATTATAAGAATTATCAGACTCTTCAAATATTATATGTGAAATCTCGTGACCGCCGTAAACTGTCTGTTTAACAGAGTAGTGCATTGCTTCGTTTTTATAGTCAGCCCCGATACTAATTTTTCTTATAATATTATTCATAATATTATTCTTTAACCTCTGCTTCAACTTTTTCGTAACTTCCGTCGACTAAGTTGATATTAATAGGTCCGTACTCTTCTTCAATAGCTTTTTTAGCTTCTTCCATTTCATTTTCAAGCATATTTACTTGATAAATAGTTTTAGCTTTTTGAACTTCTAATCCACCGATATGTACACAGTGTTGTTGTAATTCAATTTGTAAACGCTTTACGTTTTCTAACTGTTCTGGAGTTATTACTTTAACTGCCTCTTCGATTTCTGTTTTCATTTCTTTTACTTTACTCATGTTGATTTAATTTAATTGTTAATATTAATTGTTAAAATAATCTAAATTTTTCTTTTCTTCTTGAATCATTATTATTAGTTGAAAAGTCTACTGTATTCCCTTTGCTATCTTTTGCTCTGCCTTTAAAATTAGGACTTAAGTCCCCGTACGTAGACATAGTAGCGCTTGTATTTCTATTTGTGCCTTTAACTATATCTGCTTTTTTAGCAGGTTTTTTACCGACCTTTTGATCCGCGCTTTTTCCGAAAGTTACTTCTCTACCGTATTCTTTAGCTACTTTAGCAGCTGGCGAACCTTTTTTAACAGTTCGAGCACTTGATACTCCTGAAGCTGTATCATAAGTATCTACGTTAACACTATCGCTTCCATCTTTAGCATCTTTTTTCTTCAATAAACCTTCTTTTTGTCTTAATCCTGGTTTATTTGAGTTTGCTTGTTTTCCAATCTTTAATCCTCTCATTTTTTTTAATATAATCTAGTTAGTAAATATTCCCCTTCTAAGTCTTTTGAATACTTTAAAATGAGAGTGTCTTTGTTTTTTATTGAATATTCTATTGTTACCGAATAACCATTAAGGTTATTGTATAATTCTGTTGTAAATTCACCATCTTTCTGATTTATTATATCTTCAAGTAAAACTCTACTGTCCTCGAAGCTAGTGTTAAAAACCTTTAAGACTTTATATTCAGTTGCAAGTATAGTCGTTATATAAGAGGAGTCCTCACTCCCCCACATCCCACTAAACCCTTCCTGAGCTGTTAAAGTTGAAAATGATAGTAAAATTGATAATGTAATAAATAATTTTTTCATAAGATTAGATTTGATTGTTAATAATTGGTATTTGTCACTATTTTATTTTAGTCTTACCGTATTCTCGTAAGGTAAAGTAACCTCCGATAACAGTAATACCTAATGTCATAACTAACGGTAGATAAGCTTCGCCTAATGGTCTGCCGTACTGAGAGGATATTAATAAGAAATCAATTAATAAAGTGAAATTAGTAACCACTAATGGCCTAACGTTTCGAGCAAGTCTGCTCCCAAATTTCATATCAACTTCCCAACGCTTGGTAATTTCTGCCTCACGTTTGGTAATTTCCTTAGCTACTTCAATGTCTTTATCTATTTCAGCTAGTAATAAATCTTTATCACTTTGAGGAATACTACTATTACCTCGGATAGCGTCACCTAGTTTGTTTAAACTATCAACCCCTGTAACAGTACCAAGAATGTTTAAAATATCTGGAGAAACTCCTACAATGCCTCTAAGTAACTTCCCTACGAAAGTGCCCTCTCCACCATTTTTTATTGCGTTTTTATTGTCACTCATAATAATCACTTATATATTTATATTCTTCTGTGGCATCAAAACTTGGGCAAGTCTTGTTTGCAAAATCACGGTGACTATGTATAACCGCTTTACAATAGTCTACTGTTTTTAGTTCTAATAATAACTTAGTAAGACTCTCTTTTTGAGCGGCTGTTCTAGTGTCTTTTGATATTTTAATATCATCTTTCTCAGTACCGCCTACATAACAGATACCTATACTATTTTTATTGTACCCTTTTGTATGAGCCCCACTTCTGGAAATAGGTCTACCTTTTTTGATAGTGCCGTCGAGCTCAATAACATAATGATAACCAATATCAGACCACCCTCTTTCATTGATGTGCCATCCTCTAATAGTTTCTATATCTACGTCACGTCCTTCAGGTGTAGCTGAACAATGGATTATAATCTTATCTATCTCCCTCATTATTTTTTTACTACCTTTAGTAGCGACCTTTAGCACATTGTGTAATAGGCTTAGCTTCGTAAGGTGTTGGGTATTTTAATACTTCCATACCATTTTTACCAGATGAAGATCCTTTTCCGTGAGGTCTTCCTTCTTGACTTAAAGGTCCATCCCATAAAGCTGTTTCCCCTACTTCTCCGTGCGCTTTACCTGTTGCATTAGGCATCATTTTTTTTGTGTAATCCATATCTTCTTTTTATATATTGTTAAACTATAGCTTGTCGGTTAGCTGGATCAGTAGCATAATCTCTTTGTGCTGGAGTTCCATAAACGCTAGTCGCTTTATTAAGTGATCCTGGAGAAAAGTTTGCTTTAGCATTTCTAGTTGCTTGATCTTCTACAGGTAACATTGCTGCTGGCTGTCCTATAGCTATACTTTGCTCTGCTTGTAATTCGCTGAATATTTGATCTAAGTTATTAGATTGTACATCAAGCCCGTCTGCTACCGTATTATTAATCATAATTATCTTGTTTTATCTTTGTTAACGTTTTCTATTGCTGTTGCCAATACCTTATCACTGTATGATATTCTTTTCATTGCGGGATTACGTCTCGTAGACGTTGGTATATCTTCTTTACCAAGCATTATCCTATACATCTGTTGTATGATGTTTTTCATTTGCAGGCTCACCTTATATAGACTATAACTTTTGTCAGAACCATTATAACCCCTCCATTTTACTATCCAACCCGTTTTAAGTAGCCTATTCCATCTCCTATTGTCCCAAGAGTATATTAAGGTACCATCTTCGAAATCGCGCTTCCTAAACTCTCCTAAACAGTCGAAATAAATTAATAGCTCAATATCTGCGTGGTTTAAACCAGTTTTCTTAGCAACCCACCTTCTTATGATCCTATAGTGCTTTAACAATCCAATCTCTCTTAAATCCTGTCCTGTTAGCTCTCTCATAAAACAAATACGACATCTTGAACCTTAATAACGTGATAAGTTTCTCTGTCTATTTCTATTTTATGACCTGCGTGTCTATCGTAATAGATTACATCATCTTTATTTATACCATCACATTCAGGTCCGGTAGATACAACCGCAGCTGCTACATACCTTATATCCTCTCTATGATTCTCTGAAAGAAGTAAACCCCCTTTTGTTTCAGTGATACCTTCTTTTAATTTCTTTATTATTATGTTTCTACCTATTGCTTTCATATTATCCTCTTACGTTAGACATTACACAGTTAGTTGACATTATTGTCGAAGCAACTGATGCAGCATTCTTTAAAGCTGATTTTGTAACCAATACAGGATCTATAATTCCTGCTTTAAACATATTTACTTTCTTACCATTTTTAACATCAACTCCATAGTCCTTTCTGTCGATGTCATAATATTCTAATCCAGCATTCTTCATTATAACCTTACAAGGATACGATAAAGCTTTTAACATAACTTCTTCAGCAGGTGTTTTAGCTTTTATACTTCTACCCGCAGCTACTAGTGCAATTCCGCCACCAGCAACAACACCTTCTTTAATAGCGGCTTTAGTTGCACATATTGCGTCTTCAACCCTATCTTTCTTTTCGTTTAACTCTACATCAGAATTACCACCTACTTTTACGATAGCTAGTTTAGCTGATAACATCGCTAATCTTTTTTCAAACTTAATAACTTTACCACTATTTGACTCTGTTAATAATTGCTTTTTTATGGTAGCTATAATAGTTTTAACTTCTTCAGATTGTTCCTCGTCAATTTGAAAAACAGTATCTTTAAATGTTGATATAGCTTTTAAACAAGTACCTAAGCAAGATAGATCGATTAGATCTAAATCATCCCCTAGATTTTCACTTATAACCGTAGCCCCTGTTAATAAAGCTAAGTCGTCAAATATTTCTTTTCTATTTACCCCGTGAGTTGGAGCTGGTACAATGTTAATCTTTATAGAACCTTTATTCTTATTCATAGCTAATGCAGATGCTACCTTTGCATCTACGTCACCCACTATAAGTAATGATAGGTTATTTTTTATTGTGTGTTCTAGTATAGTCTGTATTTGTCTTATACTGTCAACTGCAGAATCAACTAATAATATTTTAGGATTAATTAGCTCTGCTGTATTACTAGCTGTGTTTGTAACAAAATGGTTATTTGTAAAACCTTTTTCGTATTGTGCACCTTCTACAACTTCTATACTTGTTTCGCCATCTTGTGATGTTTCCATCATTACAACACCGGTTAAATCTACAGCTCTATAAGCGTCTGCAATTAACTTACCTAATATAGGATCGTTGTTGGTAGATATAGTAGCTACTTCGTCAATCATAGTGCCAATCACAGGTTTACTGCGATTATCTATGTACTCTAAAGTTTTATTTGTTATTACGTTTATAGCGTCCCTTATTTCTCTATTAGTAAATTGAACATCGGAATCTCTAAACTCTTTTAATATTGCGTGAGCTAATACAGTTGCTGTTGTAGTTCCATCACCAGCCTCTTCAACTGTTCTTCTAGCTGCTTGCTTAACTAGTGATGCACCCATATTTTCAACAGGATCTAACAGAACACTTAGTTCTGCAACCGTAACACCATCTTTAGTTATAACCGGTATTCCGTGTGCATCTTCAAAGATTACACAATCTCCGCCAGCACCTAAAGTAGAGGCTACTGCAGTAGTTAAAGTTTCAATACCTTTAAATATTCTACCTTTACCTTCGTCCCCGAAGTTAAATTCTTTTACTATTTGATTCATTTAATTAGATTTTATTATATAATCACGCGTAATTTTAAAAAACTACATATTTATTTCAACTATTACTACGCAACCACAGGTATAGGCTCCCCTATTGTAGCTGTAATTGAAGTTGGTGTGATTAGTAACTCAATTGATTGAGCTATGTTAGCTTCAATAGAAGCAACTTGTTCGGCACCCATTGCTGTTTGTGTCCATACAACAACTTCTTCGTTTGTTAAGTCCTCAAATGGTATAAAGTCAGTTATATCACTAGCGTTTAGTGCTTGAGTTCCTATGTTTGTCACAGAGTAAGGGTTTCCTTCAGGGTTTAGTGTATCCGAAACACCTGTTACTATCCAGTGTACATTATACACTACATCAGCAAATTCTCCGTCTTGTGGATATATATCTACTGTTTTGCAATTCCAATTGTAAGTTATCATAATTTATTTATTTATTTATCCTAAAGTACTTACGGTTAATTCTGCTCTTGGTTCTTGAAATTCTGGAATTAAATTGCTAACTTGTAATGTAACCGTATCACTTACTGCGTACCCTGTTCCAGAGGCGGTTACTGTAAAGGAAGTAACTGCTTTACTTACTATTGTTACGTTAAACGTAGCTCCACTTCCGCTACCTGAGGTGGAAAATTGTGTTGCTGAGTAAGTTCCATCTACTATCTTTGCTGATCCTGCAACGCTAATAGTTCCTGTTGCAAATCCACTTGCAGTGACAGCTCCGTAATTCCTGAAATTAAGTAATTGATCTAGGTTTCCTTTATAGGCTTGGTCAAAACTAGCTGATGTGGCATCTGCAAAACAATCTACTAAATCATCTGTAGTAGGATTTACTTCAGTAACTACATCTTGTAATGTGAAAGTAGTTGTATCTGGAACAGCCATTATTTTTCTAGTTGTTTAATTCTATCTTCCAGCTCTGCTATCTTAGATATTAATAAATCAATATACTTAACTGACTTATATCCATTTATATCTGTCTCTACAAATTCAGGATTATTAACCTCTAATTCTTGCGCTATTACACCAACTCTGTAACCTTCATCAGAATCTTTAATATTAAATGATTTCCAGTTAGCGTCTATTCTTTTTGGTGATATTTCAAATATATTCTCTTTTAACCTTTCGTCAGAAGACAATATAAAGTTAGTGGCAGTTACTGTTGAGGTAAATCTACCTGTACCATTAACATCTAGCTTATAAGCAGGGCTAGTCGTCCCAATACCTACGTTGCCTTTAAGTTGCGTTGTAACAATAGAATCATTACCAAGTACCACTGTGTTTGAGCCTATACCAGTTGCATCATATCCAATCACTATTTGATTGGTTTGGTTGTCTGCTAAAGGAGAGGTTCTATAACCGAGCATTATACTATTGTTTAGAATAGTTGCTGCGGTTGTTTTATTAGCTAGATATGTTCCTGCATACATCCCATTAGCTACGTTGTAACCTCCAGTTGTATTGTAGAGTAAAGCATACATCCCATTAGCTGTGTTTCCGCCCCCAGTTGTGTTGTAGTACAAAGCTTGATACCCATTAGCCGTGTTGTAATTACCAGTTGTATTTGAGAACAAAGCCTCTCGTCCATTAGCTACGTTGTTAGCCCCAGTTGTATTTGAGAGCAAAGCCCGATACCCATTAGCTACGTTGCTAGCCCCCGTTGTATTGTAGAGTAAAGCATACATCCCATTAGCTATGTTTCCGCTCCCAGTTGTGTTGTAGTACAAAGCTTGATACCCAT
>Ga0210003_1004693_pt1 | contig 10707 bp, 7 predicted proteins | sample LantaG_FD_182804 | JGI IMG/M metagenome (GOLD analysis project Ga0210003, IMG submission 182804) | Deep subsurface microbial communities from Baltic Sea to uncover new lineages of life (NeLLi) - Landsort_02402 metaG (SPAdes) (version 2) | ecosystem: Environmental > Aquatic > Marine > Oceanic >...
GCGGTCGGCCCACCGGGGGCGAATTCTTCTGTGCCCCAGCAATGGTCGAGATAGTCGATCGGCGTCGACGCGGCGTCGCCGAACAGTGCGGCGAAACCGGCCAGCGCAACTTCGCGTCGTTGCTGGCTCGGTAGGGCGTCGAACATGCGCGCATCGGTGAACCCCAGCAGGATGCCCGGGCCAGTGTCGCTGGGGCTGACGTCGAAGGTGATGAAGACCGGCCCTTCGTCTGACAGCGCCTCACCCGAACATCCGTTATCCCGCCAGAAGGGCCTGTCGTAGGCCGCATAGGCCTTGCTCAGGTGGCCTTGGGGCCAGTTCTGCGTCAACTCCTGATGCCCGGTCGGTAGCGGGGGATCGAACTGGATGCCGGCGCGGTGCGCGGGTGGGATCGCGACGACGACCGCGCGGGCAGTGAAGTCACTTTGCCTGGAGGCGACGGTCACGGTGCCGTCCTGGTTTCGTTGGATGCATGTCACCGGTGCATCCAGCACCACCCGGTCGCCGAGTTCGTCGGCCATTCGGAGCGCGATCTGCTGGGTTCCGGCGAGAAAGCGGTCCTGCTGGGCGCCGCCCTCGGTGTCGAGCATGCGGCCCAGCCCGCCCGCGGCTTTGACGTAGCGCACCGCGTGCAGCATCGAGACCGCGTCAGGTTCGCAACCCCACGTCACCCGCGCCATGATCGCCATCAGGTCGTGCGTGGAGGCGCTCGCGTGTACCGACCGCAGCCACTTGTCGAGCGAGACGGCGTCGAGGTCGCCGGCGATCGGTGAGGTCCATGGTTCGGCGACCGGCACCTTCCTGCTGATGCGATCGAACCGCCACTGGATCCGTGACACGTCAACCAACTCGAGCATGGATAACCGAGGGATAGTGCTGCGGTAGGAGCGCACCCGGCCGCGCCAGCGGATCAGGTTTTTGCCGCGACCGTATGTCGGCACCGACTCGCATCCCAGCTCGGCTGCCAGTGCGAGTACCGCGTCCTGCGTGGGCCCGACGAACGTCGCGCCGAGATCGACCGGAACGCCGGCCAGGGTCCCGGTGTAGGACCGGCCACCGACCCGGTTGCGGCCTTCGAGGACGACGACCTCGTGCCCGAGCCGGACCAGCTCGCGCGCCGCCGAAAGTCCGGCGAAACCCGCTCCCACGACAACGACGTCGGCCATGGCTTCATCTCCTCTACAGCTCGCGATCTCTGCGCGCGCACGGACGTATGGCGCGGTGCTGCGCGGTACTGCGCCCCGAAACCACACTAGACTTGCAGTTCATGCAGGTGATGACGGCGCTGTTCGGGCCCATTGATGCGATCGAGCGAGGGCGGGCGCTGCGGGAGGCCGGGGCGAGCGGCGTGTTCACCTTCGAGGGCCCACACGACGTGTTCGCCCCGCTCACGCTGGCCTCTACCGTCGGCGGGCTTGATCTGATGACCAACGTCGCGATTGCGTTTCCCCGTAACCCGATTCACCTCGCGCACCAGGCAGTCGACCACCAACTGCTCAGCGGCGGCCGGTTCACCCTGGGCCTGGGCACCCAGATCCGAACCCAGATCGAGAAACGGTACGGCGCCGATTTCGACAAGCCGGTGGCCCGGATGGCCGAAATGGTCGGCGCACTGCGGGCGATCTTCGCCACCTGGACCACGGGGGAGCGGCTGAACTTTCAGGGCGAATTTTACCGGCACACACTGATGACGCCGACGTTCGTGCCCCGGGCCGAGTTCACCCCGCCACCGATCTTCGTGGGTGCGCTGGGACCGCGGCTGACCCGGATGACGGCGGAGGTCGCCGACGGGCTGCTGGTGATGCCGTTCGGGTCGAAGCGTTTCCTGCACGAGGTGACGATGCCCAACGTGGACGCGGGACTGGCGGCATCCGGCCGCAGTCGCGAAGGATTCGCGGTGGTCCCCGAGATCATCGTCTCGGTGGCCGACCAGGACCCTGGCCACGCGTCTGCGCGCCGGCTGCTGTCGTTCTACGGCTCCACCCCTGCCTACCGGCCGGTGCTGGAGGTGCACGGTTGGGGTGATCTGCAGCCCGAGCTCAACGCCATGTCCAAGCAGGGCCGTTGGGAGGACATGGCGCGGCTGATCGACGACGATGTACTGCACACGATCGCGGCGTGTGGCACGCCGAAGCAGGTGGCCAGCCACATCCGTGACCGCGTCGACGGCGTCAGCGACCGGGTCTGTCTATACCAGCCAGGACCGATCGCGGTGGATTCGTTGAGCGAGATCATCGACGCGCTCAGGGGCTGACCCATATCGTGATAGGTAAGCGGACCACAGGAGGTTGCGTATGCACGAGAACGAGCCGGAATACTCCGATGTTCTGATCATCGGCGCGGGAATCTCCGGAATCGGGGCCGCCTACCGCATCCAGGAGCGCAATCCGCAGCTGAGCTACCGGATTCTTGAGCGCCGTTCCCGCATCGGCGGCACCTGGGACCTGTTCCGCTACCCGGGTATCCGCTCCGACAGCGACATCTTCACGCTGTCGTTCCCGTGGGAACCGTGGACACGTCCGGAGAACGTCGCCGACGGTGAGTACATCCGCGAGTACCTGACCACGACGGCACACAAGCATGGCATCGCCGATCACATGCGGTTCGACACGCACGTGAAGTCCGCGGAGTGGGACTCGACGACCGACACCTGGACAGTGCAGACCGAGCAGGACGGTTCGGCGCGCACCTACCGGGCCAGGTTCCTGTTCTTCGGCACTGGCTATTACAGCTACGACGATCCGCACCGGCCCGAGTTCCCTGGTATCGAACGCTTCGGCGGCGACGTGGTGCACCCTCAGTTCTGGCCGGAGGACCTGGACTACTCCGGTAAGCGGGTAGTGGTGATCGGCAGCGGGGCCACCGCGATCAGCCTCATCCCGGCATTGTCTGAGACAGCCGCGCACGTGACGATGCTGCAGCGATCGCCGACGTACATGATGTCGATGGCGCGCATCGACCCGATGGTGAACTTCATCCGAAAGTTGCTGCCGACCGGTTTGTCGCACTCGGTGGTGCGACTCCGTAACGCGGCGTTCCACGTGATGACCTACTTCATGTTTCGCAAGGCGCCGCGGTTCGGCCGCAAACTCATCCGCAGCAAGACCATTGCCGCGTTACCCGAGGGCTATGACGTCGACCTGCACTTCAAGCCCAAGTACGATCCATGGGACCAGCGAATGTGCCTGATCCTCGACGACGATCTGTTCAATCAGGTCAGCGCGGGGCGCGCCGAGGTGGTGACCGACACCATCGACCACGTCGACGAAACGGGCATCGTGCTGACCTCGGGCGCTCGGGTGGATGCCGACGTGATCGTCACCGCGACGGGGCTGCAACTGCAGGCTCTCGGCGGCATCGGCATCGTCATCGACGGTACCGAGATCAAACCCACCGAACGCTTCGTCTACAAGGAGTATTTGCTCGAGGACGTGCCGAACATGGCGTGGTGCATCGGATACACCAACGCGTCGTGGACGTTACGCGCAGACATGACGGCCAAGGCGTTCGCGAAACTGTTGGCCTACATGGACGCTCGTGGCTACACGCACGCCTACCCGCATCGAGGCGAGGGGCCGATCGCCGAAAAGCCGGCCTTCGATCTGCAGGCGGGCTACATCAAGCGGTCACCCAACGCGCTGCCGAAGTCGGGCACTCATCGGCCATGGAACGTGCGGCACAATTACGTACTCGACATCATCGATCACCGATTCGACCGGATCGAGGAGTCGATGGTGTTCGGTCGTGCCGAGATAGGGGAGTCCCGCCCCGCCTGACCTAGTTTGCGCCGAAATGGCATTGCTGCAGAGGTTTTGCGAGAGAGAGCCTGCCTAAGTGCCATCTCGGCGCGAAAAGCTACGGTGCGACGGTGAGCCAGTCGGCGAAGCCCGACGGGTCGTGCCGCCCGAGGGCGCCATGCTCGAAGAGTCCCCATCCCTCGCGCTCGGTCCCGTCGGCGTCACGGCACACCGCGCGGCCGACGTGATCGATCACGCCGAACCCCGCTCGCCCGATGATCGCCGGGTCCTTCATGTCGTAGGTCAGCCGTTCGGTGAAGTTCTCGCCCTTCCACATCCCGTGCAGCCAATCGGAGTCGCCGCCGTATCCGCCACCCACGTGGATGGGGACCGCCAACTTGGACTCCACATCAAAATGTAGCGGGCTGCCGTCGAATGCCGTCGCATCGATCGTCGCCCCAGTGGGGATGCGGGTACCGGATCGGTAGTGGATCTTGACTCGCGGCCACCCCAACTGCTCGACGCGGCCGTCCTTCCAGATCCGGGTGCAGTCGTTGAGTGACCGGAACCCGGTCGGGTCCTCCTGGATGATGACGACGATTCCGAAGTCATCGAATGCCATTGGTACATAAAGCCACCACATGCCTTCGAAAGGCGGGTCATCGGGCCGGCCCGCGGGTTCGGCCTCGCCGACAGGCCGGACACCCCAGGACCGGTCTCGGGTGCCGATCCAGCTGTTGGGGTCGACCGTCACGTCCTCGCCGTCGATCGACAGCTGTCCGCTCCAACTCCCCACTTGCGCGAACCGTTGCGCGTTCAGGGCGACCCGGTTTCCCCGGCGCATGATGTGAGGCTGCTCCTGGACAACGTCGAAGAGGCCCTCGAACGTGAGATCCGCTGCGATTCCTTCGGTTTCGTCGAGCAGAATGCGTAGCTTGCGTAGCGGTTCGATGACCTCGATACGATACGCGCCGACATGCTGATGGAGCCTGTCCTGGTCGATGGCTCCGGAAAGGTGGACGGCGGTCTGCGTATCGCCACTTCCGCCGAATCTGCCGCTGCCGCGACGGGACACCAGCAGGAACGCATCCTTCACTCCGAGGTTCGGGTAGTAGCCCATCCCGGTGATGACGAAGATGTCGCCGGTGCGGTCGTGGGCGTTGTAGTAGGACCGGTCATAGAAATTACGGTCTGAGGAACCAGGCCACGCGATGGGCTGGGGCACCTGGTGAACTGGGTATTCATCCATCGGTCCAAGCATCAGTTCGTTTCTCCGATCAGTCTTTTCAGTAGCGGCGCATGGTAGAAGAGGGTCTCGATGTCTTCGGGCTTCTCGATCTCGCCGAAGCGAACGCGACGTGCCCCGGTACGCATGAACACGCAGCACCAGATGACACCGGAGTAGACGTAGAACCAGCCCAGGTCGCCGACCTCGATGCCGGTGAGGTCGCGGTAGGTGGCTCGCACATCATCCTCACGCAGGAAGTCGGGCATACCCGGCAGCCCGGCCAATTTGCTCAACTCCTGGAAGACCATGTGCGCGAAGCTGATCCACGCGACATCGAACTCCCGGGGTCCGACGGTGGCCATTTCCCAGTCCAGCACGGCGGCCGGTGTGAAATCCTCGTAGATGACATTGCCGATGCGCGCGTCACCCCACACCAGGACCGGTTCGGCGGCGGCGACGTCGACGGGGAAGCGGTCTTCCAGCCAGGTCAGCGCCTTCTCGACCAGCGGTGAGCGGCCGAGTTCGCGGACACTGAACTCATACCAGCTCTTCAGCCATCCGAAGTGGCGGTGCAGCGCGGTCTCGCCGGGTGGGTCGACATCCTGGAGGAATCCGAAGATCTGCTGCGCGTTGGGAATCGAGTGAAGTTTGGCCAGCACCTCGATGGTGCTGTCCTGCAGGTGGCGTTGCTGGTCGACCGGGGCGTCATAGAGCCAGTTGTCGCCGAAGGTGTAGGGCATCACGTCGGGCGGGACCCTTCCGTCGACGCGGTCCATCAGGAAGAACGGCCGACCCAGTACCTCGCCGGTGTTCTCGAGCCAGCGAACGCGCGGCACCGCGACATCGGTGAGTTCGGCGACCAGGCGTATCGCCTCATGTTGATGGTCGAGGCGATAGTGCTCGAAAACCGGCACGTCGGCCTCGGTGGGCGCGACCCGGGCCACCCACTTCTGTTCGACCGCGCTGCCGTCCTGCTGCCAGCGCCCCGACAGCAGAATCGTCTCTGAGGACATACCGTTGGAGTCGATGCCACTTTCCACGGTGATCTCGGGCGTGGTGCCCCCGTTCAGCAGGGTGGACAGCCACTGGGACAGGCGCGCAGGAACATTGGTCATGTCTCGGCTGGATCGCTGAAGCCGTCCAACTTCCCCTACGGCTGGCTCATTCGTCACGAACTGATCCTTCCCACAATCAGTTACGCTACCATGCGTAGCGTTATGAAAGCAGAGCCGTTGCCAGTTGACAAGGCCCCGAGTGACAGGGCCCCGAGTGCGGGACGGCCCCGGGACCCGCGGATCGACGCGGCGATTTTGCGGGCAACGACCGATCTGCTCGTCGAAATCGGATATTCGAATGTCACGATGTCCGCTGTCGCCGAGCGTGCCGGGACCACTAAGACGGCGTTGTATCGCCGATGGTCGAGCAAGGCCGAGCTTGTTCACGAAGCGGCGTTCCCGACGACGCCTACTGCGATCCAGGCTCCGCCGGGGGATATCGCCGCCGACCTGCGGGCCATGATCGAGGCCACCCGCGACATCTTCACCAGCTCGGTGGTGCGGGCAGCGCTACCGGGGCTACTCGCCGACATGTCGGCCGACGGCGAACTCCGCGACCGCGTCACTGCCCGCTTCGCTGACCTGTTCGGTGCGGTGCGCAACCGGCTAGGCGCTGCAATCGACCGGGGGGAGGTGCGCGTAGGGGTTGACCCCGACCGGCTCGTTGATCTCATCGGTGGCGCCACCTTGCTGGCGCTCCTGCAGGCACCGGACGACCTCGCCGATTCCGCGTGGGTGGACAGTACCGCCGCAATACTGCTGCACGGCGTGGCGACCTAGCGCCCGGCCTGCTCCCCGCGAGTGCGCGTGTCTGCACGCCGCCGCGCCGCAATCGGTGGCATTTTGGTCACGCTCGGCTGGACTCCAGCGCGCCGGACTCGCTCGGCTGGACTCCAGCGCGCCGGACTCGAAGGCGACCGGACTCGAGGTGTCAGAGGAATCGGGATGCCGAGTTGACCAGGTCCAGCAAGGGCTGGGGCAGCGCTCCGAGGGCGAAGGTGACGGCCGCGGTGACGGTGACGACGGCCGTTGTGAGGGCGCTGGGCACCACCACCACGGGGGCGTCATCGGGACGTTCGGTGAAGAACATCAACACGATCACCCGGACGTAGAAGTACGCCGCGATCGCGCTGGCGATCACACCGACCACGACCAGCGGGATGGCGCCACCTTCGCCGGCCGCTTTGAAGACCGCGAACTTGCCGACGAAGCCACTGGTCAACGGGATCCCGGCGAACGCCAGTAGGAACAGCGAAAAGACAGTGCCGACAACGGGATAACGCTTGCCCAGGCCGGCCCAACGCGACATCGCGGTGGCTTCCTCACCTGCGCCGTCGCGGACCAGGCTCACCACCGCGAACGCGCCCACCGTGGAGAAGCCGTAGGCGAACAGATAGAACAGGGTCGACGACAGCCCGGCTTCGTTACCGGCGATGACGCCGATGAGGATGAAACCGGTGTGCGCCACCGCTGAATACCCCAGCATCCGCTTCACGTCGGTCTGGGTGACCGCGGTGATCGTCCCGACCACCATCGTCAGGATCGCGATCGCCCACAGCACCGGCCGCCAATCGGCGTGCAGACCGGGCAGCGCAACGTAAAACAGACGCAGCATCGCACCAAATGCGGCGATCTTGGTGGCTGCGGCCATAAATGCCGTGATCGGGGTGGGTGCCCCCTGGTACACGTCGGGAATCCACGAATGGAACGGCACGGCGCCGACTTTGAACAGCACGCCGACCAGCAGCAAGCCGGTGCCGATGAGAGCCAGTGACGGCTTTCCGGCGCCCGACGCCACTGCGTCAGCGATACCGTCGAGTTTCAGGGTTCCCGCGTAGCCGTACAACATGGCCGCGCCGTAAAGGAAAAATGCCGACGAGAACGCGCCCAGTAGAAAGTACTTCAGCGCTGACTCCTGCGAGAGCAACCGTCGCCGTCGTGCGAGCCCGCACAGCAGATACAACGGAAGCGACAGCACTTCCAAGGCAATGAACATCGTCAGCAGATCGTTGGCCGCGGGGAAGATCAGCATGCCGCCGACCGCGAACATCGTCAGCGGGAACACCTCGGTCTGCACGACACCCGCCCGGTTGGCCAGTTTCTCGGCGACACTTCCCGCGACCGCCGAGGCCTGTGGTGTGAACGCGTCCAGGCCGGTGTTCTCGGCGGAGTCGTCGCCTGTGGTGTCCGAGTCCTGGCCGGTGACCGAGTCTTGGTCGGTTACCGAGTTCTGGTCGGGCAGTTTGATCCGGCGTTCCCCGATGAGCATGATGCCCAACACCGCGACAAGCAGGATGGTGCCCTGCAGAAAGAGCGCGGGCATGTCGATGGCGACTGCCCCCATCACAGCGCTGGAACCGTTGCCGCCGTGCAGGTCGCGGGCGAGCATCACGACAGCGACGAATGCCGCGACAAGTGCGGCGAGGCCCAGCGTGATCTGCGCGGCGTAGCGCCGCCCGCGAGGCAGGAACGCCTCGACGATGACACCGAGGACGGCTGCGCCCAGCACGATGAGCATCGGAGAGATCAGGGCGTACTCAATGTCGGGGGTGGGGAGATTCATCGCGCCGGGCCTTCCGCCATCCGGGGTGCCGGGTCGGTCTGCTTGATCGTCGTGAGTGTATGGGTCACCGCGGGGTTGATGACGTCGAGTGCGGGCTTGGGATACACCCCGAGTACCAGCAGCAGTGCGATGAGCGGAGCGACGACGGCAATCTCGCGGGGCACCAGGTCAAATATCTTGCCCTCGCCCTTGGTCAACTCGTCGGGCACCGGTCCCGTCATCATCCGCTGGTAGGTCCACAGGATGTAGATCGCGGAGAGCACCAGGGCGCTGGTGGCGAGTACAGCAAAAGCCGGGTAGCGGGTGAATGTCCCAATGAGAACTAGGAATTCGCTGATGAACGGAGCCAGGCCGGGCAGTGACAGCGTCGCAAGTCCGGACACCAGGAACGTTCCGGCCAGCACCGGGGCTACTTTCTGCACCCCACCGTAGGCGCTGATGAGGCGAGATCCTCTTCGGGACACCAGGAAACCGGCGATCAGGAACAGTGCGGCCGTCGAGATGCCGTGGTTGACCATGTAGAGCGTCGAACCTGACTGACCTTGGCTGGTCATCACGAAAATGCCGAGGATGATGAAGCCGAAATGCGAGATCGACGTGTAGGCGATAAGCCGCATGACATCGGTCTGGCCGATCGCGACAACGGCACCGTAGACGATCCCGATTACCGCGAGTGTGATGATCAGCGGGCTGAAGTAGGCAGCGGAATCGGGGAACAACGGCAGGCAGTAACGGAGCATGCCGAATGTGCCGACCTTGTCCATGATCGCCATCATCAGCACCGCACTGGCCGGCGTCGCTTCGACCGCCGAGTCGGGAAGCCAACGGTGCAGCGGCCATAGTGGTGCCTTGACGGCGAACGCGAACATGAACCCGCCGAACAGCAGATGCATGACCATCGGGTTCACCACGAACTCGCCGGAGGCCACCGCGGCGACGATCTGGCGGAAGTCGAACGTCCCCGCTGCGAAGGCGTCGCTCTGTGCGGTCACCACATACAGGCCGACGACTGCGGCGAGCATGATCAGGCCGCCGAAGAGGTTGTACAGCAGGAACTTCACCGCCGCGGCACTGCGATTCGCTCCGCCGAATCCGCCGATGAGGAAGTACATCGGGATCAGCATGGCCTCGAAGAAAACGTAGAACAGCAGGATGTCCAACGAAACCAGCGAGATGAGCACCATGCCCTCGATGGCCAGCGTCAGCGCGAAGTAGATGTGCACCGAACGGCCGCCCCAACTGAGCCGATCGCGTGCATCGTTCCAGCCGGCAATGATCAGTAGGGGCACCAAGACCGCGGCGAGAACGATCAGGGCCAGTGCGATGCCGTCGATGCCGAGGATGTAGCCGGTCCCGAAAGACGGAATCCACGTGTGGGATTCCACGAACTGGAACTGCTCACCGGATGGGTCGAAGCCGACGGCCACCACGGCCGTGACGGCCAGGACCGCCAGCGAGACTGTCAGCGCAACCCACTTCGCGAGCGCGCGCATGGTAGCGGGCAGCAGCATCACCGACACGGCGCCGACCATGGGAATTGCCCACAGCACCGTCAGCCACGGAAACGAGGTCACCACAGGTTCACCGCCAGGATCGTCGCGATGATCAAGACCGTGCCGGCCAGCATCGTCAAGGCGTAGGACCGCGCGAAACCGGTCTGCAGCTGCGCCAAACCACGGGAAACGCGAGCGACGAGGGCTGCCAGGCCGCTTCCTGCACCATCCACCGCTTCGTCGTCGATCTCCACCAGTCCCTGCGTGATGACCGCGCCGGGACCCATCAGCACTTTCTCGTTGAATGCGTCGCCGTAGAGGTCGTGGCGCGCGGCGACAGTCAACGCCGACCCGGCAGGCACCTGCTCGGGAACCGGTCGGGTCCCGTACATGCGGTACGCGACGCCGATGCCGACCGCCACGACCGACAGTACGATCACCGTCACCACCCAGACCGGCATTACATGGTGGATCTCATGTGAACCGACCACCGGTTCCAGCCAGTGCTCGAGCGTGCCACCGATCGCCAGTGCGCCGCCGGCGGTCACCGAGCCGACGGCCAGCAGGATCATCGGCCACGTCATCACCGCGGGCGACTCGTGGGGGTGCGGCTCTGGGCGACCCCCCGTAC
>Ga0210003_1004695_pt1 | contig 10703 bp, 13 predicted proteins | sample LantaG_FD_182804 | JGI IMG/M metagenome (GOLD analysis project Ga0210003, IMG submission 182804) | Deep subsurface microbial communities from Baltic Sea to uncover new lineages of life (NeLLi) - Landsort_02402 metaG (SPAdes) (version 2) | ecosystem: Environmental > Aquatic > Marine > Oceanic >...
GGGCTTAACCCTTCCGGGGGCAGCAATCCAGAAGAACAAACGGCTTGAGTGCCCGGACCCACACAGTTTATGCAAGAGCTATCACCAAAAGCATGGCTGGTCAGTTTTGGGGAGCGCGGATAACAATACGATGAAATGTGCAATTAGCATTATGTTCAGGGGAAAGGTCTATTCACTTTTGGCAAGAGGCACTTCAACGGAACCATTAGTTAGCATAGGAACTCCTGACAAGTGGGGCTACTTACCCCAACCCTTCGCTCCGTAGCCATTGCTTTAGCTCTATTCTTTGATATATCATAGCCTTGAAACAATCTGGGTTCTATAGGAGGCGAAATGAAGAAGGTTCTTGTTAGTCTGCTAGTTATTGCCCTTTTTCTTACTAGCTGTACCCAAGTAGCAGATACTCCAACATCGACTGAGCCAGAGGCCATAGCCGAAGCTTTCTTGCAGGCTTCTTCCAATGGTGACATTGATACCTGTCTCGATCTACTATCGGACGATGTACTCTTTCGCCAAGATCCCCCGGGAGTAAGGATTGAGGGGAAAGCTGAATTTGAGGCTATTTTGAGAGATAACATGGCATGGTATCACCAGCACTCTCTCACAAGCCCTTTCAGTGTCGATGGCGATAAAGTGGCATGTTCAGCAAAAGTAAGTGGTGATGACTTCCGGATTATTGGCATAGAGCACATAAATATCAGCTATGAATTTCTTATTTGCGATGGGAAGATTTACTCAATTATGGCTGTGCCGAATAGTGAAGACTGGGCGAAGATTGCCGAGCTTACTAACGGCCGCATCGGGGTTACAATCGAGTTTGTCGAACAAGGAATCAAGGTAAAGGAATTCGCCCAGGATTCGCCTGCTGAAGAAGCTGGCATAGAATTGGGTGATGTGATCACCGCTGTGGATGGGGTTAGCTTCTCAGAAATGCGAGAAGGGGAGATAATACTTAGAATCCACGGTCCGGCGGGGAGTAAAGTGCTCTTGACCATAATTCGTGAAGGCTTACCTGCCCCGATTGATATAGAGGTTACTCGTGTTCGCTATTGATAACTTCGTGATTTTGTAGGGAGTAACACCTTTGGCAAGCCCTGTCCCAAAGTAGGCTAGATTTAGAGGAGGACACTTGCTATGCTAATGCCCGGATTGACCATTTTGTGATTACATATTGTGGCTTGTTACTCTAGTTTATATATAGTCTTGTGGAGGAGGTGTTCAATGCCAAAGTGCCCTAATTGTGGTCTGGAGACGTTAAGAACAGAAAATTGGGCTTGCCAATGGTGTGGTTATCCCCTATTATCTAGTGCTTATAAAATGATACCGAAGACCTACAAACAACTTAAACAAGAGAGACTGTATGAGGCTAAACCAATACCAGAGTCTAAACTGGAGCCGGAGCCTGAATCAATGTTAGAGTCTGAGCCTGAACCGGTGTCGGAATCCCAACGAGAGCCAATTCCAGAGCCTGAGCGAGAGGTAGAACCAATACCAGAGTCTAAACTGGAGCCGGAGCCTGTAGCAATGGAGCTAACTGTTGAAGAATTGCTTTTAGCATATGCGACAGATGGGGTTGCAGCGGATACAAAATTTGTGAATAAACTTCTTAGGGTAACTGGGGTAGTAGCCATGATAGACGTCAAAGATATGCTTGACACTCATTATATTAGGCTGGCTGGTGCTGAAAGAAACCTTTTACAGAGTGTCCGATGTTTGTTTGATAAAAAACATGCACCGGTGTTACAACAGTTGGTAATAGGACAAACGATAACAGTGCAGGGCATATACAATGGTTCCATAATAGAAATTCGTATGATGGATTGTGTTTTAGTTTGATGAAAATGTCCAATATGACCCGCCCACTGAAAGGGTGAGATGATTCCCGAAATTTGGACAGGTAGCTAAGGGAAGGTTCTACTCTTATAATGAAATGGATCAAGGAAGGATGAGCAGGAAACGAAGCGAGGCAGATAATCCAGCTGAATTGCCTTACCCGAGTGAGCATCAGCCGCCAGTTCGCAGGTTGCACAAGATGGCTTTCTGTTGAACGGAATATCTTAAATTTGGGGTGACAAATAGATGCGATCGCTTCCCTGATGTGGACATTGGGAGAAGAGATAAATTTGTCATGCATTCGAGGCTCACTAGTCCGCCCCCACTTCATCACTTTCGACCTCGACCTCAAAGTCTGGCCATTCTTCTATGGCTGGAACACGACTTAATGCAGAAGTTGCTGTTTGCTCCGAAATCTCGAGCCGAGCACACCACACCTGCTGAATCCTTTCTCGTATAGTCACATGATGGCTCTCACACTCGCTCGAATCTACGATTTCAAGGTTTCTAGCGCTCTTGGCAATGTCCGGGATAGCCTCGCTAGTGCCAATGAGGAACACTGTCCGAGCACCCAGCGTGGCGCACTTAGCTATTCGCTTTAGATACGGCCTCTGGCCTTCAAAAGCCAATTTCCAAGGTTCTCCAACTATGATTATACTAACCCTGAACCGCTTTCTTATATGATCCAGCACCCTTTTGGTCCCAGATGGATGCTCTCGTGTTGCCTCCACCACGAAATCAATGAAGTTCGCAATCCACTGCTGGTGTTGTGTCCTTGTGTCAGCAGTGTGCACCCTGCCTGCGTAGTCTCGAAGCTCAGGGAGTAGTATCCTGGTGAAGTGCCCATGCTCGTGCAAATCGCGCAGAGTGCTGTAGTCCCGTTGAACATCTGGCCTAGTCTCGAGTTCGTGTTCCAGAACATCCTGCTTGAAGTACAATAGACCCTCACGTAGGTCGTTCCGCTCTAGCACGGCTTGTACGAAGTTCAAATCCAGTGCATGCCTTAATTCATTCCACAAGTAGCGGCGTGTCTCAGGTATGAGCCCTGTTTTGCAGTAAAGCATAGCGGCTTCCACAATATTCCGATGCGGATTCTCAGAGTAGTCGAGCCTGATGATGATTCTGCCATCGCGAAAGAAGGAATCTGGGGAGACCCCAGCTTCAGCCGCAGTGTTGGGTTATGGTCAAGGTACTCCTCTTCCGCAGCCCAGTTAAACAGGATCTTCACCACCCGTCCGTAGTGGTGGACGGTGGCCGGCGACGCCTGCCGGGAGGATGAGCGGCTTATCTCAGTATAGCCCCAGCGGTTGCGCTCCCTGCCGACATAGTTAAGGAAGGCCTGGATACGGTCGCGGGTAATTTCACCTGCGTCCGTGGGCCAGCCATTTTCCTGGGTGTACCACAGGAAGTTACGAAGGCACGTCCGGTAGTAGCGCAATGTTTTGGGCCGCAGGTGCTGGCGGGACTCAAGGAAGTCCTGTACTAGATCCTTCAGGCTCAGACAGATATTCCCGGTGGCTGGTTTTGATATTAACACGGTTCATTTTTTGCCCGCCCGCTAAAATATTTCTTCAGGCTGAAAAAAATCAGCGCTTCTGCCTGAGCCGAATACTGCCTTTTTGACCGCTTTTCCTACCTGTGTTCAGACAACTACCACAGCCGAATATTAAGAGTCAGCTGCTCTGCCAGTTGAGCTAGCGGCCCGTACTCAATCCCAGTTTAGCAAAAGTTAAGGTGCCGCGCAACCAGCATTAGCCGGGACCAGGCCCGAACACCACCCCCGGAGCTCTATTCAAGGCTGGCTATTAAGTCCTGGCGGCACGTCATCCCGGCAGCCGTATCCAGAAAGTCCTTCAGCGAAGCTCTCCGGCTCCTCAACTCTTTCATCTCAAGGCCGATGGGGCTGACCGAGGTCGGGCTGTCGGCATAGGTGCCGTGAAAGGCAAAGTAAGCCTGGTTCAGTTTCCGGATACGGTAACCCTCTGACACCAAATATCCGCGCTTCAACTCCATGAATCCCTCGGCTTCCTCCACCTCCCCCCGGGCCAGATAGCGGTCAACGGCCCTTCTTATCTCTCTCATCTCGCGGTTAAAGTCAAATTCCGGTCCGGCCGGCGGCTGGGAACCCTCACCTGTCTCATCCTGGGAGTAATACTTCTCATATACAATAGCGCCAATCTCCTTGCTCGCCATGTTCGCCACCGTTTCGTTCATGGTGGCAATTTCATAGTCCCGGGATATGCCGGTCAAGTCCAGTAGATACCGGAACCCCAGCGGCCTGAACACCAGGTACTGGTGCAGCCACTCCTCGGCAGCGGTATCAATCGTAAACCGCAGGCTGGCATTATCGGTCACGAAGCTGGGGTAAGTCGCACCCAGGCCACCGATTTCCAACACCAGCGACGACACCCCCAGTCCATCAACCCGGGCTTCAATGTCCTCTATCTTCTCGAGGCTGAGTTCCTGGCGCAAGCAGATTTCCCTGATACTCTCTATCCTGTCCCGGGGTGAGACCACCAGTAAACGGGGAGGTTTGTCCAGTCTGAAATTGAGCGGGGGAAATTTGGAGATTCCCTGCCCGCTTAAGGCTTCCCCTATCTGCCCGGCCAACACCTCCTCCACCACCCCCCGCAACGCCGCCTTTTGCCGCTCCAGGCCACCCAGTTCGGCTTCAAGTGAGGCCAGCTCGTCCTCTTCTCCGCTGTCAGTGACGGCCTCTATCTCCGCTTCCAGGGTTTTTATCTGCTCAACGACTGAAAAGTACTGCCTGACCTGCTCCGGGCTACCTGTAACTCCGGCTTCACTATCCCGGCCGGACTGCCTTATCTCACCCGATATGTTTTCAAGTTCCCAGCCCATGATGCTAAAGCTATAGGGTTTCACAATCGAGTCCAGGCGGTAGTCAAAGTCACTGGCAGAAGCACAACCGGCACTGAAGAGACAAAAAAACAGGCATACCGCGGTCGCCAGTCTCATTCCGGATTGCTGCTTACTCAACCTGATTCCCTATTTCTCGAGCCCTGCCTTTACCCGCTCAACTATCCGGGGGAGAACTTCACCTGTCTTCTCATAGAAGACAACATCCGAGTAGCGGTCATGGGGAGTCGGCGTCAGGTTAATGATAATCAGTCTAGCACCGTTGTCCCTGGCAATTAACGGCATCTGGGCTGCCGGATAGACCACCAGCGATGACCCGGCCGCCAGAAACAGGTCACAGCCGGCTGACATCGCCTCGGCCTCGCGGGTCTCCCGCTCCGGCATCGGCTGACCAAAGGAAACCGTTGCCGGCTTCAGGATACCGCCGCAGTCATCACAGCGGGGAACCTTGTCCCCCGAGTCAAGCCGGCTCTGGATTTCCGGGCGGGGATACCTCTTACCACACCCGAGGCAAATAACCCACTTCAGGGTACCGTGGATTTCAATCACCTTTTCCTCGGGGACTCCCGATTTCTGGTGCAGGCTATCGATATTCTGGGTGATGATACCCTCCAGCTTGCCCAGGCGGTAGAGCTCGGCGATAGCATAGTGACCGGCATTGGGTTCGGCTTCCGCTACCCCGGGCCAGAGAAGCCTGGAAAACTCCCAGTACTTCTCCCTTCCGGCCTCACTTGCCATGAAGGTCTGATAGTTAAGCTCAGCGGGGTCAAATCTATCCCAGATTCCCCCGGGACTGCGGAAATCAGAAACCCCTGATTCGGTGCTGATGCCGGCCCCCGTAAAGACCACGATTCGCGCTGACTCCAAAACCATATCAGCACAAACCTCAATCCTGTCCACCTGTAACCTCCGTCACTAAAGTTTGGGTAATCTCGAACCGCAATGCTATAATAACCTTATTCTGCCCGGATGTTAAGTCCTGGCCGTCGGGAGGCTTTTTGATGACTTACGGAGACAGTTTCAAGTGGAATGATTTTGTCAGGTCTGACCTCTCCGGACTCAAGGGCTTTGGTGCCAGCAAGTCCAGCGGGCCGCTAAAGGACCTGGAGACAATCGTCAAGCTGGACACGAATGAGAATCCCTACGGCTGCTCACCCAGGGTGCGGCAGGCTCTGGCTGAATTCTCCTATCTGAATCTTTACCCCGACCCGGAGCAGGTCGAACTCAGAAAGCTGCTGGAGGTATATACCGGCATTGATTCCGACCATATCGTAGCCACGGCCGGGGGTGAGCAACTCATTGAACTCATCCTGCTGCTTTTACTCGAGCGCGGGGACAGGGTAATAAACTGCGTTCCCACTTTCGATGTCTTCCGGCTCAAGAGTACGATGTACGGGGGGACAGTAGTAAATGTGCCCCGGGACGCGGACTTTGCCGTTAATGTTAAGGCGGTCAAAGCAGCCATAGATGACAGGACCAAGATTATTCTGCTGGCTACTCCCAATAATCCTACGGGGACGGCCACGCCCCGGGAGGACATCGTGGAGCTCCTCGATACCGGCGTGCCGGTACTGATTGATGAGGCATACTATGAATTCAGTGGAGAAACGGCAGTGTCGCTGGTCAACCAGTACGAGAACGCGATGGTCCTGCGCACCTTGAGCAAATGGGCAGCGCTGGCCGGCCTCAGAGTTGGCTACGGCATTTTTCCCCCTGAGTTTGCCAGCTACCTTTTGAAAATCAAGCCTATTTACGGGGTGGGTGCCCTGACCACAATAGCCGTACGAGAGTCCCTGGCCGATATCAACTACCTCATGGGCAACGTTAAAGCCATCATTATCGAAAGGGGAAGGCTTTTCCACGAACTCAAGAAGTTCAAGTTTCTCAAGCCCTTCCCCTCACAGGCCAATTTCATCTTCTGTCACGTCCTGAAGGGCGAAGCGGCCGAACTCTGCCAGGCACTACGCTCGAAGGGGATACTCATTGGTTCCTTTAATATGCCGCTCCTGGAGAATTCAATCAGGATAACCGTGGGAAAGCCGGAACACACCGATGCCCTGGTCAAAGCCCTGCGGGAAATAGGAAGCCACTTGTAGCCGGGACACGGCACCGATAATGCCCCCCTTCAGCCCCTACTCTATCCTTGCCGTAACCCTGGCCAGCTCCCAGGCATACTCATAAAGGTGCATCCCCTTGCTCATCGCAATCAGCCCCCCATCAGCAACCCCTATCTCGCTGGACATATACTCCTTTAAAAGCTGAATGCCAGCCAGGTTGGACGGAAAGCCGGCCCACAGGTCCCACGACCTGAAGTAGATAATAAAATCGAGCTTCCCATCACTGACCCTGGTATCTATCCCTCTTAAACACGGCGGGTCTTTAAGGAATATAGACTTATCATCACCCACCGCCATAAACGCCTGGTTGGTATTATAGCCGTCCTCCCGGTACATCTTGATTACCTGAGGTATCTGCTTTTCCAGGTACTGCCCATAGGTATATTGCTCCCCCTCCCGCTTATGGGCTGTCATGAGGTAAGGAAGATAGCTTTCCACATACTCCATGGAGGTAGGAGGCGGCACCCCCTGCGGCACGGCCGGTACTAGCGGCCTTGTCCCCGGATTTCCCACCTGGACAACGACAAAATCAAGCTCTTTGCGATGCTGTCCGGTATAGCTTCCCCGCTCAATCCGGTACTCACGCCCTTCGGTGAGGGTCCGGCGCAGACAGAGAAACCATGCCTCAGAAAGGTCCCTGGCTTGAACGAACGAAATTTCCATTCCTCTCTCAGCTATAAAGCCCGGGTAAATTCGGGCCGAAGCAGAGACATATCCTTTTTGGCTAAAACCTTGCCTATCATCTCTATTACCTCCGCTTTCTGGCCGGGTAAGCGCACCTTGAGCGGCAGATAATTCGAGGCGTGATTGGCAGTGAAGAAGCAATTGGTAAAGTTAGAATTTTCTATCATCAGCTTGAGTTCTTCCAGCGACTGGAACGGTGAGATAAGGGAGAACCTGCCCTCCTTCCAGTCCTTGTGCAGCGGTGTCCCGGGAACCAGCATCAGGGTCAAGGCACCGGCAAAATCAGGGTCGATATCCGAGAGCACCTGACCTGTCTTCAAGGCGTGTTCCCGGCTGCCCTCAACACCACCCAGCCCCAGCAGCACCGTGACCGAAAGGGTAATCCCCCCCTCCTTCAACTTTCTTCCCGCCTCGACCAGCTGAGCATAGGTAGCGCCTTTCTTAACCTTTTTCAGAAGCTCTTCATCTCCCGTCTCCACCCCCAGATAGGCAATCTTGAGCCCGAGCCGGTTAAGCTCCTTGAGCTGGTCAACGCTCTTTATCAGGGCAGACTGAGGGCTGGCATAGGTCCCAACCCTCTCCAGATAGGGAAACTTCTTGTTCAGATACTCCAGGACCTCCACCAGGCGCCGCTGGGGACAGATAAGAGCATCCCCTTCCTCCAGGAATACCCGCCTCACACTCCAGCTATAATTTTGAGCCACCCGGTCAATCTCCCGCTTGATATCGTCAACGGGCCTTATCCTGAACTTGACCCCGATGTAGGCGCAGCAAAAGGTGCACTCATTATTAGAGCAGCCGATAGTCACCGGGAGCAGCAGGCTGCCGGCTTCACTGGGGGGTCTTATTACCATCCGTTCCCGATACATCAGATACTACCACTTCTTAAAAACGGCAAAGAATCTATCCTCATACTCATCGAACAGGCCCCAGCGGTCAAGCTCTCCCTTTAGCTTACCGGGCTCAACCTCACCCCGGGCAACCTCTCTGAACAGCTCATCAATCCTTACCCTGGCATCAAGCGGCACACCGCTGTCATCCACATCCAGGAGTCCCCGGCCTCCCATCTCCCGCAGGTTGCCTTGAATAGAGCTCCTGGTCATTTTATAGATAAGCTTCAGGAGCGATACATCCCAGAACTCATCCTTGCCCTTTACAATAGAGGCTAACGGGTCGCCACGTCTATCAATCTCAGCATTTAGCTTATCCACTACCGAGGGCAGATTACCGGAGACGATGGTAAGCTTTCTCGGCTCATTACGGTAGGTATAAAACAGCCCCGGGGCGTTAGCCCCGTGCACCCCAACCAGCATATCAAAATACCGCTTCGCCTCAGTACTAAACCCCTCAAGGTTAGAAAGGTAGTAGGGGGTTACAATCCTCGGTCTCTCCGAGATTACCCGGCCTTCCCTGACCACTGTCTCGGTAACGTCCACAAACTCGGAATAAGCCGGCTCGGTCACCAGATAATACTGGATATTGGTCGTACCAAAGGTAGCCAGATTCCGCCTGGGCAGTCTCAGTATTTCCGTATGCTGGACGGCGTCTAAAATCCCCTCATCATGAATATCCATTCATTTCTCCATCAAACACGGCCATCACGGCCTAAGGTATCGCAAGCAGTTCCTGCCGGCATTCATCCAGAAGCTTGAGGTACTGGGAGTCCAGTTGAGCCAGCACCCTGCGCCACTCCTCGTGAAACTGGGGCTGCCTTTCCGCATCTACCTTAGCCCCCACTACCGACCCCATCTGCTGCTGAAGCGCCTGACGCAGCTTGGCCTCGAATTCCGTCTTCAGCGTCTGATAAGCCTGCTTCCTCTGCTGCTCTCCCTGCTCCACATAGTGGCTGGAGAGATGCCGTATCTTACTATAGATATTCTCCACGCCAGCCTTGTCTTTCTTTAAGGCCTTCAGCCCTTCCATCGCCCGCCGGTTATTCTTCCGGGCGAGGTCGTCCCGGGGCAGGTCGATATTTCTAATCAGGATTTCGGCAGCCCCTTCTTTAATATAGCCGGCGGCACTCTCATCATACCGGCCCAGCCCGGTTACCAGATTCAAATCTTCCCTGAGATACCTGGCAGCCAGCTTCTCCCCTTCAGGAACATACTTCCATCTCAGGCGCTCCTCATCCGTCGCCTCACCCAACCCCTCCAGCTTCTCCATAGCTATTTCCAGAGCGCTCTTTATACCATCTATCTCAGCCACGCCGCTATCACCTCTACTATATTATACTAAATGCCCGACAAAGCTCAAAGTCTACCTTAAATTTGACAACATGGCGTCAAGTTGCTCCACTTATAGCCGAACAACAATTAGCAAGATAAGTAGACAAAAATCAACACTAATGCTATAATATCCCTTGGAGGCAGTGTAATGGAAGCAGTAAGAGAGATTATGACCCCGGAGCAGGCGGCTAATTATCTCCAGCTCAATAAAGATACGGTCTATCGCTATATTAGAGAGGGTAAACTTATAGCCTCCAGGCTGGGGCGAAACTATCGGATTCCAAAGGAGAATGTCGATTTATTTCTTCTGGCAACCAGCACCAGCCCAATAGCCAGGGAGTCCCTGTTCAGCCGCCTGGAAAGCGCCGCTGAGAGAAATAAGGAAATCCCCTTTGAAGAGGTGGGAAGAGACGTAGCTGAAGCCGTTGCCGAAATCCATCACGGGAATAATTGTAACCGGTGATAAAGCCTTGCAGCGAGTTGGAGAATATCAGGGCATTAAGACCATCAATGCAGAGGCATTTATCAGAGTTCTGGAAGGGAAGTAGAGCCGGAGATGATTCTGAAACTATCACTGGCGCACAGCCTGGCTGCCTATGATGCTGCCTATCTTGCCCTGGCTGTTGCCTACCATCAATTTGAGTTGCTTGATTGAACGTTCCATCGTTTCGTGCAACGGGGTAACGAAATAAGCTTATGTGCAACGCGAGGTGAGATATGTAATTTAGGAAGGCCGGATGTCACTTACCCTCTTAAGCCACTCCCTTCCCTCATTCGGTGCCGTACAAAGCATTGCATCACAATGCGGCATTTCGGGACACACCAGTTTTCCTAACCTTCCTTTCAGGGCTTCAGCCACGGGCCTGGGGACAAGGTCATCGACGTTACCACCGAGGCTGGCTGCTTCCTTGAGCAGGCCAGAGCTAAGGAACTGGTACTTGAGGCTTGACATCAGGCAGACCAGTTC
>Ga0210003_1004696_pt1 | contig 10702 bp, 23 predicted proteins | sample LantaG_FD_182804 | JGI IMG/M metagenome (GOLD analysis project Ga0210003, IMG submission 182804) | Deep subsurface microbial communities from Baltic Sea to uncover new lineages of life (NeLLi) - Landsort_02402 metaG (SPAdes) (version 2) | ecosystem: Environmental > Aquatic > Marine > Oceanic >...
TGGACAAAAAGCTACCCCGTTGGCTTTTGTTGTCCAACGGGGCTTTACGCTTTAGCGACTAAAAACCCTCATCGTCGCCAAACCCAGAACCGTACAAGTCGCCCAGGGGCGTATCATGCTCGTATTGTTCATCATAGCCGAATCCGGCCGATGCCATGCCAGAATCGAAATCGCCATCCATCGACTCGTCCAGATCGTCGTCGTCGTCGTCCCAGTCATCTTCGTGCTCATCGCGGAAATCATCTTCTTGCTCGTACGGGTCGCGGTACTGCTCGGCTCGCATATCCGCTTGACGTTCGATCCAGACTTCGCAGGCCACACAGTCCTCTCCGGAGCAATCAGAACAAGGGTTATAATTTTTATTGGGCATGGTTTATTTCCTTTCTATTCATAACAATTTTTTACGTCTTATCGGGGAGTTCTCTTGACTCTACCCTTACAACTTGAGTATTGTTGATTCGACACTTTTCAAGGTTTTCAATTCGCATCCAGGAAATTATATCCTGTATAATCGCATCTTCTCGTCCCTCAAAAGTTATGTCAAATTGTACTGTTTTTTTCATTATACTATATCCAATTTTTTGGGAGTTATCGGGGAATTAGATTTCCCCTTTTTGTCTCCATTTTCTTCTTGCGGCTTTTGGGTCTTTTTTCGGTTTTTCGGTTTTTGCTACGCGAGTCCTCAAGTCGAGATTCTTAACTTGTTCTCTGCGAGCTTTCTTAAATGTTTTGATGGTTGACTTGTCCATAATATCTACAATTCTTTACGAGTTATCGGGGGAGGATTCGTCCCTGGTTCTCTTTTCTTTTGCGAAAATAATCTCCCCAGCCAGTAATCCAATCCGTATGTTGATTTGTCCCCTTTTCGTACGGGTTTTTGGATTCTGGCATAGAATGAATATCGAACGCTTTTGCAGCGTTATATCCTTCTATGTAGACAGTACTTTTAGGTTTTAATGGTTCCTCATCCATAGTCTCTACAATTTTTTACTAGTTATCGGGGAGATTATCAGGTTCTTGGCTTTGCATCAAGAATTGCATCAGCAATCTTCAATTGCAATCTTAGACAATCATTATCCTCGATTCCCAAGTCAGAGACTGAGTTTCGCAAGAGTTCAATTTCTCGCTCCGACAAGTCAAGAGAAATTCTTTTTGACTTAACAGTAAGGCTGTGAGACTCGGGGCTGGGGCTGCGAGACAAAGAACCATATTTGTATTTGTTGTTCATTTTATTCTCTACAATTTTTCTTCAATTTTCGGGGAGATTATCTTCGGGCAAAAAAAAGACCCAACCGAAATATCCGGTCGAGTCTCTTACAAGGGCAGGCTGAAAACCGCGACCCTGTATGTCCCTTTGATTATTCATACTTATGGATAGGGAAAACCGCTATTCTTTTACGGAACCCATAATATATATATCTGACCTATTTAGAAGGAGGATTTCTGCGATAGTCAGATTCTCGCTATCCTTTTCAGCCCTTCTTATACTCTCTACAATTTTTCTTCAATTTTCGGGGAGATTATTTTTTGAAAAAAAAGAGAGACTCCCCCGACCGGAGAGCCTCTCATTCTACTCTTAATTTAAACCTATAAATAATTTGTCAATTTCAACGCATTGTCCTAACTCCTTTCGTATAACATGTTTCTTATATTTTACATTCTCTACAATTTTTCTTCAATTTTCGGGGACTTGTAACCCTTTTAATGGGCTACAAGATAACATACTCCCTTATATGTTATAGACAGAATACCGGCGACTTTATAATCGCAAAGAATAATCGGCTTTTCGGTTTGCTGAGTATCAGACTGCTTTTTGACAGGCAGAAACGTCTTAACCATATCGACGGTTGTATCGTCCAATTCGTTGCCGGACGAATCCTCAAAACGATAGTCAAGAGATTTCTGGACTTTCATTTCCAGGTAATAATTGCCCTTATGCTCTACAAGCGGCGTCCCGTCGATTCTCTCGCCCCAGGTCCGCTTATGGGCAACAAAATCTGCCGTATTTCCTTCGCGCTCTCTCTGATTATTGACAGAATTAGTATAATCCCAGCCGATCATACCATTGACTCGGGCGACCTTGAAAACCTCGCCAGCCGAAAACGGATTGCCGGTCTTGCGCATTTTCGGTTCGGTTCGGGCGACGATTGTGCAGGCCGTAGCGCCCTTGTTTCGCAGCATCATAGCGATTAAATCGGCTTCTTTAATTGCCTGGATTGTTGCCTTAGTTGGGTTCGAGAAAACCGCTTGCGATACTGCATTTGTTTTTGTCTTAGTTGCCATTGTCTCTTGTTTCCTTTCGTTACAATCTACAATTTTTTACAGTTTTTCGGGGAGTTTGGTTTAATCTTCAAGTAATGTTTTGGACAATTTGGATCGCGCAACATTATAAATATCATTCCATTTTTCTTGAATGTCGCGCAAGTGCATTTTTTCTTCGGTTGTTCCATATTGTCTACAATTCTTTAGAGATTATCGGGGGAGCCTATTTTTATTCCCCGAAAAAGAATAGAAAATTGGTTAATTGATTGTAAAAAAAAGCATCTACAACCCGGTCCAGAACTGACCTTAGCTCTGGGCGGGAATTTACTTGGAATAGTTTAGTCTCTAGGCGATCTTTGTTCTGGAGGCTTTCACTCGCACTTTCGCTATTCCATCGGTAGATGCTTCTATCTACAATTCTTTTTGTTTTTTCGGGGAAAAATACTGGTTAATTGGATTGTCCTATCGAGCATACTTTCAGCTCGTAGGCTGTTGGTTAAACCCAACCCAATAAAACCTTACCCTCTTCTATCTATTTCCGACCCAGATAAACGATTACTTGTTAGGCATTTAGCTGGGGATAGTCGGGCGGATAAAAGGGACAAGCCTTTTACCCATTCTCGTTATCTACTACAATTTTTTATCAGTTTTCGGGGAGGAAAATATTAGTACAGACAAAAAGCCCAGTACTCGCCCGGCGGCGTCTCCGGCCATAGTAAAGGTAACTTTTTGCCTTACTTTTTTGCCGCTCAATATAATTCGTCCGATAGGCTCCTGGGTCTCATCGCGGCATTGAGAAGGATTACTATCGTCGGGTAGCACAATTATTATAGTCCTAGCGGTTAGCTACCTATCTCGTTTCGGACTCTTAGACTAGGGCATAATCGGCTCCTCTCAATTATATTCTTGTCTAATACGCTTACTGCGTTCCTCTACTACAATTTTTTACGAGTTTTCGGGGAAAACAGTACAAAGAAAAAGGAAAGATAACGTTCTCTTTCCTTTTCGTTAAATAAGCGTTCTTACAGTTACCCGCAATAGCTTATGAGGCTAACGAGTCATCTATAATTCTAGATATTATAGGTTGTAAACCCACTTACTCAACAATTTACTACAATTTTTTCTCAGTTTTCGGGGGCTACTCGCATTTACAATTGGTGAAAGCGTTGTCAAGATTTCCCTCATATCCCAGGTTGTCTCTAACACGCTTCCAGGCGTCTCTACAAGCCCTTGCGGCTTGCGGTGTTATCCCATGATCTCTGCCGATATTAAGAACCATAAAGGCAGTATCAACGTCGTCAAGAAGTTCTTTTATTTCGTTGTCCATATTATCTACAATTTTTTATTGATTTTCGGGGGAATTATTTTCTGGCAAAAAATAAGCCCCGGACCTTCCGGGGCTTTACCAAAGGAGCAACCAACATGAAACAGATTAAATTATTCCCGCGAGTACCAGGCAGGACTTTACAGTTGGAGTCCCGCAAAGCTCGCACCATCCTGCATCCTGATCCGGTTCGACTTCGGTGGTGTAATCGCATCCGGAATTCGTACAAATTCCCTTCGCTACCGAATCGAACGTCGCCTCTTCCAGCATTTCCATTTCGTCCATACCCTCGAACTCTGCTAAATCTGACAACTTGCTCATAATAGGTTTCCTTTCTGCCTACTACAATTATTTACCCATTTTCGGGGACATAATTAGGTTGAACGATACCCTCTTTCATAATCTGCTCAATCATTTCCTTCGCCGCCTTTAGTCCGAGCCTTTGGGGAGTGCAATAATCTCGCAACAACTTAATGGCTTTAATTTTATAATCCTGGGCAAGAACAGAGAGAATACGATAATAATCATCGCTGATTATTGCTTGCTGATTGTCGCCATAAAGCTGATGCCCAACGCCTCTCTCATTTTCCAAGAGGATTTCCAACGCTCGACTCCGGAGATCATCATCGGAGAGATCTTCTTTAATGAGCATATCTGTCAGAAGTTGCTTTACTTTCGAGTTCATTTTATTTTCCTTTTCGTTGTCTACTACAATTATTTATGATTTTTCGGGGAATTAAACTGGAGGAAACCTAAAAGATACTGTTACATTCTCTTTCCTTGCAAAATCAATTATCTGAATTAGTGTTGGATTGTCGAAAAAACAATCTCGCCAATGGTTCACAGTTCCTTCAAACATTTCACCATTGTCTAAAAAGACTGTGACTTGACCAGACTGTAGTTGTCCCTCAATCTCATTAAACAATCTTTCCTGCCATTCGTCTAACATACTTTCACCAATTTTTTCTCAATTTTCGGGGCATTTAGTGGTAGATCGCAGATCGGACACTTTATGCCATTTCGAGTTGTCTTAAACCCATGCCCATTTTTACAGAAACGCGTGGGCCAATCTTTCCATAATCTTTTGCCGTCTATGTCCATAATATCTACAATTCTTTATGAATTATCGGGGAATGTTAATCCCATATCCTTTTGCCCATTTTCTTACTGCATTATCAGAAACGCCGTATTTTTTACCCAGGCTGACCCAGGTTGAGTTTTTTATTTCTTCTGCCAAGACCTCAAGGGATGGTCTTTCAACCCGTCTCCGAGCCTTTTGAGAGCACACAGAAGAACAAAATCGTTGTTTACTGTTCCAGATAGGAACAGTGAACAATTTGTTACATGTCTCACATTTGTGATTTTTTCTATTTTGAAGATGTCGCTCATTTATTTTTTACTTTTCAATTGGGATAATTGGGACTCGAACCCAAAACTTTTGCTTTAAAAGAGCAATACTCTAGCCTATTGAGTTATTATCCCTTACATAAACAAGACTTACGATGCTCTACCCCTGAGCTATAGGCCCATATTTAGTAATTTTCGTATATACAACTACAATTATTTCTCAATTTTCGGGGGAATCAATTCGCCGTTTTCGGTTGTCTGCGAAGATGCTTATTGAGGATATCCCGAATCTCTTTAGCATGAGAGATTATAGATTTTACAACTGCCTCGGCTCGATCAGTGTTATAGGCTACTTGTATTTCAGTAACTAATTCGCCTAAAGTTTCAAGCACAATCTCGTGAGCCTTGGCTTCCTCATGATCCTCGAATTCTTCGCCATCAGATGTTTGGTATCGACAAATGCGTTTCATGGTAGTTTTCCTTTCCTTAACTACAATTCTTTAGGGATTTTCGGGGAGATTCTTTGTCGTAACTCTTTAAGTGTTATAATATCAGCCCCTTTTGCGCAATTACATTTTTCGCAAAGAAGTTGTACATTTTCCCATCTTGTAGTCCCACCCTTTGACCTTGGAAAAATATGGTCCAGAGTAAATCGTATATGATTGTTTCTTGGACCTATGCCATACAAATTAAGACAGGGATAGTCTTGTCCCTTCGACATTGTCTCAAGTTTGAAGAATGAACCTTTCAAACCGCAACAAGCGCATTCTTGAGTTTTTGCAATAAGTTGCAATTTCCTAATCCCAAGATTAACTTCGTATTTTTGCCCATTAGCCTTAATAGCTCTTTTGTTTCTTACTCCCCCAATTTTGCGTAAAACTGGTTGAATGTCAAGTTCTGCAATTAACATACTATCTACAATTCTTTAAGAGTTTTCGGGGAAAAAATGGATCCCGTTCTCTAGCGATTTATTTACCTAGGAAGTAAACCATTCGAGTGAGAGGCACGGTTATCACACCTTTGTTCTCATATATACTACAATTGTTTATTGATTTTCGGGGAAAATAAAAATATGGGCCTCTCCCCATCGTCACGGATAGGCACTGTTTAGTGATCAATCTAAACATTTGACCCGGATTATCATTTAAGCCTCGATAGTCTCGTACCGTCCCGAGTGTCGTTATCTACTACAATTTTATTCGCCTTTTCGGGGAGGCGAATTGTTTATAAAAAAACAAGCGTATCCCATGTAAAACCCTGGTTGGGGATACGCTTGCGAAAGGAGGTGGCCGCTCCATAGCGACCTACAACAGAGCATGATTTATTTAATCGTCCCAATCGTCACTTTTTTTACCCTTAAATCTATTTTCTCTTTTACGTGGGACATACTTGCCTTCCTGGTCTGGAAGTTGCTTTACTTTTTTGAATTTTTTATTGTCGCGTTTCTTGAATGTTCTACTCATGGTCCTTTTACCAATTTAATTAAAGTTTTCGGGGAGGCTAACTGAAAAGAAACAGTTTTCAATGTAACGGGGGAATTGAGCCTTACCCCTCATTTGTGGGCAGTACCCAATCGCTACATTTATTCCTTCCCCAAGGAACTGTTTCTTTTCAGTTAGCCTCGATAGTCTACGGGGAGCAGTTCCGCCGCTAATCAGCCATTTTGGAACTGCTCCCCATATTCGCCGCTACTCAAGTCTAATCCTTGCTGCTCTCTATATTCTCTACAATTTTTTTCCACTTTTCGGGGAGAATTACCGAAAATCCATTTTTCTGTCAATTTCTCGGAATACTTTAGCAATCGAACAATCGCTAACTTTTCGATTGCAATTTGTTATATGAGCCAATTCGCAACGACTCTTACAGTAGCATTTCATCGTTTTAATCTTCGTTACCTTCATACTTACTACAATTTTTTTCCAATTTTCGGGGAGAATAAAGAGTACATAAAAAAGACAAGGGAATATTCCCTTGTCTTTTTTCGTTTTCTCGCCTTACTTGATGTTCAGCAAGGCGAGTTGGTCGGGGGTAAGGCTTTCGATAAGAGCCTTACGGTCCCGATTTCGCTGGGTAATAGCCTCTCGGGCATCGAGCCATTCAGCGGCGGTGATGATAAGTCGCGGCTCATGGTCGCTGGTGAAAACCATTGTACCATCCTCGACCTCTGCCTTGAGAGTCTCAACAACGGTTTCGGCGTCTGCCTTATTCGGGACAACGATAATCAGCGTTCCCGGACCCTTCTTGCCCTTGCGAGTCCTGACCTCTACGGGGCCATCGACTACGGCGGGGGCATCCTCGACAGCAACAGCGGTTTCGTTTTCGATCATGATTCCAGTCCTTCCATCGTTAGGGGTTTTGATACCTTCTACAATTATTTGTCCTTTTTCGGGGACAACCTTAAACTTATTTGCGATTCTCGCTACAATAGCCGAGAAAAGCGACTGACTTTTTTGCTTCATAGTCGTATCCTCTTTCCTCTTGCATATACAATTTTTTCCTTATTTTCGGGGAAAACCGTTTTCCCTTTTTGATTTCTTGTTTTCGTTCGCTTGCTGCCTACTACAATTTTTTTCTAATTTTCGGGGAAACTCTTACTTTTTCTACTATTGGGCGATATTCCCCATTTTCTACTCATCTATCTATTACAATTGTTATGCTTCTTTCGGGGAGAGTTGTTTTTTATTCCCCGAAAATTGAAAGAAAATTGGAGATTTAATCTCTAAAAAATAACCCCAGTTTCCTGGGGTCTTTCAGCTTTTCATATTAAACTTAAATAACGGTGGCATTGTCTAAAGCTGACTATCGGCTAATGCTCTAATCCGTATAGCTTAACATGGGCTTTGCGCTAAGAGCTAAGCATCACTCTTCGGCAAGGTATTAACTACAATTATTTCTTAATTTTCGGGGAGAATTTTATTCTTGGATAAAATCAGTTATTAAACTCTTGTATTCTTTTTCGGGGAGGGTCAAAACTTTTACAACTTTAGCTAGTCGCTAATTTCCTCAAAAAGGACAGAATTAAAACCATTACCAGTAATTTCGACAAGATAAACGTCTGTACGCCAGCCTTGTACGACTGTAAAATCTACAGTATATATCTTGCCATCTTCAAGAGTCTCATTTGCAGAAACAAAAGAAGAATGATCTCTATTGCTCTTATGGAACTTGACTCTTGTACCATACAGAGAATAAATGTTCATGTCCTGATACATTTTGGTGATTCCCTTTCTGGGGACTACAATTATTTGCTTATTTTCGGGGAGTTATGCGATTCTCTGATACCTATATTCTCTGGCAGTCAACTTAACAGCGAATGTTTTTCCATCGACAGTAAAGTTACAGCCAAACGGACGTTTGTTCATTTTGGTGATAACGACGCCAGCCGTGGCAGCAATACTATCTAGAGGCTTTTGATAGTCCTTAATATCTTCATATTCCTTTTCATCTTGCCAACGACAGTACAGATAAGAAAATTCTGTTTCAGCAAGATTGAAAAAATGTAAGGCTTTTGGTGATGGTTGATCTGACATTTTATTGTTTCCTTTTCTACTTACTACAATTATTTTACAGATTTCGGGGAGCCGTCATTTGTGCCTTAATAAGCTCTGAAAACAGTTGAGTCAAAACGGACTTAACAGTGATTGACTGGGCATTGAAATGCTCAACAGAATTGCCCAAGAACCCATAAACTGTTTGAGCCTCATCTAGTGTAAGCAGACTTCCAGAATAAGCAGATTTAATCTCTTGAAACTTACAGTACTCTTCAAGAGACATATCCAGAGCCTCATGAAGTTCATCAACTTTCTTTTGCGTTGTTAGACCTTGAGCGATCCGCTCGGGGATTACTCGGTTCAACTTGTCAATAGCATTCGTTATTCGGTTCATGATCTTTTCCTTTGTTTGGACGCTATCTACAATTTTTATTGATTTTTCGGGGAAATAATGTAGGAGGCTCGGGCGAGGGAGTCAGTGCTCTCAACTTCTTCCCTTATAGGGACGATCCCCTTAATTAAAGGGCAATAAGGCGTATCCTGTCCATTGACTATATCCGTCGATTGATAGCCAGACTTTTTTGGACCCGACTTTTCCTACTGATTTACTCTCTGCAATTTATTTTGAATTTTCGGGGAATTATAACAATACTATTCTAGTAAGAGTTATCAGTATTTCTACGAAAAAAGCAAAACAAACCATAATAGTGATAGCATCTCCCAGTTCAGTTTTAATAAAAGTTATAAATCCGTCTGCGAAACAGCATAACAAAAACAGTCCGCAATGTATTGAAAAAAAACAAATCCAAAATAAATTAACAATATCGTTAAAATATGCTAGTCTACTCATACTCTCTACAATTTTTTTCTATTTTTCGGGGAATTTTATATTTTAACAAAAGAAACGCCCTATCTCTAGGGCGCTCTTTTGTTTGGTGATTGGTTTTATTACTTGGCGATACTATCTTTCGTAAGGACAGCTCTTTCGGACAGACAGATAATCGCATCGCCTTTGGGAGCGATCAAATCTTTCCCGTGTCCGCCGGAAACCAAATACCGGACCGGATCAGTATCCTTTACCTTTGGCTGGCGTTTCATCGTAATCTCAACATCGTTAATATCAATCTTTGCGGAAGTTATATTTCCGCGAAGTTGCCCGCCAATACCCTTTGCCGCTACCTTTGCGTTAAAGGTATTGATAATGTTAAGGTCGATAACAACATCTCGCCCCGAAGGTTGACCCTTCTTGCCCTTCTTTCCCTTGTTATCCTTCTTTGCCTGGGCGTCAGCCAATTCCTGCTCCAGGTCCATCTTAGCTTGTGCTGCAATTTCGAGTTTCTGCTTTTCAGTCAACATGATTTTTTCCTTTTCTAAAAATGGTTTTTGTTATTCATCCGATGCCCTCTACAATTTTTTACCATTTTTCGGGGAGAAAAGAGTTTATCTATTTTTTAAGCACGTTAAATTGTCGTCAAGTTTTATTTTGACGCGAAGTAATAAATGGAGCCGGCGAACCTATCCCGTTTACATTTGTAAACTTTGCCGCTAGTGATAGGATAGATTTAACCGGCATATTATAAATGGTGGAGCGGGTAAGAATAGAACCTACATTTCCGGTTATTAAGAACCGGTATCCTTATAAATATTAGACGACTGCTCCATATATTCTCTACAATTTTTTATTGTTTTTCGGGGACCTAATCAGCAATGATCGACAACTGGCCGCAAGCTGCCCCTGCCTGTATTTCAGCATCAGTAGCGATAGCAACAGCGTAATCATATCCAGCATCTTCAAGCGAACTTATAATCTTATCCATTTTTTCTCCTTATACTACGTTAGAAGCCTTAATAATGCCCTCTCCCAATTCATTCGCTACGGAAATTGAATTAGTATTTATGGGCGATAATTTAATGAAATAGTTTTCCTTTGCGAATAGCTCTTGTAGAGCCTTAATATCAAAGTCTTTATCATCTACAAGAGTAAGATTTAATGTTGTTTTTAGATTAGACTCTGTACGAACTTCTCCCAGTTGTTCAATCGTCATTTTTTTTGAGAAAGGAATAAGGTCGTTCCTTCTATTCTCATCCAAACTGTGTAAAGAAATTTGGAGAGTTATATTATCTTTTATCCAAGAAAAGTCAGAATTCTTAACGCCGATAGTTGAAATATAGTGGTGGGCGTTCGGATATAAAAGGCTAATTCGACGGATAGCTTCTTTTACCGTCTCTATATTCAGAAACGGCTCACCCATACGAGTATAATTGATCTTAAATTCTT
>Ga0210003_1004697_pt1 | contig 10702 bp, 7 predicted proteins | sample LantaG_FD_182804 | JGI IMG/M metagenome (GOLD analysis project Ga0210003, IMG submission 182804) | Deep subsurface microbial communities from Baltic Sea to uncover new lineages of life (NeLLi) - Landsort_02402 metaG (SPAdes) (version 2) | ecosystem: Environmental > Aquatic > Marine > Oceanic >...
CGCTGAACACTTCAACGGAGCCGTCGTCGGCAGCGCGCGGGCAGACAGGCAGATAGGTGGCTGCGACGCAGGTGGTCAGGGCAACCCGCTGAGCGCGTTAACTATTTCTGTCATGTCGGGCTGTGTCGTGTCGGGCTCGGGCTCGGTCATGTCAGGTCCGGGGGCTGGCGCCGAAGCAGGTTCGGCCACACTTGAAATGGGTCCTGGAACAGGTAGCGCAGCGGACAAGTGCGGTAGTCCGGCGGGCGCTGGGATCGGTTCCGGCGCGGTCGCGGCGACGACCCGCACTGGGACATAGGCCTGCGCCGGAACGTGGGCCTGCGCCGGAACGTGGGCCTGCGCCGGAACGGGCGGTGGCTGCTCAGCGTAGGACGGGGGGGTGACTACTTTGCGCACCAGGGTGGCGGCAATGTCGGAGGGCGCTGGAACCGCCGCCCATCCCGCCTCAGATGGCACGGACCCTTCTGCCGTGGTCGTCGGCGGCTCGATTGGCGGGGTCGCACCGGCAGATAGGCACAGTAGACCTAGTAATGCCGCGGCGGCGACACCGAGCCCAGCTGACACGATTCGCCGGCGAGGAAGTCGGCCGTTCGCGCGCATCTGCTGCACCACAGGGACTGTGATCGCCTCACTGGGCTTGACTACGGCGAGCGCGGCACCGTAGGCAAGCGCCAACCGTGGCGAAATGCCCGTTGCCTCCGGATCGTCGAAGACCGCAGTGGCGCACGCCATCGGAACGGCTTCGACTTCGCCCAAGCCCAGGCATTCCAGCCGGGTCCGCAATCGTAAGCCGTCGCGGGCGACGTCACCTGTGCAGGTGAGGCGGACACGATCGACCTCGATTCCACAGGCCCTCGCGATGACCTGGGCGCTCCGTGCAGAGGCATCGGCAATCTCGGCGTCCTCGTGCAACTCCAGGACGTCATGGTCAAGAACGGTGCCGTCGGCGGCGTCCGCGAGTACCCAGGCGACGTCGTTTGAGTTCAGAGACAGCCCTAAGACGGCGTGCACGGCGAACCCCTTCCATCTCGAACTGGTGTGTGCGATCTATCGGACCCTCCTGGTCGGGCGTTACAGCCGCACAGGGGGGCGGATGGCAATAGGCCCCGACCGGGCCGTGTTATCACAGTTATTTCTCTGTACCCCAACCATTTTCGGGTCAGAATGCAACGAAGCTGCACCGCTCGAGCGCATAGTGTGACAAGTACACCTTCGAACGGAGTCTCATGTCATGAGTAGCGGCCATCGTCCCGTCCATTCCACGCGCGGTGTCGAAGAGCATCGCGAATCGGATGCCTACCTACAGAAGCGGCAACTCAAGAAAGGCACTGCGGGCTGGGTCCTGCTCGCAAGTCTCGGTGTCGGCTACGTCATCTCCGGCGACTATTCCGGCTGGAACTTCGGGCTGGCGCAGGGTGGGTTCGGTGGACTGGCGATCGCCGCGGTGGTGATTGCGGGCATGTACCTGGCCCTGGTACTCGGCATGGCCGAAATGTCCTCCGCACTGCCCGCGGCAGGCGGTGGCTACACTTTTGCGCGTCGCGCGCTCGGCCCGTGGGGCGGTTTCGCCACCGGCACCGCGATCCTGATCGAATACGCGATCGCGCCGGCCGCCATCGCCACGTTCATCGGTGCCTACGTCGAATCGCTGAATCTGTTCGGAATCCGAGACGGCTGGTGGATCTACCTCGCGGTGTACGCGGTGTTCATCGGCATTCACCTGTCCGGGGTCGGCGAGGCGCTCAAAGTGATGTTTGTGATCACCGCGATCGCACTGGTGGGCCTGGTTATCTTTGCCATCGCCGCGATCGGTCAGTTCGACGCGTCGAACCTCACTGATATCGCCGTAGACCAAGGCGCGGCCGGGGCTTCGGCGATACTGCCCTACGGATACCTGGGCATCTGGGCAGCGATTCCCTTCGCGATCTGGTTCTTCCTCGCGATTGAGGGAGTCCCGCTAGCTGCCGAGGAGACGGCCAACCCCGAGCGCAATGTGCCGCGGGGCATCATCGCCGCGATGGCCGTATTGCTGGTGACCTGCGCGACCGTCCTGATATTGACCACCGGAGCTGGCGGCGCTGCGGCAATCTCAGAGTCCGGCAATCCGCTCGTCGAGGCGTTGGGCGACGGCACCATGGCCAAAGTGGTCAACTACATCGGGTTGGCCGGCCTGATCGCGAGCTTCTTCTCGATCATCTACGCCTACTCGCGCCAGCTGTTTGCGCTGTCCCGGGCCGGCTACCTGCCGACCGTCCTGTCGGTGACGAATTCGCGGAAAGCACCGACCCTGGCGCTCGTGGTGCCCGGCGTCATCGGGTTTGTGCTGTCGCTGACCGGTCAAGGCGCACTGCTGCTGAACATGGCAGTGTTCGGTGCAGCGCTGAGCTACGTGCTGATGATGGTCAGCCACATCGTGCTGCGTCGCCGCGAACCCGATATGCCCCGGCCTTACCGCACGCCCGGGGGGATCTTCACCACCGGTTTCGCCCTCGTGATCGCGGTCCTGGCAGTCATCGCGACGTTCCTGGTCGACAGCGTTGCGGCGCTGTGGTGTTTGATCGTGTTCGGCGCCTTCATGGCCTACTTCGGCCTGTACAGCCGGCACCGTCTGGTGGCCAACTCCCCCGATGAGGAGTTCGCCGCACTGGCGGCCGCCGAGGACGATTTGAGGTGACGTACAGCCAACAGGTGGCGGGCCACACCTATCAGTTTGGCGGGCTCGTCGAGGTGATGGCCAAGGCGGCGCCGCTGCGTTCCGGTGACGAACTAGCCGGTTGCGCGGCCAGCGCGCGTGGCGCTCTCGGGCGGAGGTGAACAGATCGCCGAGGCTGCAACTGAGCAGGAAAATTCGGAAGGCCGGTCTGGGGTCAGGGCAGGGCGCTGAAAAGGCTCGACAGTAACGGCGGGGCCGGTGTCGGCGGGACAAATTGAGGGGAGACAGCCACCGGCTGAGCAGGTCCAACAGGAGGCTGAGCAGGCCCGATGGGCAGGTGGGCAGGCGCGGCGGGCAGGTGCGCGACGGGCAGGTGCGGTTGCCCGACGCGGGCCGAAACCGTCTCCGGCACAGTCGAATCCAGCTCGATGGCGATGGTGCTATCGGGCACCGCAACGACCTCGGGCTGGACCACGGTAGTTGCCGGAAGCCACGCAGTGACCGGTTTGGGTGCGGGAGAGGGCGCAGCAGGGACCTCAGTGGGAACGGCGACCGGCTTGGCGACCGCAGCCGGGGCAGGCAGCGCTGACGGGGCCCCGGCAGGCGCCGGACCGACCTCGGGACCAGATTGGGATGGGGTACCTACAGCAGCCGTGGTATCGGGCGCCTCAGATGGCGACAGGCCCACAAGCGCGTACAGGCCAACCCCCGCCAGCACTGCTGCACCCGCGGCGGCGGCCACCGGAATGGGCACCCGCGCGGTCGGGCGAATGGGCACCCGGGCGGCCAGTCGCCTGAGCGCGCTCCCGTCGGCACGGACATCTGAGCGCGCCGCTCCGAACGCCAGGTCCAGGTGTGGCGCGAAGTAGCGGGCTGTCTTGTTGAGGCCTTCGCGGGCCGCGTCCTGCGATACGGTCTCCACGGTCTCGAATCCGAACAGCCGCAGTTTGGTCCTCAGCCGGATGCCGTGCTCGCGCGCGTCGTCGCTCCAGGTCAGCCGAACGCCCTCGATGTCGTGCTGGGTTTGTTGGTCAAAGTCTTGAATGCTGCGCGCCGTCGCACTGGCTATCTGATGCGCGGAGTCGAGCGCCACCACCTTCTCGGACACGATCCTGCCATCGGCGGTGTCAATTAGCACCCATGCGGCACTTGACGCGGTGAGCGACACACCTAGCACTAAACGCATAGCTACCCCCAGACACGATTGCCGGTACTTGTACTCTTTCGGCTGGTCTGGGTCAGATGTTACGCAAGTTACCGCGCGATTTCGGCGCTATCGTCCTAAAGGTGGGAGATGGCCGGCGAGCGACGTTCAGCTCCGTGCGGCCGCCAGCGCGTCGTTGAGCGTCTTGCTGGGGCGCATGACCGCCGTGGTCTTGTCGCGGTCCGGGTAGTAGTAGCCGCCGATGTCCGCCACCTTGCCCTGTGCTTCGTTGAGTTCGTCCACGATGGTGTCTTCGCTCTCGGAGAGTGCCTTGGCCAGCGGGGCGAAGTGTTTGGCCAGCTCCTTGTCCTCGGTCTGCTCGGCCAGTTCCTGCGCCCAGTACATGGCTAGGTAAAACTGGCTGCCTCGGTTGTCGAGCTCGCCGGTCTTGCGCGACGGACCCTTGTCGTTGTCCAACAGCTTTCCGGTCGCGGCATCGAGCGTCTGGGCCAGCAGCGTCGCTTTCTCGTTTTCGGTCTTATTCCCCAGATCCTCCAGGCTGGCACCCAACGCGAGGAACTCGCCGAGTGAGTCCCACCGCAGGTGATTCTCCTCCTGGAGCTGATGGACATGCTTGGGGGCCGAACCGCCGGCGCCGGTCTCATACAACCCGCCGCCGGCCATCAGCGGAACGATCGACAGCATCTTGGCGCTGGTGCCCAACTCCAGGATCGGGAACAGGTCGGTGAGGTAGTCCCGCAGGATGTTGCCGGTGGCGGCGATGGTGTCCTCGCCACGGATGACCCGTTCGATGGTGTACCGCATGGCCCACACCTGCGGCATGATCTGGATGGTGAGGCCCTCGGTGTCATGATCCTCTAGGTAGGTCTTGACCTTCTTCCGAAGCTCGGCCTCGTGTGGACGCTCGGTGTCCAGCCAGAACACCACCGGCATACCCGACAGGCGCGCACGGGTGACGGCTAGTTTCACCCAGTCCCGGATCGGTGCGTCCTTGACGACCGGCATGCGCCAGATGTCGCCGGCCTCCACGTTCTGTGTCAGCAGCACTTCACCGGTGTCGATGTCGACGATGTTGGCGACGCCGTCCTCGGGAATCTCGAAAGTCTTGTCATGTGACCCGTACTCCTCGGCTTTTTGCGCCATCAGGCCCACATTGGGGACGGTGCCCATGGTCGTGGGGTCGAACTGGCCATGGGTCTTACAGAAGTTGATGATCTCCTGGTATATGCGCGAGAACGTGGACTCAGGATTGAGGGCCTTGGTGTCTTTTGTCCGTCCGTCGGCGCCGTACATCTTGCCGCCGAGGCGCATCATTGCGGGCATCGAAGCGTCGACGATGACATCGCTGGGCGAATGAAAGTTAGAGATACCACGTGCGGAATCCACCATGGCCAACTCGGGCCGGTGCTCGTGGCAGGCGTGCAGGTCGCGAATGATCTCTTCGTGTTGCGATCTCGGTAGAGACTCTGTCTTGCTGTACAGATCGGACAGCCCGTTGTTGACGTTGACGTCCAGTTCGTCGAACAGCTTCTGGTGCTTGGCGAACGCCTCCTTGTAGAAAACCTTCACCGCGTGTCCGAAGACAATGGGGTGCGACACCTTCATCATCGTGGCCTTGACGTGCAGCGAGAACATCACGCCGGTCTTGTAGGCGTCTTCCATCTCCTCTTCGTAGAAGTCGCACAAGGCCTTTTTGCTCATGAACATGCTGTCGATGATGTCGCCGGCATCCAGCGATACTTCGGGCTTGAGCACAAGCGTCTCGCCAACCCCTGCAGCCGGCCTGGTCTCCAGCACCATCTTGACCTTGCGCGCCTTGTCCAGAGTCATCGACTTCTCACCGTGATAGAAGTCGCCTGTCTTCATGGTCGCCACGTGGGTACGGGAAGCCTGGGACCACGGGGCCATGCTGTGCGGGTGCTTGCGCGCGTACTCCTTGACTGCCTTGGGTGCTCGGCGGTCTGAGTTGCCTTCACGCAGTACGGGGTTCACCGCGCTACCGAGGATCTTCGCGTAGCGCTCCTTGACGGCTTTCTCTTCGTCGTTCTTCGGCTCGCCGGGATAGTCCGGCAAGTCGTAGCCCTTGGCTTTCAACTCCTTGATCGCGTCCAGGAGTTGGGGCACCGAGGCGCTGATGTTCGGCAGCTTGATGATGTTGGTGTCCGGAAGTTGGGTCAGTGCGCCGAGTTCGGCGAGGGTGTCCGGCACGCGCTGATCTTCGGTCAGGCAGTCACCGAACTCGGACAGGATGCGCGCCGCCACGGAGATATCGCTCGTTTTGACATCGATGCCGGCCGCGTCGGCGAACGTTCGGAGGATGGGCAGAAAGGCGTAGGTCGCAAGCAGCGGCGCCTCGTCGGTCAGCGTGTAGATGATGGTGGGCTGCTCGGCGCTCATGTGTTGGTCTCCCGGCGTCAGTTTCGGTCAAGTTCAAAGGAGCTCCGCGCAAGCATCGCGCCCACCACCTTCTGGCGCAGCCTACCCAACGGTGCGGCGCCTGCGACGGGCCAGTTGCCGGGCGTGCTCACGGCGAGTCGTCTGGGGCACGAGGTGACCCGCGGCTAGATTCACGCCCACCGGGCTACACAGGAGTCCCCACGGCAAGAGGAACAGGCTATGACGAAGGCTAGGCATAACGGCACTGCATGGCGCGGTGCGGCGACACTAGGGGTCGCCCTCGCCTCGGTCGCGCTCGCCTCAGTCGCATGTACGTCAGCCCCAGATCCCGTCGACTCGACGGCAAATGCGGCTTCAGCTGATGTTCCACAGGTATCGGGGTATGTCCAGGAGTGGCAGGACGCGGTGTGCCGCGATGACGCCGAAACCGACTCGGGCACCCGCCACACCGTCGACGGGAGCGCATGCGTGCCGCAGGACGGGGATGGGATCGTCAACTTCGATCACTTCGAATCTGCCTCGTCGATGGGCGCGGTTCTGTCCTGGACTCCGTCCGCACACGTCGCACACGCGGTTGTGGACGGGCGTCCGTTGGCGATCTGGACGCCTTCCGGTGAAGTCGGCGACCTGGATCCGCTCAAGAAGTTCGGCTTCGACGTCGTTTCCTACCGGTCCGCGGGTTTCACCCGCGGCATCGGCGAGTTACCTGCGGTGGTCCCCGATACCGGTGACGCCGTGACGCTTCCGGCCAATCAGTACGGCTACGTCGTCGTGCAGGACGCCGGCGGAGACACCCAGTGCATCGTGGAGACCACATTCATCGGGTGCCAGACCGACGGCACCAAGTGGCAGCAGCACGTCGATGGCAGTGGGCCTTACCACGGTGTGCGCGTCAATACCGATGGGACGGGCTCGTGGGTCGACGGCAACCTTGGGGCAGCCGCACCGACGACGCTGGCCAACCAGACCTACCGAGCCCAGGGCTGGACCATCGTGTCGAGCCCGGCGGGGATGCGCTTCACCAACGATAAGACCGGTCACGGTGCATTGGTGAGCTTTCAGGGCGTCCAAACGTTCTGATTCGACGAGGCCGTGACAAGGACGAGGCCACGACAAGCGCGGTCCGGTGGATCAGCATGTTCCGCAGATTTGGTTTTCCGTCGGGCCCCGGCCCCTCAGAGGGTCTAGCCCGTGGGTTGAGACAGCACCCAGACCGCTTCATGAAGTGGATCCGAGGACGTCGACAGGGTACCGAAAAACGGATGCGCCATTTCCAATGCCAGGAACAGGTTGGCGGCGACGATCACGCCGACGATCGCGACCATTGGATAGTGCAGGGCCGGGCGTTCAACGCCGTAGATGACCACCGTGCCTAGCACCATCGCACTGGTCAGATAGATGACTGCCCAGAGCTGCCACGGCGGTCCAGTGTCTCCACGGGCCGCCAGGAGTCGTACGGTCCGGGCCTGACTGATCTTGTCGAGGTTGGAGTAAGACGTGGCAAGCAGGGTCTTCTGGGCATTGGTTTCGGCCTGAACCTGTCCGTAGGCGGCATACACGCGGGTAAGTGCGGCGTCGGCCTCCGGCGATCGATGTTCGGCCCGCGACCATTCCCCGATCGCGGCCTTTTCGTATGCCAGCAGGCTTTCCCGAATGCGCCCCTTGTCGGCGGAGTTGAAAACGACTGAATCTGTGGCCATCTGCACCGCACCCGCACCCTCTGCGCGGGCATTGCCATCGGCGGTGTTGATCTGGCCCCACATGGACGAGACGACGAAGCCCACAAAGAACGCGTAGACGAAGCCGACGAAGCCGTAGGTGAATTTGGTGACGTCATTGTGCTCACCAGCGGCCAGCCCCGGGAACCGTCGCCGCACGGATCTCTGGATCAGCACTGCGCCGCCGGAGATGAGGAGGATTAAGCCAACGAACAGCAGCCACGACGGGATCGTGGTGACCAGCCATCCACTCATGAGCCGCCTATCTCCTAACCCGCCGCGTGCCTCGACTTTAAGGTGACCGTTCGGACCGTGAGGCAGGATTAGCGGTACCCGGTGTGGTGGTCAACCGCTTAAAGTTCACTGCGCGGACTGTCTCATTCCTGGCCTCGAGAACTAAAGCGGGATCCCGGAACGTACCAACGTCGAGGTGCGTGCCTTGGCCGTTCAGCTCGCGGCCGACTTGGCAGCCTCGATTACGACGGCAAAGCGGCCTCACGATCCTCGGTCGATCGGCTGCTCCTGACCGTGCACCCTGCGCGTCGGTAGAAGCAGCACGGAGATAGCGTCCTAGCATTGCTGGAAAGTTCGAAAGGAGTACCCGGCTGAGAGATAGCGAAGATTCCCCCCACGCGTCCCACGCGACACTAAAGTGCTGTGCGTGGGCAGAAATGTGTTAGCTAACGGCCGAGGCCGCTGGCTGGCCGTCGTCGTCTCGCTCGTGGTTTCTGCCGCCATGCTGCACGCGCAAGGTGCTGGGCCTCCCCGCAGCGCCGACAGGCCCGCAGAAATGCCGGTGGATCAGAGCGCTGCGCCAACCGCAGAGTTGAACCGGCCAAGCCCCACACAGGCTGAATTGCTGGCGGCCAGCGCCCCCGTCGATGCCCGGGTGTTCGACTTGGCGTTACCGGCCGGCGTGACTCCGGAGGCGGGGCTACAGGTCAAGACCATCTGGGCGGCCCGCGCCATCAGCATGATGTTTCCGGAGGTCACCACCATCGGCGGGTTCCGCCAGGACGCGTTGCCGTGGCATCCCAACGGGTTGGCCATTGATGTGATGATCCCGAACCACGGCAGCGAAGAAGGTATCGAACTCGGTAACCAGATCGCCGGCCTGGCGCTGGCGAATGCCCGACGGTGGGGAGTGCTCCACGTGATCTGGCGGCAGGGACTGTACCCAGGCATCGGCGCGCCGAGTTGGACGGCGGACTACGGAAATGAAACCGCCAACCATTTCGACCACGTCCACATCGCGACCAACGGCGGCGGATATCCCACCGGGGACGAAACCTACTTCCTCGGATCTATGGAGCCGTGACGCTCAGACTGCGATAGAGGGCTCGCCGCACCACAGCAGGTCGGAAGATCCACCAGCATCCCCGCAGGCCAGGAGTGCATCCGGCACGGTTGCTTCCTCCGGTGTCGATGGGAACGACGGCGGGGCTGGTGGCCACAGCGGGAAGATGCTGGCGCCGGTTACGCCAGTCAACCCGGCGACGATCTGGGCCACGGTGTTTGTCGCCACGTAGGCGATATCGCCGATGAACTGCACGGGCGCAATAGCCAGCCTGGCCAGCAAGCTGATCAGGAAGATGTCCTGGTCGACAATCCCCTGCAGCGCGGCGGTCAAATCGTTGGTGAGCCCGAACACGATGTAGGGCCCGGTAGCGAAGATCGTGCGGACACCCAGCGCCAGTTGAGTTCCGATATCGGGATAGCCGTACATGCCGATCGCGTCTTGAAGAGACCCACGCAGAGCTTCGTCGTCATTGACCGGAAAAACATTGCTGTCGCTGAGGTCTGTCAGCGGCACACCGTCGGAGCCTGTGGCTGGAGTGCCCCCGAAGAGGGTCACCACCGTGGGCGTGACGTCGATGATCTGGTACTTAAGGTTGATGGCGCCGACGGCGAAGAGGTTCGGGTTCTCGGCGACGACGAACGTCGATGTCTCATTCGGAGACTGGAAGCCGTGACCGAAACCCTTCTGCGGCTGGTGACCGTGGTCGGTGGTCATCAGGATGGTCCACTGCTCCCCGGTAACGGCTTCCCAGTTAGCCACTGCCTGCAGGATCTCGCCGAGGTTTCTGTCGAAATTATTGAGCGCTGCAGCGTACTGCGGTGAGTCCCCGCCGTACAGGTGCCCGTTCTCATCGACCCCGACGAAGTAGCTCAAGAGGAAGTTCGGGACATCGGAGCCGGCGGCAGTGATGGCTGCTTCGGTAGCGTCTCCGACCGCGTCGTCGGTCAGCAACCAGTCGGTATCGCCTGGGACCTGGGAGATGTTGATGATGGTGTCGGCAGGTATCGAACCGGCGCCGCCAATGGCGGAGATGACGTCCCAGTTGGCGATGGACGTCGTCTGGATGCCCGGGTTGAACGTTTCGAGCTGGTTGAACACCGTCGCCCAGGTGTCATAGGTCCACGGAGTGAAGACATTGTTAATCACGCCAGTGGTCTCGCCCCACGTACCGGTGAGGATGGACGACCACGACGGGCCGGAGATGGTGGTGTGCCCGACGATGCTCGCCGGGGCCGTGGTGCCGTCCTGGATCAGCTCGAAGAAATTGACGTTGGTGGGATCGTCGAGAACCCTGCTGAGATTTGTGCCATCCACACCGATCACCAGAACATTCGGTGATGGGTCCACCGCAAGCGATAGGACTGATGGAGTGACCGCGTTTGCGTCGCTGCGCTGGGCGTTGCGCTCCAACTCATCTCGGGCCGCTGCCAGCGCCGCCAACACCACCGACGCCTGGCCCGGCGCTTCAG
>Ga0210003_1004698_pt1 | contig 10697 bp, 9 predicted proteins | sample LantaG_FD_182804 | JGI IMG/M metagenome (GOLD analysis project Ga0210003, IMG submission 182804) | Deep subsurface microbial communities from Baltic Sea to uncover new lineages of life (NeLLi) - Landsort_02402 metaG (SPAdes) (version 2) | ecosystem: Environmental > Aquatic > Marine > Oceanic >...
GATATACAGACACACAAGCTTCTGCTGAGCTTTCAATCCATCCTCCTTTCCCGCATAAGCCTCTGCAATGCCTTTATAGATTGCCTCAGCATCCTTGTACTTCCCGTCCTCCTCATACTTATCTGCCTGCTTGAACTGTGCCGATACATCGCTGCTTTGTCCTCGAGCTATGCCTGAGGGCACAGCTAACAAAACAGCGCACATTAAGAAAAGAATTTTTCCGCGCATGGTATTAGCCTCCTTTCTCAATTGAGATAGACAAACAGCGACAGAAACAAGCAATCAAGCAAATTCCACTGCCGCGCCGCACAACCTTTATTTCAGGGTACAAAAAGATCATTTCCTGGCTTCTCTAATAGCAAGCCCGCCGCTTACAATCTACAGGCCCCAGCTTAACTGTCAAGCAAAAAATTGGAAAAAATTAAATTTTTTTCGAAAAATATCTCCCAGCCAAAGGAATGATTCCCGCTGGCCGGTTAGCCGCCCCCAAAACCCGTAATTAGCTGTAATTCAAACAGCTTAAGCACACAACCCAGCCGAATATCGCCAAAATCGACCAAAATGCGCAGGCGCCCAACGGCCCAAACCGGAAATTCTAAAATTTTTTTACTCCTTTATGTATAAGCACTTACGCTCTCCGAGCACCCCAAAATACCCGAATTTTCGACACAAATGCGCAGGTCGGCCTAAATATGAAGGGCGCCCTTTTTTCGCGCCCAAAAAAGGAGTATCGAGACTATGCTGACGTTCTCAACTGAAAATACGTTAAGCCTGGAGCCAAAATCTCCCCTTGGCGTTTTCGCCTGCTCTACTATCTACTTTCTACTTACTTCTCCTCCGTTGGAGGCGTATGCGCGCACAAAACAACACCTTTTATGCAAAACAAAGCCAATTTCCAAAGGGCTGCTAATGAATCTAACCTCAGCTCTAACAAGCACTTACGAAGAAAAACCACCCCCGGAGGCGCCAAAAAACAAAGCCAATTCAAAACCAATTGGCAAAAAGGCCGCGACCGCCAAACTTCACCAAATACGAGCTACCAGTTCCGAGGTACGCTCCTCCGTGCCTATAAGGCACCTCTGGCCGGGCTTCCTCCGCTACAGGCAACCCGCGCGCACAAAACAACACCTTTTATGCAAAACAAAGCCAATTTCCGAAGGGATGATAATGACCGTAACCTCAGCTCTAACAAACACTTACGAACACAAACCGCCCCTGGAGGCGCCAAAAAACAAAGCCAATCCCCCAAAACGCCAAAATCAGCGCAAACCCCGCCCGCACAAAGACTTACGAAAAAACCCCCCGCTGGAGCCGAAAAAAATCAAATCCAACCTCAAACCCAATCCAAACCCAATCCAAAGCCAATTTCAAACCCGCCCCTTGTCTCGGGCCTTAAAACGCTTATGTCGATTGACCTGCCGAATCCGGGCTAAGCCTTGATTTGTCAACCGGAGCGTGTATACTTGGCCCGGCTCGAAAATAGGAGAACGAAAGTGAAATTTACAAAAATGCACGGCCTCGGCAATGATTACATTTACGTCAATTGCTTCGACCAGAAAATTAAGAACCCTGCAAAGCTCGCCACGCTTGTAAGCGACCGGCATTTCGGCGTCGGCGCCGACGGGCTCATCCTAATTAGCCGTTCCAGAAAAGCCAACGTCAAAATGCGCATCTTCAACGCCGACGGCTCCGAAGCCGAGATGTGCGGAAACGGAATCCGATGCGTCGCAAAATACGCCTGCGAGCATAACCTCGCAAAAGTGGGCTCCCCCTTTCAGATTGACGGCAAGAAAGCGTTGCCGGCCTCGTTGAAAATAGAAACGAAAAAAGGCGTTCTCTCCGTAGGTCTTTTCATAAATAAGAATAAACGCGTCGAAACCGTCTGCGTCAACATGGGCAAACCCGTCGTCGAAGCAAAACGCGTCGGCGTAAATCTGCCCGTCGAAAAAGTCATCGACCAGCCTATGCAGTTTCAAAGCCGGGCCTTTAGTATGACCTGCGTCTCTATGGGCAACCCACACGCCGTCTTCTTCAAACCCGACCTTTCAATCGCCGAACTCCAGAAATTCGGGCCAATAATCGAAAACCACAGCATCTTTCCAAACAGAATCAACGTCCACTTCGTAAAAATCGAAAAGCCCGACGAATTTACCATGCGCACCTGGGAACGAGGCAGCGGACTGACCCTCGCCTGCGGAACCGGAGCCTGCGCCGCCTGCGTCGCAGCCGTAATAACAAACAGGGCAGAAAGACAATGCACCGCGCACTTGCCCGGAGGCGACCTACAGTTGAACTGGTCCGAAAAGGATGACTGCGTTTATATGACAGGCCCCGCCGTCGAGGTCTTCCAAGGCGACTGGCCCGATGCCTGATTTACCTGCACAGCCTCGGCGAACGACAAAACTCAACCGCAACGCCTGTCTTGCCCACGCCCGGAGCGCTACCCGGCGAAAAAGCGTCCTTGCGCAACACTCGCCCAAAACCGGAAAGCCTCCCTCCGTATTCAAGCAGACCGCATCTCGGCGGTATGGACAAATCCACTTTCAGTATGTCACCGCGCTCGAATGCATCCCGCGATGCCTCGAAGTAAACCCCGCCGGTGCTTACATTGATTGTCTGGCCCCTGCACAACCGCGCCAAAGGCCAACCGGGCTTGCGACAACTCAAATCAAGCTGCAATTCCAGTCGTTGGTATCTACGTCTTTCTGGCCTGTCCATCGTCTGCTTCCCTGCAATTGCCCGCCGTCCAGCTCAAGAACAAACTCAGAGTTAGCAAAACTCGTACCAGAATCTCGTCGGACAAAATACCCCATTTTCACTTTTGCAATTCCTTGTCACCAATAAGCTTAAGCCTCCTGGCCGCCTGTTGAATTGCCGAGCTTTTCCAAATCGCACCGCCAATGTTGACAAATAACAACGCCAAAACAAAGCTTCAGGCCCTAACCAGCGCCTGTTACACAAACGTAGCCCATTGTCCTGGAAAATCTTATGTCTTCCATAAGAACCAGCCTTGCCGGGATATACGAAGAGACAGAGATGTTGTCTTTTCTCAACACAGGTACTTGACACCCCACAACCAGCCTCTATCATTACCTCTATGGCACAGGAGCACGAGTCGGTACTCGAAGAGGACAAGAAAACCAGCGGCCCTGCCGACCGCGAAGACGCTGCAAACTCAGCAGCCGGGGTCGTTGCAGAAACTGTCCTTAATGCTCTTCCGGTCGGGGTGGTGACTTTCGGGCCCGATTTGAAAATCAATCACGCCAATCCCAGGGCATCCGACCTCATAAGCCTCGATACCCACATCGACAAATCACTGGCAAAGGCTGCCTGCGGACCAGGCTCAACTACGCCTAACTGGTCCGACGAACTCAAATCCGTCCTGTCAAATGCAAAGCCCCGCGTCTTTGACAACCTCAAATACACATTGAATAACCAAACCAGGCTGCTGAGAATCTCCTGCATACCGTCTGTGAAAGCCGGCGGCACTATGGGCGGCGCCGTTATCATCGAAGATGTCACGAAGGATGCAGACATTCAGGCGCGCCTCGCCGAGGCCGAAAAATTCGCAAACCTCGGCAGAATCGCATCGAAAGTGGCGCACGAATTAAACAATCCCATCGACGGAATCCTCCGATACATCAACCTGACCTCAAGAGCCATCGAGCGCCGGAATTTCGAGAAGCCCAAACACTACCTCAACCAGTGCCGACAGGCCCTTATGAGAATGGTGCACGTTGTTGGCGAGCTGCTGGAGTTCTCCACAGGCAGTTGCCAGGACCTCCAGGAAGACCCCGTCGGCAGTATTATCGAAGAGGCACTGAGCCTTATGGCGCCGCAGGCACAGGCCGCTAATGTCCAAATCCTGCGTGACTATGCCCCCGACGTCCCGAAGATAAGAGCCGGCAGTCTGTTTCAGGTCTTCTGCAACCTCGTAAAGAATGCGTTGGATGCGATGCCCAACGGCGGCCAACTGCACGTCTCAACGCGTATCACACCGGAAAATACGCTCGCCGTCGAAGTCCGTGATACCGGAGAAGGTTTTGAACCCGAAAATACGGAGGCTATGTTCGAACCGTTTTTTACGACAAAACAGAACAGCCGCGGAACAGGACTCGGATTGGCCGTGTGCAAAGACATCGTCGAAAGATACCGCGGAAAAATAACCGCCCAAAACCACCCGGAACAAGGCAGTATCTTCACTGTTTACCTGCCGCTGAAGAAGCAGACTGATTAAGGGATTCTGTACCGACTATGAAAGAACAAAACATCCTGGTTGTCGATGACGACAAAATCATACTCGATTCTCTATGCGAGTTCCTCTCACTCGAAGGCTTCCGAACCACCGGCGTCGAAGGCCTCAAAGCCGCCGTGGGCGAACTGCACGGTCAGGACTATAGCCTCGTAATCGCCGACGTTAATCTGCCTGACGGCGATGGATTCGACCTGCTGGAAGTCATAGCGAAGGACTGTCGTCAAACCGTCGCAATTATGATAACCGGTTATGGAACCATCGAAAGCGCTGTAAGGGCCATAAAATCCGGCGCCTACGATTACCTGACCAAGCCCATCGCCGACGACGAGCTCAGACTCGCCGTGGAAAGAGCCTTGAAGCAGCAGTCCCTCATCAGCGAAAACCGAAGCCTCCGTCTGCAGCTCGAAAAAAAATACAGCCTCGAAAACATAATCAGCCAGGACTACAAAATGGCAAAAATCTTCCAGTTCGTCGAGGCCGTCGCCGACAGTTCTACCACCATTCTTATGACGGGTCCTTCCGGAACCGGAAAGAGCATCCTCGCCAGGGCCATACACCATCGCTCCGCCCGAAGAGAACAGCCCTTTGTCGAAGTTAGCTGCGGGGCCTTGCCGGAGACCCTGCTCGAAAGCGAGCTCTTCGGACACGTGAAAGGCGCCTTCACCGGCGCCCTTAGAGACAAGCAGGGGAAATTCTTCGCCGCCGACCACGGTACAATCTTTCTGGATGAGGTGGCAAACGCCTCGCCCGGGCTGCAGGCAAAACTGCTGCGTGTAGTCGAGCAGAGACGATTTGAACCTGTCGGAAGTAACAAAACCATCACGGTCGATACTCGAATCATATTGGCCACAAACCAGAACCTTCAACAGGAGGTTAAGAAAGGCCGATTCCGGGAAGACCTCTATTACCGAATAAACGTGCTCGCTATTGACCTGCCGCCGCTGGTGCAAAGACTCGGAGACGTCCCGCTGCTGGCCGACCACTTCCTCAAAATGTATGCGAAACTCCACAATAAAATAAGGCTGGGATTTACCGACGAAACCATACAACTTCTCGAGCAGTACCCCTGGCCCGGAAACGTCCGCGAGCTTGAAAACGTCATCGAAAGAGCGGCTCTGCTGAGCCCAAACAAGTTCATCAGACCCGAAGACCTGCCGCAGTCGATAATCAGGGTGAGCGACCGGCAAAAACCGGCATACAAACCGATGAGCCTGAAGCAGGCCCTTGCTGAGCCGGAGAAGAACCTGATTCGCCGAGCCCTTGAAAAGAATCACTTCAACAGACAGGAAACTGCAAAAGAACTCCAGGTAAACCGAACCACACTCTACAAAAAGATGAAACAGTACGGCCTCGATGAGGAAGCGCGGCGGTTAGGAGTTACCTGACCGGCTGTACCAAAGACGAGTATGTTCCGGTCCGGTGTTCTGGTGATACCTGCGGTATGTCTGGCCGGCTTTGCGTTTTTGCTTTTTGCTTTTCGTACGTCCTGTCTCACCAACTGTCCAAAGAAATGCAAATGGCCCTTATCAGTATTAAAAGCGGCTTTTTGGTTGCCGATTTGACTTTTGTTGTTTTTGCCGGGTATATACTTATAGCAAGCCATTGCAGGCTGGCCGCCGACCGGCCAAACGCGAATTACGATGCACAGCATAACTATTTCTGGTTGTTAGGGTTCGGTTAAGCAAAAACCAACATAGGACAGGAGTTTTTTTACTTGTATGTCGCCTGTATTTGACAGAGCTATAATAAACCAGGTCCACAGCGCCACCGACATCGTCGATGTGGTAAGCGAGCACGTCTCGCTTAAAAAAAAGGGAAGGGAAATGGTTGGTCTGTGCCCGTTCCACGAGGACCACACACCAAGTCTATGCGTTAACCCGGCAAAGCAGATTTTCAAATGCTTCGCGTGCGGCGCGGGCGGCTCCGTCTTCACGTTCGTCCAGATGCGAGAGAACCTGACCTTTCCGCAGGCGCTTGAGCGACTCGCTCAAAGAGCCGGCATAAAACTAAGGCCCGCGACCCGACAAAAGAGCGAAACCGGCCGCGAACAGGTCGACCCCAACAAACTCGCAGAAATTAACGCCTGGGCTGCAAAACTGTTCCAGAAGAACCTGTTCAACACACAACAGGGAAAAGCTGCCCTTGACTATCTGGCCCAGCGAAAAATATCTGCTGAAAGCACAAAAAAATGGCAGCTCGGCCTGGCGATTGACGGCGGCAATAACCTGCTGCAGGCGGCGAAGAAGCTCACAATCTCGGAAAAGCTGCTCCACCAGAGCGGGCTTGTCGCGCACAATAAACAAGCCGGTGAAATTGCAGATAAATTCGTGCACCGTCTTATGTTCCCTATTGCCGATGTTACCGGAAGAATCATCGCCTTCGGGGGCAGGGCGCTGGCTCCCAATGTCCCGAAGTACATAAATTCACCGGCGACGCCCCTGTTCGACAAGAGTAATTCGGTTTACGGTTTGAACCACGCGCGGCACGGAATTGTCGAAACAGGCATCGTGGCCGTCGCGGAAGGCTATACCGACTGCATTATGGCGCACCAGTTTGGTTTCGCTAATATCGTTGCGACTCTTGGAACGAGTTTCACGCCCGGTCACGCACGTATCCTGCGAAGATACGCAAAACACATCGTACTCGTCTTCGACAGTGACACGGCAGGCGTCGAGGCCGCGAACCGCGCACTTGAAATCTGTCTCGCGCAGCCGGTTGGAATCAGAATCGCTTCGATACCGAAAGGCAAAGACCCCTGCGAGTTTCTCCTTACGCAAGGGCGGGAGGAGTTCCGACAGGTAATAGAGAGTGCCGTCGATGTTTTCGAATTCAAATGGAAAAGGCTGAGGCAAAAACTGAGCGGGACCGACGCTGTCTCGGACAGCAAGGTCGCCGTTGACGAGTTCATCCGGGCTGTGGCGACCGGTTTCTGGTCCGGCAACCTGCCAACGATAGAAAAAGGCCTGATAGTAAACCGCCTGGCAAAGATTATTGGGCTGAGTGCGAGGCAGGTCAACGGGGAACTCAAGAGAAGAATCCCAATGGCGGCAAGAAGCGCAAGCTATAACGCCGAAAATCAGAGCGTCAAAAAAGCTGATTTAGGCCCGGGATATTACGTTGCGGCCCAGCAAGAGATACTCGAAGTGCTGCTTAATGCGCCCGGTCTTTACGAAACTGTACGCCCGCAAGTTACAGCCGATGTGTTTGAGGCGCCCGTATTAAGGCAGATAGCACAAGCATTGTTCGAGGCAATCGCCAAACAGCCTGAGAACGTTCTCGACGCGGTTCTGGAACAGACCGAGTCGGTAGAGGCCGGCTGTCTTGTAGCCGAACTGTCGCAGGCGGGCGAGCAAAAGGCCAACTACGGCGCACGGCTCAAAGGGGCGCTGAGCGCCGTCCGGAGGTACCGAACCGAGCAAGCAAAGAGCCAGATAAAGGAAATATCCGACCAGAGACAGTTTCTGCGGGAGTACGCCGACAATACGCAAAAGGAAAATCCCCATAGCGTCGGTATGCTTTGACGAACAATTAAGACCGGAAACTCGTAAAAAAAATGAAGAGACAGTTCCTTATAAATGGATTACGGAATTTTCAACCCTGCCGGCGGCCTGAGCCATTCTTGCTAAGGTCGTAGGCCGAAAACCATTCTTCGGGGGTGCCGGACGTGGCCAACAAAACAGAAAACGGGAAAGAACAAGACAAAACAGGAACAAAAGCGGCAAGAAACGATTCGCCGGAAAACTACAGACAGAGGTATGCAGAGGCACAGATACGGGCCCTTATCGAAAGGGGCAAGAGTAAAGGGTACCTGACGTACGAGGAGATGAACGAGGAACTGCCGGAGGAGGCCGTCAGTCCTACCCGATTGGACAGTCTCCTGATGACCCTCGACGAAATGGGAATTTCTCTGCTTGACGAAGCCGACGTCCCGAAGCGGGCCGAAGAGGACGAATTCGAATCCGAACAAGGGGCCGCCGACGAAGGCAAAGGCACCGGCAGCCGGCATCTAAAAGAGGATGAGCTGCTCGAAAAAGAACTCGTTGGTGAGCAAATTGCCGTCAGAATCGACGACCCTATTCGTATGTACCTGACCCAGATGGGCGAAATTGCGCTGCTCAACAGGGAAAATGAGATAAGACTGGCGCGAAAAATCGAGCTGGCCCGGATGGCATTCAGAAGAAGAATGCTCGAAAGCGACTACTGTGCCAGAAACGCCATCGACACACTGCAGCAGGTCCACGAGGGAAGTCTCAGCTTTGACAGGACAATGAAAATAAGCACCGCCGAAAACCTCGTAAGGTCCGTAATTAAAAAACGTCTGCCGGTCAACCTCTATACCGCCACAAAACTCCTCGAGCGAAACAGAAACCTCTTCAAAAAATACCTCGAAGCAGAAGACCGGTCTGAAGCGAAACAATTGGTAAAACAAACGCACCGATACAAACGAAAAATCGCAACGCTGCTCGAAGAGCTCAGCCTGAGAACCAGCAGAATCCAGCCAATAAAAGACAAACTTCACGGCATCTGCCGCAAAATGCAGCATCTTGAGGAGACCATCGCCGCCGGACCAGACCACAATTTCAGACCCGAAGACATCCAGGCCATGAAGGAGGAGCTTGCCGGTATGCAGGAACTCGTGCTCGAGACGCCAGAACAGCTCGAAAAAAGACTCCGCGCCATCGACCGCGTCTTCGGACAGTACGAAGAGGCAAAACGAAGCCTCTCCAGCGCGAATCTTCGCTTGGTCGTGTCCATCGCAAAAAAATACCGCAACCGCGGACTGAGCTTCCTCGATATCATCCAGGAAGGGAACTCCGGTCTTATGCGCGCCGTGGACAAATACGAATACCGCAGAGGATACAAATTCAGCACCTACGCCACGTGGTGGATTCGACAGGCCATCACCAGGGCTATAGCTGACCACGCGCGAACCATCCGAATACCGGTACATATGATTGAGACAATGAGCAGACTGCGAACCGCGGGCAAGACCCTGCTCCAGAAACTCGGAAGGGAACCAACCGTCGAAGAAATCGCCGAAGAAGCCGAAATGACCATTGAAGAAACCCGTCGCGTAATGAAGATATCAAAGCATCCCATCAGCCTCGACAGACCCATCGGCGACAGTGAGGACAGCTACTTCGGCGACTTCCTTGAAGACGAAGGCGTCGATTCGCCCGTTGCCTCGGCTACTCAGGAAATGCTCAAGGAAAGAATCGATTTGGTTCTGAAAACTCTTTCATACCGTGAACGCGAAATCATCAAGCTGCGATATGGCATCGGTGACGGCTACACCTACACCCTCGAAGAGGTCGGAAGAATCTTCAAGGTCACTCGTGAACGAGTACGCCAGGTTGAGGCAAAGGCCATAAGAAAGCTTCAGCACCCCGTCCGCGCACGCAAACTCGAAGGTTTCATGGACCACAAAACAGCATCACAAGGCTCCACAAGCGTCGGTTAATGCTGGGTTCTGTGCCCCGCGGGCCTACAAAAAGAAGTTGCATGCCTCAGCCAAACGTTGTAAGCTGTCTAAGACAAAGCTGTTAGAAGGACCACTAAAGGTGCGGCACCATGCAGGTTGGCAAATATCCGACAACTCTTTTCGAAAGGGATACCAGATGCTCACGGGACAAATCAAGATGCCCATAATGAAAAAAGTTCTGCCGGTACTGGTTCTGCTTGCAGGCATACCGCTAACCGGCTGTCAGAGCTATTCCTATTCATATTCCAAGGCCGAAAACCGCATCTTCAGACATTTTGACAAATGGAGCAGAGAAGTGCCCAAGGGCATGTTCCCAGCCGCCGTTGAGAAAGACGGCGATTACACGGTTTATAGCTACCGGACTCCCGGGCCCGGACACCTCACGGGGGCAAGTGAATGCACGGTATCGTATATGACCTCACCGAAGACTAAACTCCTTGCCATTGCCGATGACCGCCCGCGGGAGAAAAACAAGCTTGGTCTCGTGAGCTTCGTTGTGTATGAGGGCCGGCGCGAGTTTGGTTCAGGAACGAGCCGGCCCCTTGTCTTTGACCGCTCTCTAATCTTGAGAAGTGAGACTGAAAGCATAATCTATTTCAGGGAAAAAGGTACTGCAATCTGGAGAAATTGCCAAATGCCGGGACAGGTAGAGCTTTCCTGGACGCCACAACAACAAGAACAATGCCTCCAGGGCGCTAAGGAGGTCCCATCCGAACAAATCCAGCGATACGTCGAGCTGACCAGAAGATTCTACGAGGTTTATTTCCTTATCAAGTAGCCCGGTTTTGCAGAAATTGGGTTTGGTTGGGTTTGTTTTGGCTTTGATTGGGTTTGATTGGCTTTGTTTTTTGGCGCCTCCAGGGGTGGTTTGTGTTCGTAAGTGCTTGTTATAGCTGAGGTTACAGTCATTATCATCCCTTCGGAAATTGGCTTTGTTTTGCATAAAAGGTGTTGTTTTGT
>Ga0210003_1004700_pt1 | contig 10695 bp, 8 predicted proteins | sample LantaG_FD_182804 | JGI IMG/M metagenome (GOLD analysis project Ga0210003, IMG submission 182804) | Deep subsurface microbial communities from Baltic Sea to uncover new lineages of life (NeLLi) - Landsort_02402 metaG (SPAdes) (version 2) | ecosystem: Environmental > Aquatic > Marine > Oceanic >...
CTCTCTCTCTCTCTCTCTCTCTCTCTCTCTCTCTCTCTCTCTCTCTCTCTCTCTCTCTCTCTCTCTCTCTCTCTCTCTCTCTCTCTCTCTCTCTCTCGCTCTCTCTGAACCAAAATTTCACTTTTAAAAACTTCTACCCCTGCAGCACCGTCGGCTCCGTGACGCTCGCAGCGAACGCCGCGTCGCCGTGAGGCCTCCCCACGTTGACCAGCAGCTGCGCCAGCCACCCTCGAGTCTGCACGTCGTCCTTCAGGCACGCGGTGAACCCGGCGTCGAGCAGCAGCGGGGGCAGGCACGACCGCAGCGCCTCACGCGCGCGCGCGTTGTCCGACAGCCTGAGGTAGCAGCGGATCACGTGCTTGAGGAGCCTGGCCGAGGGCGCGTCGGGGAGCGCGCCGACCATCGAGGCCAGCACTGCCGACACGGCGAAGAAACGCTCGGCGGTGGCGCAGATGTACCCAAGCCCGGCCGAGTCGAGCAGGATCTTCTGCACGATGAACGTCGCGACGGTCTTGGAAAGCTCCGACCCCATCTCCATCGTGCGCAGGCAGAGCGGGATGATCTCTGTCGACAGCAAGAAGTTGATGACGTCCGTGTCGTCGACCTTGACCAGGGCCCCCACGACGCCCAGCGACGTCAGGCGCAGGTACTCGAACGGCCGCGTCTTGCTGACCGTGTTGAGGAACGGGTACAGGAACAGCGGCACGTGCGCCTGCAGAAAGAGCGCGCGCGTGTCGGGGTGGCTCGCCACGCACTGGAGAAGGGCCAGCGCGTTGCAGACGCGGTTGGAGGCGTGGGCGGTGAGGGCCGGCGGGGAGAGCAGGGGGTAGATGGCGACAATCTCCTGTTTTCGGTCGAGGGAGGGAGGGAGGGAGGGAGGACGTTGAGAGGGGGGTTGCGAGGGAGGGAGAGGGAAGAGGGGGGGGGGATGAGATTTGAGAAAGAGCGACGACGGCGGCGACATTGCTCCGAATCGAGCCGCGTCTTTGGCTTCTCCATCCTTCTCTCTTTTCATTTAATTCGCAGCTCACGAGAGCCCATCGAGCTCTCGCAGCTGCAGAACGTGCGCAAAGAGAGAGAGGGAGGGAGAGAGAGGCTCCCGTTGCGCCTCGACCAGAGCAAAACAGGCAGCAGCGAGGAAACCCCATCTCGAAACGGAAGCCTCAAATCCTCACCTGCAGAAGCGCCGACACGGTCCCGAACGAGTGCCACAGGTACGGGGCCAGCTCCGGGAAGCTCTCCCGCTTCTTCGAGAGGTCCAGGAGGGCGTTCTCGCGCGTCGCCGGGTCGGCGAGGTCGAGCACGAGCTGCTCCACGGAGACGGAAGCCATGATGGATGGGGAGTTCGGAGCGGCAGAAAAAGAGAGTCGATCGGCTGACCGATGCCTTTGTCTTTTTCTTTTTTTTACTCGAGAGAGAGCTCTCTGTGTATGTTTTTTTTTCTCTTTCTCTCCGCGCGGTGCAAGGAGTTCAGGTGCCAGTGCTATCTCCTGAAGAGGCGCGCGAGAAAGAGAGAGAGAAAAAAGGGAAAATAAAGCTCCTCTTCACTCCCTCTTTTTTCCTTTCTTTTTTTTCGTCCTGCGACAAAGGAGAGAGAGGAAGAGTGAGCAAAAAGGCGACCTCGGAAAACTTCAAAACTTCCAATAGTATTACACGCAACATGTTACAGGGTCTCGTCGCCGTCGATCACTCCGGCGGCGCCAGCGCGTCGATCAGCGCGTCCCTCGCGGCGTGACAAGCGGGGGAAGAGGAAGCGGCAGGCGTGTCGTCGACGAAGGCGAGGGGAGGCGGAAGCTTCTGCGCCGCCGCCGCCGTCAGAGGCGGGGCGTTGAGGCCGCGGCCGCGCCGCGTCGCGACGACGACCGCGGCTCCCTTCGTGCTCCTCGCGGCTGCCCTTGCCGCAGAGGCAGCAGCGGCGGCGGCGACCATCGAGGCAGGAGCCTGCAACTCCGGGAAGGCGTAGGGGTCGACGGCGCGGTGCCTGCGCTGCGGCGGGGGGGGCGCGGGCCGCGGCTGCTGCTGCTGCTGCTGCTGCTGCTGCTCCTGTCGTCGCTGCTGCCGCTCCGGCAGCGGCGGCACTTCGTCCCGCTCGCCTGCCGCGGGGGGCGGCCGCCTCCCCTCGGCCCTCGCCACCGCGGCCTCGGTGGCCTCTGCCAGGGCCTGCGCCTCCGCGAGCAGGCGCCTCGCCGAAGACAGCTGATCGTTCTCGCCGTTTCGCCCCTCTTCTCCTCCTCCTCCTCCTCCGACGACTCCCCTCGCCGCTGCGGTGACGGCGGCGGCCCGCGAGCGGAGCTGCTCCTCCTGTGACGGCGACAGGAAGCGCCGGCACTGCTGCTGATACTTCTGCAGTTGCTTCTGCGGAGGAGGAGGAGGAGGAGGAGGAGGAGGTGGAGGAGGAACAGGAGGAGGAGGAGCAACAGGAGGAGGAGGAGGAGAAGCAACAGGAGGAGGAGCAACAGGAGGCTGAGGAGGAGCAGGAGGAGCGGCAGGGGAAGGAGCAAACAGCGGCCGCTGCTTGGTGCCTCTTGCCGCGGCTGAGGCCAAAAAAGGCGGGAGATCGTCCGAGGGCATCGGCATCTCTTCTTCTTCCTCCTCCTCCTCCTCCTCCTCCTCGCTCTCGTCGTCGACAATCACGTCCTCCGATTCGTGCGCCGCTGTCGCTGCTGCGTCAACGTCGGTGGAGCGACGGCAGGGGGGAGGGGGAGCGACCAGAAGATCGAGGTCCCCGGGGAAGGAGGCGGCGCGGCCGCGGCCGCGGCCGCGGCCGCGACGAGCGGGAGGAGGAGGCCGAGGCGCCGCGGCGGTCTCTTTCCTCCTCTTGTTCTTCTCCTCGCTCCCGACGCCGCCGTCGGCGGCCCACCCAAACGCCGTGAGCGCGCTCCGGCGCCTGTTCTCCGCGGCGGCAGCGGGGTCCGGAGCGCTCGCTGCGAGCAGGCGGTCCAGGAAAGGGGCCCTCGGCCTCGGTTTCCAGGGGGCGAGGCGACCTGCCGCCGCCGGCGCCGTCGCCACTGCCGCTGCCGCATTCGCGGCGGGAGGAGGCGCCGAGGCCGCCAACGCGGCGGCGGCCTCTGCCGCGACGGCCGTCGCGGAAAGGGCGGCAGGGGAGGCAAGGGCGGCGGCCGCGAGCTCCTGCTGCTGCTGCTGCTGCTGCGGAGGAGGAGGAGGAAGAGCAACGCCCCCCTCGTCTCCTCCCTCTCCTTCTCCGCGCGCGGCAGAGTCGGCGGCGGCAGGGGAGGTCGGGTGGGGCGGCGACGGCGGTGGCGGCGGCATCTCGCCGGCTCCCGCCCCTTCGTTCCCTTCTCCCCCTTCGCCGCCGGCGTCTCCCGTCTCCGGCACCAAGGAGACGTCCCGCTCGAGCGAGAGAGGAGCTGGAGCCGGAAAAGCGGCAGCGGCAGCGGCAGCAGGAGCTTCCCCGGCGACCTCGGGGGCCGCGGCGATGAGCTCGGGGGGAGGACCAGGCCGCCGCCCCTCCGCCTCCTCTGCCCGCTCCCCTCCTCCTCCCTCCGCCGCCCCCGCTCCCCCTCGCCCCCGCTCCCCGCCGCTGCCCCCGGCCCCTCGGCTCCGCGCCGGCGGCGGCAGCTGCCTCCTCCTCCCCTCCCTCGCCTCCCTCCTCCTTGCCAGCTCCAGCACGAGGCGCGAGACCGGGCCGGCGACCTTTGCGGGGGAGGGCGGGGGCGCCGCCGCCGCCGCGGGCGCTCTCGCCGCCCTCGCCACGCCCGCCGTCGCCTCCCCCGCGACCGCGGCAGACCCCCCGGGCCGCAGGGAAGCCCCGCCGCCGCCGCCGCCGCCGTCGAAGCCTTGGGTCGTGATCCTCGGAGGTTGAGGAGCAGCAGGTGGATCTCCCTGCCAAGATCGCGCCCTCCCCTCCTCCTCCTCCCTCGCCGCCTCCGCGGCTCTCGCAGCCTCTCTCCGCGCCGCCTCGGCCGCGCGGGCCGCTCCCGGGCTGTCAGGCTGCGACGAAGGGAGCAGCGGCAGGGGCGGCGGCCAGGATCCCCCCCCGCCTCTCTGCTTCGGAGGAGTAAAAGCAGCGGCGGCGGCGGCGGCGGCGGAGGCGGCTTCGGTTGCCTCGGTGATTGCCTCGGAAAGCACCGCTTCCTGCTCCTCTTCGGCGTCGTCGGCGGAGACTTCGCTGCCGTCACTCTCCTCGCCTTCATCATCGGGCGCGATTCGCGGGGGCGGGGGCGCGGCGGAAGGGGGCGCTTCCGAGAGAGGCGAGTGGATCCATTCTTCCCCTTCCTCGGCGGCAGCAGCGGCGACGGCGGCGGCGGGAAGCGGAGAGGGAGAGGGGGCAGGCGAGCGAGCTCGCCCGTCGTCGCCGTCGCCGTTGTCGGCGGCGTCGGCGGCGGCGGCGGCGACGGGAAGCGGAGAGAGAGGGAGGGGAGCTGCCACCGCGGCGGGTGCCGTCGAGGAGACCAGCTCGAGCCTCCTCCGAGCAGTGCGAGAGCCGGGCTGCTCTTCGACCGCTGCCCGCGGATGAGAAGAACCTCCTCCCGCTCCTCCTCCGTTGACCTCCGCCGGCGCACTCTCCGGCGGCACTCTCTCGGCTGCGACCCTCCCCTTCGTCGCCAGGGCCATCTCCCGCCGCAGCACCGTGGTGGGCGTGGCCAGGTGCGCCGCGAGCAGGGCCCTTCTCTGCGACTGCGGGAGGGAGAGCGGCGTGGAGAGCGCGGCGAGGGGCGGGGAATCGGCACGAGCAAGGGCGGCGCCGTCGTCACCGCTTCTCGCGCCTCCTCCCTCGCTCCCTTCGCCTTCCTCCTCCTGCGTCGCTTCCGGCAGCAGGCCCATCGAGGCCCTGGCGGCGACCAGCCTGAGCTCCCAGCGCTCGGCCGCCTCGCCGACAGCGTCCGCCGCGGAGGAGTAGCTAACGAGAGAAGGGGCAGCGGCGGGGTTTTCGTCAGCGGAGGCGACGGCGGCGCTAGCAGCTCCGGCGGCAGCAGCTCCGGCGGCACCGGCGGCAGCGGCGGCAGCGGCGGCGGATGCGATGGCGGCCAGGTCCCCGTGACACACGGCGACGTGGACGCCTCCTGCGGCGCTCCCGCGGGCCAGGGCGGCGTAGAGACGGGCGTTGACGGCCTCGGCGGCGAGGGCCTCTTTCTCCTCCTCGCGGGAGGGACGCCTCCGTTGCAGCTGCCGTTGCCGCCGGAGCTGCTGCTCTTGCTCTTGCTGCTGCTGCTCCTTTGTTGCGGCTGCCGCCGGTCCTTCTTCCTCGGGCTCCGTGGCTGGGACGCGATCAGGGTCTTTGTGAGGCATCTCGGAGAAAGGCGACGGGGAATCGGTGGGGGCCATAAGGGCGGGAAAAGAGGCGGAGAACGACGACGACCAAGGAAGAAGAAGAAAAACGCCGCGAAGTGCGCGCTGAGGGTCGAAAAAAACGATCCGACGAACTGATCGAGAGACGAAAGAGAAAAACTCTCCCTCTGTCGCTGGCTCTCTGTTTCCTCTCTCTTGTCGTTTCAGCTCCTCAGGCGGCCTCTCGGGGCTCTAAAACCTCGATTTCGAAAGTCGCTGGGGCCTGAAAGGGACAGCGGAAAGAGCGAGAGAGTGACACAGAGAGAGAGAAAACGGCGATGCTCTTAAAGACTTTGGCAAAGCGAGCGGAAATAAAACCTTCGGGTTTTACTCTTCACTTTTTTCTCTCATTTCGCTCACCGGGAGACGAATCGCGTTTCGCCCCCTCCAGGCGGCAGCGCCTCTTCTTCTGCTGTCTCATCAGCTGGCACGATGACCACCGGAAAGCTCCACCGCACCCTGGAGGAGGTGCGAACGTTGAGAAAACAATCAAGGAGCCAATAGAAGGAGCCCATGCCACTCTTCTTAGTAGCCGCGGGCGTGTGTCGTCAACATCGACGGGGGAGGGAAAAAAAACTCAACCCCACCCCCTTTTTTTTCCCCTTGTCCTCTTCCTTTTTCCTCCCCCTTCCAAACAAAATACAAAAAACGCAGGAACACTCCTTCATCACCAAGCTCACCCCGACCAAGTACTCTATCGCCCCAGGCTTCGTGCCCAACATGAGAGTTCCCGGGCGCTTCTACGTCAACGACTCGCTCAAGACCCTCGTCGACGACGAGCTCGCTGACTCAGTCGCCCGCTCGTCGGGCGAGGACGGGAACAAGGGCGGCGGCGGCTTCCTGCCCGCGGTCAAGCAGGTCGCGAACGTCGCGGCGCTCCCAGGCATCGTCGGCGCCTCGCTGGCGATGCCGGACCTGCACTCGGGCTACGGTTTCGCGATCGGCAACGTCGCCGCGTTCGACACGGCGGACCCGGAGGCGGTCGTCTCTCCCGGGGGCGTCGGGTTCGACATCAACTGCGGCGTGCGGCTGCTGCGGACCAACCTGACCGAGGCGGAGGTTTCCCCTCTGCGGGAGCAGCTCGCGCAGTCGCTGTTTGACCACATCCCCGTCGGGGTGGGTTCGCAGGGAATCATCCCGACGACGGCGGCGGACTTGGACGGTGTGTCGATTATTTTTTTTGCACTTTTTTCGTTTCGTTTCTCAAACTTCTCGTTCCTCACGTCTTTTCCTTTTCTCTGCGCTCCACCTTTCCTTTGGAAACTCTGGCTCTCTACCCTCAGCCGCCTTGGAGCTCGGCATGGACTGGTCGCTGCGGGAAGGGTACGCCTGGGCCGAGGACAAGGAGCACTGCGAGGAGGCCGGGCGAATGCTCGGCGCGGACCCCACGAAAGTCTCGCAGCGCGCCAAGCGCCGCGGCCTGCCGCAGCTGGGCACGCTGGGCGCCGGCAACCACTACTGTGAGGTGCAGGTCGTCGACGAGGTCTTCGACGCCGCCGCGGCGAGGCGCATGGGCATCGGCACGGTGGGCCAGGTCGTCGTGATGATCCACTCGGGCTCGCGCGGGCTCGGGCACCAGGTGGCGACGGACGCACTGACGACGATGGAGCGGGCCATGGCCCGCGACGGCATCGAGGTTAACGACCGGCAGCTCGCCTGCGCGCGCATCGCCTCCCAGGAGGGCAGGGACTACCTGGCGGCGATGGCGGCCGCCGCCAACTTCGCATGGGTCAACCGCAGCGCGATGACGTTCCTGGCGCGGGCCGCCTTTGCTCGCACCTTCGGGAGGCCGGCCCACGAGATGGACATGCACGTGGTCTACGACGTCAGCCACAACATCGCCAAGTTCGAGAAGCACTCGGTCGAAGTCGAGGTCGAGGCGGAAGACGGAGGCGCGGGGGAGGAGGGCGAGGGGCGGGAGAAGGAGGGGCAGGAGAAGCAGACGAAGGAAAGGAAGAAAAAGACGACGACGAGGCTGGAGCAGAGGACGCTGCTGGTGCACCGGAAGGGGGCGACCCGCGCCTTCCCGCCGCACCACCCGCTGGTCCCGGCGGCCTACCAGCTCATCGGCCAGCCGGTCTTGATTGGAGGCACCATGGGCACCTGTTCGTACGTCCTGACGGGCACCGCCGAGGGCATGCGAGAGACGTTTGGCTCGACGTGCCACGGCGCCGGCCGCGCGTGCTCGCGCAACGCGTCTCGCCGGCAGCTCGACTGCGGCGACGTTTTGGCCGCTTTGAAGACGCGCGGCATCGCCATCCGTGTCGCCTCCCCCAAACTGGTCATGGAGGAAGCGCCCGAGTCGTACAAGGACGTGAGCGCCGTCGTCGACACCTGTCACGAGGCCGGGATCAGCCGCAAGGCCGTGAGGCTCAGGCCGCTATGTGTCGTGAAAGGGTGAGGTGAAAAAAGTCGAGGGTCGAAGTGGGCTCTCGAGGTGGCGTTCTGACTCGTTGTAAGAAAGAAAGGGAGAAACGCACGCGCGTTGGATTCGCTAGGAGAGAGGGGACAAAGGGAAGAGAGAGAGGGGACGGAGAGAAAAGAGGAGAAATAACAAATGGGACACCAAAATTTACAAGCACGTTCTGCTCTCTCTCTCTCTCTCTCTCTCTCTCTCTCTCTCTCTCTCTCTCTCTCTCTCTCTCTCTCTCTCTCTCTCTATCCTCCTCCTCCTCCTCATCACCCTCCAGACCCTGAGCAGATTCGCGACGACGACGCGGCAGGCCTCCTGCTTCATCCTCCCCGCCGCCCCGGGAGCAGCGGGAGCAGCGGGAGCTGCGGCGGCGGCGGCGGAGGGCGAGAGAGAGAGAGGTGCTTCAAAAGACCCTGTCCGGGAACAGCGCCGGGGCCACCAGCGTCCAGGCATACACCCCCAGGCTCACCCAAGCGCACGTCAGCTTGACTCCCACGCTCGGCCACCCGACGTCGACGAGCGCTCGCTCGGCGGCGCCGCTTCCGTACCCCGAGAACAGCATCGCAACGTGCATGGAGGCGAGGGCGAAGACGGCGTGGAAGAACGGGTACGAGTAGGAGACGGGCACGGCCGGGAGGGAGGACGACGAGGAGATGGCGGCCGCGGAGATGTCGGCGGTCCCGCCGCGGTCGCCGCCCCCGCTGGAGCTGCCGGGCAGGGCGCGCGCGCCGGCGGGGGAGACGCCGTCGAGGCCCGAGGAAGTCAGGTGCGCGTCGTCGTCGTTCTCGTAGCCGTATCGGCCCCGTCCCCGGCTGATCAGCGGGGTCGCCCCGCCGTCCAGGGAGCCCTCGCTCTCCGCCGCCCCGGGCCCCAGCCCCAGCAGCGAGGCGTTGGATCCCGCCCGCAGCGCCGAGTAGGCGACCGACCCGAGCGTCATCCCGACCGCGACGAGCATGCCCGTCACCGAGGCGGCGTCGATCCTGCGTCCCAGCGCGTTGCAGCGGTACCCGTGGGGCTCGGACACGAGCGCCGAGTACGTGCAGTAGCACGCGTAGAGCGTGAGGGCGGCCGAAGGGAACAGCGACCCGCGGCGGGCGACCCCCGAGAGCGCGAGCGCGGAGACGGCGAGCCCCCCCAGCGGCGCCGCGACGACGACGGCGACATTGAACGAGCAGTCCTGGGCTCCGCCTCCTCCCGCTGCCCCCTCCCCGGGTGCCGTGCCCGGGTTGAAGAAGTAGAGAGAGACGGCGACGAGCGCCGCCGCACCCGCGTAGCAGATTCCGCTCAAACCCAACAAGCCCCACAGATACCTCTCGCCGCCCCCCCCGCCGCCGTCGGCCGCCTCGCCCGCGGCGTCCACGAGCGAGTCGTTGAGCTCGCAGACAAAGTCCAGGAGCATCAGGATCTGCACCCCGAGGAACAGCGCCGAGCCCAGGCGCGCGAGCCAGCCGTAGGCGGCCACCAGGCCCACGGGCAGGAAGAAGGCGCCGAGCGTCAGCAGCAGCCAGCAGCAGAGCTTGGCGCCCCAGGCCCCGTGCTGCACCGACCGGTCCACCTCGTCCCCCTTGAAGCGCGCCCGCGAGGTGGCGAGGGACATCCCGGAGAAGAAGAGGCAGGAGGCCAGGGAGACGCGGAAGACTGCCTGCTGGCCGAAGAAGGCCGCCGGCGGGTGCGGGCCGACGGCGCGGGCGATCCCTGTTTTTTTTTTCCGGTTTCGAGAGAGGGAGGGAGGAAGAGGTCGAGGGTCAACGAAACGACGAGCGTCGCTGTCGTCGCTCGACGAAACAAAGCCATGGACTCTCCTCTCGTGCGTTCTCTCTTTCTCTCTTTCTCTTTCTCTTTCTCTTTCTCTTTCTCTTTCTCTTTCTCTTTCTCTTTCTCTCTGTAATCACTCACATGGAAGGTGCTTGACGAGCGGCTCCGCGCCCAGCCGCAGGACCCACGCGAGCGCGAGCGAAAAGGAGAAAAAGCCAACAAATGCGAGCCTCGCGGAACGGGAGGCGATGCTCTTCCCGAGGGCCCCCGCGGACCAGCACGCGCACGAGGCCGCGAGCGAGGCGGCGCACGAGGTTGCCGCGGCGGGGATGATGAACATGGTTTGGTCCGAGGAGAGCGCGAGATGAGAGAGCAGAAGAAGGGAGAAAAACTCCCTGCCCTCGTTTTCCTCTCTGTTTTCGAGAATAAGTGAGGCTCGAGAAAAACTCCCTGCACTCGTCTTCCTCCTCCTTTTGACCTCTTGCCTTCTCCCCTCTTCCGCAAACTCGCGCCGTCCTTCCTTGGCCTGGCTCATGGCGGGCGCGTTGTCCTCCTCGTCCTCCTCCTCCTTCCTGTCGTCCCTCTTCTCCTCCTTCTCGTCTTCGAAACAGCCAACCAGCGACGACCACACCGTCGTCTGGGGCCACCGCATCCCGCTGCCGCAGCGGGACCTCGCCGCAGGGCTCGCGACCGTCGCGCTCTTCCTGCCCGCGGTCGTGCTCGTGCACCGCTGCGTCGCGGCGCTGCTGAGGATTTTCGGGGTCGTGAAAGCGCGCACGGATTGAAAGAAGGAGGAAGAGGGGAAAAAGTAGACGAGCAGACAAGGCGCTGAAAAGGGAAAGCATTCGAAATTGATTGATTGCTCCCCATCGATTTGGTCGATCGTCGTCGTCGCATCTTCCAAGTCCTTCCGAGCTCCCGCGACCAAATGATCTCTCAGTTCTTCATCCTGTCCCCTCGAGGGGACACGATCGTCGCTAGGGACTACCTGGGGAATGTGCCCAAGGTAAATAAAAAAAGGAGGGACAAGGAGAAGGAGAAGAGAAAGAGAAAGAGAAGAGGAGAGAGCGACGTCGCCCTTTCCGTCGTCCTGCTTTTGGCTCCTGGGGTCCTCCTCTCCTGGTTCCCTCTCTCGCCCCCGCCGGCACGCGCTCGCTCTGCTCGCGACCAAGCTGACGACTCGAACTTCTCGCCGCCCGTCACACACACGCACACACAAAAAAAAAAAAAAAAACTGG
>Ga0210003_1004701_pt1 | contig 10695 bp, 15 predicted proteins | sample LantaG_FD_182804 | JGI IMG/M metagenome (GOLD analysis project Ga0210003, IMG submission 182804) | Deep subsurface microbial communities from Baltic Sea to uncover new lineages of life (NeLLi) - Landsort_02402 metaG (SPAdes) (version 2) | ecosystem: Environmental > Aquatic > Marine > Oceanic >...
GGTTTTATGTACTCTTTGATATTAACGATGCTCATATTACGTCTTCCTTTTCTTTGTATATATTGAATTTATTGGTGTCCAATATTCATTAAGGGTAAAAAGAAGATGCTTAAATATTTAAAGGATTCTGTTTCATCGTGCATGATTTACCCCTTATATGTTTTGAAAACTTTTTGTTTCTCGAATATTACGTCAAACATTTTTGCTACTTCCTCATTGGAGAGATAGGCTATACGATCATAGACAGAAACCACTCGATCCTGTATCATGTTAGTGGTGTTGGAAGGATCTTCATACAGACTTTCGGCTACCAGAAGCTCCACCAACATTCTATCAAAGGATATGGGGTCAAAGGAAGGACGGATAGGCACAAGCCCCTTAATAAGATGCTCGACATGCATAAGAGGGTGAAGATGTACCCTGTCCAGAAAGCAGATAAGATGATCCTTATACCAGAGAGTGCCTCGTTCTATTCGGTATCCTTCTCGAAGGTTAGCGATGAACTCATCCCCTACCTTCTGCACATAATCCGTATATTCGTCATAGACCTTACCGAATATGGCCATGTTTTGAAGCTCTGCCTTGGCATAGTCGAGGCCGTAAGAGCCATCCTGATACAGGGAATTGTTCCCCCATCCTTCGAGCAGGCCCTCACAGACAGCCATGCTGCCATAGAATTTATGATAGTACTGGATGTTTTCGGCAGTCCATTCGACAGGGAGGTTCCCTACTTCTGGTTTCTCACCCTTCAATTTTACCCATCCCTTACCACGGATAAAGAGTTCGGTATCGTCTACCTTACAGGGATACCATATATTGTCTACTTTTATGACACATACTACATGATCTTGTATTGAGTTGAGCTGAAACGCTCTGGAATGTTTCTTCATTGGTTACGCTCCTCGTCTGTAGAATCTTATGTAACAAAGATCTTTAGTGTAAGATACCCGTAGTTGGTTAGTAAATATGATCCATTCTTTAAGACTTTTGCTTGTGTTTGGTTTTATGTACTCTTTGATATTAACGATGCTCATATTACGTCTTCCTTTTCTTTGTATATATTGAATTTATTGGTGTCCAATATTCATTAAGGGTAAAAAGAAGATGCTTAAATATTTAAAGGATTTAAGGATCGGTATTCGATGGCTTCTTTATAAGCCTCAGATTTTTGGATACAGCTCATAAATAGAGGTAAATCTTTTACGGATGCTGGTATAAAGTTTTTGATGTGCCAATATTTAATAGATACTAGTTCTGTTATTTTTAGAGGGTAGTTATTTGAGCCTGCGTAGACTTGAACTCTTATAGACTGTGAGTTAAAGATATTAGTAGTTTTAGCAAGAATTTTTTCTTGTACTTTTTTGTGGGTATTGTGGCTGTAAGTTTCTACCGTCATAACTAAGAGAGTATCCGATGGGATACTCTCTGCGACACGTACTGCATTAGAAAACTTTTCAGATTCTTTGCTAAGTATTTTTAGGGCATTTTTACGGCTCATGTGTTATCTCTATTCCGAGAAAGGGAATACTATATCAGCAGGGATCTTATAAGTATCTACAGCTTGATCCTGTATAACATCGATAAGATTTAAGAGGCCTTGGATGCGATTTGTTTTTTCAGGAGTTAGATAACTAGTAGCTTCTAAGAGGGCTTGTTTCTGGGAAGCAAGATCATACCAGGCTTGCTCAGACATAGTTATCTTTATATCTATGTCTTGTAGTTCAGTAGATAGCTCATCTCTTTTATGCTCGCACCATTTTTCATAGCCAAGATTAGTATCTCCATTAGATACTTCGTACTTCCAATCTTCTTTTGGGAATTTTATATTCATGGTATTCTCCATAGTAGGTAGAGGAGGATTTAAACGTAGTAGGCTTTAGGCTACTTTTTTAACTGTGAGATTATTATTATTGATTAGAAGAAGTTCTTGTTCTTCTGGGGTAAAGGATCCCATAGTTTTTGTAATATCTTCGATAGAGGGATCTTCGTTATAGATATATTCATAGTTAAAGATGCTTGCATTATTAAGGATATATTTGTTGATAAGGTCGGTATCTACTCCATCGTTATAACTCTCACGTTCTTTTCTATTGGCACATCTAAGGGGAGCCCTTTTGATAATGTTTTTGATAGAGTCTCTTCTCATTTGTTCCAGGATAACTTCATATCCACCCTTTTTATTTACGATGTTTATGAACTGGGTTAGATTATTAAGCAGGGCGTTATAGTAATTTGAGAAGTGCTGCATCTCTTCTTGAAATCCATTTTCACCCTCGAACATATCCCGGTTAAAGGATCCTGATAAAGAGGAGTAGACTCTAGCTGTTGTTATCTTTTCCGTAAGTTTTCCTTCAAGGGATCCTTCTTTTAAATCTAAGTATCTCTCTATCTTTTTAGAGAAGTCGTTGTTTAAGTCCTCTTCTATGGCGGCTCTTAAGATGGCTTTTCTTCGGGTATCCAGCAGACTCTTAGGATATACATACCCCTTCTCATCCTTGCGGTAGACATCGTATTCATCTTGGTGCCAATAGATGTAGATAGCTAATGGAGGTAACAGATCACTGTCAGAGTTATATCCGAGGTAGTCAACACTATCGAATGATCTTCCGTAGTACCTGTTAAATAGGAGGCTATGATATTCTTTCATAGTCGATAGAAATACGTTGGGGTTGTTTACACCTAAATTTTTGCTTTCCTCAAAGTTATGTACACGATAAGTTTTCGTACTGGAATACATCGTTCTAACGGTTCCTTCGTAGCTGACGTAATCCCCTAATAATCTTAGAGCCTTTTTGAGACGACCCCTGTGGGACATTATTGACCTTTCTTCAACCACTTCGGGGTTTGTTCTTCCAGCCAATTTATTGCGGGCTACCAATGCCCATACCTTTAATTTAAGCTCCTCTGTATATTCAAGATCCTCAGATTTAGACATGTTATTCTCCTTTTGTATTACTGTTGTTTTCAAGCATGGCGGTGATGAGACGCTTGATTATAGGGTTGTTGCTTCTGATGCTTAGTGGTGCCTTCCTTTTATCCTCATAGAGACCCCGTATTTTAATCATCTCTTTGGAGGACTCATACTTTAATTTTTTAGGGGGCACTTTACTATTCAGTACCTCCCAGTTTTCCTCTATCTCTTTCAATGATATTGTCTCTGACACCCACCGAGTATCTGAGTGCTTATAATACCCGGACCACTCTACGCCGAATTCTGTTACTGTAAATTTACAGGTCTCCACGAGGACATCACATTCTTTATATGCTTTTTCCTCTGTACTGGAAAGCTCTGCGTCTTCATCATAGAAGTATTCGGGATCATCAAAACGTGAGATGGAAGACGCTCCGAGATCCTTGATAGCTATAATAGCTTTTTTGCACCAGTCGATTACCTCTTTGTCTACACTCACTTCTATATAATCTGCATAGCCCCCATCGAAGAACTCCTCGGAGGTGCAGATGGGGAGGATCCTTGAGACGGGTCGATTAGCTTCTAACATTTGATAGATCCTTTCCTTACAGTGGACCACTTTCTAGTCTTTTTTTGTAAATATCTTTTGCCTCTTTGTAGTGCCACTCTTTATTAATAAGTAAAGGCAATTTCTTTCTCTCTGTGTTAAATGCCTCGTCTAATTCTGCTTCTTTACACTCTTCGAGGTATCCTTCCCACCCGATTTCCAGGAGGTAATGCAGGTCAGGTTTTCTATTTATTAAGGTTCTTATACTTTTCTTTAGCTCTTCATCCTTAGAGGCTATATGAAGGAGGTCCACTATGATATCCCGGTATGCTCCTGTACGGGACGTACCCTCCTTATCAAGGTACTCACATAAGGCTTCCCTTAGGAGCTTTTCAGGGCTCATATTAATTCCCATCTTCTAACCTTGCTTTATATATCTCTTTGTTTTCCTCAAAGTGGATTTTATGTATTAAAAGAGGGAGTTCCTTTTTGTCCGCAATAGCGATACGGTTAGCCTCCACTTCTTTTAGGGCATACTTCGCAGAGGCTCTGAGGATGCCAAAGACAACCTCATCCTGCTGGAAATGTCTTGAGGCAATTCTCCCTGCTGTAAATGACTCCTCTTCTGTCATACCACTATACTCTTTTATTAGATCCTCGTCGTCTTCAAGGTAATCGTCGGGGCCTACCCAAAGGACAGGGTAGTGCCCCACAACCTTAAGTATCAGAAGGTTTTCACATTTCTCCCCATAGCATAAATGTATACTGTTTCCGTGTGGCAGCTCTATCTCTCGTCTACTTTCTTCACCGCAGATAACACATTTAATTGCCACTTTCTAACCTCCACCGGATAAGAAGCTGGTTAAGGAGTTCTTTATCATTTATATGTGTTAGGGTCTTCTTAAGAGGGCACGACATCATTTCATAATTGATGTATTTCTTACAGATACTTTTGAAGATAAGAGGGCTGTATCGGATTGCTTGAAGTTGCTTGTAAAAGTCTACTATAGGTTGGGCTTCTTCCTCCCTTACTTCTTTTGCTTTTTCTCTAAGAAAGTCGTATAGGTTTTTAAGCTGTTCTTTCGTATAAGATACTGTTGTCATTAGATGCCTCTGCTTTTTGTATATCGATTATGATACCTTTATCCTCACCGGTAAGAATCATTTTGCTAAGTTTTGCTGTAGCTTCATCCTTACTTTTGATTAAAAGAGGAGCTTGTCTTCTTAGATGATTATAGTAAAAGCTTTCAAGTAAGGCGGAGTATTCTTCGTCATTCATATCCCGGAAGGATTCTTTTACCGCATTTAGTTCTTTTAAGGCTTGGTTGAGGAACATCATTTGATCATCTATTTTATGTATACGTTTCTCTATATTCTCTTTAGTAATGATATGTTTATTTGCTTTTGTAGAAAATATCCAGGGGGTACTATACATAATATCCCCTAATTCTGTCCTCTTATGTGTTAGAGCCTCATTAGGCTTCTGGGTCATTAAACTTAAAGCATGACCTATATCCCCCCGTATTTTTTTACGCATATTTTCTTTAAAGAAATTTTGCTGGAGAGTATTGAGTTTGTTTTTAGGGTAGGCATACAGTCTGGACACATTCTCTGTAATATTAATATTAGTGCTTCTGCGGTATTCTACCTCTTCTTCGTAGGATTCGATATGGTACTCTTCTATATGTTGTTGTATATAGATAAGAGTACTATCGGGGATGTCCCAGTTGAGTAGATTTAGATATTTCTCTTTTCGATCTTTTATAGCCTCTGGATTATTAGAAGAGTACTTTGGGACTTCCGTCAAGCCCCCTACCATAACTTGTGGCTCTTTTTCATAAGAAGGAGCGAGTTCGAGATACTTTTCATGGACAACTATTAAGTCACCGTAGAAGCATTCTATAAGGCCTATGTCTTGAAGAGCCTTTCTTACGGTGTTTTCTCTTCTTTTATCTCCTTCGATATGATATACATTGAATTTATTTTCACGGGGGGTGGATGCTGGGGTCTTTTTAACAAGGTACTTGTTACATAATAAATATGCAGCGTAGGCCCCTAAGAGTTCTTTAGTCCACTTATTTAGATCCTTGGTATTATAAGCCATAAGTAAGTATCCTTTTAAAAAAGAGGCCTCAGTTTTAAGCTGAGGCCTCTTAATTTATTAATGTTTAGAGCTTGTTATTTTTACTTCTCGACCCCATGGGACGCTATTAGTCCCATCTTCTGTAATTACCCATAGGATATCCTGTACAAACTTTGGTTTTTCAGGTGTAGATGCAAAGCCATCTGTAAGGATTATAATGGATTTGTATTTGTACTTTTCTGCGTGTTTCATTATAGGATGAAAAGAAGTTCCTCCGCCACCCTTAAAATTAAATTTAGCATGTCTTCTATTGAAGGAGACTGTTTTTCCTTGAAGTATTGTATCAAATACTTGTAGATCTACTGGATGGATTTCAGCCAGCCTATTTATTTCAGCCAGGAATTTTGATAGATCCTTTTCAGAGATAGAGGCAGATCTATCTACATAGACACATTTTTTATCTATGTAACGTCTTTTTATTCCAGAGTAGGGGAAACCGAAACGCTTATTAGGTCGTTTAAAGGTTGTAGTATTTGTTGAGGATATAAGAGTCCCAATAAAATATCTAAGATATTTTGACCATTTGATATGGGATTTTTGGGCTGCTAAGATTGCTTGCTGTATCCCACCTGGGATACTCCCCCATATTTTTTCACGTTTAGATATCAGGGAGATTTTATCTTTTATTATCTGTTTAAGAGCTCCTGATTCTTTCCAATCGTCGTGTACATCGAATCCGCCTTCTCCTTCTCCTCCTTCTCCTCCTTCTCCTTCTCCTCCTTTTTCTTCCTCCTTTTTATCTCTTAGAAGCTGTATATATTGCTCCATAGAAAGTTTAGATTCAAAGCCATAATCCTCAGGTCTGATACCTTTAAGATTCTTTTCTTCTGGCATATGTCTGGAGGGGGTGTCGGTTATTAAGGAGTTGATAGCCATGTCTGCTGCTTTATTCCACAGGCTGCGCTCACTCTTCTCTTCTGGAAGTCTCTTTGTACAGTGGTGTAAGACGACATGAAAGATTTCATGTGTAATAACGAATCTTAGGGCAGGGATAGAGAGCTGATCAACAAAGTCTGGATTATAATGAAGTATTACTTTGACTCCTTCAACATGCACACCCATAGTAGGAATACTATTATCTTCTCTTTTTTCCATGAGCATAAGAATTTGATGGACAAAGGGATCGTAGATTACCATATAAGATAGTATCCAATCCCACCGCTCTCTCAGGCTCCCGTATTTCTTTATAGGTATATCTGATATAGGATCAACAGCAAGCTTATCACAGATCGGATTATTAGGTGGTATTATATTATTAACTTTATTCATGTTTCCTCCAGAATAAGTAAAAGGAGAGAGGTTCTTATGCCTCTCTCCTTTCAAGCGGAGTTAAGCGGGTAACATCTCTTTTTTTGTTGCGTTGGGATTAGCGAGAGCTTCAAGTATTAAATCTGAATTTTCATCAGAGGTATTATACCAAGCTTCTGATAAGTCAGGGAGGGCCGAGTTGAGTTCGTCCCAAAGATCCCCACGTACTTCTTTAGGTATAATTTTAACATAAGAAGTAAGGTTTTTACCTTGTTTCTTGCTAAGAACTTCTACCTCTTTATTTTTGAGGTAGTCGATGATTGCTTCATTATATGAAGCCAGCTCAGGGATTCTATCATTATTTATAACCTTAAGAAGCTGGGCTTCAACTTTATTATCAAAGTGGTTAAGGATAATATCAGCATTAAGAGCCTCGTAATTAGTCTCTATAAAAGACCTGAACTTTGTACCTGCAAGGATACCTACGAAGCCGTTAGCGGTTAGATTTAGAAAGCTAAGGTCTGAGGGGGTTTTAGCTAATGGATTAGGCCCCATACCTTTCTTAAAATCATCCTCCATCTTAAGAATAGTATTAGATAATTTTTCCCATGCTCTACGGTCATGTACTTTCTTTATACCCTCTATAGAGCATTCCTCTATATACAGCTCAGTAGCATCAAGTAGTTCAGGATGCCTGCGGATAAATTCTATGACTGCGGGATGAAAGTTATTCTTCTGAGCATGTTCCATCCATTCCTCATAAGAAGGCTCAAAGTCGATAACAAAGAGTCTACTGAGAAGTGCTGGGCAAAAGGTATTAACATCATATATGCTGCTACCATTAACACAAAGCACAACTCGCCATCCCGGCGGTAAGGATCTAAAGTTCAACCGGCGATCTAGTATAAGCTCAAAGGCTACGTTTAGAACCTCTTTTGTAGCGCGGTTGGCTTCATCTAAGAGTAAGATACCCTCATCACCATATCGTCCTAAAGAGATTTCCTCAGTAAGATTGAGGAGTTCTTTGATCTTATCCGCATCCTCTTTTGTGATAGGCATAAATTCAGGAGGTGCAAAGACAGTACGTCCATTGACGTGGAATGGCATACCCTTTAGATCTCCAACATCATTCTGGGGTAGACGTAGATCGATCATAGGGATACCAAGTTCTTTTGCTACCTGAGCAACAACCTGGGATTTTCCATAACCGTGGTTTGAAACCAGCACCATAGATTCTTCTGTGGGGAAAGTCTTTAGGCATCTTTTAGTTTCTTTAATATTCATTTGCTAACTCCTTAATTATAGTAGGAACAATATACTTTTTACTATTAAATGTGTACTTAAAGAACTCTTTTATAAGGATGGCTATGATTTTTCCGGTATCCAAAAGGTTAGTCCAGCTGCTTCCTCATTCGAGAGCTCCCGGAATCCACAAGACTCTACCACGTAAAACTTAGAGTCTTGCTCCAGGACATCCCCGGCGGACGTGCTGCGAAGGGAAAATGTTGTTGCTCGTGTGTTCTTATTCTCAGACCATGGAGCATCAATATTATTGGTAGAAGTATATGCTTCCTGTAGATCCTCTGTTTCAACTATAGCAGCTTTTGTGAGCCACCCAATCTTACTGGGATCTATTATGTACATAAGGAAATCATGGTTATGGTATACGGTAATCATCTTAATTTCCATTTCTGTTCAAAGGACGTGCTGTAGCAGTTAAAACAATTTCCATGTGATTTAGGTACAGCTCTCTTACAATTATTACATCTTTTTCCATATAGAACTTGATCCCCCTTACATATCAGAATAACTTTTGAGATATGTCTGCTGTACTTCATCTCTTCACATTGAAGTCTTCCATCTGTTAGTGTGAATCGTCCATGGTGTTTGTACACGCTAATCATACGGGTATTTTTAAAAGGCAGCCCAGCGAAGGTAATATTGAGGCTCTTACCTTCACTAAGGATCGTATTTATAAGTTTATCGGAGATCATCCAAGCCTCATATCAAATTCTTGTTTAACCTCTTTAAAAGGATATCTTCCGACCATAGGGATTATTTCCTTTTGAGACATGTTACACATCTCTATAGCTTTACAGGCACCTTTGTACATCTCAGTACTCGTACCACCAGAATAATCCTGTTCATAGTATTTCTTTTTATATTCCCAGTATGCTTTTCTCCAGTTTACATCCTTGAAGAGCATAATAGCTTCTTCATAAGCTTCTTCGATTCTTTTATGTTCTACAAGAAGCTCCGGGAGGGTTTGTTTTGTTCGGTTTATCCTCATCTTATCTATATTTTTCTCTGCCCATTCCAAAAGAGCTTTCTCAGAGTGCGCTGTTTTTACTTCCTCGTCATCCCAGATATTAATAACACCATCCATTCGGGAAAAGATGCTATCGATCATAATCATTAGTGAGTAGCAATTTACGGAGTTCCCGTTTTTCTTTATATAGAAACCGATCTTTTTATACTTATCATCATGCAGCGTGATGATAGGGTCTTTTCTCCAAGATAACGGGGAAGGCTCAAGATATCTATCGAACAATTTAAAAAGAAGTTTCAGGTGGTTTCTTAGAGATATATGAGATTCAATCTTTTTAAGAGCATTTTCTTTATTTTTCCGGGAAAGCTCATTTATATCTTCTATTGTTTTATCGTTCTCACGTTCTAACTTATATATGCGGTCTTGAAGTTCTCTCTTTTTATCATAGAGGATATTATCTAACTCTCTTTGTTTTTCTTTATTCGTTCTTTCTATCTCAGAGCATTCTACATTATACTCATTGATCTTTTTCTGTGCGATTCTATAATCATTTATCGTAAACATAGAGATGCCTCCATAAATTATAGGAAAAATATTTCCGGGAAATCTGGGATGAGCGGCCAGGTGAGATAGGCTCTAAGAATATTCTTTAGAACCTACCTCCCCAGAGCGGCGAGCGGAGAGTTTTTAATACTACAGGCTGGGGCCGTTATAAGCTTCTTTGATTATCTTTCCATTCTTATACCAAACTTCGGTGTCTGCTGAGATATATGCAGGGCCGTCGTCACGAGTTTTGATGCCGTGCTGGAAGTACATCATATAAGAGGACATTAGATGCTTCTCGTTATTATATACAACAGCGGGGCCATTTTCATTATGAAGGATACCATCAACACAGTGGCAGATAAGATTCTTATTTTCTATTATACCGGTTTCTGTGGTAGATACCGGGGGAGGAGCAACATGCCTCGGAGGTCTACGTAGACCCGATTCTATTTGAGCCTTATGGATGAAGTATCGAGATTGCTTTTTAAACTGCTCCTCAGTTTTTACCTCACCCTCAAGCATATAGATTTCAGTACCGTCGGCTTTGATTATTGCTGGGCCGTCTTCTTTGTGTACCAGGCCATTTTGATATGTGATTGTATCGCCGTCTTTTACTACTGTACCATAGAACATTAGTACCTCTTTATAGAATTGTAGGAGGATCAGAGAGTGGTATTATACTGTTTTATAATACGGGTATACAGATTAGATGTACAGATTGATGCGTGGTTTGGTGTCCGCCGGGTTAGCTTGTATCCTCGAAGGGAACTTTGCGGATAGAATCTCCTCTTTAACAGAACTTACAAATTTAGAACCTTTATCGCTGGCGGACTGGAGCAGCTCGCAAGATTCTATCTGGCGGGCTATAAAAGTTTTGTTAGAACCTACCGCCCCGGAAGCCTTCCGCCATTGTTTAGCAGCCTCCCCCCACTGGCCGCGTCTTTCAGCAGCCCGAGCATGAGTTATATGTATGTCCATTTTTGAGTCCCTGTTAAAATTAAAAGAAAGTGTGTGTGAGGCAGGCGTAGTAG
>Ga0210003_1004702_pt1 | contig 10693 bp, 11 predicted proteins | sample LantaG_FD_182804 | JGI IMG/M metagenome (GOLD analysis project Ga0210003, IMG submission 182804) | Deep subsurface microbial communities from Baltic Sea to uncover new lineages of life (NeLLi) - Landsort_02402 metaG (SPAdes) (version 2) | ecosystem: Environmental > Aquatic > Marine > Oceanic >...
CGCCCCCCCCCCCCCCCCCCCCCGCTCGCGCGCCGCCTTCCACTCCCGCCTCTTCGCCATGCTCCTCCGCTACAGGTCCCTCGCCGGGCCGGGCTTCCACGCCGGCGTCGGCGCGCCCGTCTGCGCCGCGCTGGCGAGGACCGTCGGGACGGGCCTCGAGGGGTTCGCGTCCCCGGTCAACGCGCGGTGGGCGCGCTTCGGCTGCGCCTTCGCCGACGTGGACGCGGTCTTCGGGGGGCTCGGCAGCTTCTTCGGGGAGGGCACGGGGGGGGGGCGGGCAGCGGCGGCGGGAAGGGAGCGCGGCGGCGGCGGCGGCGGCCCTCTCTCGGCGAGCAAGCTGCTGCTCCCCGTCGGCGGCTCCGTCTTGGTGAATCCGCCCTTCGAGCCCGGGCTCCTGCTCTCGGCGGCGCGGTGCTGCGTCGCGGCCGTCGAGGAGGCCTCGGAGCAAGGGACGAGGCTCGCCGTCGTGTTCGTCGGGCCGCGGTGGAGCGGCGGCGGCGGCGGCGGCGGCGGCGGCGGCCTCGGCGACTCCTCGAAGGAGGCCTTCGCCTGCGCCCTCTCCGCGTCTTCTTCCTCCTCCTGCCTCGAGCACTCCTTCACCGTCGCCGCGGCGCAGCACGGCTATCGAGACGGGGCCCCGCACGCCGCGAGGGACCCCTACCGCCGCTCGCCGTTCGACACGGGCGTCTTTCTGCTGCGCTCGAGGGCGGAGCGGGAGAAGAGGCCGCTCAGGGACCTGAAGCAGTGGGAGCGAGAGGTCAGGGAAGCGTTCAAGCTGTGCCTTCCCTCTGCCGAGGCCGCGGAGAGGCAGAGGACGGCGCGCGGGAGCACGGACCGGAAGGGCTGGGGCGGAGAGGGAGAAGCGGGGAAGAAGGCCTCCGCTGCCCCCCCCTCGTCGCTGCGGGCGTCGATCGAAGCGCGGCAGCGGCTCAAGGCCGAGAGGAGGAAGGGGAGCAACGGAGGAAATGCTCCTCATTCTGCTCTGAGCCCCTCGGGGAAGAGGTGGGTGAAGAAGAGCAAGATGAACAGCAGCAGCGGGGGAGGAGCGGGGAAGAGGAAGGAAGGCGGAGGTGGTGGTGGGGGTGGAGGAGAGGCCAAGAGGCAAAAAAAGTAAAAAAAAAAGCAAAAGAGGAACCACGTTAGAACTCTCTCTCTCTTCTCTCCGCTCTCTCTCTCTAGGAATACGACGAATCATCAGCATTGCGTTTTGTTTTTCCAGCCCTTTTGATAGGGTTTCCCCTTTGGTGCTCACGCGTGCAGAGCTTCACTGAGCTTTTTTTTGTCTGTGACCGAGAGACGACAGAGGAAAACAAAGAGAAGAAACCCGGGCAAACTGCGAATCCTTCGGGAGCATCTGAGGGAAAGTTTCGCCCCCCTTTTCTTCCTTCTCCTTCTCTTCGACCTCTCAACCTCATGTCCCGAGACGCCCAGCGCTCCGGCGGCGCCCGCGGCGGCCGCGCCGAGTTCTCCTGGGACAAGGTCGCTGCCGGAGACGCGCGCCTGAACTATATCGGCGCGTCGGTGAAGACGCAGGTCGGGAGGTTCCAAAAGGACGCGCAGTGGTACGTTCGATCGAAGGCCGGCGGCGGCGGAGCAGACGGAGCAGACGGAGCAGAAGCAGGGCCCTCTTCCGCCGCCGCAGCCTCGGGTTCCTCGGCGAGGGAGGCAGAGCTGGTCGCGGTGAGGAGGCAGGAGGCGGCGGCGATGGCAGCGGCGCTGGGGCTGCCGCCGCCCGCGGACGAGGAGGAAGGAGAAAGGGGAGGGGAGCGAGGGCAAGGACGCGGCAGCGGCAAGGCCTCTTCTTCCTCTGGCTCCTCCTCATCCGATTCCGACTCTTCCGGTTCCGAGGACTCGGCGTCTCGCGGGCGCAGGAAAGAGAAGAAGAGGCTGCGGAAGGAGAGGCGGCAGGAGAAGAAGCGGGAGAGGCGGGAGAAGAAAAAGAGCAAGAAGGAGAGGAAGGAGAAGAAGGACAAGGAGCGGCGGCGACGGCGAGCGTCGAGGTCGAGGTCGAGGTCCCGCGGGTGACAGTGTTTCGTCTTTTTCCTTCGCGTTTTTTGTTCTCGGAAGGGCAGGGCGGTGCTTTTCTGGAAAGTGGAGTTGGTTAAATTACACCGAAGGCGTGTGGGTGGGACAATGCTTCAAGTTTTTCTCCTCTCTCTCCTTTTTCTTCTCCTTCTCCTTCACCGCGCCGCTGCCGCCCGCGCCCTCCCGGCCGCCCTTCCCCCGCCGAGGCACTTCTCCAGGTGAGGGGCGAAGCGGGCGGCGGCGACTCGCCGCCCGCAGGTCGGGCACGCCACGTCCCCGGCCGAGGATGCCTTGAGGGGCTGGCCGAAGGCGTCGACCCGGGAGAGGCGGGCGGGAGGGGGGGGCGGCGCGGGAGCGGGAGGAGGAGCAACGGCGGCGGCAGCCTCGGCGATGGCGGCGGCGCGAGGAGGAGCAGCGGGAGCAGCAGCAGCAGCAGCGACACCGGCATCAGAGCGGCGTCTCTCCAACAGCGGCGGCGGGCCCTCCAGGTTCACTCCGGCGGGCGTCCTCGAGGCCACGCCGGTCCTCCAGGCGCGGTGGGCCTCTACCGCGACGTCGGCGATAAGTTCTGTTTTTTGTATTTCGATTTTGGGGGTTGAGAAAAACGAACGAAGAACCGATCTCTCCAATGCGGTCCGTTACTTTCTCTTTCTCTCTTCTCCTCTCGCGCTCACCTTCCAGGATGTCGCTGTAGGCGGCCACGACCTGCGAGGCTATCGATCGGCTGCCGCCGGGTGCAACATCAGCCACTGCCGGAGAAGAGTCGCCGCCGCTGCCGCTCCTCCCTCCGCTTCCAGCTCCTTCGCCTCTTTCGCCTCCTTCACTCGCAGTCGCAATCGTCGCCACCATCATCGGCGAGAACGTCGAGCGCACCCACGCGAGCCTCCCGCGCACTGCCGACGCCTCGGCGTTGGCGTCGCGCGGGGGCCTGCCGTGGTGGTGGTGGTGCGAGCCCGACATTGCTTGTTTTTCTCTAGATGCCTCGCCGAGAGGAGAGGGAAAGCATCGTTGCTAAATGGAATGAGGTTGAACAGAGGAAATGCTTTTCGAGGCCGTCGACCTCGACCTTATCATTTCTCTCTCCGCTCTCCCCTCCTGCCTTCACGTGCGAGACGGTGAGGCAAATTCAAAAACCAGAGAGTTTCTTAAAGAGCAATGTTACAATTCAGAACGCCAGAAGAGACAAAAGGGGAAAAAACAAGAGCGGAAAGAGAGAGGGAGTCTCTCGTCTCTCCCTCCTCCTCTCTCCTCTCTCTCTCACTCGTCTTCTTCCTCGTCCCCCTCCTCCTCCTTCTTCCCCTTCTGGAACACCCGCTCCGGCTGCGTCTCCCTGTACGCGCTCGTCAGAGCTGCCATGCCGGGGTCCTTCCTCGCGAGATCGCCATGAGCGAGCATCCTCTCCCTGATGTCCCCCTCCTCGCTGGGGGCGACGAGCCCGAAGCCGCCACGCGACTTGAGGACGTGCTGCGTCAGCAGCGTGCCGCCCGTGACGCCGAGCCTGCCGCCGGAGCCGGCGCCGAGGGCCGGGCCCCCACCGCCGCGGCCGGGGAGGTGGGCGGCGCTCTTTGCCGCCGCCGCAGCGGCCTCGTCGTCCTTGCTCCTGCGGCTTCCCCCCGTCGCCGCGAGGGGCACCCCAACGCTCCTCTCCGCGCGGTAGAGCGGCAGCGCGTGAGGGTTGTAGATCTCCCCGGGCCTCTCCGAGACGGCGACGGCGCCGTCTTCATCTTTCCTGACCCTTTTCGTGCGCGAGAGAGCGAGCAAAACGCCTCGCTCGGAGAGTTTTGGGGAAAACAGGGCGACGACGCGCCCGCCGAGCTTGCGCCTCGCGGCCGCGGGGTCGCTGACGCCGACGAGGACCTGGTTGAGCTTCGGGTGCCAGCAGACGGGCACGACGGAGCAGGTGGAAGAGGAAGAAGGAGCGGAAGGAGCGGAGTTTTCGTCCCCCTTTTTGATTCTGTCGGCGACGGAGACGGAGCGCGCGAGCGCGCCCCCGCCTCCCTCCTTTCCGCTTCCGCCTCCGCCCGCCGCCGTTTCCAGGAAGGCCACGGTCCCCTCCGCCGTGCCGGTGGCGATTATGCGGCCATCCGGGGACCAGGCGAGGCCCGTGGTGGGCTCCTCGGCGGGCAGAGAGAGGCGAGGAAGAGGAGAAGGAGGAGAGGCGCTTTCGCCTCCGCCTTGGCCCCCTCCCCCCCCGGCGCTCCAGACGAGCGGCGGCTTCTTCTTCGGCTTCGCCCCCTCGGAGGAGAGGTCCCAGAGCCTCACCGTCCCGTCCTCGCCCCTGCTGGCCACCGTGGCACCGTCGTCGAGGTGTGCCGGAGGGGCCGCCAGCGCCGTGACGCGCGGGCAAGGGCAGGAGGGAAGAGCGCCCCTTCCTCCCCCTCCGTGGGCACCGAAGACCGACCTCGACGTCGACGTCGACGAGCCGGCGACGAACGCCCAGTCCTTCTGCCTCGCAGAGAGGCCCATCATCCTCGCGGTGGGCCCGGTGACGACGGCTCCCGCGGCCGCCGGGCGCCCCTTGCGGGCCCGGGGGTCCCAGGCGTGGATGGCGCCGTCGTCGGTGCCCGCGACGAGGAGGCTCGGGTTCCTCGCGGGGGAGCAGGGAGAGGACGCCGCCCTGGCGGCGGCGGCAGAGGACGCGAGGAACGCGAGCGCCGAGACCTTGGTCCTCCTGTTGCTGCTCGCTGCCCCGCCACCGGGGGCCGACGGCACCTTGATCACCACCCTCTGTTTGAGCGAGAAGGCATCCCTGTCGGCGTCGTAGAGCACGGCCCAGAGGCGGACCGTGCCGTCCTCGGAGCCCGAGGCGACCTCCGCCAGCGTCGAGGCCGACGACGGAGCGGCGGCGGCGGCGGCAGGCGGCTTCGACGACGCAGGCGGCGCGCCCGCTCCGCCCGCTCCTCCGAGGCAGCAGCAGCTGGTCAGGGGCGCCGTGTGCCCCGCCGTGTTCTTCGGGTCGGCGAGGTAGCTGTCCCCTCGCGCGCTCTCGCAGAGCCTCCGCCCCTCGCGGTCGCAGAGGACGAGGCGCGCGTCGGCGCACGCGACAAGCAGCAGCGCGCCGCCGCCGTCGCCGGCGCCCCCGGCGGCAGCGCCTCCTGCCGCTCCTCCTCCCCCCGCTGCTGCCCCTCCGGGGAGCCAGCACAGGGACACCACGGGGGGCGTCGCTCCGGCCCCCTCGCCGTCCCCTCGCTCCCCGCCGTCGCCGCCCCCGCCGCCGCCGCTCAGGGGGAAGAAAGTCCGGAACGGCTTCAGGTCGCTCCTCGCGCCGCCAAAGTCGAAGAGCCGCACGCGCCCGTCGCGGGACCCGCAGGCGAGGCGCGACCCCGCGCGGTCGAGGGCCAGCGCGGTGACCCCCCGCTCGGTCGGCTCGAAGAGCGCCGAGCGGGAGACGGGGAGGCGGAAGGGGTTGGGCCCTCCTCCCTCCTCGTCGGAGTCCTGTTCTTCCCCGGAGCCGCCGTCATCGGAAGCGGCCCCGCCGTTTCCTCTCTCTTCTTCCTGTTCTTTTCCTTCTTCTTCTCGTGGGCGCTTCTTCTGGAAGACAGGCGGAGCCCTCAAAGCAGCAGCAGCAGCAGAGAGTCCTCCTCCTCCTCCTCCTCCGAAAGACATCGGGAGTCCAGCTGCCGCCATGCCGTCGTCGTCGGGGAGCACGAGCGGAGGAGGGCGGAAGGAAGGAGGAGGGGGTCGCGCTCGCCGGTCGCCGCCGGCGGCGCCAATGCCGCCGTCTCCTTCTTCCTCCTCGCTCTCTCCTCCTCCACTGCCGTTTTCTCGTCCTCCCATTGCCGCCTGACGCTGGACCGTCTGTTTGTGAATGTATAGCGCGGGTCGGTTAGAGTGGAAAATCGAAGGAGGTGAGTGAAGATGCGGACGAGAGAAAGCCACGCTTGTCTCGACGGCAAGCATCGAGGACGTCTCTTTGTCTCTCTCTCTCTTCCTTACCACCGTCAGGCCCCCGCCGCGGGCGACGCGGGCCGCGCGGAGGGCTGCGAGCTCCTCGTCGTCGGAGGACATCGCGGAGAGGGCTCGTGAAAGCGGAGAGAGAAGCGGATGACTCTTCCTTCCTTCGTTTTTTGAAGAAAGTGAGTTTTTCTCTCGCCTCAGTTTTCTCCTCGGGAACGAAAACTCTCGACGACATCTCTCTCTCTCTCTCTCTCTCTCTCTCTCTCTCTCTCTCTCTCTCTCTCTCTCTCTCTCTCTCTCTCTCTCTCTCTCCCGTTGAGCTCTTCTTAAGTCCTCGCGTCGTACTTCGCTTTCGTCTTCGACAAGACTCTGCCGCTGCCGAGCGCGGACACAACAGAGAAAGAGGGCAGAGAACGAGGGGAAAGGCGACGCAAAAAAGAGAGGACAACGAAAGCAATCGATCTTTTTTTTCTCGACCTATTCGACAAAAAATATGGCTTCTTCTTCTTCCTCGCCCTACCAACCCGCCGAGGTCGCCGGCCCGCACCCGGTGCTTCTGCACGTTTACGACGTCACGAACGCGTCTTCCAGCGCAATCAACGCCACCGTCGCCGGGCTGAACAGGCTTACCAAGGATATTCTGGGTTTAGGAGGCGTGTTTCACGGAGGTGCGTTAATTTTCTTTCTTTCCAGTTTTTTCACCTCTCGATTCTCTCGACCTCGAACCCCGAAAAAAAAATCAAAATGAAAGAAAGAAACATTAACAAACAACTGCTGTCAGGAGTCGAGGTCCACGGCCGCGAGTACTCCTTCGGCTTCGTCGAAGAAGGGCCCGGGGTCTACCCCTGCTCCCCGAGGAAAAACCCGATGTACAAGTACCGAGAGACTGTCGAGCTGGGAACGACGGCGATGGCGCCTGCGGCCGTGCGCGCCCTGATAGCGGAGATGACGCTGCGCTGGCCGGGAGCCTCGTACTCGCTGCTGACGCGCAACTGCGTCCACTTCTGCGAGGAGCTCTGCGCGGGGCTCGGGTGCACCGACAGCGTGCCCCCCTGGGTGAACGCGGCCGCGGCGGGCGCGGACGGCGCCGCCAGGGCCGCGAGCGCGGCGGTGGCGGCCGGGCGGGAGCTCGCCAAGGGGGCGCGGGAGTGGCTCCAAGGGGTGGCGAGCGCCGTCGCGGCCGGCGCCGTGGCGGTGGCGCCCGAGGCGAACGGGAATGGGAGTGGCACAGGAGCAGCGAAGCGATAGAGAGAGGCGAGAGAGGACCAGCGAAGAAAAAGAGTAAAACGAAAAAAACGAACGAAGACTAACCTTTTTTTTTTGAGTTCCAGGGCCCAGATAAACCGCAAACCCCCGAAAAGAGGAAGCGGGAGAACGGGCGAGAGGGGGATAGAGGGAGAAGCCCTTCTTTACACACAGTCTCTCTCCCTCTCCTTTCGCCAGTCCCCCACATAACTCGGAGCAGCTCTTGCAGCAAACACACAAAAAGGGAAGAAGAGCGAGAGAGATCGGAAGAAAAAAAGAGGGGAAGAAAACCTCTTCCTCCCCCTCTCCGTCGCCTCTCTCCCGCCTCCCTTCCCCTCTCTCCATCTCTACAGACGGCGACCGCGGCGCCCGCCCTTGCGGCGCGTCGAGTCCGTCGGGATCGGGGTGACGTCCTCGATCCTCCCGATCTTGATCCCCGCCCTAGCGAGCGCCCGCAGCGCCGACTGCGCGCCGGGGCCCGGGGTCTTCGTCTTGTTCCCGCCCGTCGCGCGCAGCTTGATGTGCAGCGCGGTGATGCCCAGCTCCTTGACGCGCGTGGCGACGTCCTGCGCGGCGAGCATGGCGGCGTAAGGCGAGGACTCGTCGCGGTCGGCCTTGACCTTCATGCCACCGGTGACGCGGCAGAGCGTCTCCTTGCCCGACAGGTCCGTCACGTGCACGAACGTGTCGTTGAACGACGCAAAGATGTGCGCGACGCCGACCGCGCCGCCCTCGCCCGCGCGGTCGGCGAGGGTCTGAACCGCGGCCTCGGGCTCCTTGACCTTGACCTCCTTGGGGGCCATGGCGGGTCGCTTCTTTGTGGGTAGGAGAAGAGAAGGGCTGGGGATTTTTTTTGGGGGGGGGAGGGGGTGTGGAGAGAAGAGAAGGGGAGGGGGCCTTGAGGTGAGCAAAGGGAGGTCGGTCAGCGGCGGCTTCGGCCCCCCCGATCTCGCGCGCAAATCTTTTCTGGAATGATCCCGTGATGCGAGCAAGAAGCGGAGCCTTGCAGGGTTTGATTTCGGTCTCAAGGGATCCAAGCGACTATCCTGCGTGCCGCGACGAGGAGAGAGAGCGCAACAAAGAGAGGAAGACGCGGCGGTGGCAGCGGCGGAGAGAGATGGAGGCGACGACGGCGGCGGCGGCGATCGCAACGCTCTCTTTCTCTCTCTCTCTCTCGAGGAATCACATCGCGTTCCCGTGGGGCTAAGAGCTGCATCCGCGAGCGGAGCGCGCTCCGATTCAGGCGTCCACAAGCTTCGCATCGGGCCATCGCCGGCGACGGGAGAAACAGAAAAAGGCGCGAGCGAGAGAGAGCGAGGAGAGAGCGCGCCGAGGCCGAGAGGCCGAGCGAAGCAAAGCCGCCGCCGGCGGCCTTTCCCCCATCGACGAGAGCGAGTCGAGTGAGCGGTGCCGCTGCTCTCGCGTCCCGCTCCCTGCTGCGATCGCCTGCTTCTCTGCCACGCGCCGCGGGAACATCAAGGCTTGCGTGCACGGGAGAGAAAGGTAGCAGAGCTCCGTACCTTGCGTGTGCTTTTCCTCTTTTCGGCAAAGAGAGAAAGTCGAAGCGAAAAAGAAGAGAGAAAAGTGAGACTCAGTGAGCGGCTCGATCGAGCAAGCGGCTCGACTCAGACTTTTTCGCCGGGGGGTCTCGGCTCCCTCTCGAGCGAGCGTCTCTTTTCAATCAATCTTCTGTCGGCGCGCCCCGAATCAGATGGGCCTGCTCACCGTCCTCCGAAAGGTCAAGCAGAAAGAACGAGAGCTCCGCGTGCTCATCGTGTGAGTCGCGGAAGGAAGGAGGAGAGAAGAGAAGGGAGAGAGAAGAGAGAGGAAGAGGGAGAGAACAGAAACGATCGATGCCCCTCAACCTCTTCCTCTCCCCCCTCTCTCAAAAAAAAAAAACGAGAACTCCAGCGGCCTCGACAACTCCGGCAAGACCACCGCCACCGCCGCCCTCACCGGCGGCGACACCTCCGCCGTCGCCCCCACGCTCGGCTTCCAGATCAGGTCGCTCCGCCACGAACGCACGGGGACCAGCCTCAACCTCTGGGACGTCGGAGGGCAGAGGACGCTGCGGCCCTTTTGGCGAAACTACTTCGAAAAGACCGACGGGCTCGTCTGGGTCGTCGACGCTTCCGACGGGGCGCGACTGCGAGACTGCGCGCTCGAGCTGAGGAGGTTACTGGCCGAGGAGCGGCTGGCCGGGGCGCCGCTGCTGGTGCTGGCGAACAAGCAGGACGTCAGGGGTGCGCTGGGGCCGGGGGAGGTCGCGAGGGCGCTCGGGCTCGAGGGGGCAGCAGGCGGAGAGAGGGAGGAGCAAGGGGGCGAGCGGGCGGGGAGCGGCGAGGCCGCGCTCGACTCCTCCCCCTCTCATCCGGTCTCTTCCCTGGCCTCCGACCGCCCCTGGAAGGTTGCTGGGATCTCAGCGCTGCAGAAGGAGGGCGTGAGGGAGGCGTTCGACTGGCTGGCGGGGGAGATGGCGACTGCGGCGCTCGGTGGCAAAAGTTGAGAAAAGGAGGTTGAAAAAGAGAGAAGAAAAGAAGAAACGGAATGACGGCGACGGAAAACGAAAAACCCCGAAGAAGAGCTCTTGTAAAAACAGGAAAAAAAAACATAAGAAAAGCACTGCGATCGACGTTCAAGAGGGGAGCGCGAGAAGGAGAAGGAAAGAAACAAGAGCAAAGTGCGAAAAAAGTTAACAAGAGGGGAGAAGAACAGAAAGAGAAGAAGAGCGAGCAAAAAAGGCGACCTCTCTCCGCTCTCTCGCTCTCCCTCCACTCCCTTTTCCACCTCTCAACACTTTCAAACCTCTCTCGCTCCATCCTCATCGCTTCGCGTACTCCACGTTCATCGCTTTCTCAGGCGTGATCTTGAAGCCGCGCAGCCCCGACCGCGCGACCCCCGCGGCGACCTCGGTCTCGAACTCGACGAAGGCGATCCCGGGCTTTGCGGGCACCATGCGGGTCCGGGAGAAGCCCGGGAACTGCTGGAAGAGCATCGAGAGCATGGCGTCGGTGGTGGTCTCGGGCAGGTTGGTGACGAAGAGCGTGGAGTTGGGGGGGGCGTCGGCGTCGGGGGCCGGCGCGGCGGCCGGGGCAGCGGCCGCCGCCGCCGCCTGCTTCGCACCGCCCGCCGCGGCCGCCGCCGCCGCTTCCCCCCCGCGCCCGCTCCCGGCCCTCCTCCCCTTCCTCGCCGCGGCCCTCGCCGCCGCCTGCGCCGCCTTGAACGTCCCGTCGGCCTTTGCGGCCGCGTCCGACTTCCCCAGCGCGAACGTCAGGCGCATCGGCTTGCGCGCGTCGAGCATCGGGAAGCCCTGCAGCGCCCGCACGGCGTCCGACGCCGCCGCGGTGTCGGAGAAGACGACCCATGCCTGCCCCCGCGTGCGCGCGTGCCTGACGACGACGACGTCGAGGATGCGGCCGAACTGGGAGAAGGCGGCGTGGAGGCAGCGCTTGAGCTCTGTTTGGGTTGGGTTGGGTTGGGTTGGGTTGGGTTGGCGGTGGAGAGGGGGGGGGGGGGGAGGGGGGGG
>Ga0210003_1004703_pt1 | contig 10691 bp, 4 predicted proteins | sample LantaG_FD_182804 | JGI IMG/M metagenome (GOLD analysis project Ga0210003, IMG submission 182804) | Deep subsurface microbial communities from Baltic Sea to uncover new lineages of life (NeLLi) - Landsort_02402 metaG (SPAdes) (version 2) | ecosystem: Environmental > Aquatic > Marine > Oceanic >...
GAGAGAGAGAGAGAGAGAGAGAGAGAGAGAGAGAGAGAGATTTGAAGAGAGAGATTTGAAGAGAGATTTGGTTGAGGGGATCGATTTGGTTCAGTTGAACGGAGAGGGAAGAAAGAGAGGGAGGTCAGACGGCGGGGGGATGCTTTTGTGTTGTTGCCGTCCCTCTTTCTCTTTTCCCTCTCTCTTCCAGGCAAAAACTCGAGCGAAAAAACTCGAAAGTATCCTTACCGGGCATGATCTTGCGGTCCGGGAAGTGTCCCGTGAAGAAGTTGTCGTTGGCGGTCACGTTCTGTTTCGTTTTTTTTTGTTTTCGGGTTTTTCGGGTTTTTCGGGGTTGTCAGGCTCCACCGTTTCTCTTCCTTCTCGTTCTCTCGCTCTCTCTCTCTCTCCATTTTCTTGGTGGCGAAAACGTCGCTCTTACCTTGTACCCGACAGCGTACTTCTGCGGCACGAGCTCGACGACGCGGTCGACGAGCAGGAAGGGGAAGCTGGAGGAAGGGGAAGAATCGGAAAAAGAAAAAGAGCGAAGAGGGGGTCGAGAGGTTGAGCGCGCGAAGAACAAGAAGACGTCGGGAGAAAATGGAAAAACTAAAAACTCCTCCTGCTCTTCTCTCACCGGTGGGGAAGGATCTCCTGGATCGCCTCGATGTCCTTGACGGCGGCGAACGAGTTGCCGGACTTGGCGAGCTCGAGCCCGGGCTTGGCGTCGGCCTTGGGGGGCTCGACGGCGCGGACGAGGACGGAGCGGCAAGCGAGCGGGGCGGCGACGGCGGGAGAACTGAGAGGGTTTTTTTTTTGAGGTCGATGTTGAAGTTGAAACGAATGAAAAACCAAATGCGACTAATTCTTTCAAACGAAAGACTGCAGATCCAATCAGACTCCACGAGCTGCTGCAAAAGACTCGATGTGACTCGTCCGTGCAAAAAAGGGACTGCAATGGGGTCTCGAAGCTGGAGATCGAGCGGCCAGGGAAGAGCTTGTGGCTCTCGTTTTTTTTCTTTTTGCGGCGTCGTCGTTCGATCATCTAGCCTCTCAAAGAAAAACATTCGTCTCTTCTCCTTCTCTTCCATTCTTTTTTCTCTCTCTTTTCTCTCACCTGCGCGAGAGCTGGCGCGTGGGCATCGAGGCCACGCGCGAGGACGTGAGGGAGGAGCACTGCATCATTAAAAGTGGAAAGAGAGAAGGCTTGAGGGAGAAGAGGAGGGAAGAAGAAGAGGGGAAAAAAGAGTGAGTCGCTCACCTCGCTTCGGCATTACACTTTTCACGCCCTCCTCTTTCCACTTTAAGCTGGAAAGAGGCTGTGCCGCCCTTCTTTTCAGAGCACCGCTTCGTGTGATTGTGAGCTCTCTCTCGCTCGCTCGCTCTCTCTCTCTGCTCTCTCTGCTCCCCGATGCGCCTCGCAGCAGCAGCAGCAGCAGCAGCGTCCAAGGTGGCGAAAGCGAATGAATGCCCCGGCGTCGTCGTCCATGCCTCTGCTGTCTCTTCCTCCTCGCTCTTCCCTTTGCGCCGCCACTCTCGGGCCCCCCAGGGCTCTCGATTCCGCGTCTTCGTGACGAGGGCCCCGCCTTCTCTGCCCTCGCTCGCTCGTAGGCGCAACGGAAGCGGCGGAGGCGTCTCTCTCGCGACAAAGACTGCGATATCCGGTGGCGATGATGATGCCGACGAACAGGAGAGCAGCCCTTCCTTCTTCGCCGGAGTCCCGGACGCCGCGCCCTCGGGCTCTCTGAAGACCGAAGGAGCCGGTGTCTTCGTCGGTGGCAGCAGTAGCGAAGCCAAAAAGAGCGACGGCGCTGCTGGAAGCGAAGCGTCGGCATCGTCTTCGGCGTCGGCGTCGGAGCCCGACGACCCCGTCGAGACTTTCGAAATCCTCTCCTCGGTCGCCGGCTGGACCCTGGAGGCCTCGCGGATCCCGGCCGCGATCAACTTCCTCCGGTTCGGTAAGGCCGGGAAGAAGAGGGAGACCAGGCGGGACCGGCTTCAGAAGCTGAGGGAGGCGGCGGAGGCGGGAGCAGCAGCAGCCTCGGCCTCGTCGTCGTCGTCGGCGGCGGCGGCGGCGGAGGGCAGCAGCTCCGAGGCGGCGTCGAGGGCCTTTGTCGATCTCCTGGACGAGCTCAACAGGGGGGGCGACCACGACGAGGTGATCGCCCGCGCCTCGGACCCCCTCAGATGCCCCGACCCGCTCCCGGAGGAGGCCGCGGCGGCCTACCTCGAGGCGCTGGTGCGGTCGGGGAGGCTGCGAGGGGACTACGTCCTCCCGAGGGCGGCCCCCGCGGGCGCGGCGCTGCTGCCGGCGCCGGGCACCGCGCACGCGTCGCTGCCCCTCATGCTCTCCGAGCTCTCGGGCCGCGTCGTCGGCGACAGGGGCGATGACAAGGGCGGGAGCGGGGCCGCCGCTCCGAGGCGGGTCCCGCTGCCCGGGAGATCGCCCTCGAGACCGATTCACGTCGCTGTCTACTCCCCGTCGCCGCTCTCCCCCTCTTCTTCCTCTCTTTCTTCCCTTTCTCGGGGCGCTGCCGCCGCCGCCGCCGAAACCTCTCCTTCTCCCTCCTCGGCGGGCCTCTCGATCCTTCAGAGCGTCGTGCGGTCGGTCGCCACGCTCCTCTGTCTGGGCACGCTCTTCGTCATCGGGGCCGGGGTCGCGAGGCGGCAGGCTTACTCTTCCTGGCAGCAGCAGCAGCATGCGGTCTCGCAGCAGCAGTCGCAGTCGCCGTCGTCGCAGCAGCAGCAGCAGCAGCAGTCGAGCCAACAGGGCAGCCAAAACCCCTTTGGGAGCAGCAGCAGCAACAACCCCCTCGCTGGCAGCTCCCCGACCTCCGCCGCAGCCGGCGGGGGCTACGCCCCGAAGGAGTACAACGGCGAGGACGTGCCCGAGCAGTCGAAGGTGAGGTTCTCCGACGTCAAGGGCGTCGACGAGGCCAAGGCCGAGCTCGCCGAGGTGGTGGATTTCCTCAAGTCGCCGCACAAGTTTCGCAGCCTGGGCGGGAAGCTGCCCAAGGGGGTGCTGCTGTCGGGGCCCCCGGGGACGGGCAAGACGCTGCTCGCGCGCGCCGTGGCCGGGGAGGCGGGCGTGCCCTTCTTCTTCAGGGCGGGCAGCGAGTTCGAGGAGATGTTCGTCGGCGTCGGCGCGCGGCGCGCTCGGGCGCTCTTCGCCGCGGCCAAGAAGGCCGCCCCCTGCATCGTCTTCATCGACGAGATCGACGCCGTGGGGGGCAACCGCCGCGCGTGGGAGAACCACTCGCGCAAGACGCTCAACCAGCTGCTCGTCGAGATGGACGGCTTCGAGCCGACGGAGGGCGTGATCGTCATCGCGGCGACCAACGCGGCCGACACGCTCGACCCGGCGCTCGTCCGCCCCGGGAGGTTCGACAGGACGGTGGCGGTGCCGCTGCCGGACGTGCGGGGCAGGCTGGAGATCCTGACGCACTACCTACGGTCGAAGCCGCTGGCGAGGGACGAGGCCGAGGCCGCGGAGCGAGCGGCAGAGAACGAGCGGCGCGAGGCCGCCGAGGCGGTGGCGGCCTCGGCGGCGGCGGCGGCGGCAAACGCCGGTGGAGGAGGAGGGAGGCTGATCCCTTCGCTTCAGGGGCAGCAACAGCAGCAGCAGCAGCAGCAGCAGCCGTGGGGCCGAGGGTCTATCTGGGGGCCCCAGGGCGGAAGCGGAAGCAGCAGCAGCAACAACGGCGGCGGCGCTTCTCCGCCGTCGTCGCCGTTCCCGACGCTGCTCTCGGCCTCTCCTCCTCCGGCCTCGACCTCCTCTCCCTCTCCGCCTCTCCCCCCGCCGATCCAGACCGTCGACCTCCCCCTGCTCGCCGGCACCCTCGCCCGCCGCACGCCCGGCTTCTCGGGCGCGCAGCTCGCCTCCATGGTCAACGAGGCGGCGCTGCTCGCGGCCCGCCGCGGCCTCGGCGCGCTCACGCCCCGTCTGCTCGACGAGGCGCGTGACAAGGTCCTGATGGGCACCGAGCGCCGCTCCCTGGTCCAGTCCGCCGTCAACCGGAGGCTGACCGCCTACCACGAGGCCGGCCACGCGCTGGTCGCGAGCGTGACGAAGGGCGCGAGGCCGATCCACAAGGCGACGATCGTCCCGCGGGGGCACGCGCTCGGGATGGTCGCGCAGCTGCCCGACGGCGACGAGACGAGCGTCTCGCGCCTGCAGCTCAGGGCTGAGGTCGACGTCGCCCTGGGGGGGATGGCTGCCGAGAACCTGGTCTTCGGGGCCGACGGCGTGACGACGGGCGCGAGGAGCGACCTGAGGCAGGCGACGCGGGTCGCCAGGCACATGATCGCGGAGTGCGGGATGAGCGAGGCCGTCGGCCCGCGCTTTGTCGACGCGGGCGACTCCGGGGGAAGCGGCGGCTCTGGCTCTTCTTCGTCGGCGAACCCCGACACGGTCAGGCTGGTCGACGCGGAGGTCGGCGCCTTCCTGCGGGAGGCCCGCGACCGCGTCGCCGCCCTGCTGAAGCAGCGCGAGGGGGACCTGCACCGGCTGGCGGGCGCCTTGCTCGAGCACGAGACGCTCACGGGCGAGGACGTGGCCGCGGTCCTTGATGGTTCTTTTTCGAAGGCGCCGCCCGTCTCCGGCGGAGGTCGCGGAGGGAGCGGGACCGCCACGAAGGAAGAGAAAGAGGTGCTCGCCGCGCTCGGGGTCGACGTGGACGGCATCGGGGACATGGCGAGGGTGAACAAGAGGGGCAGATGAGGGTTTTGTTTCCGAGGTGTTCTTCTTTTTCAAGTAAACAGAGGAGAAACGTTTCTTTTTCTTTTACACCGTCCCCCGCCCCTGCGCTGCTGCTGCTGCTCCTGCTGCTTCGTCCTGAGAGGGAGCCTCCTTGGCCGCCGGTGCAAGGAGCATCGCCGGCCTGGAGCTCGGGAGCAGCCTCCGGCGCGGCCTCTTCGCCGCCGCCGCAGCGGGGTGCGCCTCGGCGGAGGCCGTCGCGGCATCGGCGTTGTCGTCGGCCTCCGCCAAGGGAGGCCTCGCTGCCGCCGCTGCTGCTGCTGCTTCCGCGGCGAAGCGGGACGACGCTTTCTCGCCGCCGCGGGGAGCGGCGCTCCTGCCCGCTGCGGAAGCAGCTCGAGGGGGGCGCTGCTGCCTCTGCCGCCGCGGCTGTCGCCGCGGCTGCCCCTGCCGCCGCCGCTCCGAGCCCGGAGACGAAACGTCGGCAGCGGCGGCGTCGCCTTCTTCCTCCTCCTCGAAGTCCCCGGGGGAGCTCGCAGCCCCGGGGGTCCAGTCCGAAGCGGGCTCATCTTCCTCCTCCGAGGCAGAAGAAGAAAAGGGGAGGTCGGAGTCGCCTTCTTCTTCCTCTTCCGATTCTTCCTCCTCTTGTCTCGGCGCGTCTTCTTCCTCTTCCTTTTCGGCATCGGCCTCAACCTCGACTTCTCCCTGTGTCTCTTTCGCTTCCTCCTCCTCCGCCGCCTCCTCCTCCTCAGGAAGCATCGCCTGAGGAGAAGGGGAGAGCCGCCGCCGCTGCTGCTGCTGCTTCGCGCCTCCGTCATCTTCGTGCACAGAAAGCGGGGAGGAAGAGAGCAGCGGCGGAGCGAGGGCGGGAGAGAGCGACGAGAAAGGAGCTGCGGCGGCGGCGGCGGCAGCGGCGGCAGGAGCGGCGGCGGCGACAGAGGGCGTGACCTCGAGCTCTCCTCCTCCCGCCGCCGCCGCAGCGGCGTTCGCCGCCGCCGCTTCCCCGAGCGGCAGGGTATCTTCGTCATCGTCGTCGTCGTCTCCCAGGGCGCCGTCGGGGGGCGTGACCCCCGCCCATGCGGGAGGCCAGGCGCATCCTCCTCCGCTTGCGCCGGCGCTCCCGCTGCCGCCGCCGTCGCCGCTGCCGCTGCTCCGGTAGCGGCTCCTCCTCTCTCCTCCCCCTCCCCCGCCGCCGCTGCTCCTCCGCTGCGGGGCAGCAGCGACGAGCGCGGGAAGGTCGATTCCGGGCAAGCGGATGACGCTCCCCGGGGTGAACGCGTCCATGTCTCTGGGGGAGGGGGCCGGGAAGGCCCACTGCCCCCAGGGGCGCGGGGTCGAGAACGCCTCGGCTCCGGCGCCGTCGCCGCGGCGCCGCCGCTGCTGCTGCTGCCGCCGGGGGTCTAGCTGCAGGGAGCGAGGGGGGAGCCGCTGCTGCTGGTTTTGCTGCTGTTGTTGCCTCAGGGCTTGCGGGGCGGAGGCACCTCCAGCAGCGACAGCAGCAGCAGAAGCTGCGGCGGCAGCGGCGGCGGCGGCGGGGGTCGAGGAAGAGAGCGCGAGTCTCGTCGGTCCGCGGAGGCCGCCGACGCCCGAGCGCGGGGGTATCGGGTTGCCGCCGCTGCCGCCAGTCTTTGGAAGAACGTTGGCAGCAGCAGCGGCGGCGGCAGCTCCCCCGTTGTTCGGCGTCATCTCTTCAGCGCCGCCCTTCTGCTGCTGCTGAGAAGAAGCGGCGAGAGAGGCTGCGGCGGCGGCGGCGTCCTCCGCGGCGACGGCCTCCCTCGCGCGCGCGATCGCGACGGCGTGCGGCGTCGACGAGGAGGTGTTCCTGCTGTAGCTGCCGCCGCTGCCGGTGCCTCGCTGCTGCTGCTGCTGCTGGATGCGAGCGAGGCTCGAGCCCCGGGGCGCGGCGGCAGCTCCGGCAGCTGCGGCGGGAGCAGCGCCCTCCTCCATCTCTCCTCCCCCCTCGTCCTCCTCGCCGCCACCGTTCCCGCCGCAGAGCGCCGAGGGCGCCGTCGCGGCCGCCCTCGGCGGCCTGCTCGGCGGCGGCGCCGACCGCGGCTCCGCGTCGCCCCTCCCTCCCGCGGCGGCGGCCCTCCTCGCCAGCGCCAGAGCGTACCGCAGGTCCGCGCTGTCCTTCCTGGAGCGCTCGACCTGCTCGCGGAGCATCGAGGCCTCCATCGCGGCGTTGGCCCCGGCCTGCACCGCCGCCGCCGCGGCCTCGGCGCGGGCGGCGCGCGCCGCGCGCTCTGCTGCGCGGGCCGCCGCCTCCGCCGCCTCGCGGCGCCCCCGGGCCTCGGCGATCTGCGAGAGCAGGGCCTCGTTCTGCGACCTCAGGGCGTCGCGCTCGTCCTCGGCCGCGGCGGCCGCGGCGACCGCGAGCTCGTAGAACGAGGAGTCGGGGTTGTCGAGGGGCGGGGAGGGGGGGGGGGCAGCTGCTGCTGCTGCTGCTGCTGCAGCTGCTGCTTCGAGCGCTGCTTCTGCCCTTTCTGCCCTGGACTCGGCCCGCGCGACGCGGGCGTCCGCCGCGGCAGCAGCCTCCGCGAGCAGCTGCCCCGTCTCCCTCCTCCGCGCCGCGGCCTCCTCCTCCTCCGATCGGACGGCGACGGCCTCCACCGAGGCGACGGCGGCGGCCCCGGAGCGGCGCGCGGCCTCGAGCTCCTGCCGGAGCTGGGCCAGCTGCTGCAGCAGCGCGATGAGTCGGGGGTCTTCGTCGCCCTCCGGGGGAGAAGAAGAAGCTGGAAGCGGAGGCGGAGGCGGGAGAGGAGCGAGGGGCTGTTGAGGAGGAGGAGGAGGAGAAGGAGGAGGCGCGAAGCGGGACGAGCGGCGGCCGGCAGCCGCAGCAGCGGCGGCAGCAGCTCCTGATGGTGCTCGTGCTGTTCCTGCACCGCTGCTGCTGTCTTCGCCGAAAGTAGACCGCCGCGTCCTCTTGCGTCCGCTCGTCGACCTGTTTGTGTTCCCGGTCCCGGGGTTGCTCGGCCTGCCGTGGCTGCTGCCAAAGGAGAGGTTGCTGTTTTTTATTGCCGGTGTCGTTTTTTCTCTCGAGGGTGTTTTTTGGACGTGAGAGAGAGCGAAGTGAAGCTGCAACGAAATTCGACTCCTTTCTATCTTTCTCTCTTTCTCTCTCTTCAACAAACAAAGCGTACCGTGGATACAGCTCCGAGAGCCTCCCGCCGTCGTCGTCGTAGTCGTCGGCATCGTCGTCACCGTCGCGGAGGCTGCTGTCGCTGCTGCGCCCGGCGAGGGAGGAAGAGCGCGTGTTGCGAGGAGCAGCTGTGCCCGCATTGGTCGGCATCGTCGTCGTCGTCGTCGTCGCAGCCGTTGTTTTCTTTTTTCGAATTCCCGCCCGCGTTGTCGCCCGACGTCGAGAGCTTCGCTGTCCCGGACACGCGTGGAGGCTCAGAGAGAGATGGAAGGCGGCTCTGCGTCCTCGGGCCCGCTCTGCCCGAGGCGTGCTCTGTTGCGAAGGAAGAGACGTTACGTTTTGTGAGACGAGGGAAAAAACTCTCTTGCTCTCGCTTCACTCTCCGCGACTCGATTGAAAAAAAGGAAGAAGGAAAAAAAAACGCCCGATGGCGGTCGCTTCCTCTTCGCGACTTCAGGCCTTCGCGGCCGAGCTTCGCCTCCCTCCCCCGCCGCTCCCGTGCCTAGAGCCTGACGTGGACGACGTCGACGCGAAGCAGCAGAAGGAAGCGCGGTGAGAGCACAGTTTGTTACGTTGGGGGGGGGAGTCGAAAATCGAACGAGAAAGAGAAGGGAAAAAAAACATTGGCGGGCGATTTCTCTTCCCTTTTCGCTCACCTCGACCTCGACCTCTCCAAAAAAAAAACTCAAAACCCCAAAACAGTGAGGCCTCCGACCTTTCGGAGGGCGCCGTCCGCCTCGCCCTCCTCGAGCGCGGAGAGCCCCCCACGGGCTCCAACAAGCCCGCGGAGGGGGACTGCGTCGTCTTCCACCTCGAGGTGAGGGCGGCGCCCAAGGAGGGCCATGGCGGAGGGGCCGGCGACGGCCCGCCGCTCTTCTCCACGCGTGGGGGCGGCGGGGGGGGCGAGGCCGAGCGGGGAGCCCCCTTCGTGGCCCTGCTGGGCCCCAGGGGGGCCCCGCACCGCCTCCCGCGCGCCTGGGAGCTCGCCCTCGGCGACTCGACGCCCGGGACGAGGCTCGCCGTCCGGTGCGACGGCGCGCTGTACGGCTGGGGCGGCGAGACCTGCGGCGTCGCGCCGCCCGCCTCGCTCTCCTCCTCCGCGGCCGGCCCGTCGCTCGGCCCCGGGGGGGACTACCTCTACGACCTGCAGCTGCTGCGCTTCTACCCGTCGGACGCCGTCGTCGGGGTGCCCCTGAGGCTGCCGCCGAGCGAAGCTCCTCCCTCGGCCCTCGACGACGACGGAGACGAGGGCGGCGCCGCGGCCAAGGCGAGGCGGGCGGCCGCCGCGGCCTCTCTTGCCGACACCTCGGGAAACCCGGCGGCCCTGAAACTCTCGCTCGAGCCCGGGACGACCTGGGAGAGCCCCAGGCCGCCCTTCGAGGTCTCGTTCGCGCTCTCGGCGGCGGCGCCCGCGGCCGACGGCAGGCTCGGCAAGGGGGAGGTTTTTTGGCAGCAGGGCGGCATCGGCGGCGACGGCAGGGGGAAAGCTCCCGCCTGCTCTTCTCCTTCCCCCTCCTCCTCGGGCGAGGACGTGCTCATCACGGCGACGATGGGAGACGGCTCGCTGCCCGAGGCCCTCGAGGCCGCCCTCTCGTGCGTCTGCCAGGGCGAGACCGCCGTCGTGTCGCTGCCGCTCGCCGCGCTCCAGACGAGCGCGGCGCAGCGGCGCGAAGATAAGAGGCCGCTCGCCTTCTCCCTGCCCTATCCCCTCCCCCGCGCGGTCGCGGCCTCGCGCCGCGTCGAGCTCACGCTGCGCCTCGCCGGAATGGTGCAGGTCCGCGACCTGGTTGGGCCGGCCGAGCGCGGAAATGAAAAACGCGGCAGGGTGACGAAGAAGCGGGTGAAAGAAGGGAGGGGGGAGTTCCCGGCCGACTGCCCCCTGGGCGACTGCGCCGTCAAGGTGCACGTCAGGGCCGTGGCGCTGGTCGGAGGGGAGGAGGCCGAGGGGGAGGTCCTGTGGGACACGAGGACGCGGCAGCAGGAGGAGGACGCCGGCGCCTCGGGCGCCTCTTGTTCCGCTGCAGCCGCCGACGACGATGGCGGCAGCTCCTCTCCTCCTCCTCCACCCTTCGAGTTCGTCATCGGGACCGGGGCGGCCCCGGATGCCGTCGACCTCGCCGTCTGCCTGATGACGCCCGGAGAGGTCAGCGTCGTCGAGTCGGACTGGGCGCACGCGAGGTTCGGCAGAAAGGAAAGCGCCGGGGCGACGACGCCCGCGGGCCTCCTCGACGTCGGCGGCGGCGAGAGCGGCGAAGGCGGCGATAGAGAGAGGGCGCGGAGGGTCCGCTTCGAGCTCGAGCTGGTCGAGTTCGAGGCCCCCGACCGCGACCCGCCCCCCGCGGCCAGGCTGCTCCGCTCCGACGAGCTCCGCGCGCAGGGCAACGCCGTGCTGTCATCGGGCGTGCCCCGCGCGCTCGAGCTCGCCGCCGGGAAATACAGGAGGGCGGCGCAACTCCTGCAGTCGGCGCTCGACTTCGACACCGAGGAGCAGCACGAGGCCGCATCCAGGGGGAGGGCCGCCGCCCACGCCAACGTGGCCGCCGTCGCCCTCAGGCAGGGCAGGTGGGGCGAGGCGCTCGCGGCGAGCCAGCGCGCGCTCGACGACGAACCGCGGCACGCCAAGGCGCTCTTCCGGCGCGCGGCAGCGCTGGCGAGCCTGGGCAGGTTCCCGGAGGCGGACGAGGCGTTCGGGCTGGCTGAGGAGGCCGACCCGGCGGCCGCCGAGGACGTGGCGAGGGAGAGGGCGAGGGTCGCGGCGAGGAGGAAGAGGGCCGGGGAGAAGCAGCGGAGGGAGATGAGCGGTTTTTTGTAAAAGTTGAGGGAGAGAAAGGGGAGACGAGCGCGAGTTGGGGGAGAGCGTGCCAAGAGCGTGGGGGG
>Ga0210003_1004705_pt1 | contig 10687 bp, 2 predicted proteins | sample LantaG_FD_182804 | JGI IMG/M metagenome (GOLD analysis project Ga0210003, IMG submission 182804) | Deep subsurface microbial communities from Baltic Sea to uncover new lineages of life (NeLLi) - Landsort_02402 metaG (SPAdes) (version 2) | ecosystem: Environmental > Aquatic > Marine > Oceanic >...
TCAACAATAAAAATAGATATAGATGTATCTGGTGGTTCTGGTGAGGTTACCTATTCAGATTTATCATATTTATTATTCGATAAACCGTTGATATCTACTGATTGTAGTGGTTATTCCACTGGTTCTCAAAATATTACAGTTAAATGGCAACCACCTAGTCAAACTAAAGCAGCATTTAATTTTACCACTTCATCTAATACATCTGCCAATGAATACAATTATCTACCTTTTATAAAGGATTTAATAATTGGATATCAAGTCAGTGGAACTTCTACTTGGAGCGATTTTACTTATTCTACTGATGTTACTGGCTCTAGTGGTTTTGCTCCTGTTAAGGTAAATCAATTAGATGTAACTAATACGGGTTCACTTCCAGTAACTAAATCTGTTACTGGGACGACTGGTTCAAATGCTAAAATTAATCTTAATTTAACTAGTAACGCAATAGGTAAATCTTATCAATTTAGAATAGCTTATACCAATAATTCTGAAGATACTGCTTGGAATTATTTATATTGTCCTGATCCATCTTATATACCTTTTGGAAATCCTGGTCCAGCATTAGCTCCAACAGTTTTAACAATTAATTCACCCTCTTATACTCAATTAGATGTGGGTGGAAGTGGAGGGGCTTATATGGATTCTAGTTTAAATTTGCCGTGGGGTGGAACTATAGTATCAATTGGGTATGGATTAGATGTGTCTGGTCAAAGAAGTAATAATTCAGTTCAAGTGGGTGGGCATTCCATAAATCAATTTTCTGTTGATGTATCTCTGGGATGGTGGAATGGATCCAATCCCAATTATAACTTACAAAATTGGACTACAAATCAAGATAATGTTGCTTATCCGGAATACTTATATAATAGTGTAGCAAATACCTATTATGCGGTTAATAAGGCGGAAGATTTTTCCAGAACACAAGTTTATTATACAGGACCAAATAAAGCTGATGGTGTACTTATTCCTTCAAGAATTGCAGTGACAAGTGACTATAATAGTTTTTTAACTGGACCTTTAAGTGCTACTAATGATGAGACATATCAAACTTATCCTGCTATACCCAGAAATGGTTATAGTCCTGTTATAACTAATATTTACTTTTTGGGAGATAATAGTGGTATTAATTTTACAGACACATCTGTCTATAAATTAGCAGCTAATTATGGAACAGCAAAAACATCAATTAATCCTGGAATTGGAGATTTAGATATTTCTTTTGTAGAGGCAAATTCAATGTTAGGAAAAACTTGTAGTGGTGAAGATATATGTTATATAGAATCAAAAGTAACAGGTAATAGTGGTACCATTTTAAATTTGAGTTCAATACCTAGAAAGGGATTCACAGGTCAAGATAGTCCTGTAACTGATACTAGTGGTAATCTCACATTAAGCTCTTCTGCAACAATTGAGTTAGGACTAGTACCTGTAGATATAAGAAAACAAGGATTTTATTTAGGATTTGACTTGAGTCAAGTAAAATTGACAGATATATCGCTAGGAGTATTATCTGATATATGTAACAATTTATATCAACCTTATAAATGGGAACTTGAACAGAAGGTTAAAAAAAGTGATGGAAACATAGATGTGTCTTCATTAACTCCTTTTGAGTTTAATTTAGCTAAAAAACCTGAACAAAATACAAGTTTATCTAATATTTCTATATCAGTAATTAATCCAACTTTAACTGGAACGGCTAAGTTTTACGGATTAGCATTACCAACGAATTCTAGCGATGATTTAAAATTTCCAGTTTCATTTACAATTAATAATTTAGATCCTATATGGGCTCCGATCGATGCTACTTCAATAGCATCTTTATATGATGTATCATTAGTTTATGATCCTAATGGCCAGACATCATATAGTAATGGAGGAATAGATAGACAAAATTCAAGTTGGGTTCCTAGTGTAACAAATACCACATATACTCCTACTATAACAGATTTAACAGTAGATTATACTGGATCTGTCAGTTCGGATTATAATAATTTTAAGTATTCAAGAGATATATCTGGAACTAATTATGGCGCTGGAGAACAATTTCAAATAGCAATAAATTTAAGAAATAATGTTACTTTAAGTCCAACTAATTCTCAAACACCTACATTTTCCACTGATTTATCTGGAAATGGAAAAGCATGGTGGTGGGATTTTACATGGGCTATTGGATATGTTCATACACCCACACAAACTCAACCACCAACATCTATATTTACTTTACCATCTAGCACTGCTATTACTTTAATGAAATCCTTAGATCCAACAACCATTTCTTTTACCAATTCAATTCCCAGTGATTTTGATGGAAGTAATTTATTAACATATGAAACGGCTATGTGGGCAAAAGATGGTTGGTTTGGAGATAGCAGTGCAAGTAATCCTTTTGATGGAAAAGAATATCCATATATTGATTTCAGTAGTAATTTCTATGGTCTCAATGAAGATTATAGTGTTTATGATGGAAGTGGATCTACCTTTGATATATCTTATGGAAATAATATTAATACACTATCAACAAGTCAAACAACATTGAGCTACACAAATGTTAAATGGTTAGTATTTAAAGTATTATGGACAAGTGTATCAGCAGGTCAAGAATTAAATTTTACTGTTACTGGATCTAAAGGGAATGGTTCATCACAAACACTCCAATGGCCGAATGATTATATACTTTTTTATTTAGAACAAGATCTTGGTGGATCTCCTGCTTATACAGTAAATACAGGCGGAGGTGGTGTTTCAAGTAGTTTTACACCGTGGTTAGATGTTCAAAATTCAAGTAGAGCTGGATCACAAAGAAATTCATTTCAATATGCTCAAAGTTTTAGTGCATCATCCAAAGGACAAAATAATGGTGCAAACTTTTTTGGAAGTGGAACATCAGGAACATTAACTTCCATTAATAGATTTAGAGTAGGAACTGCTCAAATAAACCAATATTTAGCTTTTGGATTAATGCCTGGTATAAAATTTACAGGGTTAACAATAACATTTGGATAAAAGTTTATATATAATTAATTTTTTAAATTATATATATATATATGTCTGGAACAAACTATTTAGATAACAATAACCAAACAAGTTTGTTATTTAAACGATTTCAAAATAAAGTACAAGCTGGTATAAATACTGGCTCTGGGTCAACTGACTATAGTAATGAAACAACCAAAGCATTAAAAAATGTATTTAATAGTTCTATTTTTGCTGAAGATGTACCTTTAGAATTACCCAACGATTATTGGATTAATGAATTAGATATTTGTGGTAATATCACGGAGTCAGTTTGGGATAATTCCACTAATCAAACTATTGGCTCTTTTCAAATACCAAACACTCCCTTAACTTTTTATAAAGATATATTTTTAAAACCATGTCAAGGTACAAATAACGCGTGGTATTTATTATCAGGAGGTTTATCAACAGATAATAATGTAATTAAAAATATGATTCCATATAATTACCAACCCGTTAATGATTCAACGTATACTCCCATAGTAAAATATTGGAATGGATCTTCATGGCAATCTCAAGGTCAAAACAATTATAATCCAACTGGATTAAATTGGATCATAGATTATGAATCTGGTGTATTAGAGTTTTATCAAACTGATACAATCTTGAATAATTCATTTAATATTGATTATAGTAGTCCACCCGACTCTTCTCAAAATAGACCTAGAATATCATGTATTTGTTATACGGGACAAATGGGTATAACTGGTTCTGGGAGTGGGGGGTCGGGCAAAATAACGGTTGGTGATATTAGTAATGGAATTATTCAAAATCAACTAGATGTATCAGCCATTTATTTTGATACAGATGGATTTGATGTTAGTTTAAATGCAACAGATAATACAGCAACAATTATAAATAAAGGAGGGAGTGGATCTGGTGGTGGTGGAATTGCAGATTTATCTTATAATTTGTTTAATATTCCACTTGCACCAACTGATGGTTCCGGATATTTAAATGAAAATTTAGGAACTGGAACTATTGTTTTAAAATGGACTAATCCAGTAAATTATCAAGCTGCATTACCTTTTGGTAAATATACTACATATCCTAATGGAACTAGCGACATCAGTCTTGTTGATATAGATAGATTACCATTTCATAGACATTTAAATATAGAATACTTACAATATTCTGGTGGAATTCCTGATAACTCCGCGAACTTGAATTCATCTTGGGTAGATTTATCAATTAATAATCCTAATCAAACAGTTTTACCAAATACTCTAACTGAAGCGTATTTAATAGGTAATGATGGAAGTTCTACAGTAGATTTATGCGGTAATCCCAACGATGTAAATAATGCTCCTTATGAACGAGTATCTTTTAGTCTATTAGAATTAGGTAAAGGTTATCAATTTAGAATTTATCTAGATAACAGGGGTACAACAGACCCAAATGGTTATCCAGTAACTGACCCACTATATGGTCAAGATGTTTCATGGAATTATTTATACATTCCTGATTCTTCAAACGATTATATTGAATTAGGAAGTTTTGGTTCAGCTATAGCTCCTGATGGTGCAGAAATAACAAATAGCAGTTATAATGAATTTGATGTAAAACTTTCAACTACAAATAATGCTGATGCTTCGTTAAATACTCCTTTTCCCATTAATCTAAATTTAAATTTAGAATATGCATTTGGTATAGGTATTAGTGGCGAAGTTGATACAAGTAGTAATCAACAAATGCCTAATGCTAGATATGATACATTATATTCAGGAACAGGAAATTATCCATTTAATATTTCTGATATATCAAGTAGTTTCCAACGACAAAACAGTGTCACTTTACATTATGCAGTATTAGAAAGTGATTTGTCAGCTTGTCCACAATTCAAATATACATTGAATAATTTATATGGTGTTAATAGTGCTTTTCCAAATGATTTAAGCTACAATTATGATATATCATACACGAAAATATTACCAAAACCTACTAGAACTGAAGCAATTTTATCATCAAATTCTGATTGGCAAAATACATTGACATCTAATAGTGAAGTTACCACTATTCCTATTGTTATCGCTGATTTGAGTGGTAATTTATTTGAGTTACCTGCAAAGCCTGCTGCTGTTCCTAATGCATTAATTGCTAATACATTATCAGTTACATTTTTAGAAAATTCAAGTAATTATGATGGAGAAGTATTGCCTAATAGCCCAAATGGTGAGTTATTTGTGGCAAACAATTTCAGTAATAACCTAATAGGTATTGATTCAAGTGGTTATCAATGTTCTTATCTACATGCTAGTGTATTTAATTCATCTGTTCAAGATGCTAGTGGTAATGCTACAACTGGTTATTTAGATGTAAGTTACTCTGATTTGAGTAACAGTGATTTTTTGATTCAATCCAAGGTTTTTGAAGCTGGTAAAACACCTAATTTTCAAAATCATGGTTATTATACTGGATTAAATATTACGAATTTAACAATTAATAACATAAACTTGAGCAAATATCCTGATATTTCAAATAATACTCCAATATATGATCCATATGAATTTAGAATTCAACATTATTACAATAATCCTGCTACTGTAGGAACTATTAACTGGGACACAAGTGGAAATTATAAATTTAAAAAATTTTATATTGGTAAACGTCCGGATGGACCTATACAATATACATTAAATGGCTACAATAATCCATCTCCTTCACCAAATAATTATTTAATGGGATTAAGAAGACCTAATCCATCATCTCCTATTTTGATAGATTATAGTTATAATTTATTTGATATAAATCCTACATGGGCTTCGCCTACAATAACATCAGTTGGTGGTTTATCAAAAAGTACATTATATTATGAACCAAGTTCATTAGGCATTGGACAATCAGTAGGTTCATCGTATATATCAACATATCCAGGTGATGGAACCACTACAAGCAAAGATATAATTCCAGGTTTACAAATATCGAGCGGATTTTATACAACTACACAAAAATATTCTAGAACATACAGCACTGGACCACAATTTGCAATTCAAGGGGAACATATTAATAATGTATCATATTCACCAGACCTATCAACTATACCGCAACAAGATATATCATTTGGTGTATTAAATGAGAGATTGTGGTGGGATTATACTTGGGGAGGAACAGGTAGTCAACCAACTGATCTACCCAGTGGATTTTTTTCAACAACACCTTCTTCACCAATCGTATTTATTAAAGCAAATGGATATAATGGATGGGACGCGAGTCTGAATTATAATCATGAAATTTCTATTACAGATAAACAATTAATGTGGGCAAATAGTAATTTTGTAGGAGTAGCTGATGCTCCATCATCCGCCAATTATCCTTATATTGATTTCAGTAGTAATTATTATAATCCTAATGGAGAATTATTGAATTATAGTGATTTCAGTTTAAATGGATTAAGTGGAGAAAGTTTTTCTCAAACTTATACATCAACGCCAGCTCAAAATAATTTTTGGAACCAAACCCAAGGTTCTAGTAGTCTTGTAAATAGAGTATTAAAATATATAACATTTAATATAGAATGTCCTTTTAGAGATGCTTTTGTAGACTATGATGGATTTGTTGCTCAAGACTTTATTTATCAACTTACTTTAACTGACCGTCAAGGTAATAATATAGTTCATGAACCAAATACAGGAACTACATCAGGAGGTTATTGGGTATTCCATAATGAAAAAAATATAGGTGGATCTACTTTTGGACCATTTGATGGTCAAAAATTATGGACTACCGCAACTGGTACTTCAGGTGGAAGTGGTTCATATGTTCAAAATACCGGAATAGATAATGATGGATACAAAATAGCTTTCCCTTCACAAACTACTGGAATAAAATCAATTTTACAGATTAGTATAGGTTTACCAAGTGACCTAGCAGATAGTATTACTACTGTAGATATTATATTCAAAGCAGTCTAATTAAATAATAATAATAAAATATTAAAATTATTATTATTTATAAATTATATAAATGGCTTCAAATGATCAAAAAACTGAATTATTTTTTAAGACTTTTAATAATACTGTAAATGCCGATCAAGGACAATCTTTTGCTGCAACAGATAATAAGTATCCTTTTAGAGATTATGTATTAAATGAATCAATATTTTCCAATGATATTCCTTCAAATATAGCCGATTTTAGTGTTAATTATTTTGGCACAGATTATTATGGAATTGCTGCTTTAGATTTAAGTAATAGCGGTGCATTAGGTGGAACAGCACAAACTTTAGGTATAAGTTACGAATTACTCGGAACAAATTTAAAATATTATTATAAAGTTGAATTAGATTTTGCTTTAGCAAATAATTTTCAGACTTGGTATTTACCAACTGATGATATAAGTAGTAATAATAGTTTACTAAGAGATTCTATTCCTTTTAATTATGATTCAGAATTTAAATCTTATTTTCCTGCTTTATATGATAATGCTGGAACATATGCTTACGGATTGTATAGTAATACAGTTCCATGGTTAATGGATTACAAATCTGGTTTTATTGAATATTATACAGCTAGTAATAACGATGCACAAATTATATATAATTCTGTGGCTCCAAATGGAACTAATGGCAAACCTAGATTTTCATTTGTAAAATATATTGGTGCCAAAGGAGCTTCTGGAGGAGGCGGAGGAGGTGGAGGAGATATATCCTTTAATGATTTAAGCGTTAATAATTTAGATGTTTCCAATAATTTAAATGTAGGTAATAATCTTATCGTTAATAATACTCAATTTTTACAGACAATTGGTCCTGAGCTGTTAACTATTAATACTATAAAATTTTTCAGAATAGCACAAATTAATATGTCAGATCAACTTCCTGCAAATTCAGGACCTACAGTATGCTCTGGCAGATTCATGATAAAAACACAAGAACAACCATCTACATGTATTGAATTCATTGCTGGGTTTTATTCAGACAAGTTTACATTAAATGATCCTCCAGTATCCGCACCAAATTATCCTTCAAATATTAAGCCATTTATAAAAGTTATACATAGTAATGGTGAAGATATAATCCAAAATGGTATTAATTTTATTTGTATTGGGATTGATGGAACTTCTGGTGGAGATCCAGATCAATCAAATATAGAATTAATTATTGGTTTTAAACAAGGATCTCAACCAGTTTCTAATGCTACGGTTAGATTATATGATAACAATGAAGGAACTGGTAATAATGATAGTGATTATAGAGATTGGACATTAGATGAAAATTTTACATTTACTACTGGACCATTAAATACCCCTAGTTATAATATTGTAAAACAAGTAAATATAGACACATTCAATACTAATCCTACTGGTAATTCTGTAGCTATAAGTAGTCTAGATAGTGAAACATTTATGGGAAATGTAAATGTGGGTGAAAAATTAACGGTATTGAATGGAATTGATATATCAGGCGACATTAATATTATTGAATCATCTGGTGAATTGGATATTAGTGGAACTGTTAATTTAACAACTAATATGGAAATTGGTAATAATTTACATGTTTCGAATAAATTAGTTGTTGATGGAGATACATATTTAAAGGATGTATCTACAAATAGTATTTATGTAAAACCCGGTTCCACGGTTTGGACAACGGATATTCGTGCCGAATATATTCAACCTAGAAACTATTTCAATATGAATAATGAAATAAATTTTATAGAAGCAAATATAAAGTTTAATAGTAGTACTAATGGAGGTCATATAATTGATGTAAGTGCTATTACATCAGATGGTGATAATCTATTATTAAATGGAGGATTAGAATTTAATAACGCTTCTGATATTAGTAATACAATTGTTAATTTAAATAGTATTTATCCTTCCGAAATCATTGGTAGTAAAATTCTTAATATTTATAGCGATATACTTAATATTTATGGTGATATAGATATGAGTGGTAATATTACTAATATTAATACAATAATACCAGGACAAAATCAAAATAATTTATTGACTATATCTGGTGATTTATTGGTAGACGGGTCACTTAATATATTAAGCATATCTCCAACATCAGGTAGTAATATCGATATATTTGGAAATTTACTTATGAATGATTTTAAAATAAGTAATGTTGGAGAGCTTATTATGAATGGTAATATTGATTTAGCATTGAATAATATAGAAAATGTATATAGTATAAAAACTAAAAATATTATTGGAGATTCTTCTTTAAATATACAAACAATACACGGAGATATTGATATTGACACTTACCTAGGTGATGTGAAAATTCAGGCAAATATAGGAAATTTAAATTTAAGCCAAAGACTAGTATCTTATAATTCAGTAGAATTAGACATGTCCGGAGATGGCATTTTAGATATAACAACCAAAAATGGTCAAAATCCTAGTGCTCCAGGCTACGCAACAGGGGGGTTAGAAATAACAACAATTAATAATAAAGATAAAGCACCTCATACATTTTATAACGCAATACCTAGTACATTAATATCAGAATTGTCTAATAATGATATGCCGAATGGTTCAATAGCAGTGATGAAAAATATTGGTTTCGATGTACAATCTCAATATATGTCATTACCAATAATAAAATTATCTAATAATTCTGAAGGCACATCTTTATATAAATACATGTATTTGGGAAATGAAAATACATATACATTTTTTAATAGAAGACCCGGTAGAGATGACCGGTTTACGACGCGTGGATCTGATACGACGACAGGCGGGTCCCCATATACAAAAGATATAAGCAGTGGATTTGTCCCAAATACAGCAACCAGATATGTTCAAGGAAGTGGAGGTATTTCATATTGGTATTGGGATGTTTCAAATACAACTGTAAGTCTAACAGAAAGCATATGTAAATTTGAAGTATCAAATCCAATTAGTCAGATGAATCCATTAGGTAGATTTTGGACAACAACAGATTATAGTGGAAATGATTTAACAGAATGGGAGCCCGATGCCGGGGGGGATTGGCCAGTATATGCTATAACTGCTATTCCATCACGAAATAACATTGGTCCCTACACGCCTCGAGAAGGTTATATAACCGAAATATCTTATTATTTTCCTTTCTGGCAACAATCAGAGACAATTGGTATAGCTGGTCCTATTATTTTTAGAAATTTAGGGACTGGATCACCATCAGATCCTGATGCGCCATATGTATCATTATATATAGATGCATCTGCATGTGGAGCAACTAGTAGCGGTGGAAATCCTATAGGAGATGTAGAATTAAAAAGATATCCAGCATCTGCAAGTACACCAACATTAATAAAAGGTACAGGTGATACAATAACACTTCCACCTGAAAAATGGATATATGTGGGTAAAAATGCAAATTTAAGTCAGATAGTTAAAATGAAAATATATATTCCACCCATAGGAAGTGGTTATGATGGAATGTCTGTAGGAGTAGCAGGTGGATATATATCAGCAACAAATATGGCAAACAACGCAAACTCTCCCCAAAATAATTCAAATATCACAGATATGTATGATATAGGTGCGATACAAGGTCATTTAAATATAGTATCATTACCTAGTTATATATCACCTTAAATAATTAATAAAAATACTAAATTATTAATTATTTAATCAGAACTAGTTGTTTTGTAAACATAATCTCCTTTATAAAGACCATCTTGAACAGCTTGTTCAGAATATGCTAATCCGCCCCAATTTACATCCATAGCATTAG
>Ga0210003_1004706_pt1 | contig 10684 bp, 7 predicted proteins | sample LantaG_FD_182804 | JGI IMG/M metagenome (GOLD analysis project Ga0210003, IMG submission 182804) | Deep subsurface microbial communities from Baltic Sea to uncover new lineages of life (NeLLi) - Landsort_02402 metaG (SPAdes) (version 2) | ecosystem: Environmental > Aquatic > Marine > Oceanic >...
AACAAACTATGAAAGATCAAGAAATAACAAAAGTTGAATTTTTGTTAATGTGTAATGACAACATCATGGTTCAACGATTCTTTAATGTTCGTGGGTTTAACAGAAACGCTCACAAATCTGAAGAATTTTATGACTACATCTCAAGTCTTTACAGAGAGTTACAGTACGATTTAAAGATGAGATCGGTAACTTATATGTTAGACAATCAATATGAAATTTCAGAGAACCCAGACGTTTTAAATACGTCAATTACTGATGGTCCTGAGAATTTTAACCTAATTATTAAGCTCGGAGACATGACAATTTGTCAGAGAGTATTCGACGCTAAAGTGTACCCTCCGAAGGTTAGATACACCGTAGACCTACGCCCGAAACTAAAAACCATACTTGGCACCCTGACTGACATTTTTTCAGGTGAAAAATTTAATTTCGCATACCCTGAATTTATCAAAAACTAATACTATTTATTTTTACTAAAGGAGAAAAAACTATATGGCGACAGGTAAAAATTTTGAGTATTTAGGTAATACTTTTCAATTACAATTATTAAATCAAATCATCGTAGACAAAGACTTTTCACATTCAATTATTGATGTGATTGAGAACAATTATTTTGAAAACAAGTATTTCAAAATATTAATTCAGATGATTAGAGAGTATTATACAAAATACGACCACACCCCGTCGTTTGAAACCCTTGAACAAATCACAAAATCAGAACTTCAACAGGAGATCGCATCTAAAATTGTATTAGACACAATTAAAAAAATTAAGGATGCACCTATCGATGGCGTAGGTTTTGTGCAAGAAAAGGCTTTGAAATTCTGTAAACAACAAGAACTTCAAAAGGTAATGGGTAAAGCTCAAAAGATCATCGACGGTGGTGAGTTTGAGAATTATGATACACTTGAAGAATTGGTTAAAAATGCGTTACAAGTTGGGGCGAAAGATACCTCTATGTTAGATGTGTTCTCAAACTTAGACCAAGTTCTTGAAGACGATTACAGACACCCAATCCCTATGGGAATACCAGGAATTGATAGATTATTAAAGGGAGGTTTGGCAAAAGGAGAAATTGGCGTTATCTTAGCACCCACGGGTGTTGGTAAGTCAACCGTTCTAACCAAGATGGCAAACCACGCATTTAATCTCGGATTCAACGTACTACAGATCTTCTTTGAGGACAACCCGAAGGTAATTCAAAGAAAGCACTTCACTTTGTGGACTAAGATACATCCTGACGATTTGTCAGAAAAAAGAGATGAGGTTATGTCTAAAGTTAGGGAAATTGAGGAAACAATGCCAAATAAGTTGATTTTGAAAAAGTTACCATCGGATACTATGACGATGTTACAAATCAAAAATCAAATTAGAAAAATGGTTTCTGACGGAATTAGAATTGATATGATTGTTTTAGATTATATTGATTGTATCGTTCCTGATAAGAACTTGGGTGATGAATGGAAAAGTGAGGGGTCAGTAATGAGGGCTTTTGAAGCTATGTGTCATGAGATGAACCTTGTTGGTTGGACAGCAACTCAGGGTAATAGATCATCAATATCTTCAGAAGTTGTAACTACTGATCAAATGGGTGGATCGATTAAAAAGGCTCAAGTTGGACACGTAATTATATCGGTGGCTAAATCATTACAACAAAAAGAAATGAAGTTGGCGACCATAGCAATTACAAAATCACGTATCGGTGACGATGGGGTTGTATTCGAAAACTGTAAATTCGATAATGCGATGATTGAGATTGATACTGAAAGTACTACGACGTTCTTAGGTCTTGAAGAACAGAAAGAAGAAAGACAAAGACAACGAGTTAAAGAACTCTTAGACAAGAGGAAACAACGAGAAACACAGTCAAATTAACAAAAGTAAATTTATAAAAAATGGAAAAAATACTAGTAGAAAATTCTGGTCGATTTGTTATCTTCCCTATTGAACACAACGATATATGGGAATATTACAAACAACACCAAGCCGCTTTTTGGACGGCTGAAGAGGTGGACTTAACAAACGACATCAGAGATTGGGAAACATTAACTGATAATGAGAAATACTTCATCAAGAATGTATTATCATTTTTCGCGGCATCAGACGGAATCGTGAATGAAAACTTGGCAGAAAACTTCTACCGAGAAGTACAATACCCTGAGGCGAAATTCTTTTATGGGATTCAGTTGGCAATGGAAAACATCCACTCACTTATGTATTCACTTTTGATTGACACATACATCAACAACCCGAAAGAAAAAGATGAATGTTTCAACGCAATCGATAGACTACCAGCGGTTCAAAAGAAAGCTAAGTGGGCTTTGGATTGGATTGATAACGCATCATTCGCAGAAAGATTAGTTGCGTTTGCGGCTGTCGAGGGTATCTTTTTTTCAGGGTCTTTCTGTTCCATATTTTGGATGAAATCAAGAGGTATAATGCAAGGTTTATGTAATGCTAACTCACTAATCTTTAAAGATGAAAATTTACACTGTGATTTTGCAATTCACTTGTTAAACAATCATTTAGAAAATAAACCTTCTGAGAAACGAATTAAGGAGATTATGTTATCGGCTCTTGAAATTGAGAAAGAATTTATAACAGAATCACTTCCAGTTTCACTAATAGGGATGAATTCAAACCTTATGAAACAATACCTTGAATTTGTGGTTGACGGACTACTTGTTAAAATGGGTTGTAGTAAACAATTTAACGTCGAACAACCATTTAAATTCATGGAACAAATTGCTGTTGAGACAAAAGGTAATTTCTTTGAATCTAGAACTATGGAATATCAGAAAGCAAAATTAAACGAAACAATAACATTTACAGACGACTTTTAAATTCAGATTATGTCATTAAAAATTATTAAAAGAGGTGGTGAGGTTGTATCATTTAACCCACAAAAAATTTACAACAGAGTTAAAAGATCCGCGAAAGGTTTAAACGTAAATTCGGATGAGATCTTTATTAAGGTTATTACCTCAGTACCAACTGAGGGTGAAATAACAACTAAGGAACTCGATAGGTTAGTTAACGAGATTGCAGCGTCTTATACCGGTAGTCACCATGACTACTCGAGATTAGCGGCATCAGTTGCAATATCTTCTTACCATAAAGAAACAAATGATAGTTTTTCACAAACTATGATGGAACTTTACGAGGATGATATTATTAATAAAAAACTTATTGAAACTATTAACGAGTATGGTGCGGATACAATTGATGCGGTTATTAATCATGAAAATGATTATAACTTTGATTATTTTGCTTGGAGATCTCTACAAGAAATGTATTTGTTGAAGAAACCAAATGGTAGGGTAATTGAAAGACCACAACACATGTATATGAGAGTTGCCTTGTGGGTAACAACAAATATCACCGACGCTTTCGAATATTATAAATCATTATCCGATCAGTTAATCTCAAAGGCAACACCAATTATGATTAATGCTGGTACAAAAGTTCCACAATTAGCGTCTTGTGTATTACATTATAACGACGCTGACTCAAGAAAAGGTTTGTTGGACACTTTAACCGATATCTCTACATTTTCTTCGGACGCCGCAGGTATCGGACTTTCCATGTCTAACATTCGTAGTAAAGAAAGTAGAATATCAAGTTCAGGTGGTTATGCTGGTGGACTATTGAAATATCTAAAAATTGTAAATGAATCACTCAGATTCTTCAACCAACAAGGTCGTAGACCAGGATCGGCGGCAATTTATTTAGAACCATGGCACAAAGATGTTATGGACTTGTTAGATATCAAAAAAAATACTGGTGCTGAAGAACTAAGAGCTCGTGATTTATTTACATCACTATGGCTTCCTGATAATTTCATGAGAGCGGTTAAAAATAACGGTGATTGGTATTTGTTCTGCCCTAACGACATTAAAAAGGCAGGTCTTAAACCATTACAAGAATGTTATGGTGATGAGTATGAGTCTGTATATGATAAGGCGGTTGAATTAGGTCTTGGTAAAAAAGTTAAAGCACAAGAAATTTGGACAAAAGTTATTGAATCACAAGTTGAAACTGGTGTTCCATACTTATGTTCTAAAGACAATGCCAACAAGAAAACAAATCACCAAAATATTGGGGTTATTAAACAATCTAATCTTTGTAATGAAATTTACCAATACACAGATGAGGAGACAACGGCGATCTGTACGTTATCATCTATGGTATTAAAAAACTTTATCAAATCAGGTAAATTTGATTTTGAACTTTTATATAACGAGGTTAAAAAAGTTATAAGATCTTTGAATAAAGTCGTTGACATCAATAACTACTCGACTGAAAAAGGTAGAAAGGGTGGATTAGAACAAAGAGCAATTGCAATTGGAACCCAAGGTTTAGCGGATGTATTTTATTTAATGGACTACATCTTCACATCAGAAGAAGCGAAACAATTAAATAGAGACATTTTTGAAACAATCTATTATGCGGCAATCTACGAAAGTAACCAATTGTGTAAAGACGGAAAATATGAACCTTATAAGTTCTTCAAAGGATCACCGATGTCGCAAGGAACATTCCAATTTGATATGTGGAATGTGGATGAGTCAAACTTATCAGGAATGTGGGATTGGAGTAAATTAAAGAAAAGTGTTATGGAGTATGGTGTGTGTAACTCACTATTCACAGCACAAATGCCTGTAGCATCTTCAGCAAAAATTACAGGTTCTTATGAAATGACCGAACCAGCTCACTCAGCAATCTTTAATAGACGAGTAGTTGGTGGTGAGATTATGATTGTAAACAAATACTTGATCTCCGACTTTGAAAAGATAGGTATATGGTCTGAGGATTTGAAAAATGAAATCATTATGAATGAAGGATCAATTCAAAATATCAACTTTAATAATTACTTAGACCCTGAGGATAAGAATTACAATAAGAAAGTAAAACGAATTGAACACCTAATACCTAAGTACAAAACGATTTGGGAGATTTCACAAAAACAACTTATTGATATGGCGGCAGACAGAGCACCATTCATAGATCAGTCACAGTCTATGAATATCTATATGTCTAACCCAACATTATCAAAGATTACATCATCACATTTTCACTCTTGGGAAAGTGGTTTGAAAACACTTTGTTATTATGTTAGAACTAAAGCCATATCAACGGGAGCAAAACACTTAGCAATGGATATCTCTAAAAAAAATAAACCAAGAGTGACACCTGAACCACCAAAAGTTGATTTTACTAATCTAAATTTACCACCAAAACCTGAGAATTCTGATTTTGAATGTTTTGGGTGTTCATCTTAAAAATAAAGAAATCACGATTTATTCGTGATTTTTTTTTGTTATTGATATTTATAAATAAAAATTATTATGAAAAAAGTAATCAAGTTGACAGAAGGCGATCTTTCTTATATTGTAAAAAAAATTATTAAAGAAGATGTTGAAGAATCTATGGGTGCAAAAAAAGTGGAAAAAATTATCGATTCACCTAGAGTACAATTTAGATTAGAAGATATAGTATCAAATTTGTCTGAACGTGAAAAAATGAAAATTAAAAACGTTTTGAATCAAATGGGTATTGACGAATATACTTCTGCCAAAGATGCACACAGTGCGGTTAAAGATCTTGCAGATGAAGCAATGTCTGGTGAAATGAGTGAAGAAGATGAAAATGAATCACCAAAAGAAAGAATTGCTAAAGTTTTACATAACATAGGTGCTGGAAATATTTCGGCTTGGGGTGGTATTCCCGCAGCAATATTAATTGGATCTATGACAGGTTTCCCATTAGGGTTAGCAATCAGTTGGGGTACTACAGGACTTTTAATGGGTTTAGCTAGAATTTTAAGTGGCGAGGGAAGTGAAACTCAAGAAGCGTAAATAACTTTATCAATATAGATAAACCCTCCCCAAAAAGGAGGGTTTTTTATTTCCATAAAATTTTTACTTAAAAAAAACTGAACTTATATTTATATGTGATATGGCAAATGGTATTACATATGGTATTTCTTTTCCCTTCGTTGACTCGTTCACAGGTAGATATTTAGATGTTACAAATTCAACAGAAGGAGAGGTAAGATCAAGTTTGGTTCACTTAATTTTAACAAGAAAAGGTTCAAGATATTTCTTACCCGATTTTGGGACACGTTTATACGAGTTCATTTTTGAACCACTCGACGGTCCTACATTTTCAGATATAGAATCTGAAATACGAGATACAATTGGTACTTATATGCCAAACTTACAAGTAACTAATATAACTGTAGAACCGGCATCTGCAGGATTAGAAGATAAAGGTGACACGATTAATCAATTTGGTGAAAGAGAATTTAAAGTTACCAATATTGCTCAATTAGAACACACCGCAAGAATCAAAATAGATTATAGAATAACAGATTCCGCTTTTGAATCTAGTGATTTTATTATTATCAATATTTAATAGTATATGGCAGAAAAGAAAATATCTTACACGGTCCGAGATTTTCAAGGAGTAAGAACGGAGTTAATTAACTTCACAAGAACCTATTACCCTGATTTAGTTCAAAACTTTAATGATGCGGGTATTTTCTCTGTTATGTTAGACTTAAATGCTGCGGTAACAGATAACCTAAACTTCCAAATTGATAGGAGTATACAAGAAACTGTATTACAGTTTGCGCAACAAAAGAACTCAGTTTACAATATTGCAAGAACTTACGGATTAAAAATACCAGGTCAAAGACCATCAGTCGCTTTGGTTGACTTTTCAATCACGGTTCCGGCTTTTGGTGATAGAGAAGACTTAAGATATTGTGGTGTTTTAAGAAGAGGATCCCAAGTTAATGGTGCAGGACAACCATTTGAAACGGTATATGATATTGATTTTGCATCACCAATAAATGCTGAAGGATCACCAAACAGAGTAAAGATACCTAACTTTGACTCAAGTGGTAAACTAATTAACTACACAATCGTTAAGAGAGAAGTTGTTGTTAATGGTATCACTAAAGTATATAAGAGAGTTATCACCGCTAACGATGCTAGACCTTATTTAGAATTATTCTTACCTGAGAAAAATGTTTTGGGTATTACAAGTGTTTTGGTAAAACAAGGAACACAATACTCGACAATACCTCAACCACAAGAGTTTATTACAGTAGGACCTGATAGATGGTTCGAAGTTGATGCTTTAGTACAAGACAGAGTCTTTATTGAGGACCCAACCAAAGTTTCAGATCAACCTGGTATTAAAGTTGGTAGATATATTACAACATCTAATAAATTCATATCGGAATATACACCTGAAGGTTTCTGTAAAATGACTTTTGGTGGTGGGAACATATCCGCTGAAGAACAATTAAGAGAATTTGCTCGTGATGGTAAAGGTTTTGATTTAAGTAGATATACTAATAATTTTGCGATGGGTGCGGCTTTGACACCTAATACAACACTATTTGTTCAGTATCGAATTGGTGGTGGGTTATCAAGTAATTTAGGTATCAATACGATCAATCAAATCGGGACCGTGTCATTTGCGGTTAACGGTCCTTCAGATTCAGTTAACAGAAGTGTTATTAATAGTTTGCAGTGTAATAATGTGACTGCCGCGATTGGGGGTGCAAACATACCGACAACCGAAGATGTAAGAAACATGGTGGCTTTTAACTTTGCAGCACAAAACAGAGCCGTTACGGTAAATGACTACAACTCAATCATTAGAACAATGCCTTCTCAGTTTGGTGCACCCGCTAAAGTTGCAATCACAGAAGAAAATAATAAGATAAAAATTAAAATGTTGTCTTACGACACAAGTGGCAGTTTGACAAATGTTATATCAAACACACTTAAACAAAACGTTGCTAATTACTTGTCCAACTTTAGAATGATAAATGACTACATCTCAATCGAAGCTGCGGAAACAGTCGACTTAGCTGTAACTGTTGATGTTGTATTAGATAATAGTCAGAATCAAGGTGCCGTAATTGCCAAAGTTATTCAACAAGTAAGTGAGTTCTTTAATCCTTTGGTTAGAGAATTAGGACAGAACGTTAATATATCTGAACTAAGAAGGATACTACAATCTGAAAATGGTATTGTAAGTGTATCTGATGTTCTATTCTTCAATCAAGTCGGAGGTCAGTATTCATCGGCACAGACCTCGATGCCATACTCAGATCCGTTGACAAGACAAATCCAACCAACAGCCGATACAATATTTGCAACACCAACCCAAACTTACCAAATTAGATACCCAAATAAGGATATTAATGTGAGGGTATTGAACTTAAAATCGGTAAACTTCTCTTAGTAATTTATTTTTCTCAAAATAAGATTATTTTTTCTAAAATAGGAAATAAACTATTTATGAAAAAACGAAATCTTTAATGCCCAAATCATATAGAATAAGAACCGAAGTTGGTGTTGACAAATACATTAACGTCAATTTAGAACAAGATTGGGAATCTTTGGAAGTATTATCTTTGAAGATTCTTGCTAATGATTTATATACAAGGATGTGTGCTGACTACGGTGTCGTAGTTGGTCGTGTTTTTGTTAATGGAGGGTTTGGCTTACCAAATGCGAAAGTTTCCGTGTTTATCCCTTTGGATGATGCGGATGAATTTGACCCTGTCATATCTGAGTTATACCCTTACAGAACAATCACAGATACTAACGAGGAAGGTTATAGATATAACCTACTTCCGAAACTACCATCATATAGAGGACATCAATCTACAGGTACATTCCCGAATGTGGGTGATGTGTTAATGGATGAGTCTTTTATTGAGGTTTATGACAAATACTACAGATTTACAGTAACAACAAATGAGAGTGGTGACTTTATGATTTTCGGTGTTCCTACAGGAACTCAGACTATTGTAATGGATGTCGACCTTTCTGATATTGGTTGTTTCTCACTGGCACCACAAGACTTAGTCCAACAAGGACTTGCAACTGAAACACAGGTCAACGGATCAACTTTTAAAACATCAACTAACTTAAGAGAATTACCACAAATTAAAAACTTAGTATTTGATGTGGATGTTGCACCATTTTGGGGTGATCAAGACTTATGTCAAGTTGGAATTACAAGAGTAGATTTTGATTTAACAAAACAAGCTAACATTAATATCGAACCTACTGCGATATTCATGGGATCAATTATCTCAACAACAAATGATGACGCGTTAAAGGTAGGTTGTAAACCTAAAAATAATACAGGTAATTTATGTGAACTAGTTGCTGGACCTGGTGAAATACAGGCAATTAGACAAACGATAAATTCCGACGAAAATGGATTACCAATATTAGAGGTTTACCAAGTAGAACAAGAAGGTAAGGTTATTGATCCTGATGGTACTTATGTTTTAAACGTACCTATGAATTTAGATTACGTTTTTACAAATGAATTCGGGGAACAAGTCTTGTCTAACGATCCAAGTAAAGGAATACCAACAAAAGGTAAATACAGATTTAAGTTTAAGTGGCAAAATGAAGAAGGACTACAAAACAGTTTTCAAAGAGCAAACTTTCTAGTTCCTAATATTAAAGAATATGGGTGGTCAAATTCTGCAAATGACCCATTTGATCAACCAACACTACAATATACGTATCAAATATCGGCAGGTGCAACTTCAGGTGCGACTGAAACTCAATCATTCGGGGTTAATGTTGGTTTATCGTTAGAGAATGCGGTAAATAGCTCTCTTACGAGGTATATTTGAATGGAGTCCAATATACGGGGTCACTTAACTCGATACCTTTCAATGTTGGCGATACAATACAAATTGTGGGTACACCGGTCAATCCTAACGTCACTCAAGACTTTTCATTTACAGTTTATCCCGAAACATTATTTAATTTGTTAAAATCTTATGCATTCAGTTTAGATTGGGATGATTATGTAAACCCTCAAGAAGCGATTGATTGCGAGGATACCTTTTATGAATTCAAGTACAATAAAGTATACACAACCGCAATGTTCTTAGATAGATATAAGAACGGTATAGGTAGGGCAAAACATTTAGGTATAAAAGAAATTGATAATAGGTCATGTAAGTCTACCGTAAATACATTCCCTGTTAATGATATTATACGAAACTTTGACCCGATATTTTTCGTGTTCAATATATTAATTAACATTCTAACATTTCCAATATTAGTTTTATTATTTGTTGCTCACTTTATATCATTCTTGTGGCCAATATTGAAATATGTGCTGATAGCACTGAGTATTTTTCTTACTTACGATGCTGGGATTGCCTTATTTAATGCGGTACAAAACGGAATAGCATTAATAAGTGCGGGAGCTGGAGTTTTTCAAGTTGGACTTGGAGCAACGGTTAACGTTGGTTTTATCTTAGAAGGTATACGTCTTATTTTTGCTGGTATAGTTCTTATTGCTGCCGCAACATTTAAACTTGTATTAGCAGCAGCATTTTTAACGTTTGCAATAGCCGCAGCCATTAAAGTTAAAGGATTCCCAAGAATCGCATTACCGATGATTGCCTATCCTGATTGTACAAGTTGTGATTGTGATTGTGGAAATGCAGAACAAGACGACGATTTTGATATTAATAGTGTTAGTGATGAAATTGAAGCAGCGGCGCAGGCAGCGGAAAGCGGGTTTTACGATACTACAATAGTACCATCACTTAGTATTATTGCACCTGTAAATTCGGCAGGATCTTACGAAATACAACATATAAACTTAGTTAGTCCTGATG
>Ga0210003_1004709_pt1 | contig 10675 bp, 10 predicted proteins | sample LantaG_FD_182804 | JGI IMG/M metagenome (GOLD analysis project Ga0210003, IMG submission 182804) | Deep subsurface microbial communities from Baltic Sea to uncover new lineages of life (NeLLi) - Landsort_02402 metaG (SPAdes) (version 2) | ecosystem: Environmental > Aquatic > Marine > Oceanic >...
TTTTTTCTTTCCATCATAAAAGAAAAGGAGCCGAAGAGGCAAGATACCAAAGGTATCTAAACTTTCAGGCAAAAGGACTGTTACCGGACAGAACTCTGAAGAGCTTTATACCAAAAAGCACCGACGGGGCAATTCCTAAGCTTTAGGAAATCCTACACAGAGTGTACTTTAATAAATTAATCATTTCCTAATTTTTCAGGAAGAATCTTTCAGGCAAAAGGACAGAGTAAGAAAATAATTATATTATTCTCTTACTCTGTCCTTTTTGTTTTTATTAAAAATTGTTTTAAATAAATCTATACTTAAGAAAATACAACAATAAAAGGAATAGTGTTTTTGGGAACTTGTGAAGCTTGATGCCAAAGGTTTGTAAGGTAATTTATTTATAAATATTCGTTCTCTCTTTCGGTAAATTTTTGATTTTTTCAAAGAGTAACAAGATAACAAGAAAATATTTTTTTACTTAAAAGGAGATTTATATGAATAAATTATTAATTCCAATAGATGGGAAAGAAACAGAAATAAGCGTAATGCAAATTGAAATAGCTAAACTTCAATTAGATGAATTAAACCCAAGAATTAGTTTTTTTAGAGATAATAAAGTTACAGAGAGTTTGTCAGAAGAAGAAATTGTATTTGCTTTGTTAAATAGAAAGCCTGAGGCTTTTCGAAAATTGAAAGATTCTATACAAAATAACAGAGGAATTGTATATCCTATTTGGATAGAACCCATAAGAGAAAGTATAGATGAAAAGTATAAAGTGATAGAAGGCAATACAAGAGTATTGGTTTACAAACAACTAGAAAAAGAAGAACCAAATGAAGAAAAATGGAAAACAATTTCATGTAATATATTACCTAAAGAAATTGATAATGAGCAAAAAAATTATATAAGACTACTGTCACATTTGAGAGGCACTACTGAGTGGGATGCCTATGAAAAGGCGAAGTATTTGTATAAACTTTGGCAAGATGATGGTTGGCCTATAAATAGGCTTGAAAAACAAACAACAATGACAGAAAAACAAATTAAAGAAAATATTGAAGCCTATAAAATCATGGAAGAGCAATATCTAACAGTCCATGGAGATGACCCAAATGAAGTGAGTAAATTTAGTTATTTTGTAGAATATGTCAAAGATAACAAATTACAAAAATTGATGGAAAAAAGTTTAAAAAATATTGAAGATTTTTGTGATTGGGTAGCCAACAAAGAAAAAATACCAACTGGTCAAGATGTTAGAAGACTACGAGATATTTTCGATAACGAAGATACTAAGAATGCTTTTATTAATAAAGGATTCGATGCTGCTATGCAGATACTTGAATTTAAAAAACCAAATCTCGTATCCACTTTTTATAAATCTATAGAAGATGTTATTGAAGGATTAAAAGAAATAAATTCACAAGAGCTAGATGAAATTATAACCGAAGAAAACAGTGAAAGAGAAAACATGATTAAGGAACTAGCAAAGTGGAGCCAAAAAATTATAGATTTAATCGAAAAGGAGAAAAATGGCTTCAGAAAAGCATGATTTTATAGTATCTTTAATTGTCAGAAAAATGAGGCAGGACGGATTTGAAGTTATATATTTAGATGGAAAATATCAGAATATTAGTACCGAGAAATATGATATTCCCCCGAAAATTATAAATCATAAACCAGATGTTATTGGAGAAAAAGATAGCAAATTTTTCTGTATAGGTGAGGCTAAAACCACAAAAGACCTTTTTACCAAAAGAACAAAAGATCAAATAATTGATTTTCTTGCAATTGTAGGATTAAATTCTGGAAATAAATTAGTTATAGGTATTCCGTTGAATGCTAAAGAAGATTTGCAAAAGTTATTGATAGAATTAAGAGTTACAAAGCAAAAACAAATTCAAATAATCTATATCCCTGAGGATCTGTTACCTTATGAAGAAGAAGTATAACTTTAACTATAGTCCAAAGACAAAACCATTTCCACATCAAGTGGAAGCAATTGAATATATTACAAGTATGGAAAGCATTCCTCTCTTTGATGAACAAGGACTTGGAAAAACAAAAATAGTAATCGAAGCATTATGTAATAACATGGAACAAAAAATTATAGATGGCGCATTGATAATATGTAAAAAACATCTAATTGAAAATTGGAAGGACGAGATTGAAACTCACAGCTATTTGAAATACATTGTATTAAGAGGTAATCCTAACGAAAAAGGATTAAAATTTATGGGATATTCACATTTTTATATTATAAATTATGAAAGCGTTATTGGAGAAGTTGAACGGTTAAAGATGTTCTTAAAAATAAGAAAAATGGCCATAGTTTTAGATGAATCGCATAAAATAAAAAACCCTAATGCAAAAACGACTAAAGCCACTTTAGATCTAAAAGATTTGGCAAAGAAACGAATTATAATTACTGGAACTCCGATTGCCAATAAACCATTGGATTTATGGGCACAGTTTTATTTCTTGGATAATGGAACTCTCTTAGGGGACAACTATAATGAATTTAAAAAAGAATATTCTATTAATCTAAAAGGTGATAATTTGACTGAGCAGAAAGAAAGGTTTAATAATTTAAGGGAGATTGTTCTATCGAATTCAATCAGAAGATTAAAAAAAGATGTATTAGAACTTCCTGGAAAAATATATATTGAAAAATATGTACAAATTGAAGGTCAGCAAAAGAAAATTTATGAGCAGCTAAAAAAGGAACTCTATATTGAAGTTACTAATCTAGAGGGTGAGAAAATAATAGATGAATCAAATGAATTATTAAAAAAGTTATTAAGGTTAGCGCAAATCGCCAGTAATCCATTTTTAATCGATAAAGCATATAGTGAAACGCCAGCGAAATTCACATTGTTGGATACGCTAATTGAAAGCATATTAAAACAGAAGGAAAAAGTTATAGTCTGGAGTTGTTTTGTGGATAATATTAGAATCCTTTATAAACGATATAATAAATTTGGTTCGTTGATATTATATGGAGCGATTCCTATTGAAAAAAGAAACAAAATAGTAAAACAATTTAAAAATAATGATGAATTTAGGATTTTAATTGCAAATCCAGCAGCAGCAAGAGAAGGGCTAACACTTACCTCTGCAAACAATGCGATATATCTTGATAGAAATTTTAATTTAGTGGATTATCTTCAATCACAAGATAGGATTCACAGAATATCTCAAACCAAGGAATGTAAAATTTATAAACTCATTGCTAAAAATACAATTGATGAATACATAGATGAACTAATCTATAAAAAGCACAGGTTAGCTGAATATGTTCAGGGCGACATTGATGACATTATTACAGAAAAGCAATTTATGACTAAGGAACAACTCCTTGAAATTTTAGGATAGAAAAGAGGTATTTTATATGACAAGAGAAAATAATATTATAGTTGTAGGTGGTGAAAAAATAGTAACAGAAATAAAAGATTTAAATATCTTTGATTTAAAATATTGGCGAGAAAATCCAAGAGTTGACTCTATCATTAAACAAAAATTCCCATCAGGAAATGTTACGGAAGAGAACATAGAACAAGAATTATGGGCATTAGAATCAGTAAAAGAACTTTATCAAGATATTAGACAAAATGAAGGTTTAATAGATGAAATATTTGTAAAGAGCAATATGGTGCTAGAGGGAAATTCAAGATTATGTGCGTATAGAACTCTTTATAGAAAAGCAGCTAATGATGACGAAAAGGCAAAATGGTCTAATATAAGAGCAAGAATCATGCCTGATGATACTAGTGATGAGGTAATTTTTACTATCTTGGGCACATGGCATATTAAAGGAAAAACAGAATGGAGGACTTTTGAAAAAGCAGCATACATTTTCAGAATGTACAATGATTACAAAAAAGACATTAAGCAAATTTCTATTATGGTAAAGCACCCAGAAGGGGAAATAAGAAATATGATAGAAACTTATAAGATTATGCAAGAAAAAGGGATTACTGAAACCAAGGAGCAAAAAAAGTTTAGTGCAATTTTTGAAATTACAAAAAACAGAGAAATGAAAATCATTAAAGCTGATGAACCTAGTTTATTCGATAAGTGCATAGAAGCAGTAAAGAACGATAAATTTGAAAGAGCAGAACAAGTAAGAGACTTACCTAAAATTATTAAAGATAAAAATGCTAAAAGAGCTTTTTTTGATGAAGGTGAAGATTTTCAAGATGCATTGGATATTGCTAAATCAAGGCATCCTGAACATGAAGATAGTTTTTATAAGCAGATCAAAAAAACAACAAAGATACTACAGGATTGTTCAATAGAAAAAATAGAAGCAATTAAATCTGATGGTAATAAGAAATATATTTTAAAAGATCTTTGCAAAGAAGTTAATGGTTTTTGTAGAAAAATAGGAATAATAAATTGAAAGTGATTTATCATTATGAAGAGTATTCTTTTAATTGAACCAGATTACAAAAATAAATATCCCCCATTGGGATTAATGAAGATATCTACATATCATAGAGAAAAAGGTGATAAAGTATTTTTTTATAAAGGATTTTCCAGGGAACTAAAAGAAAAAATATGGGATAGAATTTATATTTCTACATTATTTACTTTTTATTGGAATAAAACTATAAAAACCATCAAATATTATAGTAATAGCGTAAATTCATTTTCAGATATTTTTGTTGGTGGTGTTATGGCTACTTTAATGGAAAGTGAAATAAAAAAAGAAATTAATGTAAATGTAGTGAAAGGTCTACTTAATGAAAAAGGTAAATTAGGTTACGAGGATGATGACATAATAGATTATCTCACACCTGATTATTCGATTATAGATCCAAAAGTTAATGCTATTTTAAATTATTTATACCCAACGAATAATTCATATATTGCATATGCAACGAGAGGTTGTATTAGGAATTGTGAATTTTGTGCAGTGCCAATTATTGAACCTGCTTTTACAAATAATCTATCAATTGCAAAGCAGGTAGAAGATATTAGAAAAAGATACAGGGAAAAAAGACATCTGCTTTTATTAGACAATAATGTTTTAGCTTCAAAAAAATTCCCGGAAATAATTGAGGAAATAAAAAATGCTGGTTTTGCTCGAGGAGCAAAATATACTTCTTATAAAAATGGTAAAAAAAGAAAAATTGCACGCTACGTAGATTTTAACCAAGGGATAGATGCAAGATTACTCACAAGAAAAAAGATGAAGCTCTTAAGTGAAATTGCTATTAATCCTATTCGTATCGCTTTTGATGATATTAAATATAAAGATATCTATATAAAAAAAGTTAGATTAGCAGCCGAATTTGGAATTAAAAATTTGTCTAATTTTTTATTATTTAATTTTAAAGATTCTCCTGATGACTTATATGAAAGAATGAAAATTAATATTGAATTAAATGAAGAATTTGAAAAAAAAGGATTTCAAAGTAGAATATGGTCTTTCCCTATGAAGTTTGCTCCCATTAAAGGCGAATATTGTAAAAATCGAAAATATGTAGGTGAAAAATGGAATAAAAAATATTTAAGAGGAATGCAATGTATCTTATTAGCCACTCATGGAGTAATAGGGCCAAAGAGAATATTTTTTGAAAAGGCTTTTGGAAAAGATTTGTATGAATTTAAAAAAATTCTTTCTTTACCTGAGCCTTATATTATATATAGAAATGAGCATGAAATAAATGGTGATGTAGAAAATCTTGAGAAAATGATCAGCTCATTAAATAATAAACAATCTATATTGTTAAGTGAAATAATTTTAGATAATTGTTTTAGGAATTTAGATAAATTAACCAATGATAAAAAAATATTAGATATTCTAAAATTGTACAATCGAAGTAAATTATGATTTTTCAAACATTTAAATAATTAACAATAATTTATAGCAATAAAGAAAACAGGAGCAATAACAATGGATAAATTTAATAAAGAATTTCATGAATTTCAATTAGAAGAATACAAAAATATATCACAAGCTCATTTTAAAACCATCGATGCAATTTCTGCTTTTTTTAGATATTATTTATTGATTATGTCTATTCCGATTATTGCAGCAGGATATTTGATAGAAACTAATAATATAGAATCTTACTTTGAACAATATTGTCAGATCTTTGGAATTATATTAGTGATTATTGCTTCAATAGGGGTTTGTCTATTCATGTATATAGTTGTTCTTAGAATGGATGGTGTTTTGTATGCTAGAGCGGTTAATGGTGTAAGAAAATATTTTTATAATAATATTAAAAAGGATTTTGAAAAAATAGTAAAAACAAAAGTTTTACCTTATATTAATACCCGTCCATCTTATTTTGAGCCCGCATTTTTCTCTCCTGTGCTAATTTGCTTTTCAATTATTAATAGTGTTTATTTATTTTTTGGGCTTAATTTATTATTTACTTTTAGTAGAGAAATTAAGGTTATTTTTTTTAGTTTTAATTCGAGAGAAGTAGCAATTATTTGTGCTGTGATATTTTTAATATTTCAATATAGAATATATGTCTGGTTTGCCAGAAATAGAGAATATAGTTATCTTGGCTCTACTATAATGGGGGTTGATATTGATGGTGTTCTAAATAAGCATAGAGACAAATTTTGTGAAATCTTAAAAAAAAATACAGGCAAGGATCTTTCACCCAAAGATATTACAGAAATTCCTGTTCATAAGAATCAAAAATTAAATGTATCAAGAGAAGATGAGAAAAAAGTATTTAATGATCCAGAATATTGGGTAAATATGCCTAAAATTGATGGTGCAATTGAAACTTTAAATAAAATTATCAACTCATTTCAGCTTAAAATATTTATCTTCACTTCTAGACCTTGGCCAAAAGTAAAAAATAAATGTGGAAAAGGAATAGACGATATAACAAAATTATGGCTGTTTGAAAACGGCTTAAAATATCCTTGTTTTGTTGAGAAAATTTACAAAACATTCAAAGATATAAATTTAATTATTGAAAAAGAAAATAATAAAGCTTTAAAACTATGTGGGATTTTTAAAATAAAAAGTAAGAATAGATTTTGCAGTTCGATTAAAAATAATATTAGATATTTTGTAGAAGATGATTTGAAAAATGCAATTAAACTATCTTATATCTGTGATTTTGTTTTTCTTTTAGATCAACCATACAATCAAGAAAAGGACTTACCAAACAATATTTTTAGAGTAAGTTCTTGGGAAGAAATATATTATAAAATTAAAGGAATTATTTAAAATTTACTATATCACTTTTGCTATGATTTTCCACCTTAACATTATTGAACAGAAAAAATATTAAAAAGACCCGTGGTAGCATCAAATGATTTTTGCTCAAGTAAAAATATAAGTCCTATTTATGTAATTAATAATATTTGAAGTAAAACAGGGGACGGTTCTTTGTTTGACACCTCATAGGTAGAGCGAAGGCAAGGAGGTTAAATCTATTTTTTACAGTTAATTAAACTATTTGTAAAGGATAAAGATTTACCCCGCTAACAATCAATATTTTACATTTATATTATTTAAATATGGACAACGGATCCTTTTTTATGATAGAACCTAGAAAAGAAGGGATAAAATAAGTAAAATTATGGATTATATATATGAAGTAGATAAGAAATATCTTCCCAAGCGTTCAAGATCAGATGAATATTTAGAAACTGCTAACGAATATTATGGAAGAGTGAAAACACTTCTTCCAAACATTACTGAAGAGGTGTTGAAACAATTTTTCTACAGACATTCGATACTTGATATAGATGATTATGCTTGGCTAGATTATAGAACCTTGAAATTTTTTCAGGAAAACTGGACTTCATCTTTTATAATTACTGAATCTGAAAAAAGAATTGGGGTCAGGCTTCACAAGTTCACATTTTCTATTTTTTAGTGGGTAATACGGTCAACTCTTGCAATAAAACAAAATACAGGAAAATCTTCCTATCTTGTTTTCTCTTTTTTTACCAATAATTCATTCTTGTTCATTATAATTATAAGAATTGCTAAAATAAGGTATCCGACTGATATATACATCAACAAGGGAAGTAAATCAATTATTACAAGTTTCAATAAGAAGTTAAACCAAAAATGAATCCACATTGCAATTAGTATGTTTTTACTTTTATTGTAGAAAAAGGTGATTATGATTGAAAGTGAAATTACTGCCACCATAAATGCAATAATGTAATAGAATAATTCCAAACCTGAATACCCGGATAAAATCATTAACGGAAGATGCCATAAACCCCATATTACGCCGACTATTAAGCTGGCCGTCAGGGGGATATATTTGTTTTGTAGAATATTTAGTGCATAACCACGCCATCCAAGCTCTTCACCTAATACCCCGGCGGTTAAGTTAATAATAATAAAAGGAATTATATTTGAAACACTTATAAAGGTCATTGTATTTAATGGCCTATTGTTAATTATAAAAAATGAAAGAACAGCTATAACTAGTATAAATGCCTGCAATAAGAATGATACGAGAAACACCCTTGGGTTTATTTTTTTCATAAAGTGTAACTTCATATATTCTTTAAAAGTAATATTGGGGTATAGTTTCTTAAACATAATCAGAATAACAAATGTAGGAGACCATGCACATATGTTTTTCATTATAACTTGTATATACAATGGTACTTTTAAGGATATCATATATCCTGTTAAACCAAGTAATAACCAAAAAATCATATAAGTGAGAACGAAGTATTTCTTCAAATTTCTTACATCTTCTTTTTCTAACATATTCTTTTCCTTTTCATAGCGCATGGTATGGCGTCTTAAAATAATCGAACTACTTCTTTCATGCTCCCAAATTGGCATGTTTTGCGGACTACTTCGTTCAAGCACGACTCTAGGTGGAGTTTCGAAAAGTAACCACTAATTTTCCTTGTGGTGTATCTTTTATAGATTATTGGCTTATCATAAACTAATTTTATTAATTCTGCAAATATAGATAGCGGGGTCAGGCTTCACAAGTTCACAAAATAATGCTATACCGAAAAAAATAAACGCAGGTGATAGTCGTGGCCAGAAAACCAAGGATCCATTACGAGGGTGCACTCTATCATGTTACGGTTCGGGGCAATAATCGTTCCTAAGAAAGAATTGGGGTCAGGCTTCACAAGTTCACATTTTCTGCGTTTAACATTTTATAAAGTTATGCTTATGACCCGAGTCTTCTTTGATTCTACTACTTTAAAAAATTCCCCATGAAATGCTACGGAAAAAGAAGCAATTAAAAGTTAAACATAGTCTCTCTTTCCAAATAGACAGGTAATTTTCAGCTCTTTAGTTATTGCTAAAGAGTTTTCTTTTTACAGATGTATTAATTTAAAAGAGGGATTTTTGTAATCCAAATAGTATATTTGCATATATCAATTGTTATTATCTATGGAATATTATAATATATGATGAGGTGTTAAAATGAAAACTTTATTGGTCTTGGTATCGATTCATCACAAAAATACCAATACGGGATTTATTGACTAATTCAAATCCTGAAAAAGGAGGTCAATAAAAATGAATCATCCAAATAAAAAAAGAAATAAAAGTTTATTGGTAATTGGTGCAATGACGCTTATGGGGATAGGTGTGGGGCTCGTATTTTTCGAGAAATCCCCTGTATTGATTGTTGCCTCTATATTAGTAGGGATAGGTTTGGGTTTGGTCGTCAGAACCATCATTTTAAGTAAAAAGATTTGACCACCTTAATTCATTCTTCTCCATATAAGAAGGTTATCTCAATCCATTAAAAAACTTTCCTCATCTTAGAGTAAAACGTTGATCACTTTGTCGAGTTAGTAATAAGGAGGTGAAAAATATGTATGTTGTCTGTGTCACTGTGTTTGTTAAACCAGAAAAAATTAAAGAATTTAAAGAAGAAATCTTTGAAAATGCTCGGAAGACTCGCAAAGAACCAGGGAATATCCACTTCAATGTCTTGCAGGCGGAAAATGATCCTTCACAATTCTTCTTGTATGAGGTCTATAAGTCACCAGAAGGATTTCAAAACCACCAAAAAACTGAACATTATCTGAAATGGAAAGAAACTGTAGCAGATTGGATGGCTCAACCCCGTCAAGGCGTAAAGCATTACAGTCTCTTTCCAGCCGACTCAGATTGGTAGTAAAAAGAAGAGGCAAGATAGAGAAAGCAAAAGGTTTGGGTCTTGTAAGATAGCAGAATATATGGGCATGAATATAGTACAGTGAACAGGAAGATTTAAAAAATTTAAGCGAGAAGAAAAAAAAGTGATATTTCAAGACCTGACCCCAGGAATTTAGCAAAGGGTAAAGAGGGGGAAAAGAAAAAGTTTAAGTTTTAGATAAGTAGGTGTGGTTAGAAGAAACATTTCTTACTCTTTTCCAAATATTAAAGTATCATGCATAAGGAAAAAAATGTTGTATAATAACTACACAGGACAATTTAAATAATTAAAAAAAGGAGATAAAAAATGAATTCAAACAGAAAGATAGCAATAATTGTGGGAGTATTATTTATAGCTGCGACGGCTGCGGGTGTGTTTGGGGGTATGCTAACTCGTGCTTTTGGAGAACCTTCAAATGCTCCAGATTATCTTAGTAATATTTTTGCAAATGAAAATCAACTAATAATAGGAAGTCTTTTTATAATAATTATGGGCTTTGCAGCTGCCGGTATTGGAATTACGATGTATCCAGTCTTAAAAAAGCAAAGTGAAGCCTTAGCTCTTGGGT